>Ga0187783_10004790_pt1 | contig 10005 bp, 7 predicted proteins | sample 1015_SJ02_MP02_2_FD_132471 | JGI IMG/M metagenome (GOLD analysis project Ga0187783, IMG submission 132471) | Tropical peat soil microbial communities from peatlands in Department of Meta, Colombia - 1015_SJ02_MP02_20_MG | ecosystem: Environmental > Terrestrial > Soil > Wetlands > Peat | place... | reverse complement strand
GTTACACGGTTGCCACTCCCCATTCACAGCCAACTGGCCTTGCTGCCGGCAAGAGTAAGGATCCAACCCCTGACTGATCTCGATTTTTCCGCAACAGGCCCTACTTTGCTTTCCAGGAGAAAACCATGAATTTCGAGAACACTGATTGCTCGACGAGCGGTCTCCGCAATTTGCGGACGACTTGGCATATAGCAGTTGTGGTGAGCCTGATTGCGGCCCTGGCAGCTCCTGCCTTCGCGGCTGTTGGACAGCAAATCACACACAACACCCCACCTTACGTCTCAACCGCCAAGAACCTCGGAACGGCAATTCCGTCCCAGGTCATCGAAATCAGCCTCTGGTTGCAGCCGCACAACCGCGCTCAAATGGACCGGCTGGCGCGCGAGCTGTACGATCGCAACTCGCCCAACTATCGTCATTTCCTCACTGCAGCCCAGTTCGCCTCGCGTTTCGCCCCCAGTGCCGCCGAGGCTAAAACCGTTCGCGAGTTTCTCGAGTCACGCGGTCTGACGATCGTCAAGACCGATCCCCGTAATTTCTTCGTCCGCGCTCGCGGCACCGTGGGGCAGATGGAAGATGCTTTTCACGTCGTGCTGAATAACTACGAAGTTCGCGGCAAAGTCACTCGCGCCAACGACCGCGATCCGTACATCGAGGGCGCAGCCGCGCCTCTCGTGCGCTCCATCTCCGGACTCGATAGCGGTGAGTATGAGCATCCTCTCATGTCGCGCTCCGTTTTGAGCGGACAGAAGCCAGCGTCCAAACCGGCCGTTGTTACGTCAAATGCGTCGCCTGTGGCTCCGGATTACAGCGTCGTTTGCTTCCCGGGCACGGAAACCGATGTGTTCTCGGGGTTGAATTTCAACGGAAGCGGCTCGCAGGCCACCGTGACCTACAAAGGAAACGTGTTGAACCTGCAGTCCCTTACCAGTGATGGCTGCGCCTACACACCGCCGCCCGTTTATGCTGCCTACAATCTGAACAGCGTCTATGCGGCCGGCCTGATCGGCGCTGGCCAGACCATCGGCATCATCGACTGGTGCGGTTCGCTGACCATCCAGAACGACGCCAATGCGTTCTCGGCAGCGTTCGGATTGCCGCAGCTCACGTCGTCCAACTTCGCCATCACCTACATTCCAGCCCCCAGCCAGTGCGAAGCGGCTGATCAGGTCGAGATCAACATCGACGTCGAATGGGCGCACGCCATAGCCCCCGGGGCCAACATAAACCTTATCGTTCCGCCGACGGCAACGTTCCTCGATGTCGACGACGCCGAGTACACCGCTGTAACCTACGGACTGGCCACTGTCATTTCCGGCAGCTACGGTGCTGCGGAGACGTTCATCCCGCAGACCATTCTCGACACCGCAAGTTTTATCAACCAAATCGCAGCCATGGAGGGAATCTCCGCCAACTTTTCCTCCGGAGACAGTGGAGACTTCAGCCTCGACGGGATCCCGCAAACCGTGAGCGTGCCGGCTGATTCTCCCTATGCCACCGCTGTGGGCGGCGTCACGCTGGCGCTGAATGCCGATGGCTCCATGGCCTGGCAGTCGGGCTGGGGTAACAACCAGACGCTGCTTGCCGAGACTGGCTTTGTCGCCGACCCTCCTCTCGAGGAGGCCTTCGGCTTCATCGGTGGTTCCGGCGGCGGTATGAGCACCTGTGCCTCCCAAATCGACGACCCCACCACGGGACTCATCACTTGCCTTGCTGGCTTCCCGAAACCCTCCTTCCAGAAGAGGATCGCTGGAAAGTATCGCCAAATGCCTGACATTTCGTGGCTGGCCGATCCATACACGGGTGCGGCCATCTTGATCAGCGTTCCGGGCAACGTTCCCGAGCAGGTATGGCAGGTTTGGGGTGGAACCAGTGTTGCCGCTCCAATGTTCTCCGGACTCTGGGCCGTCGCGAACCAGGCTGCCGGCGCTCCTTTGGGCCAGGCGGCTCAGTATGTCTACTCGCTGCCGGCCGGTGCCGTTACCGACGTCGTTCCGGTGTCTTCGAAGACAAATGTCACCGGCTCGATCGTCGATTCCAGCGGCACCACCGCTTACAACGCCAACGCGATCGTGGGCGGCGAAGCCATGGGCAAGTACGTTACCGCAATTTGGGACTACGCCTTCTTGCAAGAGACGGCGCTGGTCATCTCATTCGGCGCGGATTGTGATCAGGCCTATGGATTCGGTTTCATCGTGCAGTGCAACCAGCCCAACGCTCTGCGCACCAAGCTGGGCTGGGACAACGTCACGGGTGTGGGCACGCCGAACGGACAAGCGTTCGTGCAGGCCTTCATCCCAGCGCCGTAGCCGCAACAATCTATGTTCAAACCGATGCCTCCGTCGCCTTTGCGGTCGGCGGAGGCATTTTGTTAATAGGCGGGGTTTCGGAGAAAACCAATCTTAGTCGGTCGGATGGGGAACCAGCGGACAAAAATTTCGTCACCCGACTCGGGATGGAGCCTGTTCCCCTTGGAGAGACGCCGCGAGCGTCAGTTACCCTTCCCGCTGGATCGTGAGTTGATATTGACCTAATGTCCTCAGCATGAAAAGCACACCCGACTCTTTACGCTCTATTACTTTTATTAACTTTTCTTACACTGCCGTATATCCGAGTTTTTGGGCGATTCCTCCGACCTTCCTGCCGAAAACCACTGCAGCAGCCGCTTTCGGCCTGATCAACTCGGTCGGTCAGGAGGTGCATTCTTCGGCCCCTTGCCGGATACCTCAACGACACCACTCATTCCATTCATGGCAGTTTGACTTTCATCGCCTGCAGCATGCTGATCTGCGGGATCAGTTTTTGTTTTCTTCCCTCGACTGCCCCGATGCTGTTCGAAGCGGTTCGATTCTCGTGAATCTTGGGCCTTTCGTTTTTTTCTTGCGGCTGTTTCTACATCTTCTATCGAAACTTATCCGCCCATTGCAGAAAATATTTCATGTTGGGCGCATCGGTGTGTCCACCGTCGTGTTGACGCCACGCCAGTTGACCATCCAGCAAACCGGTGTTGACTGGCGGCATATTCTCGGCGCTGTAGCCGTCGATCGGAGCGAGGCCTTTCGCACCGAGCAGGGTCCAGACTGGGCTGGCAGCAAGCGTCGCCATAAAGCTCCCTTTGTGGTCTAACCACCGGGCATCACCTTTCTCGGGTATTCCGTAGCTGATGAAAGTGAGCCGGGGGGCACAGAGCGCGATCAGTTCGTTCGAATCGACCGGGATGTCGGAGGCGCGCTTGCTTCCATGGACCGCGTCGGAGGCACCATATTTCATGAAGTTTCCGGCCATCCAGTAGTATTCGCCCCCGGTCAAATTCTCGACTGCTTCGCCGAAGTTACGACGAAGCAGAGTGGCTCCGCCTTTTCCGGATGAGCCTATCAGGACATCTGCGAACCGCTGATCAAAGGCCATCGCGACCAGCGCTGCCTTGCCGTAGCGGGAGACGCCTTCGATGCCGACCTGCTGCGCATCGACTGTGGGGTCGGTCTCCAGGTAGTCGAGCGCCCGTCCTGCTCCCCAAGCCCAGGCGCGCAAGGCGCCCCAATCATCCGGCTTGCGCGGTTGCCCGTGATTGGCCAGGCCGATGATACCGCGTGTCAGTCCGGCGCCGTTATCGGCCTGAATGCTGGCCGGATCGAGCAGCGCGAACCCCCAGCCATCGGCAATCAGTTGCCAGGTGTTGGGCGGATCGCCATCCGCGTTCATCTGCGGAAACTGAAATGGACGTGGCGCCTCCGGTTCATACGCCGGGTGCTGTTCGAAAACCTCCTTTAGAGATGGATCCCGCTGAATGAGAAGGCTTTTCAGCGCGGAGTTGATGCGCGCCAGTTCTTCTGCTGAAGGTTGGCGAGGAGCGGGAAATTCGGCAGGACCAAACATGATCAAGACGGGAACCGGCTTCTTCGCGTTCGCTGGCGTGACCAGAATCATGCGAATATTGACATCGATTTGTGGATAGCCAGAATTGTCGACATGGCCGATGACTTCCCTGGCGACGACCGGACTGAAGCCAACCAACTCGCGATCTACGGCCTGCACGGACCACGTCACGGTTGGCGCGTTCTTCGGGAGCCGGCCATAAACACAACACTCGAATCCTTCAATGATTTCCCGGCGACGCTTCTGCCAAAGCTCGGGCGTGGTGACCTTCTGCCCGTCGTTCAGGGTGAGAGCGTCGGGAAGATTGGGAAACGGATTGGCTTTGCTTTCATCGTAGTTGGCATGATTCGGAGCCTTCTCATCGCCGCTCGGTCCCGGACGCAAAGCGCGAACGCCCAATTGCTGCATCATGTTCTGCTGATCCTGTTCTGCCGTAAACGATGGCGAAGACCCGGATGCGGGCCCGCTTTGAGCTGCCAATTGCAAGACTGACGCGGCAATCACCGATAGGAAAAGGGGAAGCCAACAAATTTGCGACAGGCGTTCACGATCGGACACGGCCGACTCCAGCGATATATTTTTGAGAACAAACCAAGTTCGAATCACAGATCGAAAGCCAAAACGAGATCGCTGCAAATTCCGAAGCACAGTTGCGAACGATTCAACGTTGATCCTCCAGTCCCGTTCGAAGCCAAGCAGGTCGAGCAATTTTACGCTTCCAACGGATACCGACGTGACCCAAACAGCCCAGGAAAATGGCCGGGATTGGCGAATTCCTGGGGAATGAAAGGGGATATTCTCTGCAGACCAGACTGATGGCGAATTCGAACCCTGGGCGCAGGTGTTAGCCCATGCGACGGTTTAGCAGCCGGCGCTGCTGTCGAGCCAGGTCTCCCCAGTGATTGGTCGCTTTCTGGCGCGCAGACCGCTATTCCCCTAGAGCTCGGTGTTCATCCCCGCGCCTCCCCGTGCGCGAGTTGCCAACTTGCAGCAAAACAACCTACCTCCGTCACCTTTCCTTAGATCCATAGAAGCTTTGATTTTGAGAACCCTTGGGTTGCTCAATTCGCTATAATAGATTGTCGCATCGGTGAAGGAGTTCACCGCTAACCGCTGATCCCATTTTGCAGCCGGGACAGATGATGACTCCTGACGGGTTCCTGTCGGAGTCAGCCCCGGCACGATCCCTACCAAACCAGGCATTTGGAGTTACCCATGGACAACGTATGGGTCTTGGCATCCCTCTGGGTCGGTCTGGCGCTGGTCGCGACGTTGCTCGCGATCTGGCTAAAGATGTCGACCGCTCTCTCGGAGATCGTGGTCGGCACGGTCGCTCAACTTGTGATCGGTGCCTTCCTAATTCAGGGCGGACTGGGGGCGAAGACGGGCTGGATTTCCTTCCTCGCTGGAACTGGCGCGATTGTTCTCACTTTTCTCGCGGGCGCGGAACTCGACCCTGTCATCTTTCGGATGAAGTGGAAGGAAGCCATTGTGGTCGGGCTGGTCGGTTTCTTTGCTCCTTTCCTCGGCTGCACGGCAATCGCACATTTCGTACTGGGATGGTCTGCCCGCCCAAGCTGGCTGGCAGGGGTTGCTCTTTCGACCACTTCGGTGGCGGTCGTTTACGCCGTCATGCTGGAACTGGGTTTCAACACCACCGAGTTCGGAAAAGCGATCCTCGCGGCTTGTTTCATCAATGACCTCGGTACGGTCATCGCGTTGGGTCTGATCTTTTCGCCTTTCACATCGCGGACTTTGGCGTTCGTTGGAATCTCGGTCGCAGTGTTCACCGCCCTCCCTTTTCTCACGCCTTGCTTCTTCCGACGATACGGTGGAAGAGTTTCTGAACTGGAGGCAAAATATCTTCTTTTCTTTCTTTTTGCGATGGGCGGGCTGGCGGTATGGTCTGGAAGCGAGGCTGTGTTGCCCGCCTACATGATCGGAATGGTGCTGGCGGGAACGGTTGGCAAAGATCATGTGTTGGTTCGAAGGCTCCGGACGCTGACGTTCGGGCTGTTAACTCCGTTCTACTTTATTCGCGCCGGGTCTTTCGTCTCCGTTCCCGCGCTCATCGGAGCACCCCTGGTGTTCGTGGTTCTGTTCCTCGCCAAAATGGTCTCGAAGGTCATCGGATTGTTGCCCACAGTGAACGCCTTCAAATACGAGCGCAATGAGGGGCTGTATTACACGCTGATGATGTCCACTGGGCTGACATTTGGGACGATTTCCGCTCTCTTTGGACTCAACCACGGAATCATCGACCAAGCACAGTATTCATTCTTGGTCGCAACAGTGATCGGCAGCGCGGTCATCCCGACGATGATTGCGAATTCCTTGTTCATGCCAAAGCATTTGCTGCAAGGAGGGGATGAAAAACCCGCACTCACGCTGGCGGAAGCCTCATCGACCACAGCGGATTAGGTGGCTGAAGGCAAACCCTCGAGCATCGAATTGACTTCGGGTGGCTCGAATTACATAATCGCTGTCGTTGGGTGTTGGAGTTCACCCTTAACCGCCCCACCTTGGGGAAGATGACTCCTACCAGAGGATTCTCTCGGCGGGGGTTGGCTCTCCCCAGTCCTCTCACCGAGAAAATCCAGGTTTCGTTCAAGCTCGGAACCATGAGCACGGCACGTGTCTGGCTGTTGCGGAAAGGCGGAACGGGTGGGAAAGTTCTTCATCGTGGGCGTCGGCGGATTCATGGGATCAATATTTCGCTTCTGGCTGGCAATATGTATCGGACGGCGGATGGGAACCCGCTTTCCCTACGGGACATTTGTCATCAACGTCACCGGTTCACTTCTGATTGGCTTCGTCATGACGGTGCTCACGGAGATGGGATGAAGCATCAGGGCGTTCTATGCCGCCCTCATGCGAGGCGAATTCGCCAAATGGCGCCGGTGCGGCTTCATGACGCATGCGAAGAGGCTGATCGCCGCAACGCGGCGGAGCTGAATTCGGAGTTGCAGGATTTGCTGGGGCGTTCCTCGACCGGCGAGAGATCAGGGGCAGGGTGCTCGGACGTGCGGCGGAATTCTTGATGTCACAGCGTGGGGTTGGCGGATAGGAGGGCTTTGTGCTGAAAGCAGGAGCAGCCAAGAAGGTCTGCGTCTATGTCGGGGAAGACCAGCAGTACCACGGGCACAGCGCATACTCGGCGATTCTCGATTTCCTGTTCTACAAGGGCGTCTCGGGCGCGACGATTCTGCGGGGCATCGCCGGCTTCGGAGCGGACCACCATATTCACACGACAAGGCTGGTGGAGCTTGCCGAGAATCTGCCGGTGAAGGTCGAGTTCGTAGAAACGGCCGAACGGGTGCAAGAACTCATGCCTAAGCTGCAGGAACTTGCCGGAACAGGTCTGATCGAGATTCAGGACACGACAGTCGTCAAGCCCGCGCAAACATCAAAACGGCAGCCGGCGCCAAAGGCCATTCAGCCCCTCAAACGCGAGGGGAAGGCAAAGTTGATGCGTATCTTTTTCGGCGAGAACGACAAATGGCACGACAAACCATTGCAGGACGCCCTGGTGGAGGCACTACGGGCAAACGACATTGCCGGGGTGACGGTATATCGGGGCATTCTCGGATACGGAGCGAATCGCAGAATCCATAAAGACAAAACCCTCGGCTTATCGCACGACCGCCCGATCATGATGGCCGTCATCGACACGGAAGCAAAGCTCACGGCGTTTACCCCGATCCTCGACGAGATGCTGCAACAAGGTCTCGTCGTTCTATCGGATGTCGATGTCATCAAGTACACACACAACTACACAGAGACGGATAGACGGCAGGAGGTGCGCCCGTGAAACTCGAAGGCAAAGCCAAGATGCTGCGCATTCATTTTGGGGAGGACGACAAATGGCAGGGCAAACCTCTCTACCGCGCAATAGTTGAGAAGTGCCGCGAACTCGATATAGCGGGCGCGACCGTCTATCGAGGGATTGAAGGATACGGAGCCAGCACACTGATTCATCGTCCCCACCTGCTTTCGTTTTCCTCGGACGCCCCAATCATGGTCTCCATTGTGGACACCGATGAAAAGATCGAGACCCTCATCCCAACGCTCGATCAGATGGTGGATGAAGGGTTAATCGCGATTTCCGACGTGGAAGTGATTAAGTACGTCCACCAGGAAGGAGTCCGATCGCAAGGTTGATGGCTCTCGATCAACAGCGCGGCGCTACTCTGCCCCTTGCGTTTTCACCGCAAGCGCAACCCGCCCCGTCCGTGTCCCGATCTGGGCAAGTGGATGGAACCGAAGCGGACGGCTTCTTTCGCATCGCCGACCTCGCCAACGAGTGCAAGGAGGAACGGATCAAAGAGCAGGCGCTTTCTGCTGCCGAACGGATCACGCAAGGACGGTTCTATGTCGCGTGTGTCGGTCAAGTTAAGCGCGGCAAGTCCACCCTGTTGAATGCGTTGATGGGTGAGTCCCTTCTGCCGAGCGGTGTCACTCCCGTCACTGCTGTGCCCACGATCTTGCGATTCGGGGGGCGCCACCGAGCCCGCGTACGCCTCGGAAGCGATGAATGGAGAGACATCGGAATCGCCGAGCTCGAGCAGTACGCTTCCGAAGCCGCCAATCCAGAAAATCGGAAAGGAGTCGCTGCGCTGGAAGTTTTTGTGCCCAGTCCGCTTCTTGAGCAAGGAATGTGCTTCGTGGATACCCCGGGGATCGGATCGGTATTTTCTGGCAACACCGCCGCGACACACGCATTTCTCCCTCACGTCGACGCCGCCATGGTTGTAATTGGTGCCGATCCTCCGATTGCCGGCGAGGAACTCGCTCTGGTCGAGAACGTCGCCAAGCAGATTCCTGACATCCTGTTCGTCCTCAACAAAGCAGACCGCGCTAGCGGCGACGAAAGGGAGGCGGCGGCCGCATTTGCCAGGCAAGTCCTCCAAAACAGGCTGCGGCGTCCGCTTGGCACAATCTTTGAAGTGAGCGCCCTGCAGCAGCTCGTCGAGCCGACTGGTTCAAAAGGCGGTTGGTTGGAACTCGTCGCCGCTCTTCAGAGATTGAACCAGGACTCCGGGCGGCAGATTGTTCGCGCATCCGCCGGCCGCACGCTGAAACGTCTGTCCAACCAGCTTGGCGTTGTCGTAAACGAGGAACGGGAGGCAATGACCCGTCCCTTTGAGCAGTCGGAGACACGCATTCGGAAACTGCGGGAAGTCGTATTTCAAGCCGAGCAATCACTCCATGATCTCAGCTTTCTGTTCTCGGGAGAGCAACAGCGCCTCTCCCAGGCGTTTGGGGATAATCGCAGTCAGTTTCTCCGAGCCGTGGGTGCAGCCGCGCACAACCAGCTCAATTCGATTCGCAGCAGACTGCCTCGCACACGAGGCCCGCGCTATCGCCGCGTAGTCATGAAGGTGGCGCAGGATGTCGCCCGAAAACACACGCTGCCCTGGCTGGAGAGCGAACAGCAGAAGGCTGAAAACGCCTATCGAGAAATCACAAAAAGATTCACCCAACTGGCGAACGGTTTCTTGGCCACAGCCAAGAACATAGGCGGCCCAGAAATGGCACTCCTACCCAGCGAGCTGGAATTGGGTCAAGCGTTTCGTGCTCGCTCCGAGTTTCGCTTCCATGAGTGCACCGAATTGGCGAATCCTGCATCTCCAGCACGTTACGTGGCCGACCTGATATTGGGAACGGTATTGGCTCACTCTCGGATCGCAGCCGATGCCCACGAGTTCTTAGACCGTCTGCTTGAGACCAACAGCGAGCGCGTTCGCAACGACCTTGAGCATCGTGTTAGCGAGAGTCGCCGTCGATTGGAATCGGAAGTCCGTGCGCTGTTGCGAGAACTGGGCGCGGTGTCGGAGAGGGCCTTGGCCCGCGCACGAACTGCTCAGCAGTCAGGCACGGCCGCAGTCGCCTCATCTCTAAAACGGCTGGCGGAAATTGCAGCCGAACTCGAAGCACTGAGTTCAATCTCGGATGGGCGCTCATGAGTCCGACCTCCATTTACGGGAGAGACACCGAAATCGATCAGATTCGACAACTCTTGTCTGGGCATCGCTCTTTTCTGCTTCACGGTTCATCTGGGATGGGCAAGACTTTGCTCCTTAAGCATCTCGCCGAGGAACTGCCAGAGATGTTGTATTGTGCCGAGTC
>Ga0187783_10004789_pt1 | contig 10006 bp, 4 predicted proteins | sample 1015_SJ02_MP02_2_FD_132471 | JGI IMG/M metagenome (GOLD analysis project Ga0187783, IMG submission 132471) | Tropical peat soil microbial communities from peatlands in Department of Meta, Colombia - 1015_SJ02_MP02_20_MG | ecosystem: Environmental > Terrestrial > Soil > Wetlands > Peat | place... | reverse complement strand
TTGTGGAACGCGTTCATGACAACTTTGTCGCGCAATTGCCGGTCTCTTTCCTTCGTCTTCTGATCGCCAACGATTTCCACTCCGATCATCAGCCCTTTTCCACGAACATCGCCGACAATCTTAAAGCGCTTCGGCCAGTCATTGATTTTGCCGAAAATATAGTCGCCCATTTTCTTCGCGTTGGCCGTTAAGCCGCCCTCGATCAGATCCAAGGTGGCAAGCGCCGCGGCGACGCACACGGGATTGCCGCCGTACGTCGTGCCGTGCGAGCCCGGTTTCCACCGCATCACGCTTTCTTTCGCGATAAAAGCGCTGATCGGCATTCCACTCGCGATTCCCTTCGCCGTCAGCACAATGTCCGGCGTGATCCCGGCATGGTCATAGGCCCACATCTTTCCCGTGCGCCCCATTCCGGCTTGCACTTCGTCGAGAATCAGCATGATGCCGTGCTGATTGCAAACGCGTTGCAGCTCGCGCAAAAACGAAAGCGGTGCCGGAATGAAACCACCTTCTCCCTGAATCGGTTCCACGATGATCGCAGCAACTTCTTCCGGCGCAAACAAGCGCTTGAAGAGCTGCTGCTCGAGAAGGTCGATCACTTCGCTGCCGCAATTCTCTTGTGTGTGGCCCAACTCGCAACGGTACGAATAAGGATACGGAATGTGCTCCACGCCGCCGAGCAGAGTACCGAAATACTTGCGTTGCGTGTTTTTGGACGCCGTCAGCGAAAGCGATCCGAGCGTCCGCCCATGAAAGCAGCCATAGAAGGCGATGAGCTTATCGCGCTTCGTCGCATAACGTGCCAGCTTGATTGCGCCTTCCACCGCTTCTGTACCCGAATTCCCGAAAAACACTTTCCAGTGGTCCGACTTCGGCATGGTCGCGACCAGCCGCTCGGCCAGTTCCGGCATGTGCCGGTGATAGAAATCCGTCCCGGCGATGTGGATCAATTCCGCAGCCTGCTTTTGAATTGCCGCGACCACCTTCGGATGGCAATGGCCGGTCGAACACACCGCGATGCCCGCGGCGAAGTCCAGAAATGCGTTCCCGTCGGGATCTTCGACGATCGCACCGCTCGCGCGCTCGGCGACCAGCGGATAATCCCGCGAGAGCGACGGCGAAATATATTTCGCGTCGAAATCGATCACTTGTTTGCCCTTCGGGCCCGGCAACGCCGTCTTGATCTGAGGCAGTTTGCTTTCGGTGGCCGTAATCATGATTCCTCCAGAATTCCAGAAAATTTTTGTGAAGAGAGACTGGTTGAGGAGCGTTCTTGCCGAGGGGCTCCTTACTCGCAACAAACTGATAAGAAGGGACTTAATCTACGCTATAGAGACTTGGCCGGAGGCTGCACGGTCGGAACTTGCGTGGCACGCGAGGACCCACCACTACGCGGTCATGTTTGAGTAAGTGCAGAAAACTCATTTGCGTTTCCAACGGACGGCGCCGTCTTTCGTATCTTCCAAAAGTATACCACGGCCCGCGAGTTCTTTGCGGATGCGATCTGCGGTCGCGAAGTCTCTTTTTTTCCGCGCGGCTTCGCGATCAGCCACTAGTTTTTCGATCTCGGCGTCGTCCGGACCAGCAGCCGTCGTGCCGTAGCCCAGGGTCGTCAATTTCTCGGCGTCGTTGTCTTCCAGCACAGCAAAAATTTTGTCGAATGTCGCCAGGAATTCCAGCGCCGGTTTGACCTCGCCCTCGCGAAATTCTCCTTTGTCCATGGCAATGTTAGCTTCACGCACAAAATCAAACATCGCCGCAAGAGACACGGCGGTATTCAAGTCGTCTGCTAGCCCAGCGTCGAAGTCACCTGCGGCCTTTGCAATGCGCTCGGCCATCGACGCTGATTTCCCCGCTGGAAATTTCTCATCCCGCAGCCGTGCCACAAAGTTTCGCAAGCGTTCCACCGAACTCGTCGCTTGCTGCAGGCCGTCGAACGTGAAATTCAACTGCCGGCGGTACGGCACGCTCGCAAGCGCAAACCGCAATGCCGATGGCTTATAGCCTTTCGCAAACAAATCGCGCAACGTGAAGAAGTTGCCTAGCGATTTGGACATCTTCTCGCCTTCGACCAGCAGGTGCTCCGCGTGCAACCAGTAGCGCACGAATTGTTTCCCCGTGGCCGCTTGGCTCTGCGCAATTTCGTTTTCATGGTGCGGAAACGCTAGGTCGATCCCGCCTGTGTGAATATCGATGGTCTCCCCGAGGTACTTCATCGCCATCGCGGAACACTCGATGTGCCAACCCGGTCGGCCCGGACCAATCGGCGTTTCCCAGAAATGCTCACCCGGCTTCGGCGCCTTCCACAGCGCGAAATCGCGGGCGCTCTCCTTGTCATAGCGATCGTTGTCCACGCGCGCACCCGCTTTGATTCCAGACAAATCGATCTTCGAGAGTTTCCCGTAATCCTTGAATTTCGTAATGCGGTAATAAATCGAGCCTTCGGAATCGTAGGTGTATGTGTTCTTCTGCAGGCGTTGAATCAGCGCCACCATGATGTCGATATTGTCCGTGGCGCGAATCCAATGTTCCGGCGATTCGACGCTCATCGCCTTGCAGTCGGCGAAAAATGCGTCCACGTACTTTTGTGTATATTCCCGAATGCCAACTCCTGCGGCGGCCGCGTTGGCGATGATGCGGTCGTCCACATCCGTCAGGTTCATCACGTGCGTCATCTTGAATCCGCGCAGTTTCAGGAAGCGGCGCAGAATATCTTGGAATACGAATGTGCGAAAATTCCCTATGTGCGCGAAGTCGTACACCGTGGGCCCACAGGTGTACATATGCACTTCGCCCTTCTTTAAGGGCACAAACGGTTCAACTTTTCCCGACAGGGTATTTTGGACCTGGATTTCGTGCATGAACCCTCAGTCGTGCGTTTTCACTGGCCAGCAAACGGATGATTGTATCCGAGGCTTTACACACCCCGCAATGACGGCTCTGATACGAGTTGCAATCCGAGCGAATGATTCGTGAACTGAAATCAGCGCTTGCTTCCGCCGAGAAGCGACCCCAGCACTCCTCGGACGATCTGCCGTCCGACAGAACTCCCCATCGCTCGCGCGGCGCTCTTCGCCATGGCATCCAGCACGTTATCGCCGCGCCTGCCTCCGCCGCTCATTCCGGGAATATTCGCGTACCACGGCGGCGAGGCGGGCGGCTGGCCCGGCACAGCCGGAGTTGGGCTTTGCATCCCTGTTCTGCTCTTCAACACCTCGAACGCAGATTCGCGATCGACCGGGGTGTCGTAAACTCCCGCCACGATCGAACTCTGCATCAGCTGGTGGCGCTGTTCGGGCGTGATCGGACCAATCTGGCTGTGCGGAGGGCAAACCAACGCGCGTTCGACCATTTCCGGCGTGCCTTTTTCGTCGAGGAAGGAAACCAACGCTTCGCCCACTGCGAGTTCCGTAATTACTTTTTGCGCGTCGACTTTGGGATTCCCTCGAAATGTGTCCGCCGCAGCCCGAACTGCCTTCTGATCCCTCGGCGCAAACGCGCGCAAAGCGTGTTGCACGCGATTCCCCAGCTGGCCTAAGACCGTCTCAGGAACGTCCAGCGGGTTCTGCGTTACAAAATAGACGCCGACTCCTTTGGACCGGATCAGTCGCACCACTTGCACGACCTTGTCCTCGATCACTTTGGGCAAATCTGCAAACAGCAAGTGCGCTTCATCGAAGAAGAAAACCAGTTTTGGTTTTTCTGGATCGCCCACTTCTGGCAACCGCTCAAAGAGCGAGGTGAGCATCCACAAAAGAAAGGTCGCGTATACCTTCGGCGATTGATATAGTTTGTCGGCTGCAAGAATATTCACCACGCCGTGGCCTTGCGAATCGGTCTGCAACAGGTCATCCAGATTCAGCGCAGGCTCCCCGAAAAATTTGTCCGCTCCTTGCTGTTGCAGCCCCAGCAAGCCACGCTGGATGGCGCCGATGCTCGCCGCCGAAATGTTTCCATACTGCGTCTGAAATTCCTTGGCGTGATCGCCCACATACTGCAGCATCGCCTGCAAGTCTTTCATATCCAGCAACAGCAACTGGTGGTCGTCCGCAATTTTGAACACCAGCGTGAGCACGCCTTCTTGTGTGTCGTTCAGATTGAGCAACCGCCCCAGAAGCAAGGGCCCCATTTCTGAAATCGTGGCTCGCACCGGGTGGCCTTGTTCTCCAAACACATCCCAAAACGTTACCGGGCATCCGGCAAACGCGAAATCGCCAAGCTTCAGTTTCTTCACGCGCTCCGCAATTTTGGGGTTGTCCGTCCCCGGCCGGCTGATCCCGGAAAGGTCGCCCTTGATATCCGCCGCGAACACGGGCACGCCTATGCGGCTGAACGCTTCGGCCATGACTTGCAGGGTTACCGTTTTACCGGTCCCCGTGGCGCCGGCAACCAGTCCATGCCGGTTTGCCATTTGCGGCAACAGATACAGCGGCGTTGTGCCTTGTGCGATGAGCAGTGGATCGACCATGATTACAAACTCCCCATGGGTTAGAAGGCGTTCTTGAGGAACGCAACACCCCGATAAAGATCGGTCCTGCGCAGTCCTCGGCTCCGATTGTACGTTTTTTCTTGCATTTTTGCCTCGCTCGCATAATTGTCTTCCACCAAGCGAGTGGTAGAGTCCCAACCACTGGACGGAGGCATCGAACCATGTCAGCCGATTCCAAATGGGATGCGGCCCTCTATGACGAAAAGCATTCTTTCGTTTGGAAGATGGCGGCTGGAGTCCTCGAACTCCTCGCTCCGAAGCCCGGCGAGAATGTTCTCGATATCGGCTGTGGCACCGGTCATCTCACGGCCCAGATCGCCGCAAGCGGCGCGAAAGTCACGGGCATCGACCGTTCGCCCGAAATGATCGCGCAGGCCCACTCGGCGCATCCCTCGATCCGCTTTGAAGTTGCCGACGCCAGGGGCCTCAAATTCACAAGCGAATTCGACGCCGTGTTTTCGAACGCCACGCTGCACTGGGTGACCGAACCCGAGCGCGCCATCATTTCTATTGAGAACGCCTTGCGTCGCGGGGGAAGGTTCGTCGCTGAATTCGGCGGCAAGGGGAACGTCGCGGGCCTTGTTTCCGCGGTATCAGCCGCTTGGCAAAATCTCCATTTGCCCGGTCCGGTTCCCAACCCGTGGTATTACCCGAGCGTCGCCGAATATTCCACTCTGCTGGAAAGGCACCGTCTCGAAGTCACCTTCGCTTCGCTGTTCGACCGCCCAACGCCGCTCGAAGATGGTGAGCGCGGGCTTCGCAACTGGATGAAGATGTTTGGCGGCCCGTTCGTTGAGAGAATCCCGGCGGACCTGCGTGAGAAGTTCTTGAGCGAGGTCGAGTCTCAAGCGCGCTACGCCCTCTTTCGCACTGGCCGCTGGGTGATGGACTACCGCCGCCTTCGCGTGCTCTCGCGCCGTCTGTGAGCCCTTTAAGCAAGAGCATCCTGAGCGTCTCTTTCCTCACCTCTGTCCTCACCTCGATTCGCACTGGCGCGTGTACCGTTCGCTCCAAATGGTAGCAAACGGAAATCCACCACCATATATTGAGGACCCTTTACACCCTATGAATCGCGTGTTACGCTTTTCCCCCGTACCGCCATCTTAGCAAGCGCCAGGCGGCTGGGCCTCTAATCGAGAACCTGCCAAACGTGTTTAGTTTCTGTCGGTTACAGACAGGAACGTCGCTCCGAAAAACCTCCCCTCGAGGAAAGAAACGTCGTCTCTCTTTGCGCGCAAAACCGCGGTCTCGTGGGCGTAGTATGGGTGTAGGACCTGGCTGTGACGAGGTGGGAGTTCACGACAAAAGGGGTCCATTTGCTTAAGCTTCGGAAAGTCGAAATCGTTGGCTTTAAATCGTTCTGCGACAAAACGGTGGTCACCTTTAGCGGCACCGGGACCACATGTATCGTCGGACCGAATGGCTGCGGTAAGTCCAATGTTGTCGACGCCATCAGTTGGGTTCTGGGCGAGCAAAGCCACAAATCCCTTCGCGCCGAGCGCATGGCAGACTGCATTTTCAACGGCACCACGAAGCGTCCTCCCATGGGCCTCGCCGAGGTCACCATCACCATGGAAGACCCCGAGCTTGCCGAGGCTGCCCGCTTCGTTCTTGAAGGCGCCCCTCTCCCTGAAACAACAGAAACATCAGCACCGCTAGCAGAAGCAAGCGCACCAGCGTCGCCCGAAGCTACAGAGGGCTCCGCAGAGCCCGTTACGCCAGCGCCAGAAGGGCAAGTTGTCGAAGCACCCGTCACACCGGAGACCGAGACCGCCGCGCCTGAATCCAGTTTCCTGGCCAAAAAGAAAAAGAAGGCGGAAAAACCGGCCTTGGTTACCAAACCCGGCGAAGTCGTGGTCAGCCGCCGGCTGTATCGCAGCGGGCAGAGCGAGTATCTGATCAACGGCCGGGTGGCGCGGCTCCGCGATATTCAGGAAATGTTCATGGGCGTTGGCCTTGGGCCGGACTCCTACGCGATCATTGAGCAGGGCCGCATCGGGCAAATCCTAGCCACCAAGCCGATGGAGCGCCGCGCGATCATCGAAGAAGCTGCCGGCGTAACGAAGTACAAAACCAAGAAGCGCCTGAGCGAAGCCAAGCTCGAATCGTCCAAAGTGAACCTTGCGCGCGTCAACGACATCGTGGTTGAAGTTGAAAAGCAGCTTGGTTCGCTGAAGCGCCAGGCCGCGAAGGCTCGCCGGTATTCCGAAATTCGCGATCAGATGCGCGGCATTGTCCGCCAGATGCTGGCCGGTAAAGCGCGGGAACTGGACGCCGAGGCCGAGCGAGTCAACACGCAGTTGGTGGAGCTGACGGCAGCGGAAAGTCATCGCGCTCAGGCTATTCACCAACAAGAGGCGGAACAGGACCGTCTGAGCCAACGAATCTACTCGCTTGACGGGGAGATCCGCCAGAATCAAAACGTTCTGAACCAGACCGCGCTCGAAGTCGACCGGTGCGAGAATCGCATTGCGTTCAATCGCACGCGTAGCGCGGAACTGGCCGGGCGGAACGAGCAACTCGCCACGGAGCGCGAGACCATCACGGCGCAACATGCTGATTGGAATGCTCGAAACGACGCTCAGCAGCGGGTGGTCGATGCCGCGCGAACGGATTCTGTTCGCGTGAGTGCTCAAGTACAAGACCTTGTCAGCCGATCCGCTTTCCGCGCTTCGCAGATTTCCGAATCCGAAGCCCGCGTCGAATCTCTGCGACGTGCCGCGACCCAGGCGGGCGAAAGCGTGCTTCGTTTGCACGGCGAGCAGAAACAGGCCGAAGAAGCGCTCGTTCATCAAAAAGATTCTTTGCAAAAACTCGAGGCCCGCGAAACGGAACTGATGGAAGTGTCCATCCGTGTGCGGGACGACGCGGAGCATGCCGCCCAGGAATTGCAGAGCGCCCTTTCTCTCGTGGAGAATTTGGAGCAACAGGCTTGCGGCCACCAGAACCGACTCGCAGAGCTGCGCATGCAACGCGAGTCCGCCACGAAAGAAGCGGACCAACTGCGCGATTCCCTGGCCAGCCTGCGTGCGCGACAGTCCACGCTGACGCGGATTCTCAACGACCATTCCTATACCGGCGAAGCGGTGCAAAAGCTTTTCGCCGCCAACGAACGTCACGGCAGCCAGGATTTTCGCGCCGTCGGCGTACTCGCTGATTACGCGGAAGTGCAGGAGCAGCATGAAGCCGCCATCGAGCAGTATCTGAGTGAAGAACTGGAGTACGTGGTCGTGGAAACCTACGATCACGCAAGAGCCGGAGTCAGCATGCTTCGCGAGGAGGTCGGCGGGCGCGCCACGTTTTTCGTCGATTCCCTGCGCAACCTGAAGCTCGATGAATACGAACCGATTGTGCATTTTCGCGAGGAAGACGGCGTCATCTCGCGACTCGACAAGCTCGTTGAGTTCCGCGATCCGCTTGGGCCTGCCGCAAAGCAGTTTCTACCGCGTTTGCGCTATGGCTACTTGACCGAAACGGGCTCCGCCGAAAAACTCGCGCGCGAATATCCGCAATACGCGTTCGTCACTCCGGATGGCACCTGTTATCACGGCCGAATGGTCAGCGGCGGCCGCCCGGATGAAGCAGGACCGCTTGGGATGAAGCGAGAGTTGCGCGGCGTCAGCGCTGAACTGTCGCATCTGGAAGAAAAAAGCGCCGACCTTCAAGCGAGACTTGAGGACATCGCCGCCGAATTGCGCTGCAAAGAGCAAGCGCTCGAAGAAGTGACCGCCCAACAGCGCACCGCCGAACATGATCAGTTTGCCGCCAAGCTTCGCCATGAGCAGATGCAGAGCGAACTGGCGCGGCTCGGGTTGGATCTTTCTGTGTGCCAAACCGAACTTGCCGGGATCCGCACTGAGATTGATTCCGTGCGGCATCGCGTCGAGCTCACGAAAACGCAGCATCAAGCCGCAGCCTCCAGCCGTGCCGAGGCCGAGGCGGAAAGCCTGCGTCTGCTCGAAGAAGTTGCGCAACTTCGCAAGGCAGTGCAAACCGAAAGCGAAGAGCTGGCCACAGCGAAGGCCGAACTGGCTACGATGAATGAGCGCCTGGCTTCCGCCGAAGCGATTGCGAATCGTCTACAAGAAGAGCGCGCCGACCTCGAGCGCCGCGAAGCTGCGCTAAGTCAACAAGAGTCCTCCATCAATGAGGAGACGGCGGCCATGGCACAACAGACGGAGGAGATGACGCAACAGCTCGACGTTCTTCGTAGGGAGAAGACGCGACTCGAGGCGTGCCAAAAAGAACTCGAACAGGAATGGGACGACGCCCGCACGCGCGTCACGCAAGCCGAAGAGAATCTGCGCATGGCGCGGCAGACGCTGCAGGACATGCGCGAAGAGCGCGGCAAATTCGAAATTGAAAAGGCGCGCAACGATTCGGACCGCAACCATCTCCGCGAGACTTGCCTTGCGGAAGTCAACGCGCAACCCGAAGACCTGATCGCCTCGGAAACTGTCTTTATGTCCGGCGAAGAACTTGCCGCCGCGGAAAACAGCTATCGCGAAATGAAGCAGCGCATCGAGAACATGGGCGCGGTGAACATGATGGCGCTCGAGGAATACAACGAGTGCGAGCAGCGGTTTACGTTCCTTACGCGAGAGCGCGACGACCTGCTTCAATCGATCGCCGACACGCAGCAGGCCATCAAGGAACTCGACGCCATCACCAAGGAACGGTTCGAACAGGCCTTCGCTTCGATCAACACAAATTTTACGTCTGCCTTCCAAACGATCTTCGGCGGAGGCACGGCGGAAATGCGTTTGACCGAACCCGACAGCTCGGGCGACGCAGGGATCGACATCGTCGCTTCGCCGCCGGGCAAGCGGCTTCAAAACGTTCTGTTACTATCCGGCGGCGAAAAGGCCATGACCGCGCTCGCCTTGCTCATCGCTATTTTCCGCTATCAGCCGAGTCCGTTCTGCATCCTTGACGAGGTCGATGCCCCGCTCGATGAAGCCAACGTGGGCCGCTTTACTCGACTGATCGGCGACATGAGCGCGCAAACACAATTCATCGTCGTCACGCACAACCGCAAGACTATGGAGACTGGTAGCGTTCTGTATGGTGTCACAATGCAGGAACCCGGCGTTTCGAAGATCGTCAGCGTGCGTTGGGAAGGCGATGAAGCTCCCGCCGGAAAACAGCGCGCCGTTTCCGCCGCTTAAATCAAAGCGATTGTCGCGCAAAAACTTTTTTCACAGCCTGCAATGCGGAACTTTCGTTGCATTGACTTCGCCCGGCACTAGGTTAGAATGCTGAACACTTTCTCAGGGGAAGTTTTGTGGCTGTTACATCCGCAACCAAAGTTATTCGCGAGACGAACTTCGGCGGAATTTCTCCACTGGCGCGTGGAAAGGTCCGCGATATCTATGATTTGGGCGATCAGCTTCTTATCGTCGCCACGGATCGACTGTCTGCTTTCGACGTGGTCATGCCCACGCCGATTCCGGACAAGGGGCGCCTACTCACACAACTTTCTCTCTTCTGGTTTGAACGGCTGAAAGACGTTCTCCC
>Ga0187783_10004788_pt1 | contig 10007 bp, 8 predicted proteins | sample 1015_SJ02_MP02_2_FD_132471 | JGI IMG/M metagenome (GOLD analysis project Ga0187783, IMG submission 132471) | Tropical peat soil microbial communities from peatlands in Department of Meta, Colombia - 1015_SJ02_MP02_20_MG | ecosystem: Environmental > Terrestrial > Soil > Wetlands > Peat | place... | reverse complement strand
TTCGCGAACCGGTATCGTAGTCGTCGGAAAGGCTGGGGCGAATGTGACGCCGGTCATCTCGTTCTCCTCCTGGGGATTGCGCGTCCCTTCGAGTGCTGCAGTTCACGAAGGAGGGTCTGGCTCTCGGCCGTAAGAAATCGAAGACCGACTACAGTGGCGCGACCGCGCCGGATTCACACCGGCTTCCTCGCTTCGTGCAGCCCCACAACATTGAGGTATGGAAGGCACATTGTCAATAAATCGGCGTGCACCCTCAACTGTGCCGGAGTGCACAGGCCCGGAAATCCCGCTAGGCGCTTCGGTCTTGTCGGTGGGTTGCGGTCTGAGGAAGCAGGCGCACGTCGATCGATGGAGTGGCGACGCATCTGCTATGGGCCCTCAAGAGCCCTGCTTACGGGGAGGCGCAGCAGCTTCATCCCCGAGCGCGAGTGCGCGCCGCAGCGACTGCCCGAAGGAAGTCGGAATTCTTGCAAACGCCGATAAAGTCGAGACCGACACCTTGCTATCGTGACGTCGGAGGTGCTTGATTGCCAGCTTGTTCGTTTGTGCCCGACGGATCTGGATCAGTCACCAAGCCACGATCGTCGCCACCCGAAGAGATGCGCCCCCTGCATTGGGCCCGGCGCGCGGTGATCTTAGCGACGCTGGTGTTGAACGTCCGGCATACAATTAAACGGGTCTGACGCGGGCCAACGCGGCGTCGCGCAGCGTTTCTGCATCCTCGAGTGAACAGCCGGGGATGATCTGGGGCCGACCCATCGCGTTTTGAATTTTGATGGTCGCAAGCGACATCAAACGCCCCAGAAGGCCTTGCGAAATGACAACGTCCTGAATTTTCGTATAGGGCAGAATCTCGTTCGTCGTGGCGACGACTCCATATTGGAGATAGAGGCCGTCCTGACGCAGCTCGATGCGGTAGGACTTTGCCAGAAACCACGCGTACAGAAGAACGACCGGAAAGCTCAAGATCGCGAACAAGCCCATGATGGTGAACGCGGGCCAATTGACGTAAGCCTGCCGCTGAGCGAATTGGGGCTGGACGGACGGCGGCGCGGAGCGCGCGTTTCCGTTGTTCTGGACACCGGCATGAAAGTCAATATGCGCGCCCGGCTGACCCGCGTGTCGTATGTTTTGCGGCGTCGCTCCGCCCACAAAACCACCGGTGAACACGCCGATCATCAGACCGATGATCAAAGCGGTTCCCATGCGTTGGATGGCCAAATACACGAAGGCTGCTGGTTGAAGTTGCATGGGGTTAGCAAATCACAGGAAAATGAATAAGTTGTTTCGAGCGGACTGACTCCCCAGTCTTGACCGGCGGTCCAGCGGCGATTCCGGGCGCCACTGCGCTCGTTTCTGGCTTTGAACTTGCGGGCGCCACGCCTGGACCGCGCGATCCGTTAGTCGGCCAACGCGCGGACGCCCCTATTTTTTGGTGAACACTGCCTTAGTTCATTCACTGATTCATTGGAGCCGGCAGCTTCCTGGCGGGTTGGACGTGTTGCCGAAGTCTGCATCCTTTCAAACTGGTAAACCGGGCTGCTAGAATTGTCTTTATCTCGCCTCTGCGCAGAGCGCTGACGTGACTCGGAAGACACGGGTAAAACGTGTTGCCAATTCAAAGTGACCAGGGTTGGCGACCTCTCAGCGGCACGCGACCAAGCGGACGAGGATCAGTCGCACGTCGCTTTACCCGTTCACTCTTTCAATCGTCCCATGGACGGAGCACGATGCGCCCGATTAGATTGTGGCCGTCTTCCAGCATCCGATGCGCTTCGCCGACCCGCGATAGCGGCAGCACCGCGTGAATCGGCATTTTTATTTGTCCCTTCTCCAACAACTCCACCACAATCCTCTGATCGTTGCGCGTCGAAGCACGCACGCCATGCACATTGAGCTCCTTGCTAACTAAGTCCACGACTCGCAGCGGCAGCTCCTTCATCTCACCGCCCACTGGACAGAAGGTGCCGCCGAGCCGCATTGAATCGATACAAAGCCGCATGAGGTGGATTTCGCCAGTGTATTCAACAGCGCAGTCCACGCCCTCGTCACGCGTGAATTTCCGGATGATCTGACTGGCGTGTTCGCTGCTGGCATCGACGACCAAGTCGGCGCCGAGCTTTTTCAGCGCGCCAGCCTTGTCCGCGAAGCGTGTGGTTGCGATTACAGCGCAGCCGGCGAGCTTTGCCAGCAGCATCGTCGCTGTCCCCATGCCGCCGGCGGCGCCGGTAATGAGCACGCTGTCGTTAATGCCTGCGCGGAGGCGCCCCACCAAGACATGATGGGCGGTGGCGCACGCCCACATGGCGGAAGCAGCTTGATCGGGGTTTAGTGAATCTGCGGTCTTGATCCAGTAACTTTCAGGCCTCGCAACAAATTGGGCATAACCTCCATACATGGTGTGACCGGGCAGATCGACGCCAGTCGACAGGTTGCCAAGCCCGCGCATTGCGACGGTTGACAACGGATTGTCCGGATGCACCAGCCCGATTACGCGATCACCGGGTTTCAGCGAGCTCACGCCGGATCCCACCGACTCGACAATGCCTGCAACGTCACGACCCAGCTGCATTGGCATCGGAAAGGTGCGCCTGCCGGTAATGCCGCCCTGATGACCGGTCGATTTGCCATAAAACTCGTGGACCTGACCGGTGCGGTACTTGACGTCCCAGCGCGACACCGATGTGGCGATGACCTTCACTAGCGCATCGTTTGGCCCCATCTCGGGCATCGGATAATCGCCATATAGAAGTTTCTCTGGCCCACCGAATTCAAACAGACGAACGGCTCTCATCGTCGCGACCATTAATGCGCTCCTCGCGCAACATAAATTGTTCCCAGGTCCTCCGCACCGCCAAGTAGCACAGACAGCCCTCCAAAAAATCGGTTTGAAAAGCTCAGGCTACCAGCCAGGGGGGCGCTGGATCGACGACGGTTACGCTGATTCCGCGTCGCGCAGTGACTTGAGCATGAAGCTGCCCTGGTTGGCGGGCCCGAGCGATTTGGTCGCCGCCGCAAGTTCGACGACTTTGTGCAGTTCCTGCCATGTGGCGCCCGCGCGGCGTGCAGCCAACGCATGCATTTGTGCGGCCAGATTGTGCTCGACCAGCAGCATGCCGAACAGAATGAGATGCGTCGTCTTGACGTCGAACACCTCGGAATAGAAGGCATGCGCGCGCAGCCGCTCGGAGAGTTTTAGGAACTCCGGGTTTACCTCGCCGGAGAACTCGAACCGAGCAGTCGGAAGTGGTGGCAGCATCCCGAACAGCTCGACATAGCTGTCGCGAAACATTGTGATCTCGTCCTGAAGCTCCTTGCTTGAAGTTGTCATCGGAATAGTCCCTCGTGAAGCAGAACGTTTGACGGACATGCGAGCCGCGGCACTTGCGCAGATGCCGCTTGCTCAATCTATGCTCACCTTGGCGTTGCGCACGACTTGACCCCATTTTTGAGCCTCCGAGTCGATGAAGGCTGAGAACTGCTCCGGCGAACCGACCATCGGTTCAAACATGTTGGGAGCGAGGAATGTTTCGCGAAACTCGCCGTCCTCGAACACGCCCCGCACTTCGGTGTTGATCCGTTCGACGATATCGCGTGGTGTCCCGCTGGGCGCGAACAGCCCGAACCAGGACACGGCCTCGAAGTCCGGAAGCCCGCTCTCGGCGACGGTCGGAATCGCCGGAAGCCGGGTGAGACGCTTGCTGCTTCCAACCGCGAGAAGCTTCACCTTTCCGGCGGTCCAAGGCTCGATTGCCGAGCTCGTGCTGATGAACATCAACTGGATATGGCCAGCCATTACATCGGCGAGCGCAGGTGCCGCCCCCTTATAATGCACGGCACTGAGTTTTACGCCCGCCATGGTTTGCAGCATTTCCATGTTCAGGTGCCCAGTCGACCCCACGCCGAAGGTTCCATAGTTCAGCTCGCCGGGCCGCTGCTTCGCGAGGTCTATGAGGTCCTTCAGGTTGTCCGCCGCGACCACCGGATTGGCGACCAAGGATTGGCTGATGCTGACCAACCCGGAGATCGGTGTGAAGTCTGCGAGTTGATAAGGCAGCTTGCTGTAGAGCCACGGATTGATGACGAACGTCGCTTCGGCTGTCACGAGCAATGTGTAGCCGTCCGGCGTCGACTTGGCGACGTACTCCGCGCCGATCTGGTTTGAGGCTCCGGGTCTGTTCAGCACGACGATTTCCTGGCCCCAATTCCTCGCTAATTGCTGCCCGAGTGCCCGCGCCAGAAGATCAGTTACGCCGCCCGGCGCCGCCGTCACCACCAGCGTAATCGTCCGGTTCGGATAACTCTCACCTTGGGCAAGCGAGAACGGCAGGTTCAGCCAGAGGGCCGCGGCCAACAGGGATTGCCAAATCCGCATTACAGCCTCACGACGCGACGCAGCTGTCCCCTTTGGACCGACGGCCATCGATGGGTCTCGTCTAACGGACCGCCTGGGCGGGCGCGCCCCAACTGCGCGGCGAAGATCAATCCACAAATGTCCGCCGGCGTTGAGTTGGCCATTGCAGCGCTGCACCTCATAAGCAATCACAATGAAATGAAATGTCCGCGGGGTCAATTTCTCAAACGCGCCCCAAGCGCTCCCGATCCGGCACAAGCGTTGAAGTCCGTTCGACGGGGCAGATGTCGCAATCGTTTGACCATCCCGCGGCGCGGAGTATCAATCTGTACTGATCCGGTACCCATGACTGTTTGCGATCATGCAGATCCGATCAGATAGTCACAGCACCGGCGGATCCTCGCTGGCGACTATATTGCAATAAAGTAGCACTCATGCGGACAGCAGTCGGCACGGTATCGCGCCGACGCTTCACGGGCCGCCTGCTGATACCCGATAACAGCGCAGGGACGACCTTGCCGTGCGTCGTTCCGACCCTCGATGGGCTCCAAGCGAAGCGCTCATCGCGCGAGCGCCGGGCGTGCTAATGGACGCGTCCCATGCGGTAAGGCTTCAGGATCGCATAGACCGCCTCCTGCCCGGGCGTCGGTACGCTGTATTTGCGCCCGAGGGCGACAACCTTGCCGGCAAGCCAGTCCAGTTCGAGGCGATTGCCCGCATCTAGGTCGTTCGCCATTGAGGCCTTCATCTGCGGCGCAAAGCCCGCCACCGAACGGTCGAGTTCTGCTTGAAAATCTGCCGGGAACTCAACGCCTGCCGCGCGACCAACCGCAATAGTCTCCCCCATTAGCCTGTAAAAGAAAGCCCGCATGTCCTGGTCTTCGCGTATGACTCCGAGCGGTTGGCGGGTGCTTGCGGTGATGCCCGAGGTGCCAGAGAGCAGCACGAATTTCTTCCACAGGTCGATAAACATATGATCGGTTAACGTGATATCGATGTTGGCGGCCTTCATCTGCTCCACGAGACCGGCAAGGACGTCATCAGGACGGCCGTCGAGCCGACCGCAACGGATTTTGGCGATTGTCCCGGTGTGGCGGATCACGCCAGGTCTGACGATTGTGGTGACAACATAGGTCGCCCCGCCAATTGTCACGTCACCTCCAAGAATCGGGGCAAGCCGCTCGACGCTGTCAACGCCGTTCTGAAGCGTAATGACACGAGTATTCGGGCCAATCAGCGGACGCGTCTGCTCGCCTGCATTTTCGGTGTCCCAGAGCTTTACCGCGAAAAGCACCAAGTCGACCGGTCCGACCCGTTTCGGGTCATCGGTGACCTCGACCTCCTTCAAATGCAGGTCACCGAGGGTGCTCTCTATCTTTAGACCATCCCGGCGAATGGCGTCGCGGTGCGCGCCACGCGCAACAAACGCCACGTCGTGTCCGGCTGCAGCCATCCGTCCACCAAAATAACCGCCGACGGCGCCGGCTGCCATGACCGCGATCCGCATGTCGTATCCCTCCCTATGGTTTGGCCCCGCCCACGCTACGGCCACCCCGGCACGCGCCGGTCGCACGGGTCGCTCATCAGCGAGCTTAGAGCCACCCTGTTTGAAGCTTGATGCGTCTCGATCCCTATTGCGCCAAATTCGCGCCCACTCTCTGCATGGTTGAGCGAACCAGCAGGGCAGCGTCGTCGTAGATGCGTAGAAACGCTTGACCCTTGGCCATTACCCCGCGGTCCTCCGGGCACTTTTCCACCGCCGAACTTATCGCCTGGCGGTCAATTTGCAGGGTATTCATAAAGGCCTGCGCCAGACCGAACAGGGTAACCAGGACGACCAGCTCATCGCTATTCTCAACCATATTGCTGGAGATCCACACCAACGCACCCAATTCACTGAATTGAGCTCGAAACGCATCGAGATGTCCGCTCAACTCCACGAGGCAATCCCGCACACGCTCAGCCGATGAGGGCGCTTGGGCAATGAGGGTCCCGATATCGGCCGCCAGCGAGCTGGTCCTCTCGTCGAGAGCATGGAAACCCTCGTGATCAGCCAGACTGAACAGATTTGCGCGCGCCGGCCATGCCGGCAGGATCATCAACAATAGAACCAGCGCGCGGGTGAAGTTCTTTGGACCATAGCTCATTGCGTCACCCAAGGTGCGCGAAGATTTGATCAATCCTATCTGGCGACTGGCCGCATATAGCATATTTTGCCGCGAGTTGCCGTGGGTCGAAACCAGCAACGCTAGGTGATGGATGCCGCGGGGATCAGCATACCAGCATTGGGTGCTGTCGACTTACGCGGCGAGTCAACTAACGACCACGATCACGCCGGCGATGGCAAAAAACCGGGCACCCTGTCTACGGCAAAGTCGTGGTGTGGCCGTTGCGGCCGAGCCCTGGCGTCTGGATCGCCGGCATGGCCGAATGCAACCCAATAGGCCCTGACCAATGCGGCATCGGCTTGTCGCAAACGCCTCCGAACCTTGAATGTGTAGATCCAAATTCGCCGGAACACTCTGACAGAGCAGGATTTTTCCTCGCGGAGTCCCCGAGGAGCAGAATTTTCCCTGCCCCAATTAGACGTTGACTCATGGCAATGTTCCCTAATGCTATAGGCGCCTGATCGAAACCGAAGGCCCGTTCAGGTAACCAAAGAGTCTGGAGAGGAGACAGCCATGGCCGATGCCGACAGCCCCACGGACAATGGTGTCAACGTCGCAGCGTTAATCGCCGCCCGCGAGGCACTCACCAATGCTCCCGAGGCCGCGCAGTTCAGGTGGCGCGCAGCCTGCGAGTGGAAAAACGGCACTCACAGCCACTCGACTGTCGAAGGCTTCTACGGCCTCGGCCAAGAGCAGGTGCGCAAGAACACCTTCACTTTTGATGCTGACCACCCCGAGGTCTTTGCCTCCGAGGACAAAGGCGCGACGCCGGTCGAGTACGTGTTGGTCGGTTTGGCGAGTTGCCTGACTGCCGGCATCGCCGCAGTGGCCCAACACCGAAACATTCAACTGCGCTCAGTCACGGCGACCATTGAAGGTGACATGGACATCCAGGGCATCCTGGGCATAGACAGCGATGTGCGCAATGGCTTTGGCGGCATCAAGGTGACCTACCAGATCGATGCCGACGCCAAACGCGAAGATATCGAAGCTCTCGTTGCGCAATCGCAGAAACGCTCGGCCGTCTACGACATTGTCACCAATCCGACGAATGTCACGGTTGTGGTGAATTGAGCCAACGCCCCAGGGCATGGTCGCCCCATTCGGGGATGGCAGCAATTCACCAAGCCACCGCAGTCGTCATCGGCGCCGGACATGCCGGTCTGGCGATGAGCCGTTGTCTTACTGACCGCGCCATCGAGCACGTCGTGCTCGAGCGGGGAGAGGTTGCGCACACGTGGCGCACCGAACGCTGGGACTCGTTGCGGCTGCTGACTCCTAATTGGCAGAGCCGCCTGCCAGGCTTTGGCTACGACGGCAACGATCCCGATGGCTATCGCACCCTACCCGAGGTCATTGATTTCATCGCGAGCTATGCGAAGGCGATCTCGGCACCGGTGCAGACCCATACGACCGTGACATCGGTGCGTAACACCGACGCCGGCTACTTGGTTTGCACGGATCAGGGGGACTGGCGATGCCGGGCGGTGGTGCTTGCTTCTGGGGCTTGCAACATCGCTCGAATTCCGGCCTTCGCTGATCGCGTACCGCCGGCGATTGCTAAACTCACGGCGCAGCAGTACCGGAACCCCGACCAGCTCGCCGACGGCGGCGTTCTGGTGGTGGGCGCATCGTCAAGTGGGACGCAAATCGCCCACGAAATACAACGCGCGGGCCGTCCGGTCATCTTATCGGTCGGGGAACACATTCGGGCGCCCCGCATCTATCGGGGCAAAGACCTGGAGTGGTGGATGGACGCCGTCGGCGTGCTCGACGAGCGCTATGACGAGGTCGACGATATCGCAAGGGCGCGACGGGTACCTTCGCTACAGCTCGCTGGCACACCTGATCGATCGACGCTCGACCTCAATGCCCTCACTACCCTTGGCACGAAGCTTGTCGGACGCCTGGCCGGCATCACTGAGGAGGGCCATGCACAGTTCGCCGGATCGCTGCGTAACATGTGCGCGCTCTCCGATCTCAAGATGGGCAGGCTGCTCGACCTCATCGACGAGCGGGCGCGCGACACCGGTCTTGACCGCGCTGCTGAGCCGCCTCACCGCCTTCCACCCACCCGAGTCGAGGAGTCGCCGCCCCTCGGCCTGAATCTCGCGACCAGCCGGATCAAAACTATTATTTGGGCGACAGGCTACCGACCTGACTACACGTGGTTGCAAGTTCCCGTTTTCGATCGCAAGGGCGTGGTCAGCCACGTCGGCGGTGTCGTCGCGTCGCCGGGTATGTATCTCATGGGCACTCAATTCTTGCGTCGTCGAAAATCTGCCCTCATCGATGGCGCGGGCGATGACGCCCGTGACCTCAGCGCCCATTTGGCGACGTATCTCGACGGCGGCGTTCGTGCATAACGGGCGGTCCGTTATCCTTGTTGCGCGTGTCTGGCATTTCCGGATGTCCGACCTCGAGCAATCTTCTGGTACGGGGCGACAGTCGCGGGATCTACTTGTTTTTAAGTTCCGGCAGCGCTCGATATGAGACAGGGATTGCATTGAGTGTTTGCCGACCATATATCGCTTCCATCGCTTCGCCTTCCACGCCGAGCATTCGCGCCTTGCCTTTGTGCGCAAATTGCAGCATTGGCTGCATTACGATCATCATGCGGAGCATAATCGACTTGATCTTCTATTCTTGCCGATCTGTTTCTTGTTCCCAATCTCGCCGTAACCGCGCTTATCTATGCGCTGCTTTTGGTTGGAGTACCGTCGGGTCAGCTATGTTCGGCGCGACGCTCGCCATTTTTCACTACCCATTTTGCGCAGTGCTCCGGCCAGAGCGACGGCTTGGCGTGGGGAAGCGCGGTCTCCCTCCGGATTGTCCAGCTACTCGATTTAGTGTTTCAGGATCGAGAGCGGCGCCTTATCGCACGATATGATGCGACGAGCGGGATCAGAAGAACGGCTTCTTGCGACAGACCCGGTTCACTTTGTCGGTGAATTCGTTTCGGAGGCGCCGCGCGCTGGTGGTCTTTGAGGCTGTTCATGAAGTTGTTGAACGGCAGGGTGATCAGGAAGTGGATGTGGTCGGCCTCTCCGTAGACCCGAGCGGGCTTCCTCCCCATCCCATGCAGCGTGCTTGCAATCTCGCGAAACTAAACCGAGCCCGCATCGATGCACTTTCGCCGATATTTGGTGCACAAAACCAAATGATCGTGGGGTGAATATATGCAGTGATATAGCCTGCAAAATTTGCTTGCTCAGACATGTAACCGAGTGTATCGGCCAACTCATGGATTTGGTCTATCGGCGCGTCACATACAAACTTTATCCCACTGCGGCACAGGAGCGCGAGCTGTGGCGTTGCCATAAGCTGCACTGCGACCTGTACAACGCGGCCCGGCAGGAGCGAATCGACGCCTATCGGCTCGCCGGCAAGACCATTGGCTATGTCGCGCAATGCAGGAGCCTGACCGAGATCCGGGCTGATCATCCAGAATACCGGGCGCTCAATGCCCACTCGGCACAGGTCAC
>Ga0187783_10004787_pt1 | contig 10007 bp, 7 predicted proteins | sample 1015_SJ02_MP02_2_FD_132471 | JGI IMG/M metagenome (GOLD analysis project Ga0187783, IMG submission 132471) | Tropical peat soil microbial communities from peatlands in Department of Meta, Colombia - 1015_SJ02_MP02_20_MG | ecosystem: Environmental > Terrestrial > Soil > Wetlands > Peat | place... | reverse complement strand
CGCGCCGCAATCGGGCGGGAAGCGCGTAGCAAAGGTTCACGGAACAGAGGCGGGCATGGCGAAAATCATCAAGATCGCGCCTTCGATCCTGGCGGCGGATTTCGCGCGGCTCGGGGAGGCGGTGCGAGCCATCGACGAGGCCGGCTGCGACTGGATTCACGTCGACGTGATGGACGGGCATTTCGTGCCCAACCTCACTTTTGGGCCGCAGGTCGTCGAAGCGATCCGGCCGCTGACCAAGAAGCCTCTCGACGTCCACCTGATGATCGCGCCGGTCGATCCCTATATCGAAGCCTTCGCCAAGGCGGGCGCCGATCGGCTCACTGCTCACGTCGAGGCCGGTCCCCACCTCGATCGTACGCTGCAGCTCATCCATGAGCACGGCGCGAGGGCGGGCGTCGCCCTCAATCCGGCGACGCCCGAGGACGCCATCGCCTATGTGCTCGATCGGATCGATCTCGTGCTGGTCATGACCGTCAATCCCGGCTTCGGCGGCCAAGAGTTCATCCCGGCTGCGCTCGACAAGATCAGACGGGTCAGCGAAATGATCGGCGAGAGGCCGATCGAGCTTGAGGTCGACGGCGGGATCGCAACGACCACCGCGCCTTCCGTCGCCTCGGCCGGGGCGACCGCGCTCGTCGCCGGCTCGGCGATCTTCAACGGCAAAACAAAGACGACCTATGCCGAAGCCATCGCAGCTTTGCGCGAGGCGGCGCGACAACCGGCGACCTGACGGGACTCAAAGCTTCTTGCCGTCCGGGCCAAAGGTCTTGAGATAGGCGATGACATTGTCGATTTCCTTCTCCGACGTCAGTCCTGGGAAGGTCATCTTGGTGTCGGGCACCTTCGCCCTGGGATTTTTCAAATATTCGTGGAGCGTCGCCTCGTCCCAAGTCAGCCCCGAGTTCCTGTTGGCGTCGCTGTAATTGTAATCGGCATAGGTTCCTGCTTTGCGGCCAACCACGCCGTTGAGCACCGGACCGACCATGTTCCGCGCCCCTTCGCCGATCTCATGGCAGGCCCTGCATTTGGCGAAGACGTGTTCGCCGGCCGCGGCGTCCTGGGCGCAGGCCAAGTCCGTCGACATCGCCAGCGCGATAGCGGCGATGGCGGTCAGACGCCCAATACCCGCCATGTCGAAACCTCCTAATCGATCGCCTCGCGCTTGGCCGCGCCGAGCTCATTGCCGCCCTCCAACAATCGCCTGGCGATGACCTGCGCTTGGATTTCGGCGGCGCCCTCGAAGATATTGAGGATGCGCGCGTCGCATAGCACGCGCGAAATCGGATATTCCAGCGCAAAGCCGTTGCCGCCGTGAATCTGCAGCGCGTTGTCGGCCGCGGCCCAGGCGACGCGGGCGCCCAACAGCTTGGCCATCCCGGCCTCGAGGTCGCAGCGTCGTCCCTCGTCCTTGGCCCTGGCGGCGAAGTAGACGATCTGCCGCGCAATGTGAATCTCCACCACCATCATCGCCAATTTGTCGGCAACGCGCGGAAAGGCGATCAGCGGCTTGCCGAACTGCACGCGCTCCTTGGCGTAGCGCAATCCCAGCTCCAACGCCGATTGCGCTACGCCCACGGCGCGAGCGGCGGTCTGGATTCGCGCCGATTCGAACGTCTCCATCAACTGCTTGAAGCCTTGGCCCTCCACCCCTCCGAGCAGATCGGACACAGGAATCTCAAAGCCGTCGAAGGCGATTTCGTACTCCTTCATGCCGCGATAGCCGAGGACTTCGATCTCGCCGCCCGACATCCCCTTGGCGGGGAAAGGATCGGCGTCGTCGCCGCGCGGTTTTCGCGCCAGGAACATCGAAAGTCCGCGATAGCCCTTCTCGTTCGGATCGGTGCGGGCGAGCAAAGTCATCAGGTCGGCGCGCACCGGATGGGTGATCCAGGTCTTGGCGCCGAAAACGCGATAGAGGTCGCCCTCGCGGACGGCGCGCGTGCGCAAGCTCGCAAGGTCGGAGCCCGTGTTCGGTTCGGTAAACACCGCGGTCGTCAGGATGTCCCCCGAGGCGATCTTCGGCAGCAGGTCTTGTTTTTGCTGTGCCGTTCCCCCGCACAAGATCAGCTCGGCGGCGATCTCCGACCGGGTGCCGAGCGAACCGACGCCAATATACCCGCGCGACAGCTCCTCGGTGACGACGCACATGGCGACCTTGCCGAGCCCCATGCCGCCGTAGTTCTCCGGTATCGTCAGTCCGAAGACGCCGAGCGCGCCGAGCCCGTCGATCACTTCCATCGGGATGTAGGCGTTCCTGCGGTGCCATTCTTGCGCGTTCGGGATGACTTCCGCTTCGGCGAACCGGCGCATTTCCGTGCGGATCGCCTCGAGCGTCTCGTCGAGACCGGGATCGCCGAAGGTTGCGGTCTGGCCGGCGCCTGCGATCAGCTTCGTGAGGCTTTGCCGGTTTTCGGGCGTATTCCCGCGCTCGACGAGGGCGCGGACCGCGCCGCTCCAACGCCGAGCGATCGCGGCTTCGGCAAGCCCAAAATCGGCGGGCCGCAGCATCTCGCCTTGGCTCATCGCGACGCCGCCGAAAATCTGGGCGAGAAACTCGCCGAGCCCGATCGCCGTCATCAGGCTCTCCATCGGGCCGAAACGTCCCTCGGCGCGCATGCGGCGCGCGTAGAGGATCATTTCGAGCAAGGCCTCGACATAGGTCGCCAGCCAGGCAAGGCCGTGGACGGCGCGCTGCTCGCGCTCGATCGCCTCGGGATCGAGACGACCATCGCGGGCCACTCTCAGCCGGACGCTGGCGATCGCCTCGGCGAGCAGCGCCTCGACGTCGGCAAGGGCCGCGTCGGCCAAGGCGTCGTCGAAAAACGCGCCTGGCGGAGAGTCGTGGACGGCCAATGTCAAGGTCGCCTCCGGGAGAAGGGCGGATTTACGCTGCAGCGCAGCATGCCGCGGCCGATCGGCTGTTGCAATGCGCGTTTTGGATTTTCGCCCGCCGAACCTCGCGCCTGGCCGCCGGCGACCCTCAGGCCCGAGGCGGGTTCTTGGAGGCTCCGAGGGGCTTCGGCGGATCCAGCTCCCAGCCAGCCTTGGCCCGCCTCGCCAGGCGGGAGGCCTCGCCGCGTGTCGCCGAAGATTCAACAAGATCTTCTATATGGATTTGGTACGTCGCCAACGACCAATATGCTGGGCGGATCCGCTCGCGTCGGCGGCGCTCCTCGATTGAAGTTACGGAGACCAGTCATGGCTGATTCCCAAGGTAAATTTGTTTGGTACGAACTATTGACCACGGACATGGCGGCGGCCGAGAAATTTTATCGCGGCGTTCTCGGATGGAGCGCGCGCGAGGCCGGCGCGCCAGGCATGTCCTATACGCTATTCAGCGTCGGCGAGGTCGGCGCCGCCGGAATGCTGACGCTGCCGAAGGCGGCCAAGGACATGGGCGCGACGCCGCATTGGACCGGCTACATCGCCGTCGACGACGTCGACGCCTACGCGCGGAAAGTGACCGAGGCGGGCGGCCGTATCTATGCCCCGGCGACCGACATCCCGAGCATCGGACGTTTCGCCGCCGCGGGCGATCCGCACGGCGCCGACTTCGTGATTTTCAAACCGCTGCCGGGCATGCGGGCGCCGGTGATCGCGCCCGACGCGGTCGGCCATGCCGGCTGGCGCGAGCTCATGGCCGGCGACCTCGAAACGGAATTCGCCTTCTATTCCAAGCTGTTCGGCTGGACGAAGGGCGACGCCGTCGACATGGGGCCGATGGGCCGCTACCAGCTTTTCGCGACGGGCGGAACGACAATCGGCGGCATGATGACGAAACCGCAAAGCCTGCCGCGGCCCGGCTGGAACTACTATTTCAATGTCGCGGGCGTGAACGACTCCATCGCCAAGGTCAAGGCCGGGGGCGGCAAAGTCGTCAACGGGCCTCACCTGGTTCCGGGCGGCAGCTGGATCGTCCAGTGCCTCGATCCGCAGGGCGTCATGCTCGCGTTGGTCAGCCGAAATCAATAGCGGTCCCCGCGCCGAGCGAAAGCCGCAAGGTCTGCTCGGCGTCGGCTCCTTGCGACGAGCGGGAAGGGTACGCCCCGCATCCATCCAAAATCGCCTCGGGGTCGCAGTCGCGAGCCCGAGCGATAGAGCGTCTGGCGGCGTTCTGTCCGCATCGAACAGGCGGCGCCCGATTTGACAGTCCCAGCCTGCCGGCCAACAAATCGGCGGACAAGGCGCAAGCTCGCCTCAGACGGGCTTTCCCAGCCGGAGCGAGCGATTGCGAAAGGCCATCAGCATCTTTCTTGACGCCTATTGGCGTTTCCTCGGCCAGGACGGCTGGGCGATCGCCAGCCATATCGCCTTGTCGACGCTGACCTCGCTCTTTCCCTTTCTCATTTTCGTCACCGCCCTCGGCGGATTGCTGGGAACTCAGGATCTTGCCGAAGAGGCGGCCAAGCTCATCTTCGCGGTCTGGCCGCCCGTCGTCGCCCGTCCGATCGCCGCCGAGGTGCAGAACGTCCTGACCGCGCCGCGCAGCGGCTTGCTCACGCTCGGCGGCGCCCTGGCGCTCTACTTCGCGTCGGGGGCCATCGAGGCCGCGCGCGTCGGTCTCAACCGCGCCTATGGCGCGAAGGAAACGCGGCCGTGGTGGCTGCTGCGCCTCGAATCGATCGCCTTTGTCGTCGTCGCGGCGATCGGCCTTTTGGCGCTGGCCTTTCTCGTCGTGCTCGGGCCGCTGATCTGGGCGACCACGCTCAGCTATCTTCCGGAACTCGAGCCGCTGAATTCGTTCGTCACGTTCGTGCGCATTGGCGTGGCCGCCGCGTTGATGGCGGTCAGCCTGTTTCTCGCCCATATGATGCTGCCGAAGGGACGACGCCGCCTCATCGACCTTGCGCCCGGCGTCGCGCTGACCTTCGTGACATGCCTCGTCTTCGGCGAAGGCTTCGGCGCCTATCTCTCGGAATTCGCCCGCAACTATGTCTCGACCTACGCGGGGCTCGCCTCGGCGATGATCGCTCTCGTCTTTCTCTACGCCATGGCGGCGATTTTCATTTACGGCGGCGAACTCAATGCGGCGATTATGCGCGCCCGAAAGCGAGGCGAGGCGGCCGCGGAGTGAAGAAGCCCCGATGACGTCATGGGGGCGCGACGGTCGGGAGCGACTCGGTCCAACGATTGCGGCCTTCGATGTTAAGTCGGCTACGTCTTCCGCGCCTCGATGACGTCCTCCAGCGTTCGGAGGCCCGTCTTCGGCGAATTGACGAGCACCGCCATATTGCCTGGCGCATGTTCGTTCCGCCACATTTTGGTATGGGCGAGAGGGATCTTGTCCCAGGGAAATACTTCGGACATGCAGGGGTCGATCCGGCGGTCGAGCACGAATTTGTTTGCGGCTGCGGCTTGCTTGAGGTGGGCGAAATGCGACCCCTGAATGCGCTTCTGGCGCATCCAGACGAAGCGGGCGTCGAATGTCAGGTTGTAGCCCGACGTGCCCGCGCAGAAGACCACCATGCCGCCGCGCTTGACGACGAAACAGGAGACCGGGAAGGTCTGCTCGCCCGGATGCTCGAAGACGATATCGACGTCCTTCTTGCCCGTGATGTCCCAGATCGCCTTGCCGAACTTGCGGGCCTCGGCCATGAAGGCGGCATATTCCTCGGTATTGACCTTCGGCAACTGGCCCCAGCACTTGAACGTCTTACGGTTGACCGCGCCTTTGGCGCCGAGCGACATCACGTAGTCGCGCTTGGCTTCGTCCGAGATGACGCCGATGGCGTTGGCGCCGGCCGCCGCGCAAAGCTGAACGCCGAAAACGCCGAGGCCGCCCGAGGCGCCCCAGACGAGAACATTGTCGCCTGGCTTTAACCGGTGCGGCTCGTGGCCGAACAACATGCGATAGGCGGTCGCCAACGTTAGCGTGTACGAGGCGCTTTCCTCCCAGGTCAGGTGCTTGGGCCGCGGCATCAGCTGCCGGTCTTGCACGCGGCAGAATTGCGCGAACGATCCGTCAGGCGTCTCGTAGCCCCAGATGCGCTGCGAGGCCGAAAACATGGGGTCGCCGCCGTTACATTCCTCATCGTCGCCGTCGTCCTGGTTGCAATGGACGACGACTTCATCGCCGACCTTCCAGCGTTTGACCTTGGCGCCGACCGCCCAAACGATGCCCGAGGCGTCGGAGCCGGCGATGTGAAACGGCTGCTTGTGCACGTCGAAGGGCGAGATCGGCTGTCCGAGCGCGGCCCAGACGCCGTTGTAGTTGACCCCAGCCGCCATCACGAGAACCAGCACGTCGTGGCTGTCGAGAGGCCAGGTCGGCACGATCTCGATCTGCATCGACTGTTCCGGCGGCCCGTGCCGCTCGCGCCTTACGACCCATGCGTGCATCTTTGCGGGAACATGGCCCAGCGGCGGAATTTCGCCGATGGCGTAGAGGTCCTTAAGCGGCGCCGTTTCGGCCTCGCCAAGACCCGGGGTTCGGGTCGCGGCCAGATTGGTCATGTCGACTCTCCGCCCCCGGCTCGGGGCCAGGGACGCCCTTCGAGGCCGGTCGGCCCCGTCTATTGCATTGCAGCATTCTGGCATCGCGCCGCGGCGAAGGCAATCCGGCGCCGCCGGGCGGCATCAAATTTCGCCTCGACGCAGACCCCGTTGACGATTTGGCAAGGACATTGGGCTCAGTTTCGACCGCCGAGGAGAATTGAGTTGAGCGGCCATGCATACGATCCCCTGGATTGCTGACATTGAAGCGCTTTCCGGCTTCGAGCTGACCGCCGTCGGCATGATGGTGCTGGTTTCGGCTTGGGGCGCCGGCTTCCTCGCCGACAATGCCATGGGTCAAGCCGGATTGGGTCCGGTCATCAACGCCGTCGTGACGCTTATTGGCGCATTTGCGGGCCTCTATCTTCGCTACGCCTACATCCACCCCCCGGCGGATCTCGACGTCGTCGTAACGCTCGGCTTCGCGGCGTTGACGCCCGCCCTTCTGCTGTTGGCGATCGGAGTCATCCGCGGCCGGCTCTTTTAGCGCGGCTGCCGACGGAAGGGCGTCGAGGCTCGTTGCTGGCGCCCCCCAGCGAATTCTGCCATTGTGCTCTGCAGCATGAACGGGCGCGCCCGCGGAGCGTGCGGTGGATCGAGAGCCAATCAAGCGAGACAAGCCGTGGATTTTCCGGACCTATGCCGGACATTCCTCAGCCGCTGAGTCGAACCGTCTCTACCGGGCCAATCTCGCGAAAGGACAGACCGGGCTCTCCATAGCCTTCGATCTGCCGACCCAGACCGGCTATGACAGCGATCATCCCCTCGCCAAGGGCGAGGTCGGCAAGGTCGGCGTCGCCATTTCGCATATCGGCGACATGCGCGCCCTCTTCGAGGGCATCCCGCTCGCCGAAATGAACACGTCGATGACGATCAACGCGACCGCGCCCTGGCTGATGGCGCTCTATGTCGCGGTCGCCGAGGAGCAGGGCGCGGCCCGCGCCGGCCTGCAGGGAACGACCCAGAACGACATCATCAAGGAATATCTCTCGCGCGGCGCTTACGTCTTCCCGCCGGCGCCCTCGCTGCGGCTGACCAAGGACCTCATCTTGTTCTCGGCGCGTGAAACGCCGAAGTGGAACCCGATGAACGTCTGCTCGTACCATTTGCAGGAGGCGGGGGCGACGCCGATCGAGGAGATGAGCTACGCGCTCGCGACCGCCATTGCGGTGCTCGACACTGTGCGCGCGTCGGGCGAGGTCGATGGCGAGACCTTCGCGAACGTGGTCGCCGGCATGTCCTTCTTCGTCAACTCGGGCATGCGATTCGTCACGGAGCTGGCGAAGATGCGCGCCTTCGCCGAGCTCTGGGACGAGATCGCCGCGGAGCGTTACGGCGTCGCCGACCCCCACAAACGGCGCTTCCGCTATGGCGTGCAAGTCAATTCCCTCGGCCTCACCGAGCAGCAACCGGAGAACAACGCCTATCGCATTCTAATCGAGATGCTGCCCGTCGTGCTCTCGCGCGGCGCCCGCGCCCGCGCCGTCCAACTCCCGGCCTGGAACGAGGCGCTCGGCTTGCCGCGGCCTTTCGATCAGCAATGGTCGCTGAGGCTTCAGCAGATCATGGCCTTCGAGACCGACCTTCTCGAATTTGGCGACATCATCGAGGGCAGTCGCGAAATCGAGGCCAAAGTGGCGGCGCTCAAGAGCGAGGCGCGGGCGGAGCTGAAAACGATCGAGGAAATGGGCGGGGCGGTCGCCGCGATTGAAAGCGGCTACATGAAACGTCGTCTCGTCGAGTCCAACACGCGCCGCCTGGAAGCGATCGAGCGCGGCGAGCAAGTCGTCGTCGGCGTCAATCGCTACACGGAAAGCGAGCCTTCGCCGTTGACCGCCGGCGAAGGTACGATCATCGTCGTGCCGCCGCATGTCGAGCGCGAGCAGGTGGCGCGGCTCGAGGCTTGGCGGGCGAGCCGGAACGACCAGGCGGTCAAGGCCGCGCTGGAAGATTTGCGCGCCGCCGCCGCCAGCAGCCGCAATATCATGGCGCCGTCGATCGCGGCGGCGAAGGCGGGCGCAACCACCGGTGAATGGGGCGCGGCTTTGCGCGCGACATTCGGCGAATATCGGGCGCCCACCGGCGTCACCCGTACGGCGCGGCAGGAAGCGGGGAACCTCGAGGAGGTCCGCGCCGAGGTCGAACGCGTTTCGATCAAGCTCGGCCGGAGGCTGAGGCTGCTCGTCGGAAAGCCCGGCCTGGACGGGCATTCCAACGGCGCCGAGCAGATCGCGGTGCGCGCCACCGATGCGGGGATGGACGTAATCTACGACGGCATCAGGATGACGCCGGCCGAGATCGTCGAGCGCGCCAAGGACGGTGTGCATTGCGTCGGGCTCTCAATCCTCTCCGGGTCGCACCTCGAATTGGCAAGAGAGGTGATTTCCGGCCTCAGGGCCGCCGGGCTCGGGCGCATCCCGGTCATCGTCGGCGGCATCATCCCCCCGGCCGACGCCGAAAGGTTAAAATCGGAAGGCGCGGCGGCGGTCTATACCCCCAAGGACTTTGCCATCAATCGCCTGGTCGGCGACATCGTGAGGCTCGTCGAGCCGCAAGCCGCACAAAGCCCGGCGCTGGCGTCGTAACGCGAAGTTGAGAGCCATGTGCGAGCTTCTGCCTTGCGCCGGGCGGGGTAGCTCGCCCATACCTCTTGGACTATCGTCGGTGCGCCGCGACCTAATCCAAGATCGAGGGACCTAGCGTTGAGACTTCTGCGGCTCGAACAACGAGTCGCGGCGCTTGTCGGCGCGCGACGGCAGATGAGGTTGAATTCGTCCATGGATATGTCGCACCCCAGGAGGATCTCCGAAGGTCGCAAGCGCAGGATCATGGTCGGCGTCATGTTGGCGATGATGCTGGCCGCCCTGGATCAAACCATCGTCGCGCCGGCTCTGCCGATCATCGGCGCCTCGCTCGGCGGCTCCGCCTTCCTTTCCTGGATCATCTCGGCCTATCTGGTGACGGGCACGGCGGTCACGCCGCTTTACGGAAAATTTTCGGACATTCACGGCCGGCGACCCGCGCTCTTCGTGTCGATGGGGATTTTTCTCGTCGGCTCGGTGATCTGCGCGATCGCGCCGGACATGCCGACCATCATCGTCGGGCGCGCGGTGCAGGGCATGGGCGGGGGCGGGCTTCTCGCCCTGGCGCAGACGATCGTCGCCGACATCGCAGCGCCGCGCGAACGGGCGCGCTACGTCGTCTATTTCTCGCTGGTGTGGGCGACCTCGAGCGTCGCCGGGCCGATCATCGGCGGATTCTTCGCGCAGCACCTGACCTGGTCGCTGATCTTCTGGATCAATCTGCCGATCGGCGCGCTGGCTTTCGCCATGTCCAATCGCCCGCTGAAGGTCCTTCCGCAGATCAGGCGCGACCATCGCCTCGACATCGTCGGCGCCGTTCTCATCGTCGGCGCCACGACGGCGCTCATGCTGCTCCTGACGCTCGGCGGCGCGCGCTATCCCTGGACCTCGACGCCGATGCTCATGCTCGCGGGCGCGGCGGCGTTGCTG
>Ga0187783_10004786_pt1 | contig 10008 bp, 6 predicted proteins | sample 1015_SJ02_MP02_2_FD_132471 | JGI IMG/M metagenome (GOLD analysis project Ga0187783, IMG submission 132471) | Tropical peat soil microbial communities from peatlands in Department of Meta, Colombia - 1015_SJ02_MP02_20_MG | ecosystem: Environmental > Terrestrial > Soil > Wetlands > Peat | place... | reverse complement strand
CTCGCCCTCGCCGAATCCCTCCGCCAGTTCATCGCGCAGCGCCACAACGGCCTTCGCGTGTCGAACATCACCACGCAGCTCGATCTGGTCCGCGACCAAACCGCTCGCGAGCGCCTGATCGCCACGCTCGCCGCCTTCTTTGCCGCCGTCGCGCTGCTCCTCGCCGGCATCGGACTCTACGCTGTCCTCAACTATTCCGTACTCCAGCGCCGCCGTGAGATCGGTATCCGCATGGCGATTGGCTCGACTCGTGCTGGCATCGTGCGCATTGTGACTGTCGATTCCTTGTTGCTGATCGCGCTCGGAGGCTGCGCGGGCGTCGCGCTCGGATTGGGCGCGGAGCGCTGTGTCGAGTCGCTTTTCTACCAGGTCAAAGCAACCGACGCAGATATGATCGCTTTGCCGACGTGTGCCATTCTGCTCACTGCACTCGTTGCCACAACGCCTGCCGTGCTTCGCGCGCTGCGCACAGACCCGACCGAAATTCTGCGTAGCGAATGAGCGACGAGTCCTGTTGAGCGCGAATTTGTAGATGGTGATCGATTTTTGCCATGCATCGGGTTCGTTTGATGGCAAATCGCCAATGCGCTCACCAAGCCCGGATTTGTACGGGAAGTCGGCAAGGGTTTACCAATCCACACTAGGGCGTTTGCTGGTACCAATCGGGGAGAATTGCAGACCATCTCCCAATCCCTGTCACTTGGGAATTGCTGCGATCGATACTCACAGGCGACTCATGGTTACCGAGCCCCCGATATTGCGCGACGACCAAGAGCGCAATCAAACGTGGTTTGTTTATGTTAAACAGTGTAATCTTTATGTAGATTGTTCCAATTGAAGGCAGCATGTCGTGAGCACTGGATTGCTGGCTTTGTTGGCCTAGGGTCTGGTTGTGTACTTAGTTTTGGACTCGTATCATTTTCCAAGCCCAACGGAGAGCTAGCCATCCGGCGGGAGGATCCCGCGATTCGCAATTTAAGGTTAGAGGTAACTCATACGCATCGTCACCCGTCAAGGTCATTTTGAGGTTTGAATCCTTCCCACCTCCATGGAACAACCTCATCCTGCATTTGAGACCATTCGATCTCGTTCGGGTTTCTCCCAACCGCTGATCAAGCTGGACTCTCGAATTGCAATCCTGACGGCCGTCGCTCTCACGATAGTTCTTTGCTACTTCGCAGCGGAGCTAGCAGGAGCACTAGTCTTGCGGCCTCAAATGCTGTGGCCACTTTGGCCGGGCTCTGCCCTGTTGGTTGCTTTATTGTCGCTCACGCGCAAAAAGGAGTGGCCGGTCCTCATGGCCGCGGGATTTGCTGGCTTCATGCTGAACGACCTGCTGGCGTTCGGCCTCTCGGTTCGTCAAAGTGGCACCCTCATCGTCGCCGATACCATCGAGGTCCTCGTTGCTGCCGTAGGCATAAGCCTCTCCGGCAACATGGTTCGGCTGAACAGCATTAGGTCTTTCGCAAAGTATTTTCTCGTCACGGTGATTCTCGCTTCAATTTCTGCGGCATTTGTGTCGGCGACTGCGTTCCGGGGTAGCTATTGGACCTTTTGGGGAGTCAGCGTGCTTACCGAGGGATTGGCCCTGCTTACTATAACCCCTGCAATTGTGGGGGTAGTGCGCGCCGTGATGAGCCGACGATACCAATCCCGTGTGTACTATCTTGAAGCTACCGCGATCATCTTGGCGTTGTTCGTCTTAGGATACATTACATTCCTTTCCACGAGCGTAGCTCATCCGGAGCTGCTCTATTCACTGGTGCCGTTTCTTCTGTGGTCTGCTCTGCGCCTAGGCATAACCGGAATTAGCATTTCGATCATCGTGGTTGCCTTTCTCTCGATTTGGGGTGCCGTGCATGGGCACGGCCCGTTCGTAGGACGAGGAACGATCAGTGACGTTATGTCACTACAACTTTTTTTGCTGTTTGCCGCAACGCCATTCATGTTCCTTGCAGCCCTCGTGGAGGAACGTAAGCTAGCGGAAGAATCCCTTCGCGAAAGTGAAGAAAAGTTTCGCAGTGTTTTTCGGGATGCGGGAGTGGGGATGGTCATGGTCTCTCCTGAGGGACCTCTTCTCGCTGCGAACCGGTCATTTTGCGACTGCCTTGGATACACGGAGGAAGAACTGCTCGCGCAGACGGTTCAATCGGTTACCGTCCCTGAAGACTGGCCCGCCCTCTCCGGAAGATTGCGAGCGGCCATCGAAGAAGGGCGTGGTCTCCAGAGGTTCGAACTCCGCTGCCTCCATAAGACTGGCCGCGTCGTCCATACGGAAAGCAGCGCCACCTTGATTCGGAGTCCCGAAGGCAATCCTCAATATTTCGTGGGCGAGGTGTTGGACATTACCAAGCGTAAAGAGGCCGAAGAGGTGCTATCGGGCATAAGGCAAAAGCTGATTGAAGCACAAGATGAGGAACGCACTCGCATTGCCCGAGAACTTCACGACGACATCGGCCAGCGCCTCGCTTTATTTGTGATTGAACTCGATCAAATTCGACAAAATCAAATCCGACATAACGATTCTGCGCCGCCGTCAGATGTGCTCGGCCGGGTGACTGAATTGCAAAAGCAGGCAACAGAGCTGACGACTGACGTTCAAACCATGTCGCACACCTTGCATTCTTCAAAATTAGAAATTTTGGGCATAGTCGCAGCTATGAGAGCCGCCTGCGACGACTTCGGCCAGCACCATAAAATGGAGATCGACTTCCAGAGCTGTGGTTTGCACGTGCCCTTGCCGTCTGAGATTTCCTTCGGCCTCTTCCGTGTTTTACAGGAGGCACTGCAGAACGCGGGCAAACATAGTGGTGTAAAACACGTTGCGGTGCAATTACGCGGAACCGCGAATCAGATTCATCTCATCGTCCAGGATTCAGGCAAGGGATTCGACCTGAACGCAGCGATGAAAGGCAGGGGGCTCGGTCTTACGAACATGCAGGAACGAGTGCGGGTGTTGAAGGGAACCATCATCATTCGATCGAAGCCAATGGGCGGAACCACCATTCATGTTCGCATCCCCTTAACGTCGGAGAGCAGTCCTCAACGGGCGACTGGGTAAGCGCCCGCATTAGCGATAGCGACACTACATCTACCCGGCTGGCTGCACCTGGTGCGCTACTGGAAATGTGATTTTCGTCGTGATCGTGCTCGTGATGGCGTCGGCCAACTTGTACTTTGTCTCTGGGCCGGAAATGGCGTGGTCCCGCGGGCATCGTTGACGATTTCCTGAACTGCGGCGGCGACTAGCTCACGGCGGATGGATTTGCACTCGGTGTTCGCTTCCTAGTTGCAACCATCGTTTGACTTTTTGATGAGAGACCTCATAATTCTATTGCTTCTCGAACTGAAATGAACAAGGTCGACCCTCAACGCGTGTTCCCGCCCCTGTCTTGTCCTTAAAGTGTGCGTCGATGGTGTAGCTATACTCAGTGCCACGTGGGGTATCCCGTCCTGGCACGTATTCCTTTGATCCGGTACGTCCAGTAGCATAAAGCTTCCCGGTGCCGTCGGCCTCGATCTTGCCTTCAATCAGCAATGAGCTTGGCTGACCCTGGGTGCCATGCAGTCCGCGAAGATTGCTGTTCCTCACTTCGCTGGTGAAGCGGAACGAATAACCAAGAGCGTCCCGTGCCGACGCGCAGGAGACCGTCGTGAGCCACTTGCCGTCGAATCCATCAGCCGCGATCGAAATCCTCGATGATGCTGCAACGGCGACGGTCGCAAGAAATGCACGCGCGTACGACAGTTTTCCCGGGCGGTGATTCATCGGCACGATTCCTGACGTTGGATTATACCGCCGACACCGTTGATTGCAGCCAAGAGAAGGCGTAGGGCGGAGCAATTGAAACGAATTTCAAGGCGGAAGCAGCCGGGGAATCGCTGTAACGCGGTCGTCCGGGCCGCGCATTCCGGTTTCCGTGTTCTGCAGTCACACCAGGTAGCAAATGCGGCGGTGTCGGCATTCCTTGCACAAAGCGCAAAGGAACCTGGCGCAAGACCTAGCGGGCAATTGTCCGCGATGCAAGTAGCAATGAGCACAGCGAGCAACACCGCCTCATCTTCACCCACATCCCCAGACTGCATTAGAAATCAGCCCGCGTAAAAGTGGCATAAAAGCTTTATAAAGAACTTGTGAAAGTTCCTGGCGAAGAGAGCGGGGCTCCAGCTCAAGAAATCTTTATGCACATTTTGCGACGTCTGTGATGAAATCAGGAAGACGGAGTGCCGCTGCCAGTCCTCGAACGACTTTCAGTCCGGGCTGCATCAGAACGATGGCTATTGTCTATAGCGTTGCACAGTATCTACTCTTCATCGTCATCGTCACGATCCTGGTAAAGCCCCTGGGCGGATACTTAGAACGCGTTTTCACGGGGAAAGGCACCGCGCTCGATCGCTTTCTCCTTCCGCTTGAAAAGCTCATTTATCGCATCACCCGAGTGGATGCCTCGGCAGAAATGACGTTCAGTCAGTACGCAACCTGCTTCATCCTTTTCGGATTTTTCGGTACCCTCCTGTTGTATGCCATTCTCCGGCTGCAGCATTTTTTACCCTGGTTTTTCCCGGCCTACCAAACTACTCCTCTGACTGCCGATCTGGCCTGGAATACCGCGGTCAGCTTTTCGACGACCACCACGTGGCAGGCTTACGCCGGTGAGAACACGATGACCTATTTCAGCCAGATGGTGGGACTTTGCGTACAGAACTTCTTGGCGGGAGCAGCCGGCTTGGCGGTTGGAATTGCCTTCATTCGCGGACTCGCGCGGCAGCTCTCTGAAAAATTGGGCAACTTCTGGGTGGATTTGGTGCGTTCGATTCTGTGGGTACTCTTGCCCGCATCATTGGTCGGTGCCCTCTTGCTGGTCGATCAGGGGGTGCCGATGAACTTCCATCAATACACGGTGGCGACCACGATCGAGGGTTCAAAGCAAGTCATTGCGCAAGGTCCTGTTGCTGCTCTGGAGATCATCAAGAACCTCGGTACTAACGGAGGCGGCTTCTTCAATGCGAACGGCGCACATCCATATGAAAATCCAACGCCCCTCAGTAATTTTCTCGAGATGCTGGCAATCGTGCTTCTTCCAGCGGCACTGACCAACACTTTCGGCAGGATGGTCGGTCAACCGCGGCAGGGATGGGTCTTCTATTACGTCATGGTGTTTCTCTTCGCCTGCGGTTTGATTACCGTGCACTGCTTCGAGCAGCGGGGCAATCCGCAGATGAGCGATGTGGACTTTCGAAGCAGCGGAGCCCAGTCCGGCGGAAACATGGAAGGGAAGGAAGTACGATTCGGCATCGCCGGTTCGACCCTTGCAGCCGTCGTGACGTCGAACACGGCAACCGGATCCTATAACTCCATGCACGACAGCTTCAGTTCACTCGGCGGAATGGTTCTGCTGACAAACCTGCTCCTCGGTGAACTTGTTTTCGGAGGTTTGGGCAGTGGCCTGTACAGCATGGTAATGGCCGCCGCGATCGCGGTTTTCCTTGGCGGTCTAATGATCGGTCGCACCCCGGAATATCTGGGCAAGAAGATAGGACCGGTAGAAAACAAAATGATTATGTTGTATGCCTTGGCAGCGCCGCTGGTGGTCCTTCCGCTCACCGCCATTGCTGTGAGCACATATGCAGGACTGTCAGGTCTGACAACGAATAGCGGCCCGCATGGTTTCACCGAAATCTTGGTCGCCTACACTTCCTGCTTTGCCAACAACGGTCAAACTTTTGCCGGTCTGAGTGCAAACACTCCCTTCTATAACCTGACGACGGCGTTCGCGATGATGGTGGGACGGTTTGGGCTCGCGATTCCCGCGCTGGCTTTGGCTGGGTTGTTTGGACGTCAGCGAAACACTCCGGCGACAACGGGAACGCTGCCGACTCACTCCTTCGTGTTCGCCTTACTGCTCGCTGCTTGTTTGATCGTCATGGTGGCGGTGAGCTACCTGCCGTCCCTGGCTCTCGGCCCAATGCTCGAACGCCTGCAGTTCGGAAGCTGAAAATCTTCCGGAGCTTTTGATGCTGGTTTAGGGTACCGCTTACCAGCGTAACCTCACCCCTCAGCTCCATGCTCAGACGGCGGCGAAGCCAAACCTATAATTCGGCTGTGACCAAGCCCTCCAAAGCCGTGGCGGTATTCCTTGTTCTCTTTGGGATGGTGTTTCTCGCGGTCGGTGTATTTTTCGGATGGGCGCCGCTGTTTGCCCCGCCGGGATCCGTGCATGGCAGCCGAGCGGTAGGAGTCGTTGCCAGCGCAATTTTTGTGGTCGTCGGCGGGGGGTTGACTGCCGGCGCGATTTACGGCACCCGCAAACTGGAAGAGCAGGCCGCGCTCGAACAGTCGAGTCCCGACTCACCATGGCTGTGGCGCAAGGATTGGGCCGCCGGCCGCGCGTACGGCAATAACACCAAGAAAGCGATTGGCCTCGCCGTGTTCGCCGGCTTGTGGAACCTGATCTCGATTACCGTCGCGGCAGGGGCCCTACCACAATTCTTTCGAACTTCCGATCCCAGGTATCTGGGTCCTCTTCTGTTCGTTGCAGATGGCCACAGCGTCGCTCAAAACCCTGTCCTGGTGGGCCTGAGGTAGTGACCCATCGGACTGCAGGTGATCCTCGCTAGCAACGAAGGTGTCCTGTTCAATTGATTCACTGTGGAAATCCTCGTGGCAGGGGGAAGGATGGCTAAGCGCAGAATGTTGAGGTGCCGTTTGCTGCACAGTTCCACTGCGTGTACGCGATGCGAAGGCACCGGGAGATGTCCGGGCTGCAATGGTACCGGCACGAACCCACATCTGAGCTCAGACCGTCCGAAATGTCCTGAATGTGCGGCGAGGGGCAGATGCTGTGAGTGCGACGGCAGCGGAAAGTCGCCAATGGCAATGCCTCTGTACCGAGGAAGTTTGTTGAAGCAGGGGATACTTTGGGCGGGGCTAGTCCTTGCAGTATGGTGGGCTACCGTCCTGCTCTTCGGCAAGAGTCGATTCTATGGTCTTGTAGCGATTGTGATTTTTACCGCATCTTGGTGCCTGACGGTGTATCGCAACGCAAAGCGACACGAACATCGTAAACAATCAACGTCACAACCAATTCATTAATGTCGTCTCAGACTAGTCTTCGACAAATCACTGTGGCGCGAGTACCAACCGATCTTCCGCATTCGTCTCCACTGCCTTACGCGAATATACCAGCGGAAAATATTCGTCTTTGTTCCAGAGCGAAAACAGATCAGAGTAATGTGGTGATCCGGGCTGTCCGCTTTGTCCCGGAGCATTCACCGCCAGCGAGCGGTCCCAATCGGCCGTGTCGAGGATTTCTCGATAACTCGCCCCACCCTCCTGCTCGAACTTTTCGCCTACCCACGTGGCATTCACGGTCTGGCCGTCGCCGGGACGCGACAGCGGTCCCAGGTCAAGCAATATTGTGGCCCCAGGCAAACGGTCGAGCGAGTGTCGGAACAGAATCGTATGCAACCTACCCCATGACCACCCTTGGGGATCGGGACCGAGCAACTGATCCGTCTGTTTCCATGCGGAATCGAGCGTTTCCCGCAATACTTGGTTTCTGCCCGCGACGGCGTTGGCGCCGAAAACCTGCGGCGACGGCTCCGAGAGCTCCCCGAGCACGTCCTCTATGGACCAATGGCCTTCAATGGCTTCAATCCCTTCCTTCGCCGAGACCACCTTTCGCAGTTCCTTGAGCCATACCTCATAAAGCGCGGCGGCCGCGGATTCCCTGCTCAGTGTCGCATCCCATCCGAGGATCATTTGCGAGGCAGCGGTTGAGTTCGGTGAGGCCTCTTTCAACAGGTTCACCAGCTGACGCGCCGGCAATGACAGAACATCAGTCTGAAGCTTCTCTATATCGCCCAGAGTTATCTTCCTCTGGTTGTCACGAAGACCAGAGAGCACCTCCTCAATACGATGTAGCCGGTAGGGAGCAGCCCATTCAAAGCCCACGTTATACGGGTAGTTGTCGGGGATCATCCTGTGATTTGCTGTTGCGACAAACCCGGCTTGGGGATTGAAACTGTGGGGAAGTTCCGAGTTCGGCACATATCCTGACCATTCATAGTCCGCCGCACCCGGGACCGGCAGCAGTCCGGTCCAAGTCTTTCGCACTGGCGCCAACCCGGTGGAGTGCTCCCCGATGTTGCCCTCGATATCGGCATACACTATGTTCTCCGATGGCACCTTCCAGCGCTTCATGGCTTCCTCGAACTCGTTCCAATTCGTTGCCCTGGCGACGGCCAGGGATCCTACGTAGCCCGCTGTACCAGGCTCGGCTCCAACCCACCGAAGCGCCAGCGCCCGCTTCCCATCCTCCCAAAGGACAGGGCCGTGGCGGGTAAATTTCAAGTCGACTTCGACTGGCGGCCTTCCTCTGACTGCAATGCTTTCGTGCGCAACCCGCATGGGCGCCCATCCCCTCGCAGTCTTGTACTGGAGCGGAACTCCCGGATTCAGATCCTCGAGATACAGATCCTGCTGATCGAGGCCGAAGATCGTGAATCCCCACGCAATCTGCTGGTTGTGGCCCACAGCAACTCCTGGTAAGCCCGGCTCGCCCGCGCCGATCACATCCCACCCGGGTGCAACTAGATGGACGATGTAGCGCAGCGAGGGCAACGCCATCACCCGATGAGGATCATTGGCCAAAATCGGTTTGCCAGTGGACGTGAGTTTTCCTGAGATGGTCCAGTTATTGCTGGCTTGCGCGGAGTCCGATGGAAACTCGATCCTAACATCACTGCCGACCAGGTTCTTGAGAAGTGACGGATTCAGTCCGCCGAAGTCCACACCGGGCGCGGGGTCAAGTTTTACCTTGGGATCAAGGCTTAGAACGGCGCTGGCCTGCTGCACACCTAACTTGGCAACCAGTTCCGCATTACGGAGCTCACTGAAGGCATTTCCAGTCATCGAAAATGCCGCCATTCGATTGAGACAGTCCTCCGGCTTCCAGGGCTCCGGCTCAAAGCCGGCCAACTGAAATTCGATCGGCAAGCCAGTACCGCTCTTTGCGGTCAACGAGCCTATCTCGGCATTGATCCCGTCGGTAAAAGCGCGCAGGATTGCCTCCGTATCCGGCGAGTAGCTCTCATACTCGGCCTTCATGTCGCCCGGATAACGAAGCAGCCTGGCATTGACGTCGCGCTCTACCGCCGACGGTCCAAGCACCTCTGCCAGACGGCCCTGTCCGGCGCGTTTCCAGATCTCCATCTGGAACAGCCGGTCCTGTGCCACGACGAAACCCTGTGCGAAGAAGAGGTCGTGCTGGCTCTTCGCGTAAATGTGGGCAACGCCCCAGTGATCTCGCAGAACCTCGACCGGCTCTTTAAGCCCAGGCACGACGAGATTGCCGTTGATCGGCGAAAGCACGTCACGTGCCCTGACAGATAGTGATTGGGGTACCTGCTGCGCCGGGGACACAACGAGAACTATGGAACCGAGCAGGGAAAGAACGATCCGTCTGAGCATAAGCACCGCATTGTAGTGCAGTGCCGGAAGGTTCGACACCTGGTTTACCTTCATAAGCGGATTTATCGCACGCTATTTCAGTCCGAGGTGAATACCCGGACCGGCTGCGGGATAGCTTCGCCGTCATGGCGGGGGTCGCTGGCGCCGAAGTGGACGCCAGTGTGTTTGTCCATAACGGCCTGACCGAAGCCGAACCAAAAGGTACGGCGGGACTCGACGCGCAACTGATGGCCCATAGCGGTGAGCTGATTGCGCACGGATTCGGGGACACTGTCTTCGATCTGGACGTCGCAGCCCGGGAAGTCTTGCTTGGTGAAGCGCCCAGCCTCGAGCGCTTGCTGGATGTTCATGTCGTAATCGGCAATGTCGGCGACAAACTGGGCGTGCGCTTGCGCCTGGTTCCAGCCGCCCATGATACCGAAGGCGATGTCGATGTCGTCCTTTTTCATGAATGCCGGAATGATCGTGTGCAGTGGGCGCTTATGACCGGCGAGCGTGTTGGGTTGGTTGGGCCGAAGAGTGAAAAGCGCGCCCCG
>Ga0187783_10004785_pt1 | contig 10008 bp, 10 predicted proteins | sample 1015_SJ02_MP02_2_FD_132471 | JGI IMG/M metagenome (GOLD analysis project Ga0187783, IMG submission 132471) | Tropical peat soil microbial communities from peatlands in Department of Meta, Colombia - 1015_SJ02_MP02_20_MG | ecosystem: Environmental > Terrestrial > Soil > Wetlands > Peat | place... | reverse complement strand
GGAGAGTGCCCCCCGGCCGTGTCCTGGATGGTCAGGCCCGCGCTGGTCGGCCCGTACCGCTCGATGCGCCGCTGCCAGGTCGGGTTGGCCACGAATGCCGCGAGGATCGGAGCGAGATAGAGCAGACCCAGCACTGTCCCCGTCGCGGCCGCCGAGTCGCGCACCATCGTCGCGACGCCGAGGGCTAGCAGCCCGATGAGGGCCAGGTACAGCACCGATCCGCTGGCGGCGCGAAGGGTAGGCCCGTGGGCCAGCGACAGCAGCGGGATGCCACGGGCGGTGGTGAAGCCCTGACCGGGCAGGATCGCCCGACCGGCCAACAAGCAGCCCGCCACGCTGATGATGGCGGCCGGGAGAACCAGGCCGGTCAGCACCGCGGCCTTGGCCGCCAGCACGGCGAACCGCCGCGGCATCGCGCTGAACGTGGTCCGGATCATCCCCGTGCTGTACTCGCCGGTGATCGCCAGGACCGCCAGCACGGCGACCACCGCCTGGCCGACTTGGATTCCGGTTAGGGTCAGCCTGGTGGTGTCGGCGGTGCAGGCAGTTCCCGGTGCGCACCTGGTGACGGCGACGACCGCGGTGCTGACCGCGACGGTCAGCACCGCGGTGGCAGCAACCAGCCACCCGGTCTCCGGTACGGTGCGTACCTTGGTCCACTCCGCCCGGAACGGATCCAGGGCGCCCCGGAACGTGCTGGGGCGCCGAGCCACGCTCCCGTGCGTCGCCGTTGCCCCGGTCATCACGCGTCCCTCCGCCGCAGCAGGACGCACGCCACTGCCAGCGCGGCGGCGGCGTACCCGCACAGCACGAGCAGACCTGCCCACGGCGCGAGCGCGTAGTACTCCGGTGGCCCGTACTGGCCGACGACCTGCGAGTACCGCGGAACGCTCTGCTCGACCGCGAAGGCGGCGATAGGCGTCACCCGGAACATCCACTCCGACACAACAGGGGCCACAACGGACGTGTCACCGAGTACGAAAGGCAGCAGGAAGACCACGACGACCGCCGCGACGGCCACCACGCCACGGCGCAGGATCGTGCCAACGGCGACGGCGAGGACCGCAGCCGCCGCGAGCAATGCGGCCACCCCCACGATGACCTCCAGCTCGGTCAGCCAGCTGACTGGCAACACGTACACGTGGTGATTGCGCGATATCACGTCACCAACGAGGACCGCTATGGCAGCGGCCGGCAGCCCCAGCACGAAGCAGACCAGACCCATCACCACCGCCTTAGCTGCCAGCACCAGACCGCGCCGAGGACTAGCTGTCAGCGTCGTCCAGATCATCCCGCGCCGGTACTCGGCGGTGACGAACATGGCACCGATGATCACCAGCAGCGCGAGCGCAAAGATCACCGCTACGAGATGGTCGGAGATGGTGCCGGTGACGAAGTTCGTATTGGCACCCCCGCCGACTATCGGTGCGATGTCGCCGGTGCCGGTAATCGTGAACCGGCCGCCCGCCCGGTGGAATCCGACGCCCGGCATGCTGTCGAGCCGCGCGCTGCTGCCCATGAGCTGGCCGGTCCACGTCACTGCGGGCTGGTCGCCGTGGAGGCTGACGTGGTCAAAGACTCCGGTCGCTTCGCTGGGCGAAGTGCCACCCCCCGACTGGGCAAAGGACGGGAAGTTGCCTTGCCAGTAAAGCGGCGAGGCGGTAAACAGCCCCGCCTGCACGGTGACAGGCAGGCCGGCCAGCTGGACGGTACCGACCTTCGTCCAGTGCCGCCCATCCGCCGAGTCGTATCCGGTAATCGTGTCGCCGGAACGGGCCAGCCGCAGCCATCGAGGTGATGAAGCGGACACATGCCCGGGCAGGCCGGCGATGTCGCCGGTGTAGTTGTACTGCATCTGCACGCCGTGCTGTCCGGTAACCATGATCGCTGCGTAGGCAGAACCCTGCTTGCTGCTCTGGTTGATGATGAGCCCGGCCTTGGCCCACGGCACGAGCATCGTCGTCAGGCCGTTGGGCGAGTTCGGCGTGACAGGGCCGCCCGCGGGCTGGTACTTGCCGGTCAGCGACGTCACCCGCACCGTGAGGCTGCCGTCGGCCGATAGTGGCTGGTGGACGAAGAAGTAGCTGTCCAGCACTGCCTCCCCGCCCGGACCGGTCGGGACGGCGCCCGCTCCGCATGACCCGCTGCAGGAACTGCCGCCGCTGTCCACCAGGCCAAGCCCGAGCGCGTCGATCAGCAGCACGGCGGCGATCGCCGCGATAACCCAGCCGCGTATTGTCCTGAACTTGGTCCACTCGGCGTGGACGACTTGCCAGAAGCCGTCGCGTCCCGGCCGTTGCGGAGTGCGGTACGGCGCAATGGTGGTCATGGCGTTGCCTCCGTCATGGGCTGGGCGCGGAACTCGACCGCGTTCCTGGTCATCTCCATGTAGGCCTCTTCCAGCGACGCGCGGTGCGCCGATACCTCCGCGAAGCCCACTCCGGCCTCGGTCAGCACGGCCACAACACGCTCGGCTGGCAGGCCATCGACCGTCAGCGCATCGCGGTCGGTGGCAGCAACGGTGGCCCCAGCGTGGGTGAGCACGGTCATCGCCTCAGGCCGCGCGCTCGTGCGCAGGGTGACCCGGTCGCCAGAGGCGGCGGCGATCAGCTCGGCCACGCCAGTGTCGGCGATGACCTTCCCGCGGCCGATCACCACGAGGTGGTCGGCGGTGTCCTGCAGTTCGCTCATCAGGTGACTGGACACCAGCACCGCCCGGCCCTGACCCGCCAGCGAGCGGAGGAACCCTCGCATCCACACGATGCCTTCCGGGTCCAGGCCGTTGAACGGCTCGTCGAGCATCAAGATCGGTGGGTCGCCCAGCATCGCCGCGGCGATGCCGAGGCGCTGACGCATGCCGAGCGAGTAGCCGCCGGCCTTGCGCCGGGCGACCGACGCCAGGCCGGCCTGGTCGATCACCTCGTCCACGCGCCGCGCCGTGAGGCCCTGGGAGTGGGCCAGCCACAGCAGGTGGTTGCGGGCCTTACGGCCGGGTTGCAGCGCGCCGGCGTCCAGCAGAGCGCCGATGTGACTCAGCGGGTGTCGCAGCTTCGGGTATGGCTGGCCGCTCACGAGCGCGCGGCCAGCATCGGGTGCGTCGAGGCCGAGGATCACCCGCATCGTCGTGGACTTGCCCGCGCCGTTCGGCCCGACGAAACCAGTGACCTTTCCTGGCCGGACGACGAACGACATTCCGTCAAGAGCCAGCGCCGGGCCGTAGCGCTTACGCAGGCCGACGACTTCGATGGTGGCTTCCATGCCAGGAACGGTACGGATTGCCTGCTCGCGAGTCGTCACCTAGCAGAGCGCACCTGGCAGCCACCCGAGGCAGGGACGCGGTGCCAGGGCATCCCCCATACGAGTGACGGTCTGATGAACGTTCTAGAGGGACGCGATTCCTGCCGAGCGCAGTCACAATAAGGACGTGAGCGCAGCAGCCGTGCATGCCCGCGGGCTCGCCGCCGCCCGCCGGATGGCCGCCGACCAGCGTGCACAGGTCGTCGCGGCGGCAGCGCTAGCCGTCCCGGCGAGTGCCCAGGCAGCCTGGGTTGCGCTGATCCACGCCGATCACCACGGCGGGCCGCTGAGCACCGGCGCGACGTCCGGGTGGCTGGTCGCCTCGATAGTGGTCGTGCTCGCCAGCCTCCTCGGCACGCTGCCGCTCGGCATGGCCTGGGACCGCCCGGAGGCGGCCGCGCTTACCATCTGCGCGGCGAATCTGCTGTCCCTGGCCGCCTTCCGGTTCATGCCGGTCGGGTGCCTCGTAGCGCAGCTGGCCGTCTCGTACCGCGTCGGCAGGCACGGTCCGCAGCTGCTCGCCGTGGCTCTTGCGCTGCCGTTCCTTGCCGTGGCGCTCGCGAGTCTGCCGCCGCTCTCGATCGGGCCGGCGTGGCCGGGCAGTATCGCTGCCGCGATTCTCGCCGCGGCGCTCGGGCCCGCGGCGGCCTGCACGGGGGCGGCGGTCCGGTCCCGCAGCGAGGGTATGCAGCGCGCCGCCGCAACCGAGGCGATCGCCGAGACCTTGCTGCAGAACACCGCGCGCGGCGAACGCGCGCGGATCTCCCGCGAACTGCACGACGTCGTCGCCCACCACGTTTCGATGATCGCGGTGCAGGCGGAGACGGCCAGGCTCGCGACCCCAGGGATGCCAGCGGCTGGCGCGCAGCAGTTGTCGGCCATCGGCGACACCGCAAGGACAGCGCTGACCGAGATGCGGCGACTGCTCGGAGTGCTGCGCGAAGACAGTGGCGCCGACCCGGCCGACCGGCAGCCTCAGCCCGGCCTCGCGCAGCTCATCGACCTGCTCGATGAGGCCAGGGACGTGTCAGGCATCGGCGCGAGGCTCATCGTCTGCGGCTGGGTGACCAGTCTCGACCCTGGTGTCGAGCTGGCCGCCTACCGGATCGTGCAGGAGTCCCTGACCAACGCACGTCGGCACGCGCCGGGTGCCGCCGTGGACGTCGAGCTGCAGTTCGATGACGACGCCCTGCGGCTGCGCATCCGCGATGACGGTCCCGGACCGCCGGCCGTGCAGCCCGGCCAGCTGCACAGCGGCCACGGCCTGCTCGGCATGCGGGAACGAGCCGCCGCCGTGGGGGGAGAGCTCAGCGCCGGCGCCGCGGCTGGCGGCGGTTTTCTGGTGCAGGCGACGCTGCCGGCGGGAGTTCCGGGGGCCGACCCCAGGGTCACCTCCGCCACGGCGGAGGTGACCGGGTGAGTACATCCGCACCGCCAGTGCGCATCGTGGTGGCCGATGACCATCAGGTGGTCCGCACCGGCTTCGCAGCGCTGCTGGACACGCAGCCTGATTTCACGGTGCTCGGTACCGCTTCCGATGGGGCCGAGGCGGTGCGGATGAGCAGGGAACTTCGGCCAGATGTCGTGCTCATGGACGTCCGGATGCCAGGAACCGACGGTATCGAAGCGACCAGGCAGCTGACCGGCCGCGCCGATGGGCCGCGGGTCATCATCCTCACCACGTTCGACCTTGACGAGTACGTCTACGACGCCCTGCGGGCCGGTGCCAGCGGCTTCCTGCTTAAGGACGTCACCGCCGAGCGGCTATTCGACGCGGTGCGGGTGGTCGCGGCTGGCGAGGCCTTGCTGGCACCGGCGGTTACCCGCAGGCTGATCAGCGAGTTCGCCAGGCTACCGCCGAAGGCGGCCGATAAGCCCGCGTCAGCGGCGGCGATCGGCGAGCTGACGCAGCGCGAGACGGAGGTGCTCAGGCTGCTCGCCGAGGGCCTGTCGAACCCCGAGATATCAGACCGCCTCGTGGTCACCGAGGAGACGGTCAAGACGCACGTCAGCCGCGTGCTGCACAAGCTCGGGCTGCGGGACCGGACCCAGGCGGTTGTCCTCGCGTACGAATCGGGGCTGGTGACGCCCGGCTCGCAGCGCAGTCCGTATCGATGATCTTCCGGCCGCGGCCGCGGGAACTGCCGACTAGCCCTTAACGTAGGCCGCTTTCTCGGTGATCTGCCCGTCTTTGACGGTGAAGATGTCCACGCCACGCACATGGCCGCCGGCCCAGTCGTACCTCCAGCGCTGCACCACCCGCGGGCCCGCCTCGATGGTCTCCTCGACCTCGAACGTGCTGGCGAGGTCGTCGAAGATGGGCTGCCAGGCAGCCCGGATCTCGGCGTGGGAGGCGCAGCGCTGGCCGTCCGGCGGCGCTGTTGACTCAAAGACGCAGTCGTCGCTCGTCAGGGCCAGTGCAGCGACGAGGTCATGCGCGCCCCAGGCGGCGTTGAACCGGCGGACGACCTCCGCCGGGTCTTCCGGGCTGTCCGCGACGGGCACGTTGCCAGGTGAGCTCACGCGAGGGCGGGCTCGGCGGTCACCAGCCCGGCTCGCAGCATTTCCCGCAGCTCAGGCGTGTCCTCGTGGCCGTGCTTCGCGACCGCGTGCGCCGCGGCGGCGTCGAGGACCTCCTCCTCGGTGCCGGCAATCGTCAGCGTGCAGCCGATGTCGTTAGGTACTGCGCGGCAGTCGATCATCTTGCGGGCCATCTCGGCTCCCTCCCCTGAAACCGGACCTATCCAGCGTGCGCTCGATGAGCTCTATACTTACTTACTGGTAGGTCAGCTAGCTGACAACGTGAGTCTGACTTACTAGCAGGTCAGCCGTCAAGGACTCGGAGGCGCAGTGGCCATCACGCTAGCGCCGCAGGATGCCAGCACGGCCGCTCGAATCTTGGACGTTGCAGAGCAGATTGTGCAGGCGCGAGGTTTCAACGGCTTCAGCTACGCCAATGTTGCGGCTGAGCTGGGCATCACCAAGGCGGCATTGCACTACCACTTCGCGGGGAAGGCCGACCTAGGTGCCGCCCTCATCTCGCGGTACGCCACCCGATTCGCGAACTCACTCGCGAGTATCGACGCCGCTGGCGGCGACGCGCACACGCGGCTCGCCGGTTACGCGGACCTTTATGGGCAGGTGCTGAGCAACCGAAAGATGTGCCTTTGCGGGATGCTCGCAGCGGAGTACCAGACCTTGCCACCGCCCATGCAGGACGCGGTCATCAGCTTCTTCAACGCCAACGAGGCCTGGCTGCAGGGCGTCCTCGAATCAGGCCGCGATGACGGCAGCCTCCAGTTCAGCGGCTCCGCTGCGGACACAGCGCGCATGATCATCGGCAGTCTTGAAGGCGCCATGCTCGTCGCCCGGCCCTACGGTGATGTTGGCCGGTTTCAGGCTGCGGCGGCGAACCTGCTCGCCGGGCTGACCCCGGCCTGACGCGGCGCTCGGTTAAGCGCTGTCGTAGGTGACGACGCGGCCCTTCCACTCGCCGCCGCGGCCCGCCAGGTAACGGCGGGCCGAGTCTGCGGTCATGGCCGCGTACAGCCCCGCGACCAGTGGCAGGCTGGGCGCGCGCAGCGGCGAAAGCCGGTAGAACCGCAGTATCGGCGTGTAGCTCACCGTCATCAGCAGCCAGCCGGCCAGCCCGGCGGCCGCCAGCCAGGTCGCTGTCGCCGGGCTCGCGCCGGCCACCAGCAGGCCGAGGCCGGTCAGCGTTGCCGCCGGGGCCAGCAGGTACAGCCAGGCGAGCGCGAGCACGCAGCCGGCGGTCGCCGCCAGCGAGTAGCCGAGCTGGGTGTAGGCGCTGCGCGCAACCATGTCCCACACATCGGCCAGCCGGTCGTAGCGCCGCATGCTCACCACGTCGGTGGTCAGGCCCAGCCAGCACCGGCCGCCGCTTCGTTTGAGCAGCCGGCCGAACGCGACGTCGTCGATGCGCGCGTCCTTGATCTGGGCCAGCCCGCCCGCTGTCGCGAGCGTCGCAGCCCGCGCGAGCATGCAGCCGCCCGCGGCGGCGGCCGTCCTCGACCGGCTGCTGCTGACCTGGCGGAACGGGTAGAGCTGGGCGAAGAAGTAGACGAACGACGGGATCAGCAGCCTGGCCGCCGCTGAGTCACTGGCCAGCAGCGCCATCTGCGAGACCAGGTCGTACCGGCCGGACAGGGCTGCGGCTGCCAGCCCGCTCAGGGTGCCAGGCGCGTAGCAGATATCGGCGTCGGTGAACAGGAGGTAGTCGGGGTTGCCGGCCGCGCGGACGCCCTCGGACATGGCCCAGACCTTGCCGGCCCAGCCGGGCGGAGTGGGGCGCGCAGTCACGACGGTCAGCTCAGCGCCGCCCGTGGCCGCCGCCAGCTGGGCGGCGACCTTGCCCGTACCGTCGGTGCTGTCGTCGTCGACGAGGATCACCGAGAAGGCGCCGTGGTAGTCCTGCCCGAGCAGGCTCGGCAGGCACTCCGGAAGGACATCGGCCTCGTTCCTGGCCGGAATGACCGCAGTCACGCGCGGCAGTTCAGCGCCACCCTGGCTGTGCGCCGGCAGCCGCTGGCTGGTCCGCCAGTAGCCGCCGTGCAGCGTCAGCAGATACACCCAGGCCAGCGCCGCAGCGCTCGCCAGGACGCAGGCGATGAGGATGGGGGCCTCCGGAGTTGGCGTGCTGCGCCGCGGCGCACCTGGACCGGCACAATACCGGGGAGTATGGCCCGAGTGTTTGCCGGCTAGGAAGCCGGGCAGCTGTGGGCACATGGTCGACAGGATGATGTGCTTTGGGTGCCTGGCTGGCATGTGCCGGCACCAGCACGAGACCGACGCCAAGGGCCGGCCTATTGGCCCTAAGGAAGCTGTGACGTACGTGGACGGGACGGCGCTGTGCATCGACTGCGCCGCTCACGCCGGCGATCTGCTCGCCCGGCAGCCCGAGGGAGCTGTCGAGGCGGTGCCTGAAGCGTCGCCGGTCCGCCTGGTCGATCGCCGCGCGGGCTGAACCAGCCTGCTCGCGGTCACCGCGAGCACGGTCACGCACTGGCCGACCCCCGGGCTGCGGTCGCGATCGCGCAGACTGGCACGATCGTCCTGGACGGCTCGCCAGATCAGGGCTGGCGCGCGATCAGCCTGGTGCCCGGCTCAGCCCTTCGACGCGCCGGAACTGCGGCTGTGGTTCTGGGGTATATATCGCTAATACGGGGTATTCAGAGGTTGGGCTGGCCGAGCACGCGGACGAGCACGGGGGCTGATGAGATGGCGGGCGAGGCAGAGAGCACGGGTCAGGCCGGCGGTGGCGCCGGCGGCCGTGGCGACGCTACGGCCCTGCCCGAGCCGGAGCGCCTGCTGACCCCCGCGGAGGTGGCCTCGATGTTCCGGGTCGACCCCAAGACCGTCACCCGGTGGGCGAGAGACGGCAGGCTGACCGCCGTCCGGACACTAGGCGGCCACCGGCGGTACCTGGAATCCGAGGTACTGGCGCTGCTGCGGGCGGCTCGCTCCGCTGACGCCGACTAGCATCGCCGCGCCGGGTTGCGTCGTGGCGCGTACCGGCGGCGCGCTGCCGCGAGTGCATAGAGTTGGCGTGTGGCTGATCCGGCGAGCTACCGGCCGGCGCCCGGCTCAATCCCTGAGTCGCCGGGCGTCTACCGGTTCCGTGACGAGCGCGGCCGGGTGGTGTACGTCGGCAAGGCGAAGAGCCTGCGATCGCGGCTCAACTCGTACTTTGCCGACTTCGTGAGCCTGCACCCGCGGACTCAGTCGATGCTGCGCGCCGCCGCGAGCGTGGACTGGACCGTCGTGGGCACCGAGGTCGAGGCGCTGCAGCTGGAGTACTCGTGGATCAAGGAGTTCGATCCGCGGTTCAATGTCCGGTACCGGGACGACAAGAGCTATCCGTACCTCGCCGTGCTGATGGACGAGGAGTTCCCGCGGGTGCAGGTGATGCGGGGGGCCAAGCGCCGCGGCGTGCGGTACTTCGGCCCGTACTCGCATGCGTGGGCGATCAGGGACACCGTGGATACCCTGCTCCGGGTGTTCCCCGTTCGGACCTGCTCGGCGGGCGTGTTCAAGCGGGCGGGTCAGATCGGGCGTCCCTGCCTGCTCGGGTACATCGACAAGTGCTCGGCGCCCTGTGTCGGCCGCATCGACGCTGCCGCACACCGCCGCCTCGCCGAGGAGTTCTGCGACTTCATGGCGGGTCAGACCGGCCGGTTCATCCGGCGGCTGGAAACGCAGATGCGCGAGGCGGCGGCTGCCGAGGAGTACGAACGCGCGGCTCGGCTGCGCGACGACATCCAGGCGCTGCAGCGAGCGCTGGAAAAGCAAGCGGTGGTCCTGCCGGACGGCACAGACTGCGACGTCATCGCGCTGGCGGAGGATCAGCTCGAGGCTGCCGTGCAGATTTTCTACGTGCGCGGCGGCCGGGTGCGCGGCCAGCGCGGGTGGGTGCTGGACAAGGTCGAGGACGTCACGACGGGGGAGCTGGTCGAGCACTTCCTCGGCCAGGTCTACGGCGACGACCCGGCGGCTGTTGACGGCCCGACGCCCGGTGCCACTGCCCGCAGTGCCGCTAACGGCAGTGCTGCAAACAGCAGTGCTGCAAAAAGCAGTGCTGCAAACAGCAGTGCGGCGAACGGCAGTGCCGCCGGCGACAGTGGTGCAAACGATAGTGGCGGAACAAGCAAGGGTAGGGCGGAGTCCGTCCAGTCGCGGCTGTCGGCTATTCCG
>Ga0187783_10004784_pt1 | contig 10010 bp, 10 predicted proteins | sample 1015_SJ02_MP02_2_FD_132471 | JGI IMG/M metagenome (GOLD analysis project Ga0187783, IMG submission 132471) | Tropical peat soil microbial communities from peatlands in Department of Meta, Colombia - 1015_SJ02_MP02_20_MG | ecosystem: Environmental > Terrestrial > Soil > Wetlands > Peat | place... | reverse complement strand
TTTGCGACACGACGATACCGCCGGGAAGGGGCATAGCACTGAAGTCATATCGGACTTGCCTGCGCGATGGGTATTTATCCGCCTCCCAAATTAAGCCAGCTACGCCGCTGGAATGTCCGGTTTGGGTCAAAAGCGGACATCGCAGCGGCGTAGCTGACCTAATTTGGGAGGCGGATAAATACCCATCGCGCAGGCAGGTCCGATATGACTTCAGTGCTATGCCCCTTGCCGAAGGTATCGTCGAGTAGCAAACAATCGCCCGCGACGAATGTGTGCGATTCACCCGAGCTTGCCGTCACGCGAGTGCAACCTGATAAACTGAACGCCATCATTCTGGCTGGTGACGGATGCGGTACTGTCCCTCCCCATTCAGCGCCCACCTCTAAGATGACGTAATTCTGAGCGGGTTGGGGGTCGCTAACACGGAGTGGAGCCGCAGGGGGCGCGAATTCCCTCAGTGTCAATTTCAGATCGACTTGCTCGAAGTGACTCTCGCCAGCCGCATCGGAATAAAGCCGGATGAGGTTCATAGTGATCCTAGTCGGTTGATATTGGTCGGGTCACCGTTACAGACAAATTGGCGCGGGCCAAGCGCGTCCCTTTGCTGCAATGCTCACGTCCGCTGTTGGCACTAAGCGGACATTCCAACAGCGTTTCGCGATGTGTGCATTCGGGGGAATAGCGGACATAGCGCCTGCCGCCGGCGATGTCGCCTTTTGACCCAAACCGGTCGAGAGAAATTAAATCGGTGCTGAACTGATCCAGGGTTTCGGGTATTCTGGACGGAGCGCTACGAAACGGAATATTCCCCATGGACGAATTCAGCGTCTCTTCTGGCGATCAGACTGACCAGGATTTCCTTGCCCGCGAAGTTCCTGACGAGATCATGGAAGTTGCAGGGGAGGCACTTAATATCTGTCGCATGACCTTCGGCGGCTGGCCATCAACGACCGCCTCATGCTGTAACCCCGGATGACGGCTCACAAACCGCGCAGTTGGTTTGCATGCCCGCGATTGGCATAGCGGACGTTTTGTCAGTAGCGGATTGAACGTCTCTTATTGGCACAAAGCGGACATGCCGCCGGTTCTGACGAATGTCCGCTTTCGGGGCTAAAGCGGACATGGTGCGGTCATGCCCCGATTGTCTGCTTATGACCCAAAGCGGACATCGGCGGCTCAGGATTGCTGCTGTGCAAACTGACCCCCGAAACCCCATTTCGCCCGTCACAAATCCCTGCTGTAATCGCATTCTAAGCAACAGTCGGCGCAGTCGTGAGCCTCGGAGAAGGCAATGCGGCGACGCGATTTCATCCAAGGAATTTCAGCGTCAGCGGCATGGCCGCTGGCGGCAGAAGCTGCGCAGCAATCGGCGATGCTTGTGGTTGGATTTCTCGGTGCAGGCACTGCTGAATCGAGCACATCAGAAGTTAGGGGGTTCCGCCAAGGTCTCAGTGAAGGCGGTTATATCGAGGGTCGCAATGTAACGGTCGAATACCTTTGGTCGGAGGGGCGCAATCCTATCTCGCGGGCGGCCACGCGCGGATTGGCATCGAGGACTCGGTCTATCTCTCCAAGGGCGTTCTGGCCAAGACGAATGCCAGCATGGTCGATAAAGCGCGACACGTTTTAGAAGAGCTCGGCGCGCAGATCCTAACACCGAGTGAAACGCGTGTTGAGCTCGGTCTTGCAACGAGACCGCAGGGCGCGCGCAGCGCCGCTTGAGAAAACTTTCTTTGCAAAGGACACGGCTATGAACCTCGCCCCTCACGTCCTGGAAAGCATCACGACCGATGCATTGCGCGTCGGCAGCGCTGGCACTCCCACCGACCTCAGCCTGCCGATCGGATCGCTCGCTCTTGCGCGGCCGCGCGAGAGCGCCGTCATAGAGATTGCAGCCGCGGGCGTGAACCCGTCGGACGTCAAAGCCGTGCTCGGCGCCATGCCGCAAGCGGTATGGCCCCGGACACCGGGTCGGGACTACAGCGGTATTGTCGTTGATGGTCCGGCGGACCTTATCGGCAAGGAGGTTTGGGGTTCGGGCGGCGAACTGGGGATTCGCCGCGACGGCACTCACGCACGCCATCTGGTAATCGACGCATCGTTTGTCAGGGCAAAGCCCTCAACCTTGTCGTTGCGAGAGGCCGGCGCGGTCGGCGTGCCATTCATTACTGCCTATGAGGGCTTGCGCGACGCCGGGGGTGTTCGCAAGGGTGACGTTGTTCTGGTGTTTGGAGGAAACGGCAAGGTCGGACAGGCCGCAATCCAGCTCGCCACGATGGCGGGTGCCGCGCAGGTATTTGCTATTGAGCGCGACGCTGAGCCATTCCTGGGCCACGCCATCGGTCCGGTTGAGATGCTCGATGCGTCAGCGGTCGATGTGGCCGATTACGTGCGCGCCAAGAGCGGCGGACACGGAGCCGACATCGTCTACAACACCGTCGGCAGTCCCTATTTCGAAGTGGCCAACAGGGCAATGGCCATTAAGGGACGGCAGATTTTTGTTTCTACGATCGAGCGCTCGGTCCCATTCGACATCCTCGCGTTCTATCGCGGCCGGCACAAATTTGTTGGCATCGATACGCTTGCGCTCCACTCGGGAGAATGCGCCGCCATTCTCGACGACCTTAGGGCAGGGTTCGAGTCCGGCGGTTTAAAGCCGTTCCCAGTGCCAGACGATCACGTCTATCCACTTGGGCGGGCCGCGGAAGCCTACAAGGCAGTGCTGGCTGGTTCGCGCGAGCGGATCGTGCTCGATCCGCTGGTCTGAGGGACCTCACGAAGAACACAAGCGACGCAGCAATCCATTTTACATTCTGAGAGGAGAAGCCCCATGAAAAAATCATTCGTGCGCGGGACGTGGCAGAAGTCACGCTCGTTCTCGCCAGCGGTAATCACCGAGGGTGGCAAGGTCATCTGGATCGCTGGCCATACCGGTCAAAAGGACTCGGCTGGCAATGCGCTCGCCGGCGACTTCGACGCGCAGATGCGGCAAACCTTCAAGAACATTGAAGCGACGCTGAAGGAGGCAGGCGCATCCTTGAAGGACATTGTCACTGTGACCGTCTTCCTCACCGACTCCCGCTACACGACGCGCATGACTGAAATCCGAACCGAAATATTCGGCCAAGACTTCCCGGCAAGCGCGGCGATCACGGTCACGGGCTTCGCCGATCCGAGCATCCTGATCGAAATCCAGGGCATCGCGGTCGTCAACTAGCGCGAGCCGCCACAATGGAGGAAACAAATATGTCCGCCATCAGCGTGGGAGCGCGTCTCGACCGGCTTCCGGTGACCCGACTGCATCGAAAGGTGTTCAACCTGGTCGCGGTCGGAATGTTCTTCGAGGGGTTCGACATTTACATCGCGGCGAGCGTGCTCGGCGCCACCTACAAGACTGGCTTCTCGACTCTGGCGCAGAACGGTCTTTTCCTTTCGATGACGTTCGTCGGAATGACGTTGGGCGCGCTCCTCGCCGGTTTCCTCGGCGATCGCTACGGTCGACGATTTACCTACCAGCTCAATCTCATCATCTTCGGAGCCGCTGCGCTCGTCTCGGCCCTCGCTCCCGACATGCGCACACTGATCGCGCTGCGGTTTCTCATGGGCCTTGGGCTCGGGGCCGAGGTCGTGGTCGGCTATTCCATCATGGCGGAGTTCTTTCCGTCAGCAATCCGTGGACGATGGTCGGGCATGATGTGTACGGTCGTCACCGCGGGACTGCCGGTTTCCGCCTTTCTTGCTTGGCTGTTGGTGCCGACTTTCGGCTGGCGCGTCATGTTCCTCTTGGGCGCACTCGGCTCCATCGTCGCATGGTTTCTCAGGCGCGCACTACCAGAATCGCCCAGATGGCTGGTGGTCATGGGGCGCGATGCCGAAGCCGACGCTCTCGTCTCGAGCTTTGAACGAGCGGCGGGTTTCGATTCAGCCGACAACCCGCCTCCACGTCCCGAGATCATCGTGCCGCACACTGCGGGCGACCTGTTCCGGGGTCCCCGCCTGGCAAGTTTGGTCGTGGGTAGCGTATCCCTCATGGTAGTGAATGCGCTCATCTACGGGTTTGTGACATGGTTGCCGACCTTCTTCGTTGGCCAAGGGAATTCGATCGCACGGAGCACCGGTTTCGCGCTGCTGATGTCTCTTGGCGGGCCAATCGGGTCGGCGCTAGGCGCACTTGCCGCTGATCATCTCGGTCGCAAGCTGACGATCGTGGCCGTCTCCTGCCTGGCCATCGTCCTGAGTGCAGCGTTCGTGTTGTCCGGCACGTCACCGGTGATGCCGATCATCGGCTTTCTCCTGACGATACCAATCTACGTACTCGTGGCGATCCTGTTCGCCATATACGTTCCGGAACTGTTTCCGACAGCGTTACGGCTCAGGGGCGTCGGAATCTGCAATGCCGTCGGCCGTAGCGCGAGCATCATCGTGCCGCTGCTCGTCGGGCCCTTGTTCGCGAATTTTGGAATTCCGGGCGTGCTTATTGCGATGAGCATTGCGTTGCTCGCCATGTGCATCGTCGTCGCTGCTCTTGGAACTGAGACGCGGATCCAAAAATTGAGCATGGCTGCAGTGTAACGAACCCAAGAAGCTTCTTACTCTATAGTGAATTGGCGCTCCGCCAAATCCACGAACTAAGCCGCCTCGTTGGAGGAAACTGGCCGCAGCCGTAACCCACCGTTTGTTTCTACAGGAGAATGTCTTGTTCGAACTAACGCGCCCTTACGAGCCTCTCACATCTGAAAATGCCGCGCTGGTTCTCGTCGATCACCAGGTCGGCCTCATGACCGGGGTTCGCGACATTTCAACGGGAGAACTGAAGCACAATGTGGTGTCGTTGGCCAAAGCGGCCAAAGCCCTGAAATTGCCGACTATCGTCACCACCACTGCACGCGATAGTATGTGGGGCCCGACCTTTCCAGAACTGGTGGAAGCGCTCCCAGGCGTTTCGATCATCGATCGTTCGTCGGTGAATGCATTCGACGACGCCAAGGTAGCTCAGGCGATCACGGCAACCGCCCGCAAGAAGTTGATCTTCGCGGGCATCTCTCTAGAAATCTGCGCAGCGTTTCCCGCCATCACTGCCGTTGGCAAGGGGTTTGACGCCTACGTCGCCGTCGACGCCTCCGGAACGTTCAGCGAGACCAAGCGACAGGCCGGTCTGCTGCGCATGCTGCAAGCCGGCGTAATCGTCTCAGATTACGCGAGCCTGATGGTGGAAATCCTGAAAGACAACGCACGACCCGAGGCCGGTGCCATCTACCGAGCCATCGACATGCCCTGGGCGAAGCTCGTCGGACAGGTTGCGCATGCCTACGGCAAATAATCGTGCGCCAGTCAGTTGAAGCCTGATCCATCATTGGTAGGAAGCCGAGCCCGCTGTTAGTCCATTTGAGTAAAACGCGCTGCATGAGATCAGGGGACTCGGTACTCGACGCCTGGTACACGGAGGATTCGATGAACATTGGCTCAACAGTTGCATTCGATACAGCGGAACGCGGGTACAATGAGGCCTGGAGCGCGCCATCGAGCACGCGGTTCGAGCTACCGGCAGTAGATGTGAACGCTGTCCTGAAAAAGCGCTATCGGGTGAGTCCCGAGAAGACCCTGACGCGTGCTATGATCTGGGACATGGAGACCAGGAAGGCCTGGGACCCGCTCACCTACATCCCGTATGAGGTTTCAGAGGCCCGGTCATGGGGCCGAACTAGCCTGCGTGACGGCTCCACACGGTTTTTTCGATTATCACTGCAGCGCGGATGGATCGCGTCAGAGGAAGGTCGCGTTCTCGAGGACGTTTTTGTCAGCGACGCCGAGCAGACCATCTATTTCCTGGGACGGCAGCACATGGCTGAGGAAAGCGGCAACACGCTCGTGGCGAGTCCCTTCCAGCCGCTCTTTCACGTCCAACATCGTGTCCGTGGATCCGAGCAGGCGCCTTTGAACCTGTGGAGCATCGTTTTCCTAACAGAAGCAACAGATCCCCGATACTACGAGCCTTTCCAGCAAATGGTCCGCGCGGGATTGCTGCCGGGATTCATAGAGATTTATATCGAACGGGATCTTAAGTTGGGATTGAGCCGCGTCTGACTGTCATCAAACTAGATCATCCATAGCCACTCGCAGTGTGTGTCCGCTTTTGGTTATTAGCGCATATTCGATTAATGTCCGCTTTACCCCTCAAAGCGGACTTGGTTCAAGTGACTGGGACCGCGAACTTCCAACCAAACGATTAAGGGCCCTGGCTGGCGAAGTGCCCGAAGTGTTTGCGCGCACGAGCGCTCTGTCTCCCGATTGAACTTCAATGAAACGGTTTCAGCGGGTTAGTCTCTGCCGACACGTTTTCTCACACAACGTCCCCCGAACATTTTCGGAATTTCAAGGGGCACCCATCATCTTGCATCGCTACCAATCTTTCGAGGCTCAACCCTCTCTCGACCGAAATGGCGCCGTCGCCGGCAAAGCCGGCGCGCGCCGGGCATTAGAGAGCAGCCCAGATCCAACAAATCGGGCGACCTACTTCAAAGAAAAGTGCGTAGACCATAGACCACGAGGTTGGAAAACAACCACACCAGCGGCGTCGCACAACAAAATGCGAGAATGACTGAAGCCGAAACCCGCACCATCGGCCGTTCATTTACGAAGTTCGATAAATAGCTGAGCCTGCGACCTTCTCCGCCTCGAGCAGAAGGCACAGCGTACCGTATCAGGTGGAATGGGACATGACGCGTCAATTCGGCCGCTATTAACATGCCCAGCAGACACAACGAGCCTTCATCGTCGACACGGGCTCAGCGTGACTTGTTCCGCAATCCGCATCAGCGTGGATTCGAGTTGAACGGGATCAACATTGTCCGCGGCCATCAGAGTGCGTATCAGCGGATCCGACAATGCGCTCCTAAGGGTCAACTCTTGCCCTGCCGTTCTCATACAACAGTCCTTTGTCATCCCGATGCACGCTCACGTCAAAGCCGGATAATCGGTGAAGCCGTTGTGTTCCCCTGCATAGAACGTCGCCTGGTCAGGCAGGTTGAGTGGCGCCCCGATCTGATACCGCTTCGGCAAATCTGGATTCGCGAGAAACGGCGTGCCAAAAGCGACGAGATCGGCTTCGCCACTGCGAATTGCAACATTGGCGCTGTCGAGATCGAAGCCGCCATTGACGATGTAGGTACGGTCGAATTTCCCGCGCAGCAGCGGCGACACGCGCTTCGTGCCGTTGGAAACCGGATCGACGGCGTGAAGATAAACGATACCGAGCTTGTTTAACTGCTCCGTCAGGTACGAGAATGTCTGGACCGGATCGGAGTCCGACATCGAATTGAAAGCGCTGTTCGGCGATATGCGATAGCCGACACGGTCGCCGCCCCAAACATCAATGACGGCTTTGGTGACTTCCAGGGGTAACCGCGCACGATTTTCGACCGTGCCACCGTAGGCGTCTGTGCGGTGGTTGCTGCCATCGCGGGTGAATTGATCGAGCAGATAGCCGTTCGCGCCATGGAGCTCCACGCCATCAAAGCCAGCCTTCTTGGCATTTTCCGCGCCCCGACCGAACTGTTCGACGATATCCGAAAGCTCGGCAAGCGCGAGCGCTCGCGGCGTAACCATTTGTTGCGGACCTTTGGTCGTGAACACCTGGCCCTGGGGACTTATGGCCGAAGGCGCGACCGGAAGTTCGCCGCCATGGAAATCGGGATGCGAGATCCGCCCCACATGCCATAGCTGGAGGAAGATCTTGCCGCCGGCGCGATGCACCGCGTCAGTGACTCTCGACCAGCCGACGACTTGCTCGGCGGAATGGATGCCCGGCGTACGGATGTAGCCGACTCCCTGCGGACTAACCTGCGTCGCTTCGGTGACGATAAGGCCGGCGGAGGCGCGTCGGACATAGTAAGTTGCCGCGAGCGGGTTCGGCACGTTCCGTTCAACCGCGCGGCTGCGGGTCATCGGAGCCATGACCAAGCGATTGGCAAGTTCCATATCGCCCAACTGATAGCGCAAGAACAGCGGCTTGAAGGGTGGTGCGGTCTGGGGGGTTCGTGTGGCAATGGCGGCGGCATTTACTGGCATGGAGTACTCCGGAAATTTCTAAGCCCTTTGAGGGAGGGGCGTGACTTTCAGCCGGCCTTGTGGTACTGACCGGTAACACCACATTTAAGATACTGACCGGTAACACCCGAGTCAAGAGGAAAGCTCACGATGGCCGCCCAATCCACCGCAACCTCAGCAAAAGACAGCAGAATTCCGCCTCGTACGCGCATCCTAGCGGCTGCCGGCGAACTTTTTTACCGCCATGGCATCAGGGCGATCGGCGTTGAGGCTATCGCGGAGGCCGCCGGCACTAACAAAATGACGCTCTACCGGCACTTTTCTTCGAAGGACGAATTGGTGGCGGAGTATTTGCGCCAATGGGCGAATGCGGTGGATGAGTGCTGGGAGCGTTTCGGGTTGGCGCATCCTGGCGATCCGCTCGGGCAGCTGGACGCGTGGCTTGCGGAGATGGCCGAGCATCTGGCCGCGCCGAACGAGCGCGGCTGCGCGCTCGCCAATGCGGCGATCGAATTGGCCGAAAAGGATCATCCGGCCCGCAGGGTGATCGAAGAATTCAAGCGGGCACAGCGCATGCGGCTGGTGCGGCTGAGCGAGGCGGCCGGTCTGGAAGATCCCGAGATGTTGGCTGACGAGCTTCACCTCCTTTTGGAGGGTGCCCGCGTCACCGCGCAGAGCGTTGGCACCGAAGGACTTGCGGCGCGGCTCCTACGCATGGGTGAAGCGATGATTGCCGCTCACAAACCTCGCCACTGATTCCAGGACCATGTGCGGCAAAATAATTGCGGGAGCGTCAGCGTGTTGCTAGTTGCTCACGCAGCTTACGCGCTCCGACGCACCTGCCACGCTAGCGAGCTGAGAGCCACCCCTTCGAAGACAAGCTGGATCCTGAGTAACACACCCCAGCCAGACTGCTGTCGTGGTGAGGTTAGGGTCCCGCTCCTCTTGGCCTTCTAGTGAGTCATTTAATACCGAGACAAACAGACAAACAGGTGACGCGTAGTCCGAGGACTTCGGACGCCTGGTTCGCAATCGATTGGTAAGACCAAGGTTCGCGTAATTACCCCCATCAAAAGAACCTCTTCGCGAGCGCGAGACGGAGTTGCCCTTCACGTCCGTTTGAGTCGGGGCGTTCGCCGATAGCAGCCCCCCAAGCTGTTGAGCTTCCCCGTCCAAACTGTTCGGAAGCGTAGCTTCTTTTTTCTGATCGTCCCCGTGACCTATTAATCAAGTTCCCCGTCTCTTGGGCGGTGTTACTGGCGGGGGCGCAAAGAAGGATGCGCGCGATGAAGCTCACCGTAAACGGTCAGGATCGAGTTTTAGAGGGTGTCGACCCGATGATGCCTCTGCTATGGGCGTTACGCGATCTCCTCGGTCTTAAAGGAACGAAGTTTGGGTGTGGGCAGGCACTTTGTGGTGCTTGTACCGTGCACATGGACGATCAGCCTATCCGTTCCTGCCAAACAGCTCTTGCTGATGTCGGGGACAGCAAGGTCACCACGATCGAAGCCGTGGCCGGACGCGTAGCCGAGGCCGTCCAATCGGCCTGGATCAAGAACAACGTCCCCCAGTGCGGGTACTGCCAATCCGGGCAGATCATGTCAGCGGTTGCGCTGCTTGAGACAAACCCGAAACCCTCGCGCGACGATGTCAACGCTGCAATGAGCGGGAACCTCTGTCGTTGCGGCACGTATCCGCTAATCCTCGCTGCGATTGCGGACGCTTCAAAATCTCTGAGCTAACAATGAGGGTGCGGTCATGAATAGCGACTCGATGAGCTTAGGCCAGGGAGACGGCTCGTCAATGAGCCGCCGAGCGTTACTTGGGGGGATCGGTACGGCTTTTCTGCTCGCCTTCGAACTCCCTGCCGTTGGCGCGCGCGCGATGGAAGCGCCGGCGAATCCCCGTCTGATGAACTCCTTCCTCGCGATAGGCGAGGACGACATCGTCACCGCGATCATTGC
>Ga0187783_10004783_pt1 | contig 10011 bp, 6 predicted proteins | sample 1015_SJ02_MP02_2_FD_132471 | JGI IMG/M metagenome (GOLD analysis project Ga0187783, IMG submission 132471) | Tropical peat soil microbial communities from peatlands in Department of Meta, Colombia - 1015_SJ02_MP02_20_MG | ecosystem: Environmental > Terrestrial > Soil > Wetlands > Peat | place... | reverse complement strand
CGTCGGACGAGTGGTGTGCGAAGACGTACCGGTACCGTCCGTCGCCGACGGCGAGATCCTGGTGCGGACCCGTTACGCGTCGATCTGCGGCTCCGATCTGCACACGGTGTTCCTTGGCGCGCCCACCGGGGCGGGGCCGGGCTACATGGGGCACGAGGGCGCGGGTGAGGTGGTGGAGTCGCGGTGCGCCGGTTTCGAGCCGGGGGACCGCGTGCTGACCGTCCCGCACGCTCTCGTCGGACGCTGCCTGGCCGAGTACCAGGCCCTGCCTGGCTCGGCTTGCATCCCGCTGCCTGCCGCGGTGCCCCTGAGTCACCTGCTCATGGCGCAGCAGCTCGGCACCGTCGTCTACGCTCTCCGCTCCCACCCGCTGGACGTGATCGGCAAGGACGTAGCCGTGATCGGGCAGGGGTCGGCGGGCGCGTTCTTCACGTTCCTGCTCAGGCGAGCGGGGGCGGCGCGCATCCTCGTATCGGACAAGTCACCCGCGCGCCTGGCCTACGGCCGGACCCTCGGCGCGGAGCTCGCCGTGGAGGCCGGCGCTGGCGACTTCCGCGCGACGGTGCTGGAGGCTACCGCCGGTCGTGGCGCGGACGTGGTGGTGGAGGCCGTCGGCAGCCGGGAGACCTTCCGGCAGAGCCTGGAACTCGCCGCGTACGGGGCGACCGTCGTCTGGTTCGGCCTGCCCGAGGACGCAGGCGAGTATCCGTTCTTGTTCGCCGAGTTCTTCCGGCGGCGGTTGACCGCCCACTGCGTCTTCGGCGCACAGGGTGAACCAGGGCTGGAGTCCTTCCGGTATGCCGTGCGACTGATCGAGGACGGGGCGATCGACGTCACTCCGCTGCTCAGCCACATGCTGTCGATCGAGCAAGTCGGCGACGCCTTTCGCATCGCCCATGACCGCACTGACAATGCGCTGAAGGTGTCGATCAAGTTCTGAATGAGTGGAGGATGGCCATGGAGATGACCGGAGGCGAGGCAGTTGTCCGCGCCCTCGAGACACTCGGTGTGCGCCACGTCTTCGGCATCGTCAGCGTCCACAACCTGCCGATCTATGACGCCATCGCCCGCCGCGGCACCATCACCCCCATCGCGGTACGGCACGAGCAGGCCGCTGCTCTCGCCGCCGACGGCTACGCGCGCGCCACGGGCGAGCTCGGTGTGGTCATCGCCAGCACCGGCCCCGGCACTACCAACACGATGACCGGCCTGTTTGAAGCGAGCTTCGCCTCATCGCCGGTCCTGCTTGTGACCGGGCAGGTCGACAGCAGCTACCTGGGCAAGGCCAAGGGGTTCCTGCACGAGGCCGAGCATCAGCGGCTCATGCTGTCCTCGCTATGCCGGCGGGCGGAGACCGTACACCGCACCGAGGACATTGGGCGGGTAATCATCTCGGTGGCGGAGGACATCCGCGCGGGCCGCCCGCAGCCCGGGGCGGTGGAGATACCGATCGACCAGCAGTACCGTCAGGCCGAGGTAGTGATGCCGGGCCTGCGCGAGAACACCGCCTACGTCCCGGACGCGGACGCCGTGACGAAGGTAGCCGAGGCACTTTCGGCCGCCAGCAGACCGGTGCTATGGGCTGGCGGTGGCGTGATCAGCTCCGGAGCCGGGCCCGCGCTGGTGGCGCTGGCGGAGCGCCTCACCGCCCCGGTCGTCACCACGATCGAAGGCCGCGGCTCGATTCCAGAGGACCACCCGCTATGCCTGGGCGCGCTGAGCACGAGCCCGCCGGTCGAGGACATCGTGTCGAACGCAGACGTCGTGCTGGCGGTGGGCACCCGGTTCCAGGGCAACAGCACGCGCAACTGGAGCCTGTCCCTCGGCGGCACGCTCGCGCACCTGGACGCCGACCCAGCCGTTATTGGGCGCAGCTATCCGACTGCACTGCCGGTCGTCGGCGACGCCCGCATCGGCCTGGAGTTGCTCCTCGGCGCGATGGGCCCGGTCAACGTCGACCCCGAGCATGCAGAAAAGGCCCGGTCTGCGGCCGCGACGGCGCGTGCGGACGCACGCGCCGAGCTCGGCGAGGATCACTGCCAGATCATGGACGCCATCCGGCGCCATACTCCGCGCGAGTCGGTCATCGTCAGGGACGCTACGGTCCCGGCTTACCTGTGGGGCGACCGGCTGCTGCCGATCCTCGAGCCCCGGACGTCGATGCGCCCGGCTTCCGCGGCTATCGGCCCTGGCCTGCCGCTGGCGCTGGGCGCGGCGATCGGCAGCGGGCATCCGGTCGTTCTGATCGCCGGCGACGGCGGATTCATGCTGCACGTCGGGGAGCTGGTCACGGCGGTCCAGCATGACGTGCCCGTGGTGATCTGCGTGTTCAACGACCGCGGCTACGGCGTGCTTCGTGGCATTCAGGCCCGCCAGTTCGACGGCCGGACCACCGGCGTCGATCTCACCACCCCGGACTTCCCGGCACTGGCGACGTCGATGGGCGTACCGGCCGCCTCCGTCAGCGGTCCGGCCGAGTTCGAGTCACGGTTCCGCGACGCCATCGCATCGGGTCGGCCGGCGCTCCTGGATATCGACCTGCTGGCCCTCAGCCCGCTCCGCTTCCCGCGCCCGGTGCGACGGTCATAGCGGCCGCTGCGCCCTAGACGCACTGGATCTGGCTACCAGATGCGGACCCGCGCCGAGGGCTCGAGCCAGAGCTCGTCGGTAGCGCCGACGCCAAACGCAGCGTAGAACTCGTCGAGGTTCCGCACGATCTGGTTGCAGCGGAACTCGTTCGGGCTGTGCGGGTCGATGGCGAGCAGCCGGATGACTTCCTCATCGCGAGCCTTCTGCTGCCAGGCACGGGCCCACGACAGGAAGAAGCGCTGTGCCCCTGTCAAACCGTCGATGACTGGTGCCTCCTCGCCGCGCAACGAGAGCAGATAGGCCTGCCATGCGATGCCGAGGCCGCCGAGGTCCCCGATGTTCTCGCCGATCGTCAGCGCTCCGTTCACGTGCTGATCCGGAGTCTGCTTCGGCGCCAGGGAGTTGTACTGCTCGATCAGCGACCGGGTTCGCGCCTCGAACGCCTGGCGGTCTGCTGCGGTCCACCAGTCGGTGAGCTTGCCGTCACCGTCGTACTTGGAACCCTGGTCGTCAAAGCCGTGACCGATCTCGTGACCGATGACCGCGCCGATCCCTCCGTAGTTGGCCGCGTCGTCACGGCCAGGGTCGAAGAACGGATCCTGCAAGATCCCTGCGGGGAACACGATCTCGTTCAGGCCTGGGCTGTAGTAGGCGTCAACGGTCTGGGGGGTCATCCACCATTCGTCGCGGTCGACCGGTTTGCCGATCTTGTTCAGCTGGCGGTGGAACTCGAACGCTCGGGCGGCGCGCACGTTGGCCATGAGATCCGTCGGATCGACCTGCAGGCCGGAGTAGTCCCGCCACCGGACCGGGTAACCGATCTTCGGCATGAACTTGCCGAGCTTGTCCAAGGCCCGCCGACGGGTTTCCGGCCCCATCCAGTCGAGCTTCTCGATGCTCTGGCGGTACGCCTCGATGAGGTTGGCCACCAAGACATCCATCCGCTCGCGGGCCTCGGGCGCAAAGTATCGGCCGACGTAAGATCGCCCGACCGCTTCCCCCATCGCCTCCTGTACTAGCGCGACGCCCCGCTTCCACCGCTCCCGCAACTGGAGCGTGCCGCTCAGGGTGCGGCCGTAGAAGTCGAAGTTCTCCTGGGCAAACGCCTCGGACAGGTAGCCGGCAGCACTGCGGAGCACCTGCCAGCACAGCCAGTCCCGCCACGCCGGAACGTGCTCGTCGGTGAGCAGCGAGGCCAGCCCTGCGCTGTAGCTCGGCTGGCGGAGCACGATCTCCTCGAAGGCGGGAGCGGGCAGGTCCAGGGCCGCCAGCCAGCCGCGCAGGTCCGGCCCCTGTGACAAAGCATCAGCCCAGGTGAAAAGGTTGTAGGTCTTCTCCTCGTCGCGACTAGCCACGTTGTCCCAGTGGTATGCAGCCACCGCCGTCTCCAGCGCAAACACTCGGCTGGCTGCGCCGTCCGGGTCCGGCAGCCCGGCCAGCTCGAACATGCGCTGCACATGACCCACAAACGCGTCGCGGACATGAGCAAACCGCTCCTCGCGGTAGTAGCTCTCGTCCGGCAACGAGATAGCACCCTGCTCGAAATACACCAGGTATCGCTGCGGGTTGCCAGCATCGGGTTCGACAAAGAAGTGGTAGAGACCGCCGACTCCCAGTGGCTCCAGCCGCCCGAGCGTCTCGAGCAGCCCTGGAATGGAGGTGACGGCCCGCGCCGCGGCGAGCATCTCGCCGATGGGCTGCGAGCCGAGCCGCTCGGCTCGTTCGGCGTCCATGAAACTGGCGTACAGGTCGCCGAACTTCCGCTCCTCGCTGCCTTCCGGTGCCGCCGCGGCCGCTGCCACGATCTGGCGCACCGCTTTCTCAGCCTCTTCGGCCAGAATCCGGAAGGTGCCGTAGCGAGCCAGGTCGGCCGGGATTTCGGTCCGCGCAAGCCACCGGCCGGTCGCGTGCCGGAACAGGTCGTCTTGCGGGCGGATGCTCGGATCGAGCTCGTTCAGGGGGATTCCGGAGGGAAGCGTCATTCGCCCAGCGTAGGGCTAGCGGCGGCAGGGCGGCGAGCGCTCAGCTTCCTGCGCGCGGTGTGACGGGACGCTCCAGGGCAGCGTCGAGCAGGCAACTGCCGGCGGTACGAGCCGTGGCCGCGGCGCCAGGATCGTGGTCATTTCCGGAAGCTGATCGTCCGGAACTAGGCCTAGCGTCTGCATCATGACGAACAACACCGACCTGAACGCGACTATCGAAGGGCCGCCGATGACTACGCAGGCAATCGTGATCGACTGGCTGCTCGACTCCGACCCGGCCATCCGCTGGCAGGTACTTGGCGACCTCGCGCATGCTGCACCCGAGGAGGTCGCCGCTGAGCGAGCGCGGGTGGAACATGAGGGCTGGGGCGCCTGTCTGCTGGCGCTTCAGGGTGCTGACGGGATGTGGGACGGCGGCGCTTGTTTCCCGGCGTCCTACCGGGGCGGCGAACCGGGGCAGCCCTGGACGGCGACGATGCACAGCCTGCAGACGTTGCAGATCCTCGGGCTCGACCCGGCCTCCGAGGCAGCACGCCGTGCGATCCCGCTCCTCGCCGAGCACGGACGCTGGGAACACGCCGGGGAGCGGTACTTCGACGGGGAGACCGAGCCGTGCATCAACGGCAGAACCATCGAAGCGGGCGCTTACTACGGGGTGGACGTCTCGCCGCTCGTCGACCGGATCCTCGGTGAACGACTCAGTGACGGCGGATGGAATTGCGAGGCCGAGAACGGATCCGTGCGCTCCTCGTTCGACACGACGCTCACCGTGCTCGAGGGACTACTCGAATTCGAGCGTGCCACCGGGTCCGGCGCGGTGCGCGAGGCGAGGCGCAGCGGGGAGGAGTATCTGCTCGAGCGAAGCCTGTTCCGCCGCAAGAGCACCGGCGAGGTCGTCAACCCGGACTACCTCGACTTCGCGTTCCCCTACTACTGGCACTACGACGTGCTGCGCGCGCTCGACTTCTTCCGGCGCTCGGGCGCTGAGCCTGATTCCCGGCTGGGCGCAGCGATCGAGCTCGTGCGATCCAAGCGTCAGCAGGACGGCCGCTGGTCGCTCGACCGCGTCCATCCCGGCCGTGTGCACTTCGCGGTTGACGCTGCCGTCGGGGAACCCAGCCGCTGGAATACCCTCCGCGCGCTCCGCGTGCTCGACTGGTGGGAAGGCTGACCCGCCGCGGCCATACTGTGGCCCATGAGCGGTGAGCTCATGAGCAGGCGGACAACGCCCGACTCGCTCCCCGCAGGCGTTTGGTGCAGAGGAGGAGGCAGTGATGGGCGAGGTCGCGCCCTGGCAATGGGATGAGCCCACCTGGCGCGCGCACGTCGGGCACCTTCGGGCGGGCCGTTCGCTCCTGCCTGGCTGGCCGGACGGAGCCAGGGTGGCCGTGGCCCTGTCGTTTGATTCCGATCACGAGACCATCCCGCTCCGGGACGGGGAGACCGGGCCGGGGAAGCTGTCACAGGGGGAGTATGGGTCGCGGGTGGGCGCGCAGCGGATCCTGACACTGCTAGCCGAACGGCGGATACCCGCGACGTTCTTCATGCCGGCCGTCTCCGCGCTGCTGCACCCTGATGAGGTTCGCCGGTACGCGGCCGAAGGCCACGAGGTAGGGATGCACGGCTGGATCCATGAGCGGACCGCGACCCTGTCACCCGCCGACGAGCGTGATCTGGCGCTGCGCAGCGCTGAGGTACTGGAAAAGAGCACTGGGGTTCGGCCGGTCGGGATCCGCACGCCGTCGTGGGACTTCACCCCCGCGACGCTGGCGATCATCAAGGAGCTGGGGCTGACGTACGACTCCTCGCTGATGGCCGACGATGAGCCGTATGAGATCGTGCAGGACGGCGAGCCGACCGGCATCGTGGAGATCCCGGTGGAGTGGATCCGCGATGACGCGGTCTACTTCCCGATGGACCGCTACTCCGCGCTGCGCCCGTATGCCAGTCCGCGCAGTGTGCTGAGCATCTGGATCGACGAATTTGAGGGAGCCTACGGCGACCGCGGACTGTTTCAGCTGACCATGCATCCACATGTCATCGGACACCGCTCTCGCATGGTGGTGCTCGCCGAGCTCATCGATCACATCGCCTCTCGGCGCGGGGTGTGGTTTGCCACCCACGCCCAGGTCGCCGACTACGCGCTCGCCCACGCCAGAGTGCCCGGTTAGCGGACCAGCTCATAATGGTCGGGCTCCGGTCCTGCAGGCCTCGAAATTGGCTCGCCGCGGCGGACGCCGCCCGTTAGGTTGCTGGTTCGTGGATGATCCAGACGGGTACTTCGGGGAACGGGTTGCCGCGCGCTACGACGATCCGTCCGACCCCATGTTCCAGCCGGAGGCGATTGACCCCGCGGTCAGCCTGCTCGCAGAGCTGGCGGGCGGCGGGCGTGCCCTAGAGCTAGCCATCGGCACCGGCCGCATCGGGCTCGCGCTATCTCAGCGCGGCGTGCCCGTGCATGGCATCGAACTATCCCGGGCGATGGCCGCACGGCTTCGCAGCAAGCCAGGCGGGGACGCTATCGCCGTGACCATCGGCGACATGGCCACGACGAGGGTCGACGGCACGTTCGCGGTGGCCTACCTGGTGTTCAACACGATCAACAACCTCACCACACAACAGGCGCAGGTCGCCTGCTTCCGCAACGTCGCCGAACACCTCGGCCCTGGCGGATACTTCGTAATCGAAACGGGCGTCCCGCCGCTGCGCCAGCTCCCGCCCGGCCAGGCAATCCACGGAAGCCGCGCGGGTCCAGACCGGATCGTCTCCTACAGCTTTGACCACGCCACCCAGAACTACCGCGGCCATTACGTCGAGTTCACAGCCGGAACGGGCGAGTACCGGACGATCCCGTTCCGTTACGTATGGCCGTCCGAACTTGACCTGATGGCGCAGCTCGCTGGTCTCCGGCTGCGTGATCGATGGGCCGGCTGGAACCGCGAGCGCTTTACCACCGACAGCCGCTCGCACGTCTCCGTCTGGGAAAAGTGAGCGACGCGGAGCACGACAGCGCCCACAGGGTCTAGTGTCCGCCTGGCCCTCGGGCGTTACTCTTGGTCACTCGCGAGTTTTGTCGGATATATGCAGTAGTGCCACCGGTTTGGCCCGCCTGTGGTCTGGACACCAATGCGGCATGGTTGGGCGCTCCGGCTATCTACCCGTTGCCGAGCACGGGCTGATCGGCGACATGCATACGGTGGCGCTGGTGGGGACCAACGGCACCATCGACTGGCACTGCAGCCCGTCGTTCGACGCTCCCAGCATCTTCGGCTCACTCCTCGACGCAGACCGCGGCGGGTTCTTTGAACTCGGCGCTGCGGTTCCGGCGACAACCCGCCAGTTCTACCTCCCCGACACCAACGGGTTGATCACCCGGTTCGCTACCAACGATGGCGTCGGTGAGGTCCAGGACTTCATGCCGGTCGGCGGCGCGCCTGAGCCAGAGCGGCACCGGCTGATCCGGCGAGTGCTGTGCGTGCGGGGGGTTATGCCGTTCCGGGCTCGGATCGCACCACGGTTTAACTACGGGAAGGATCCGCACGAACTGACGAAGACACAGGCCGGTGTGATCTTTAGCGCGCCCGGCCTGACCATGAGCCTGACCGCGACGGTGCCGGTCGAGCTTGACGACCTTGATGTGACGGCTGAGTTCACGCTGACCGAAGGCCAGTCGGCGCTGTTCGCGCTGGACGAGGCCAGCGGCGCCGCCGCGCCGTGCCCCTGCACGGGCGAGGAGGCACAGCAGCTGGCGGACGCCACCATCGACTTCTGGCGGAGCTGGCTCTCCGCCTCCCAGTACCGGGGCCGGTGGCGAGAGATGGTGAATCGCTCGGCGCTGACGCTGAAGCTGCTGACCTACGCTCCGACCGGCGCCATCGTGGCGGCACCCACGACCAGCCTGCCCGAGCAGATCGGCGGAGAGCGCAACTGGGACTACCGGTATGTGTGGGTGCGTGACGCGGCGTTCTGCGTCTATGCGCTGCTGCGGCTCGGATTCACGAGCGAGGCCGACGCGTTCATGGCCTTCATGCTCGAGCACGCCACCGCGCTCGCGGACAACGGCTCGGGCCCGCTGCACGTCATGTACGGCATCGACGGGCGTACCGAGCTGCCCGAGCGGGAACTGCCGCACCTGGCCGGCCACCTGGGATCGCAGCCGGTGCGGATCGGCAACGCCGCCGCCGAGCAGCTTCAGCTCGACATCTACGGCGAGATGATGGACTCGGTTTACCTGTACGACCACTGGCACCAGCCCATCTCCAGCGCCCGGTGGGACGTGATCATCGCCCGGACCGACTGGCTCTGCGATCACTGGGATCAGCCCGACGAAGGCATCTGGGAGACCCGCGGCGGGCCGAAGAAGTTCCTGTACTCGCAGCTGATGTGCTGGGTCGCGATCGAGCGGGCCATCCGGCTGGCCAACCGCCGTGGCCTCCCGGCGGATCTGGGCCGCTGGCGGATGACCCGCGACGCGATCTACCGGCGGATCATGGACCGCGGCTGGTCAGAACGGCTGCAGGCGTTCGCGCAGTATGAGGGCGCAGAGGTCCTCGACGCCTCCGTTTTGCTCATGCCGCTGGTCAAGTTCATCTCGCCCACGGATCCGAAGTGGCTGTCCACCCTGGACGCGCTCACCGCAAACCTGGTGTCCGACTCGCTCGTCTACCGTTACGACCCGCACGCCAGCCCCGACGGCGTCCGCGGCGAGGAGGGCACCTTCTCGGCGTGCTCGTTCTGGTACGTCGAGGCGCTCACCCGCGCCGGTCGCCTTGAAGAGGCCCGGCTCGCGTTCGAGAAGATGCTCACCCACGCCAACCACGTGGGCCTGTACGCAGAGCAGATCGGCCGGACCGGCGATCAGCAAGGCAACTTCCCTCAGGCGCTGACGCACCTCGCGCTCATCAGCGCCGCGTTCAACCTCGACCGCGCTCTTGGCTGATAATGACCCATATGGGCGCCCGAAACCGGCTCCCGCACCGAGCGACCTGGGTTAGGCGGAACTCATCATGACAGCCGAGGTTCGGGACGAGCGCACGCCCGTTAAGCCGGAGACCGTGGAGCTGCAGTCAGTGCCCGGATTTATCGTGTTCGATCTGCCTGGTGTCCAGACTTCGGCCGGTGGAACGCGCCTGGCCCCGGACGTGACGGCGACCGAGGTCGGCCTGCTAGCGCGCGCGATGACCTACAAGTACGCGGCACTCGGCGTGCAGATCGGCGGCGCGAAGGCGGGCGTGGTCGGTGATCCGGGCGATCACGCAGGCCGAGCCGCGCTGATGGGCCGCTACTGCGCGGAGATAAGCCCGCTGGTTCAGGCCGGCCGGTTCCTGACGGGCCCGGACATGGGAACGTTCGAGGCGGACTTCGCATCGCTGCGCGCGCATGGCGCAGCACCGGATGTGATGAGTGCAGTCGTCGACGGCGTGCCGTTCGAAGATCTGCT
>Ga0187783_10004782_pt1 | contig 10012 bp, 7 predicted proteins | sample 1015_SJ02_MP02_2_FD_132471 | JGI IMG/M metagenome (GOLD analysis project Ga0187783, IMG submission 132471) | Tropical peat soil microbial communities from peatlands in Department of Meta, Colombia - 1015_SJ02_MP02_20_MG | ecosystem: Environmental > Terrestrial > Soil > Wetlands > Peat | place... | reverse complement strand
TCGCCGCGCTCGCCTCCGGGCTTTCCGCGGCGCCGCCCGGGGCCTGGCGCGGCGAATTGGTCATGGCCGGCGCCGTCCTGTGCATGGCGTTCTATAATGTCTGGTCCCGGCCCTTTATCGCGCGATCAAGCGCGCTTGGCTTTCTCGCGCTTGGCATGGGAGCGGGCGCGGCGGCACTCATTGTCGTCGGGCTCGTCACCGGTCGTCTCGCCGTGCTCGAGGGCTTAGGCACATCGCAATGGATTGCCGGAATCTATCTCGGAATTTTCGGCGGCGCGCTCGCGTTCATTCTCTGGGTGCTGGCGCTCGAGCGAACCACGCCGACCCGCGTCGCCAGCACCATGACCGTCAATCCGGTCGCCGCCGCGTTGCTCGCGGGCGTCCTCGTCGGCGAGCCGATCACGCCTAATCTCATCGTCGGCCTCGTCGCCGTCTTTGCCGGCATCTGGATCGCGACCACCGAGGCGCGGCCGGCCGGCTGAAGGCGCGGCGAATAGTCCGTGGTGCATCCGAGAAGTCAGACGGCGCCGGCGACGGAAAGCGGCGTCTATTCAATCGCCGTCAGGCGCCCGCCGCGGCTGGCGGCGCAATCAAAATGCCTTTTTCAGGTTTCGTCCCCTTTGGTTGAACATTGGCTTTAGGCTCGGCCAACACCCTGGCCAAGCTTTCGATTCGATCGCGCTCCACGTCGATCATCTGTTTCGCCTTGTCCGCCAGAGCTTTTATGTTCGCGGGCGAAGCATCGTCCATGCTTGCGTCCACGGTCTCGCCCTCAGGTGTCTTTGTTGCGAGCGAGACATCAAATCTCCAATGATAATCGCCGAGCAGTTCGGCGGTTTCGACGGAGACCGTCTGCGAACTGCCGTCCTGGAAGATCGACATGATCGGCAACGCCCAAAATATGTCGCCCCAACGCGCGGCGGCGGAGGTATCGATGCGTGCCGGCTCGCTGCCGGTTCCGATGGAAACGACCATGAATTTCCGCGAATGATACAGATGATAGGCTTCCACCATTGCGCAAATCGTCGGGTTGTTCGCGAACACGCCGCCGTCAATCATGGTGAAGGGCTGACCGGCTTTGTTGACGATCCTCGCCGGAGGAAAGAATGTCGGCGCCGCCGAAGTGGCGCGCGCAATGGCATCGAGCTTGAAGTCATATTCGGCGCTCGTAGCGCCCTCGCCGAGCAGCAAGCCTCTGGCCTGCCAACTTCGGAAGAACATCGGCGCAGCTGTGCTGCCGGACGGGTCCGCTTTTGGAAGTCCTATTGCGTAGCTCGGAACGAGCAATTCCACATTCTTGACTTCGGAGAGATACGTGTCGCCGAGTTCAGAAGCGAGGTAACTTTCCAGAGCCGTTGGCTTGTATCGCGGACCATGCACGTAGTGAGACACCTCGCCCACACCCTTCTTGAAAATCTCGCCACCGTGCTGGACGTAGAGATCGATGACGCCTTGAAGACCGAGAGGATCGGGTTTTGCCAGGCCGCACGCGATGATTCCCCCGGTCGACGTGCCGGCAATAATATGAAAGGCGTCCTGCGCCTTAAGCCCGCCTAGCAATGCCTGAATGAACATCGCCGGGATGATGCCGCGAATACCGCCACCATCGATAGAGAGGATCCTTATGCTGTCTGACATGACGGTCCCTCATCCTGACGCCAAACGGAAATAGGAAGTCGGATCGACAAGCTCAACCGTCGGTGACGGTCCGCGCACGTTGCGTGTTTCTCCGTCCGACGGATGTTATTGCGAACGGGTCGGGTAAACCGGAGCGCCGGGACCCACCACGTCGGGGTCGGACGATTAGTGGACATTTCCGAAGGCCCGGGTCATGTCTGCGCTTCACCAAAAACGGAACTTCGATGAAACGCGTGCGGCGGCCCTGCAAGTCCCTTCCCAGGTCCCGAATGGTGTGCATGCTCGGCGAGCGGCCTGGCCTGACGACCGCGCCAACGGCATGGGGACCTAAGGGCGGATGCCACGCTTGATTTTCGACTTGACGATAAGCGCTGGCTGGTTCGGGCCGCCGGTTGGAATCGTGCGCGTCGAGCAGCAGCTTGCGCGCCTCGCCTTCGAGGATGCGTCGACGGCCGTCGAATTCTCAGTGTTTAATCCCCTGGTTAGAGGGTTCGGCCTCCTGGACAAAGAAATCGCCCGGGCGGTGCTCGCTGGGCATGCCCGACTTCTGCCCGCGTTCCCCAAAATCGAACGAAGCGCCCTGGCGCGGGAATTGCGGCAGCCCCGCAAACGCGCGATGCGCATCCTTGAGGCTTTGCAGGGGACTCTCTCGGAACGCGGCGCACTCCGCCGCTTGAATGACACGCTCCTGAAGTGGCTTAAACAGCGAGGTTCGACCAGGCCTAAGTACGGCCTCGATGAGCACGGGGTGCGCTGGTATCCCTTCAGCGACGTCGTCAGCGAGCCCCTGACACTCGGGCCGGATGACGTCGTGTTTTCCTGCGACCTCAATTGGATGGGCGAGGACAACAGCGCGATCTACGAGTTGAAGCGCCAATATGGCTTTCGATTCGTAGCTTTCTGCCACGACGTCATACCATGGAAATTCCCCCAATATTTCAGTCTCAGTCATCAGACGACCTTTGTCGCTCAACTCGTCGAAGCGAGCCGACGCGCCGACAAAGTCCTGGTGCTGTCGGAGCGCTCACGCCAGGACTACACGGAGTTCTGCGCACACTTCGTGATCCCAGCGCCTTCCATCGCCAAGATCAGCGTCCCGCATTGGGATGCCGCTGAGGTCGAGCCGAGCCGCGGACGAATCGCGGAGCTCGCCGGAGTCCCTTTTGTACTTTTCGTCTCGACAATCGAGCCGAGAAAGAACCACCGGCTCGCCTATCAAGTCTGGGAGCGTCTGGTGGACATGGGCGAAATACCGCCGGACGTGCAGCTGGTGTTCGCCGGCCGGATCGGATGGCAAGTCTCCGATCTTGTGCACGAGATCAGCGAAAATCCCACGGTGCGCGGCAGAATCCTCATCGTGGAGGACGCCAGCGACGGAGAGATCGTCTGGCTCTACAGGAACTGTCTGTTCACCATTTTTCCATCCGCCTACGAAGGCTACGGATTGCCGGCGATCGAGAGCTTGCGCCACGGCAAACTTTGCGTGGCCGCCGACCGCGGCGCCTTGCCGGAAGTCCTCGGGCACCTTGGAATCCTGCTCGACCCATTTGACCTGCCGGCGTGGCGGCGCACACTCCGAGACCTGATCAACGATCGCGCTCTGTTGGCGTCCCGCTCGGCGCCGATCGTTGAAGCGGGAAGAGCGACCTCTGCCGACGCCGGCCCTTCGTTCGTATCGGTGGCGATGAGTTGACGCCATGCGAGTGCTAGCGGCCGGAACCCCATCCGATCGAGCCTGCCGCGCTTGGCGGCCAGCACCGCCGCTACTCAGCGTGCAGAGACAACACGCCTCGCCTAGCCCGCATCCGATTTAAGCCGTCTCAATGAAGCTCTCAATCCTTATTCCGTGTTTCAACGAGCGCGAGACGATCGCCAAGGTTCTTTCGCGCGTCGAAGCTTGCGATTATCACCCGAAAGAAATCATCGTCATCGACGATTGTTCAACCGATGGAACACGAGAATTTCTCGCCAAGCGAGCTGCCGTGGCTTCCGAGCGCATACTGTTTCACGAGCGCAATCAGGGAAAGGGAGCCGCGTTGCGAACCGGCATCGCAGCAGCGACGGGAGACGTCGTTATCGTTCAGGACGCCGATCTGGAATATGACCCAAGTGAGATACCGCGCGTCATCGAGCCAATAGTCGCCGGACGCGCGGACGTTGTGTACGGATCGCGCTTCACCGGCAGCGAGGCGCATCGCGTGCTGTATTTTTGGCACCGTGTCGGCAACGGAGTGCTGACGCTTCTCTCCAACGCGCTGACCGATCTCAACCTGACCGACGTCGAAACCGGTTACAAGGCGTTTAGAGCGGATATTTTGAAAGGGCTGCGTATTGAGGAGTCCAGGTTCGGGTTCGAACCTGAAATAACCGCCAAGATTGCCAAGCTGCCGAATCTGAAAATTTATGAGGTTGTATCCTATTTCGGCAGGACTTACGCCGAAGGCAAGAAGATCGGCTGGAAGGACGGCGTTCGCGCGCTCTACTGTGTCATAAAGTACAACATCTTTAGGTGAGCCGCGGTCGTATGACGGTCTCTCAAATCAGCAGCATTTTCGACGACGATCTCCGTGCGGCAATTTCATCTTTACCGCCCGATCCCGCCTGAAACAGCGCAACCGGTGCTGCATGAGGGTGGTGTTCGCAATGTTGCAACCGAGAAATGAAAGTGGTGGATCCAAGGGTCGCCTTTTTAGGGGAGGTTCCGTCTTTATATCGTGTCTGGTCCTCGCGCTCGCGAGCTATCGCGCATTTTCGGCCAATCCCTTTGGACGACGATAGGCCCCCTGTTGCGCGGCGCGAATGTTGGAAGAAAATTTGGTGGTGGTGCCCAGGGGCGGCGTTGAACAATTCGGGCTTTTCAGCATCTTAGACCGTCCCACCCATACGAAACGTCCTATTGAGTCCCAGTAAGTATTTTCCCGATTGTCCCACCCAATTTCGGGGCCGTCGATTTTGCAATGGGAAGACGCGACCCGGAACCGCATTCCAAGACAGCACCTGTACGTGCTAGAGCGAGGCGCGGAGTAGGCTGCGCTCCAACTGGCAACGCATACATGCCCAACCACCCATAGATGCCCATGATAAGGAACGGGCATCTATGTACTTCGAGGGCATCTATGGCGCGCGTTGCCGTCTTGGTGAGAAGCTGAAGTGACGATGCACGATGCAAACACAGCGGTGATCCCGCCGACGACCCAGCCAGTGGCCCGCTCAGCCGCGGCCGAGCGCATGCGCCTGCACCGGGAACGCAGACGGGGAGGGCTGCGCTGTATCACGGTTGAGTTACGCGAAACGGAAGTTGACATGCTGATCCGCAAGGGATTGCTGAAAGCTGATGCGCGTAACGACATGCATGCGGTCCGCGAGGCTTTATATGCGCACCTCGACCAGACTTTGGGTCCATCGTCGTGACGCGCAACAGGCGATGCAGGCGGTTCTTGAGCGTTCCGCGTGACCCGTCACGCAGATTGGGCCAAAGTCGCAGAAATTTCGCGCGTGAACGGAGGATTTCCTGGGGGGTGATTTTTTTAAGTGGCTGAAATCTCGGTATTTTTAATTTCGGATATTCGTTAGAGCGAGGACGCTATGTGCGGTCGCTTCACCAAGATCGGTGCTCTGTACCGTCTGACGTCAGGTAGTCGGGCGGAGTACGCCAAAAGCCCAATCTCGTCCCAAGCCACGAAAAAGCGCTTGGTTGATCCATACCATTGCAAGCGGTTCTAGAATTCGAGCTTGCTTCATTCCACCAGCGTCCAGCGCCTCAAAGCCGAGTTCAGTCACAAGCTGGCCGACGGTAGCTTTCGCGGTATCGTTCTCGCCCGCTAGGAACATGACCGGCCGCGTCTTAAAGCGACGACCGGCGGTCATCATTTCCGCTCCGACCTGATTGAATGTCTTCACTACATTTGCGCCGGGAATCCAGGACGCTACCGCTTCCCCACCTGACGTGGTGTACCCGCGCTCAAGCCCAAGCGCACCGTCCTTCATCGCAAGTGGGTTCATGCAATCAATGATAATCTTTCCTCTTAGGTCACCGAGTGACCTCACCGCATTTTCAGCGACGGACCACGGTAAGGCCAGAACCACAATGTCGCCCTCTCGCGCTGCGTCTGCCGACAGAGCCGCTTCAGCACCAGTTCGCGCGCACAATGCTTTCAACTCGGCTTTGGCAAGATCACGAACACCAAATACGATAGTGTGACCGACTTCTGCCCATCCGCTGCCGAGGGCGGACCCTACTTTTCCTGCTCCGATCACCGCGATTTTCATGGCCAATCTCGCCACAGTGCGTCCTAATTCCATTCGATCACTGCGCGGCCAATAAGGCGGACACTGTGCCCAATGGTCCGCCGGATCACCAGTAAGTCCTGGCTCGGCGCACCGTTCCACTTAGGCGGATAGTTGTGCACGCGGCTGTCGCGCATATCCATGCCTGCAACGATGCCGTACCGCAGCGGCCCGCTGCTTTGGATTACCCTCCCGCACATGTTCGGTTATGTGGTGACCACCCGCGTTACCGCCGGTCGGACCGCGCTCACTCCTCCGGCACCCCCGCCTTGCGCATACCGTCATAGATGCGCTCGCGCTGCGACAGAAATGTTGGATTGTCGCTCGACGCACCGCTGCGATAACGGCGAACGGTGAACGTTGGCTCAAGCAAAAGTCCGCTTCGGGCAGCGGTCCGCGCCTTCTGCAATCGGCCAAGAAGCGCGAGTGCAGCGGATAGAAGGAAGTGCGCGAGCGCATAATTTTGGTTGATCTCCACGGCCTTGCTCAATCGGGCGACGGCGTCTTCGTCGCTCCCGAGATAGAGTTTGGCGGCGCCTGCATAAACCATCCAAGCATAGGCATTGGGATCGCGTGGGCTAAGACGCAGCGCTCCAAGGATATGGCATTCGGTTTCCTCGGCCAGCCCGACGGCCAATTTGGCAAGCCCAATGTGAGAATGCGCGCCGGCTAGGTTTCGGTTCAGTTCGAGCGCACGTTGACACTTGCCGATGCCTTCGATGGCGCGGTTGGTGAGGATAAAGAGATTACCCAATAGGTATTGAGCCAGCGCATGATTTGGCGCCTGCGACAACACCTTTGTCAAAGTAGCCTCGGCGGCTGCCGCATGCGCCGTCCGGTCGTCGCTGAGAAAGTCGCCAAAAAAGACAAGGTCAACGGTTGCGGCGCCCACAAGCGCGTCAATATTGCCGGGATCGAGCGCGAGTGACTGTTCAAAATAGTTACGACCCTGGACCATATTTTCGCGGGTCAACCCCTTATTTACGCAAGCCCTGCCCTGGAAATAAAAGTCCATGGAATCGGGTAGCGGCGCCCGTTCAGCGTACCGAGCCTCGGCCTTAACGAGTTCGGTGTTCAGTTGCGCTGCTAATCGGGCGACAATCTCATCTTGTATCTCTAAGAGATCGGCCAACTGTTTGTCGAAACGCTCGGCCCAAAGATGATTGCCGGTCTCGGCATCCACGAGTTGCACGTTGACGCGCAGCCGATTGCCGCCCCTCTGCACGCTGCCCTCCAGTAAGTAGCGAACGTTCAACTCGCGACCGATCTGTTTCACGTCGAAGGGCTTACCTTTGTAGGTGAAGGCAGTGTTGCGCGCGATTACGAATGACCCCGAAATACGTGAGAGATCGGTGGTCAGGCTCTCGGTAACGCCATCGACGAAATATTCCTGCTCTTGGTCACCGCCGAGATTGGCAAACGGCAAGACCACAATGGAGAGTCGGGGTGGTCCTGATTTTTCCATTGGGAAGGCGTGCAGCGCGAGCGCTCGCCCTGCTGAGTCAGTCTTGAGCGCATAAGCCCGCACCGGCCGCGCAATGTTCTTGAGGTTCTGCTGACCGAGATCGGTGAAGTCTGCTTCGATGCGGCCACGCACTTGGCGGTAAGCGTCCTCAGAAAGGCAGATTCCGCCCGGCTCTGCGATGCCCTCCAATCGCGAGGCGATGTTGACGCCATCGCCCAAGATGTCGTCGCCCTCGATCAGCACGTCGCCAAGATTGACGCCCATGCGGTAGAGGATGCGCTTTCCCTCTGGAACATCCGCATTGCGTTCCACCATTTGTTTTTGGATGGCTACGGCGCACTCGACTGCGGCGACGACTGAGGGAAACTCCAACAGCACGCCGTCGCCTGTCGTCTTCACCAGCCTGCCGCCAAATTCCCGCACCAGCGGTGTCGCGGCCTCCCGATGCTCGCGCACCGCCTTCGCCGTCCCGGCCTCGTCCTCCCCCATGAGGCGCGAATAGCCGACGACATCGGCGGCTAGGATGGCTGCGAGTCTGCGAGTTTGAGCCATGACGCCCTTCACAACAGGCAAGAGCCTAAAACCGCGCACTTACCGTTCCGCCACCCCGACTTTGCGCAAGCCATCAAGCATGCGCTCGCGCTGAGCGAGGTAAGTCGGATTGTCGCTAGAGGCGCCGGCGCGCATGCGCGAGATTGTTAGGGTCGGATTAAGTGCAAGGCCGGCTTGGCTGGCAGCCCGCGCCTCATTCAGCCGACCTAGATGGGCAAGAGCAGCGGCAAGGTAGAAGTGCGCGTTGTGGTAATTTCGGTTGATCTGGACGGAGCGACGCAATAGCGCGACCGCCTCCTCGTCGCTGCTGAGGAAGAGCTTGCTTATGCCGGCAATCGCTAACCAAATGTTGGCGGCGCTATCGCGAGGGCTGAGGTGCAGGGCTTCGTTGATATGAGGTTCAGTTTCCTCGGCGCGACCAAGATTATACTTTGCGATACCGATGGAGGCATGAGCACTGGCCAAATTTCGATCTAAGGCCAGCGCCCGCTGGCATTCGGCAATGCCTTGCGCCGGTCTGTTGGTATGAATTTGGATAAGGCCCAAGTACATGTGGACGGCTGCATGGTCGGGAGCCAGCGACAGCGCCTTGGTAACATTGGCTTCAGCCCTAGCGAGAAGCACAACACGATCATCGGATGAGAAGTCGATGCCGCGCAATAAGTCGATACGCGCTACGCCCACCAGGGCGTCGATATTGGACGGATCGATTGCCAAAGCGCGGTCGAAGAACCCGCGCGCTCGTGCCAGATTCTCCGCAATCCATCCCTTGTGCAGGCATGCCAAGCCTTGAAAATAAAGGTCCATCGAATCAGGATCAGGAGCCTGTTCAGCGCGGCGCGCCTCGGCCGCGATCAACTGCATTCCCAACTGATTGGCAAGCCGCGCGACAATTTCATCCTGCATGTCGAAAAGATCAGCCACTGGCTTGTCAAAACGTTCGGCCCAGAGATGTGCGCCAGTATTCGCGTCGATGAGTTGCACGTTGACGCGCAGTCGATTGCCGGAGCGCTGGACGCTACCCTCCAGGACATAGCGCACGTTCAACTCGCGCCCGATTTGTTTCAGATCGATTTGTTTCCCCTTGTAGCTATAGGCAGTGTTGCGTCCGATTACGAAAGAGCCGGAAATGCGCGAGAGGTCCGTGGTCAGGCTTTCGGTCACGCCATCGACAAAATAGTCTTGTTCGAGATCGCCGCCGAGATTGGTGAAGGGCAGCACCACGATGGAGAGGCGTGGTGGACCTGATCTTTCGACTGCGGAGTCGCGTGGCGTCGGCCCTGCCGAGCCACTTTTGAGAGCATAAGCCCGCACAGGCCGTGTGATATTCTTAAGGCTCTGCTCGCCGAGATCAGTAAAGTCGGCCTCGATCCGGCCGCGCACATGCTCGTAGGCCGAACCCGAAATACAGATGCCGCCCGGCTCGGCGATGCTCTCCAGGCGGGCCGCAATGTTGACGCCATCGCCCAAGATGTCGTCACCGTCGATCAGCACGTCGCCGAGGTTGACTCCGATTCGATAGACGATGCGCTTTGCCTCGGGAACCCCGGTATTGCGTTCGACCATTTGCTTTTGGATCGCGATGGCACATTCGACCGCAGCGACGACGGAAGGAAACTCCAGTAACATGCCGTCGCCGGTCGTCTTGACCAGCCTGCCGCCGAACTCTCGGACGATGGGCGTTGCAGCCTCCCGATGTTCGCGCACGGCCTTGGCTGTGCCAGCCTCGTCCTCGCCCATCAGGCGCGAGTATCCGACGACATCAGCGGCCAAGATTGCTGCGAGTCTGCGGGTTTCGGCCATGACACTCTCGCCGCAGGCCAGATTAGCACGACCGCCCTTCCAGAACTCGCCCGTCAGTACCGACAAATGAGCCGCTGTGTTAGACTTTTGTCCTCTTGGCCTGGAACGTCGGACGACGCGAGGCCGCAATGCAGCAGGTTGCTAACTGGCTGGAAAAGCTCGGTCTCGGGCAATATGCCGAGCGCTTTGTCGAGAACGGAATTGATGCCTCAGTCCTGCGTTACTTGACGGACCAGGACCTTGAGAAGATCGGCGTTCTGCTCGGCC
>Ga0187783_10004781_pt1 | contig 10012 bp, 11 predicted proteins | sample 1015_SJ02_MP02_2_FD_132471 | JGI IMG/M metagenome (GOLD analysis project Ga0187783, IMG submission 132471) | Tropical peat soil microbial communities from peatlands in Department of Meta, Colombia - 1015_SJ02_MP02_20_MG | ecosystem: Environmental > Terrestrial > Soil > Wetlands > Peat | place... | reverse complement strand
CCGGGCTACGGTCTCTCTGACGTCAAGCCGGGGCGAGCCATCACCGACTGGCCCGCCGACGTCGCCGAGGCGGCCGACCAGCTCGGCATCCCCCGGTTCTGCGTAGCGGGCGCGTCGGGCGGCGGTCCGTACGCGCTGGCCTGCGCGTGGCAGCTACCAGGCCGGGTCGTCCGGGCCGCGGTGATCAGCGGCGTAGGCCCCTACCAGGTAGCCGGCCTCACCCGCGGCATGCGCTGGCAGAACCGGGTCGGCTTCCGGCTCGCCGCCCGGTGGCCGGTCCTGGCCAGAACCCTGATGCGGTCCATGCGGCGCAGCGTGATCGGGCGTCCCGAGCGCACGGTCGACGCCCTGGCACGCGCCATGTCGCCGGCAGACGCGCGGATTGTCCGGCGACCGGAGGTCCGCGCCGTGCTCGTCGCTGATCTCATCGAGGCGTTCCGCCAGGGCAGCGACGGCGCCGCGGACGACCTAGTGCTGCTCGGCCGACCGTGGGGATTCTCGCTGCGCGAGGTCCAGCCGGAGGTCTACCTGTGGCAGGGCGAGTCCGACACGCTCGTGCCGCCGGCGATGGGCCGGTGGCTGGCGGATCAGATCCCGCACTGCCACGCCACGATGCTGCCAGGCGAGGGCCATCTGCTCATCATTGATCGGATGCCTGACCTCATCGAAGCCTTGCGGCCCGGGCAAGCCCGCTAGGCTAGCGGCGGCACGTGGCAAAGGTCGAGACCGGGGAGGATGCCATGGCGGATTCGGTTCTTTTTATCGGGTGGGGCGTTCCGGTGCGCGGCCGCGAGCGGCCCGCACTGACCGTATTCAACGATGCTCATGAGTACTACGGGCGGCTCCAGCAGCAGGGCGAGATCGAGAGTTTCGAGACGGTCCTGCTCGAGCCGCACGGCGGCGACCTGGGCGGCTTCACCGTGCTGCGCGGTGACCAGCACAAGATCGCCGGTGTCCGCGGCAGCGATGAGTTCGCCCGGCTCATTCAGCGGGCCCAGCTCCTCGTGGAGCACCTCGGCGTCGTCGGCGGGGCCATCGGCGACCGGCTCATGTCCGAGATAGGAAGCTTCGCGCAGAATATAGAGGAGCTGACCTAGACGCCGTCCGGAATCAAGATCATTTTTCCGCCGGCGTGTCCGCTCTCACCCAGCTCATGCGCGTGGGCAGCCTGGTCGAGCGCCGGCGTGCTTGGTGATCTGCACGGCGAGGCTGCCCACCCCACCCCGCTGCCGCCTGGATCAGCACCCGGTCGTGACTCGTCACGGCGGCGGTGTCGATCAGACTCTGCCAGGCGATGAGGCCGACCAGCGGCAGCCCCGCGGCGCCCGCGTCGTCCAGCGCGTCCGGCGTGGTGGCTAGCCGCCATCCGCCGTGGTCTTCCCGGTGGATCCGGCTCACACGTGGATCGTCAGGCCGTCGTGGGCGGCTGGCAGATCCGCTTCCGCAAGCCGACTGAGCATGTCGGTCGACATGTGGGTGAGGATGACGCGGCTCGCCTGGAGCTCCGCGAGGTGCGTGCGCAACGTGCGGTAGTCCAGGTGATAGCGGATCGGCCGGGCGAAGGTATACGCCTCCACGGCGAACAGGTCGGCTCCGTGCGCCGCAACGCTCAGCGCCGGAGTCCACTGGCTGTCGCCCGAGTAGCCGAAGCTCGCTCCGCCAAGGTCGACCCGCAGCGCCAGCGACGGCGCACCAGACTCATGGTCAACCGGCCAGCCGCGGACCACCGCCGCACCCAGCGCGGCGGGCGTGCCGTCCGGCTGCAGCTCCGTGACCTGGACCGCGAACCGCCTGCGCACGCTGCTCGATCCGGGGAAGAGGATCTCCATCGACTGCGCTAGCCGGTCAGCGGTTCCTGGCGGTCCGGCAATGAGCAGCGGTGCCGAGCGGCCGGAGAACTGTCCGTCCAGGATCAGGAACGGCAGCCCGCCGAAGTGGTCACCGTGCAGGTGGGTGATCGCCACCGCGCCGACGACGCCGGGGTCGAGGCCCTGCGCCTTCAGCGCCACCAGGCTGGTGGCGCCGCAATCCACCAGCAGCACCTGGCCGCCCGCGGACACCTGAATGCACGTCTGCCAGCGCCCGCCGCTGCCGAATGCGTCGCCGCTGCCGACGAACCGGACGTCCACAGAACCATTCCTATACGCTGCACCGGTGGCTGTCCTCGACCACGTCGCCGTCGGCACCGGCACGCTGGCGCCTGGCTGGGAGCTGTTTGGCGCAGTGCTCGGCGGAACCTGGGCCTACGGCGGGCACTCCCCGGGGTTCTGGTGGGGCCAGCTGCAGTACGCCGCCGGGCCGAAGGTCGAGCTACTCACGCCCACGGGCGGCCCCGACGCAGCATTCCTCGAGCGGTTCCTAGCCGACCGGGGACCAGGTTTTCATCACCTCAACTTCCTCGTCCCGGCCATCGAGGTCACGCTTGGCAAGCTCAGGACGCTCGGCGTGGAGCCGGTCGCGGTCAGTCTGCAGAATCCGCGCTGGAAGGAAGCATTCGTCCGTCCCCGCGACGGGCACGGCACGGTCATCCAGGTCGCGGAGCAGGCCGACCCGCCCCTGACCACGCGCCCGCCGCCCGGGCTCGGCGAGCCGGGTCCTCCGAGCTCGCTGACGGTGATTGAGCAGCAGGTCGCCGACATCGACGGCGCCGCGCGGCTGTTCGAGGAGGCCCTGGACGGGAAGATCGTCGACCGGACCGACACCGCCGCAGCATCGGTAGCGGAGCTGTGCTGGTCCAACGGGGCGACGCTGCGGCTGCTGCAGCCCCGGAGCGGAACGCCGCCGGCCGAGGGCATCGTGCACCTTCAGTTCAGCCGCGGCGTCGGCACGTTCGGCGCAGCCGACCGGAACACGGCGGCACTCCTGTCCCGTCGGCTGGGCATCTCGGTGCGACTCGGGAACTGATCAGGGCGTCGGAGGGTAAGGAGGCGGGCAGGTGCCGGCGTGGATCTGCGCGACGTGCGGAGTGCAGCACCGTGATACACCCGGCCCGCCGGCCGGGTGCGCCATCTGCGCGGACGAGCGCCAGTACGTCGGGTGGGGCGGCCAGCGCTGGACCACGACGGACGATCTGGCCCATGATCACGCGGTGGTCATCCGCGAGGAGGAACCCGGCCTGTTCGGCGTCGGGCTGGAGCCGGCGTTCGCGATCGGGCAGCGCGCGCTGCTGGTCCGCACCGCCGCCGGCAACGTCTTGTGGGACTGCGTGTCCCTGCTGGATGACGACGCCAGAACGCGGCTTACCGAGCTCGGCGGCATCCGCGCGATCTGCATGTCGCACCCGCACTTCTACGCCGCCAACGTGGACTTTGCTGACGCCTTCGACGCGCGGATCCTGATCCCGCGGGCGGACCGGCAATGGGTGCAGCGGCCGTCGCCGCGCATCGAGTTCTTCGACGACGAGGCCGAGCCGGTGCCGGGGCTGACGCTCGCACGGATCGGCGGACACTTCGACGGGGCCGCGGTCCTGCACTGGCCAGCGGGGTCGCAGGGCCGCGGCGCGCTGCTCACCGGCGACACCATCACCGTGGTCCCGGATCGCGACTGGGTGAGCTTCATGTGGAGCTACCCCAACCTCATCCCGCTCGACGAGCAGACAGTGGCCGACATCGCTCGCCGGACCGAACGGTTCAGCTTCGACCGGGTGTACGGAGGCTGGTGGGGGCGGGTCGTCGTGCAGGACGGGGCGGCCGCCGTGCGCCGCTCGGCCGACCGCTACATCGCGCGGCTGCGCGGTCAGCGCCCCTAGCGGTAGCGGCTCGCCGCTGCCTCGTAGATGATCTCCAGCCCGTCCTCGTCGTCCCACTGCTCGCCGACTTCGGTGAAGCCGTACTGCGATGCCAGCCCGTAGGAGGCAATATTGTCCGTGCTGATGGTCACCCGGACGGTCGCCACCCCCGGCTCGCGAGCCGCGCGCTGGAGCAGGGCCTCGAGCGCCGCCCTGGCGTAGCCACGCCGCCGGTACGCGGGATCGACCGAATAACCGATCTCGACCATCCCGGCCGGATCGGGCGGCCCGTGATACCCGGCCCGGCCCACGGCCAGCTCCTGCTCCTCATCCCAGATGACCCCGGTGACCCACGCCGCGCTGGCAGGGTCGTGCGCCACCTGCTCGCTGCGCCGCTGCCAGACGCTACGGCACTCGGCGCTGGCGAGATAGGCCGAGAGCGGCACGGGGCTCGACTGGTTCGCCGCGGCCAGATCACCGCGGGCCAGCGCGCGGAACACCGGTGCCGTCAGGTGCACGATACGCACCCGCGGCGCGGCACGCCGGTCAGCCATGGCGGTCTCGTCCGGTGACGTCACCGAGGACGAACACCGGAACCGCCTCGTCCTCCTCGGTTGCGCGCCGGAACTCGACGCGCAGCCGCTGGCCGACCGCGAGGCCCGCGGGGTCTGCGCCGACGAGCTGCGACCACCACCACGGACCCTCATCCAGCTCCGCGATGACGAGCACGGTGCGCTCGGGCTCGCTGTCGCCGGATGGCCGCCCCCACACAACGGTCCAGCTCACCAGCGTGGCTCCGCCTTCCGCCGCCGCCCACGCGAGGTCCGTGCTGCCGCAGGTTGTGCACTGCTCGGCGGGCGGCTCGCTGAAGTGCCCAGCCCGGCAGCACCGGAGCAGCAGCCGTCCCGCGGCCGTGCCGTCGAAGAACTCCGCCGTCGCCGCGTCCCGCGCGACCGGCCCGACGGTCACGACGCGCCCGCAGCGGAAGCCAGCACGAGGGTCGCGTGGTGATCGAGCACGCCGCCGTTGCCGGAGACGAGCGCAATGTCGTGCCGGTCGGCCTGACGCTCCCCACCCTGGCCGCGGACCTGGACGATCGCCTCCGCGACCGGGGTCATGCCCCACAGGTAGTACCCAGAGAGCTGGCCGCCGCCGGTGTTGAGCGGCAGCTTGCCGCCCGGCCCCAGCACGCCGCTGGCCACGAACGGACCGCCCTCTCCCTTGGCACAAAAGCCGTAGTCCTCCAGCGAGACCAGCACCGTGAAGGTGTAGCAGTCATACAGTTCCACGACGTCGACGTCGGCCAGCGCCACCCCGGCCATGGCAAGCGCGGCCGGCCCGGCCGTCGCCGCGCCGGTGACCAGCCCGAAATCGGGGTGCCTGCGGAGGTAGTGGCCGGGATGTGACTGCGCCCAGCCGAGGACGTGGACCGCCGGCTGCTGCAAGCCGGCGGCTCGCTCGGCGGTCGTCACGATCACGGCGACGCCGCCATTGGATACCAGGCAGCAGTCCAGCAGCCGCAACGGCTCCGCGATCCACCGGGACGCCTGATGGTCGGCGAGGGTTATCGCCTCGCGCTGCTGCGCGACCGGGTTCAGCGCGGCCCAGGCGCGCTGCGCCACCGCGACATGGCCGAGCTGCTCGGTCGTCGTGCCGAACCGCGTCATGTGCCGGCGTGCGGCCAGCGCGTAGGGAGGGTTGGCGCCGACCAGACCGCTGGCGCCGAGCAGGCCCCACCAGCCCGCCGGCGCGCGGCGGGTGCCGTAGGCCGCACCGGCGCCGCGACCCGGGCCCAGCGGGCTGTCGGCGAAGACGCACGCGACCACACTCGCCGTACCGGACGTCACCGCGAGCGACGCGACCTGGATCATGGTGGCCGCGGTCGCGCCGTAGGACTGCAGGTGCGACAGCATGCGCAGGTCGGTGAGCCCGAGGTCGCGCTGCAGGTCGACCGAGATTCCACCGGTAACGCCCGAGGACGTGAGCAGACCGTCGACGTCCGCAAGCCGGAGCCCTGCGTCGGCCACCGCCCGCCGGACCGCCTCGGCGGCGAACTGGGCCGGGGTGGGCCCGTACACCTTGCCCACCGCGGTCAGCCCGAGCCCGGCGATCACCGGCCGCCTGGCCGGCGCTGCCCGAAATCCGCTCACCCCGATATTGTCGCAGGCATGAGCGCAAACCCCGCTATTCCGGCTGGCGGCCCCTCACTGCCCCAGCGTCGCAGGCTGATCACCGAGATCCCCGGCCCGCGGTCACGCGAGCTGTTCGAACGCCGGCAGCGCAGCGTCGCCCGCGGCCTCAGCCACACCCTGCCGGTGTTCATCACCGCGGCCGGCGGCGGAGTGGCCGTGGACGTCGACGGCAACTCGCTCATCGACTTCGGCTCCGGTATCGCGGTGACCTCGGTGGGCAACAGCGCCGACCTGGTGGTCAGCCGGGTGACGGATCAGGTCGCCCAGTTCACCCATACGTGCTTCATGGTGACTCCCTACGAGGGCTACGTGGAGGTGTGCGAGCAGCTCAACAGGCTGACGCCCGGCGCTCACGACAAGCGGTCCGCGCTGTTCAACTCCGGTGCCGAGGCGGTCGAGAACGCTGTCAAGATCGCCAGGCACGCCACCGGGCGGGACGCCATCGTGGTCTTCGATCACGCCTACCACGGCCGGACCAACCTCACCATGGCGATGACCGCCAAGAACATGCCCTACAAGGAGGGCTTCGGGCCGTTCGCCGGAGAGGTGTACCGCATGCCGATGGCCTACCCGTACCGGTGGCCCGGTGGCCCGGCCCGGTGCGCCCAGGAGGCCCTCGGCGTCGTCACCAGCCTGATCCACGCGCAGGTCGGCGAGGAGAACGTCGCGGCCGTGGTGATCGAGCCCATCCAGGGCGAGGGCGGCTTCATCGTGCCGCCGGAGGGCTTCCTGCCCGGCCTCGCCGAGTACTGCCGAGGTCACGGCATCGTCTTCATCGCCGACGAGATCCAGTCGGGCTTCTGCCGCACCGGCAACTGGTTTGCCTGCGACCACGAAAACGTCGTGCCGGACCTGATCACGACCGCCAAGGGCATCGCGGGCGGGCTGCCGCTGGCCGGCGTGACCGGCCGGGCCGACCTGATGGACGCCGTCCATCCGGGTGGCCTCGGCGGCACCTACGGCGGCAACCCGATCGCCTGCGCCGCGGCCCTGGGCGCGATCGAGACGATGGAGAAGGAGGACCTGGCCGGCGCCGCGCGCGCGATCGAGACCATCATGCTGCCCCGGCTGCGGGACATCGCGGCGGGGAGCCCGGCGGTCGGTGACGTTCGCGGCCGCGGTGCCATGTGCGCGCTCGAGCTGGTGAAGCCCGGCACCACGGAGCCTGATGCGGCCGCGGCCGGTCAGGTCGCGAGGGACTGTCACCGGGCCGGCCTGATCGTCCTGACCTGCGGGACGTTCAGCAACGTGCTGCGGCTACTGCCCCCGCTGGTGATCGGCCAGCCGCTCCTGACCGAGGGCCTGGAGATCCTCGCCGACGCGTTCACCCGGCTGTGAGCACGGCGCCACGGGACGCATCACGAGTGCACGATGTCCGTGTGGTGACAGAAGTGCACCCGGTCCGGCTCGGCCGACCTGATCCGGCCCAGTGACTGCCGCCACGCCGTGACGTCGCTCGCCTGGCCATCCGGCAGCTCGTCGCTGAGCGGGTCGAGGTATTGCTGCGGCTGATAGGCCGCGTCTCCGATCAGCACGTCGGACGTGCCGTCTGCGGCGTCGACGAACACGCTCTGATGGCCGACCGTGTGGCCGGGCGTGGCGATGACCCGCAGGCCGGGGAGCACCTCCGCGTCCCCGTCCAGTAGCTCGAACCGGGCGTTCATGAAGTCGAACCAGCCGGTCAGCTCGGCCGACTCGGTTCTCGCGCGGCTGAGCTCGGATCGCTGCACGTAGAACGGCGCGTGCTTGAACACGGCGTTCTGGCCGCAGTGGTCGAAGTGCAGGTGCGTGTTGATCACCAGGCCGATGTCGCCCGGTGTCATGTCGAGTTCATCCAGGGCGGCCGCCACTGACCTGTTCACCACCCGCCAGCTGGTGAGCCACCGCTCCGGCCCGCCTACGCCGGTGTCTACCAGCGCGGCGCCGCCGGGAAAGCTGACCACGAAGCCGTGCACCGGCCAGTCGTTCCCGTCAACGCCGCGCAGAGTGGCGAGCCGCAGTCGCCGGATCTCCAGAGTCACGAACCTAGGTTCGCACGACCCCCCACCGGCCGAGAACCGCCAGCCCGATCATGACTCCGAGGACGGCCAGCAGGACGACCGGGACCCAGCCGTGGACCAGGTCAACGTCGGCCGTATACAGCTGCGGGCTCGGCACGCCATTGGGATCACCAGGGATGTTCGCGATCGTGGCCGCCGCCACCCGGGCCAGCACCAGCCAGTCGATCCAGGTAGCCGGGTAGAGCACCAGGACCGTGATGATCATTGCGTCGTACCAGGGCAGCTGATACGGCCAGACCAGCAGGAACGCCAGGCTGAAGGCCACCGCCGGGCGGATCGCGGGTCGCACCGGATCGCCCGCGGGCAGCCGCCACAGCAGCAGTACGGCGAGCGCCACGAACAGCACCACGGCGAAGACGACCAGGTACTTCGAGTCGGTCAGGGAAATCGACCGCCAGAAGCTGTCCTGCGTCGTCTGATCGCGGCGGTCGAGGAGCGCCTGGAGGGCGGGCTTGCCCAGCCACGCGTAGGTGGGGAGGAGCACGACGAAGGCGCCGCAGCAGGCCGCTGCCAGGGCCGGCGCCGACCGGCGCAGCGCCCAGGCCAGGGCCACGCCGAAGAGCAGATAGTCGATCTTGATATCGGCCGCGAAGCCGATGAGCGCGCCCGCCGTGAGCGCGCGCCAGGCGGGCGGACGCCAGGGTCGGCCGTCTGCGGCCTGCCGGCCGACCGCCAGCAGTCCGCCGACGCCGGCCGCCGCGGCCAGCACATCGACATGGCCGGACGCGATGAGGTCCCACAGCAGCAGCGGGTTGATGGTCCAGAGCAGGTGGGCTCGCAGCCGCGCGGCCGGCCGCGCCCGCAACACCCGGTCCAGCACGACGACGACTGCCATGAAAGCGAACGCGTTCCAGAGCTTGAGCCAGAAGTCGACGTGCGCGATCGAGACACCGCCAAGCCTCGCAGCCAGGTACTGCTCGATGGTCGCCGCTGGCCCGTACACGCTGACCGTGTTCTGCCAGGTCCCCGGTATTGACTGGCCGAAGTACGGCTCGGTGAGCCGCAGGTAGACCGGTGTCACCACATACGGGTTATGGCCAAGCAGGAGGATGCGGCCATATGCCGCGTAGTCCAGCGCATCGGTCGACCCGACCGGCGGCAGCACGGTCAGCAGCGCCACCGTGATGGCCGCCGCCGCGAAGATGAGACCCAGCGGTCCCCTGGCCCCCCACCGGGCCGTCATGACGCCCGCGATCACGCCGGCCAGCGCGAGCACGGCAGCGACCCACAGCGCGATGGTCACCAGCTCTGGCGAGACGTGGACATGGGTCAGCTGCCACGGCGGGCCGACCCGCGGCATCGGAATCGGCGGTGTCATCCAGTCCTGCCGAACCAGCGAGGCACCGATCATGATCAGCAGCGAGGCACCGATGCACACGCCCGCGAGCCAGCCGAACAGGCGCACCGGCCGGCGTCGCACCGGGACCTGGCCAACGGCCTGGCGCGCCTGGCCGACACGGACCGAATCAGTCATGGTTCCACCGGTGGCAGGCTCGCGCGGCGACCCGGCAAGCCCGGCCGGTGCCGCGATGGGTCATGGCCAGACGCGAGGCTGCCCGTTCCCCCTGCGGCCACGTCCCCCCGCGCCTGCTGTTCCCCTACCCGGTCCCGGAGCGAGGGAAAACAGGCCGGCTACCGCTCCGCCGGGGGACGCACCAGCGCCACCCGGCACTTGTGGCTAGTCGGTCGCGCCTGCCAGCAGTTCGAGGTCGAAGGCCTCCTGGACGATCGGGTCATCGTCGGTGCCGAGGACGCGCCAGTCCTCGCCCGGCTCGAGGATCTTCTCCGCGCCGCGAATGGACCGGTAGTTGAGGTGGCCGGCCACGGCGGGCGGTTCCCCGCCTTCGGCCAGGTCGCGGGCCGCGCGGATCAGGATGTGCCGCATCCGGGTGATCGCGAGGTCGGTCGTGCCGAGCTTCTCCTGGGTGCGGTCGTAGACGGGGCCCATCGACTCGGTCACCATGAGGTCCTGGCTCACGAAGTCCGCGACGCCGCTGAACGTCGAGTTGCGCTGCACGTCCCGGTCGATCTGG
>Ga0187783_10004780_pt1 | contig 10012 bp, 13 predicted proteins | sample 1015_SJ02_MP02_2_FD_132471 | JGI IMG/M metagenome (GOLD analysis project Ga0187783, IMG submission 132471) | Tropical peat soil microbial communities from peatlands in Department of Meta, Colombia - 1015_SJ02_MP02_20_MG | ecosystem: Environmental > Terrestrial > Soil > Wetlands > Peat | place... | reverse complement strand
CGGCCGCGCTCCCCGGCGTCGCGTTCTTGAACCTTCTCGGGCTGTCGAACCCGCAGCTCGCGGTCCTCGCGACCCTCCTGTTCAACGCCCTGGTGATCCCGCTCCTGATCCCGCTCGCGCTCGCGGGGGTGCCGTTCCGGCCTCGCCCCGCGATCGACCTCCTCCGGCGGAATCTGATCTACTACGGATTCGGCGGCCTCGTCAGCGCGTTCGTCGGGATCAAGCTGCTCTACCTCCTGCTCGCCTGGTTGAACGGGCTCCCCTGGGTCCAGGCCCTCGGCGTGGCCGTCAGCCACTATCTGCCGCTCGGAGGACTGTGAGCGCTCCCGCCGCCCCCCCGGCCTCGTCGATCCCGTCTACGCCGTCGGCGCGCCGGGGTCCGCCCGGGCAGGCGCACTCGACGCTCGGGCACGCCCGCGCGACCGCGGTGTTCCTCGTCCTGACGCTGCTCGTCTCCGCGTTCGCCTACCCGTTGCTCGTCACCGGGATCGCCCAGCTGGTCGACCCGAACGCGGCGAACGGCTCGCTGGTCTACTACAACGGCACGCTGGTCGGTTCGTCGCTCATCGCGCAGAACACCGACGCGCCGTACCTCTTCTGGGAACGGCCGTCGCTCTCCGACTACGACACGACCGAGGGGATGATCACCCCTGACGGGCCGACCGACCCCGCGCTCGCGCAATGGTTCAACGAAACCATTGCCTACATGCGGGAATATGGGAACTTCACCGTGAACGCCACGCTCCCGATCTGGTTCGTCTCGCCGTCGAGCTCCCAGAACGACCCGGACCTGACCCCGGAGGCGGTCCTGGTGCAGGTACCGCGGGTCGCGAACGCGACGAACCTCTCGTTCGATTTCCTGACGAACTTCATCAACGCCCACACGACGAACCCGCCGATCCCGTACCTGGGGGTACCGTACGTGGACGTCCTCCAGCTCGACCTCGACCTCTTGCCGATCATCGGGAAGTCGTGATGTACCGTCAGATCCTCGTGCCGGTCTCCGAACCCTCCGAGGTCGAGCCGCTGATCCGCTTCGCGGCGATGCTCCTCGACCCCGACGGGGAGGTTCGGGTGCTGCACATCATCCCGACGACGACGCTCCCCGAGGTGACGCGCGAGTGGCGCGCCTCCGTGAACCTCGTCGTGCCGGCGCACGAGGCGGCCGCCGCGCTCGACATCCGCGTCGACCCCGAGGTCCGCGCGTCGACCGACGTCCCCGGCGAGATCCTGGAGAGCGCGGAGACGCACGCCGTGGACGCGATCCTGATGACGCTGCGGGGGGACAAGCGCAGTCGCAACCCGTTCGTCGGGCACACCGCGAGCGGCATCCTGCACCACGCCCACGCGGACGTGCTGATCCTGAACCGCCTCGCGCTCACGGCCGGGAAACTCCCCCGGATCCTGCTGCCGTCGTTCCGCCCCACGCCGCTGCCGCGGGCGATGCAGGTCGCCGAGGAGATCGCCGTGCACCACGACGGCGCCTCGGTCACGACGATCGCGCTCGGCCCCCGGGCGCCGGGCGAGTCGGACGACGTGCCGGACCGCGAGGAGCGCACGCCGCGTGGCGTGCCGGTGACCCATAAGCGGTCCTGGCTCGCGGGTTCGTTCGTCCGGCGCGGGCGGTTCCCGTCCGTGATCCTGCAGGCCGCCCAGCGCGAGCGGTTCGGCCTCCTCCTCGTCAGCGAGGAAGGGGACCTCGCGGGCGGCGCACTCCTGACGCGCCCGTTCCTCGAGGACCTGTTCCGGGCAGCGCCGTGCCCGGTGCTCGCGCTGCGGTCGTAGCCGAAGCAGGGGTCACCGTGGCCGAGCTCGCGTTCGTCGGCCTCGGCCTCGGGGACGAGCGCGGGCTGTAGGCCCGCGCATGGGAGGCGCTCCGAGCGGCGGACGAGGTGTTCGCGGAAGAGTACACCGCGACCGCGCCGCCCGGAACGCTCGATCGCGTCGGGGCGGAGCTCCACCGACCGGTGCATCGGCTCGACCGGTCCGCCGTCGAATCCGAGACTCCGATCCTCGACGCCCTGGCCCGGTCGCCCCGGGTCGCGCTGCTCGTCGTCGGCGACCCGTTCGCCGGCACGACGCACGTCGCCCTCCGGCTCGCCGCGGAACGCGCCGGCCATACCTGGACGTACGTCCCGAACGCCAGCATCCTAACGGCCGCGGCCGGATGGCTCGGTCTGATGCCGTACCGCTTCGGCCGGACCGTCTCGCTCCCGTTCCCCGACCCGGGATTCGCGCCGCGCTCTCCGCTCGAGCAGGTCGCGGCGAATCGGTCCCGGGGGCTGCACACGCTCCTCCTGCTCGACCTGCGGCCGGACGAGGGCCGGTTCCTGCGCGCGGACGAGGCGCTGCGCCTCCTTCGGGCCCAGGACCCGGACGGCGCGGTCCTCCCTCCGACCGCCGGGGTGGCGGTCGCGGCCCGCGTCGGAAGGGAAGACGCTGCGGGCTGGTTCGGCCCGTTCGAGGAGCTCGCGCGCCGCGACTTCGGGGCCCCGATGCACGTGATCGTCGTGCCGGCGCCCGAGCTCCACTTCGAGGAGTCGGCGGCGTTGGAGCGGTTCCGCGTCGGTCGCGACCGGGGCTAGTTGGCCGGACCGCGCGACGTTGGGGGCAGCAGCGCCTCGGCGAACTGTCGGATGCGGAACGGGCGGAGCAGCACGACGTCCGGCCCGCCGTCGGCGGTCGGGGACGGGGGTCGCGACGCGGGCGCGACCAGGATCACGCGCAGCGCCGGCTCGGCTTTCCGCGCTTCCGTGACGAGCGAGCTCGAACTCCCTTCGGCCAGGTTGACGTCGGCGACGAGCAGGTTCGGGTGGTGCTCCCGGATCAGCTCGAGGCACTGCGTGGCGCCTTCCGCCTCGCCCTCGACCCGATAGTGATGCAGCCGGAGGAGACCGCGGAGGAGTACCCGGGTCTCCTCGTCACCGGCAGCGACGACCGCTGACGCCGCCGGGGCGCTCGAGTCGACCATTCCCAATCACCAGCCGCATTTGGTCTCCCGAAGACCCGCTTGCTGGCTACTAAGATGGTACACGAGCAAGTATTTTTGTCTACGCACAAACTCACCGTCACACACCTTCGCACGGCTCGATGGGGCGGAAACCCTACTCGGCCGCCGTCGCGGCGGTCTCGCGTTCTCCCCAGTCCGCGACCCCCGCGGCCTGCAGGAGGGCATCCAGCGCCCCGTGATACCGCTCGGCGGGGGCGGCGAGCGTCGACCGGGCCCGGTCGGCGAGCGCGCTCCCGAACTCCTGTTCGGTCTTCGAGAACTGCCAGGCATGCGACGGCCCCCGCCCCATGGCGGTGAGCAGGCCGAAGGCGAGGCCCCGTTCCTTGCCTTCTTGCGGCAGCGACTGGAGGACGGTCCGCTCCGCCGCCGAACTGCCGTGCGTGCGATACTCTCGGGCGATCCGGTCGACCCACGCCGCCTCGCGGGCGAGCCGACGGTAGCGCGGGAGCTCGTCGAGGACCTGCCGCTCCTCGCTCCGCCGCTGCGCCCGCTTGAGGATCTCGGCGACCCGGCCGGGGGAGCTCCGGGCCTCTTCGATCCAGCGACGCGCCTCCGCGGCGTCCGGCACGATCGTCCGGACGATCACCTCGGCGTGGTCCGGCCAGAGCCGCTCGAGCGCGCGGCTCGCCACCGGCTCGTCGACCTCGAAGTAGCCCGGCACCTCCTCCAGCGCGGCCCCGACCGCCCGGCGCTCGAGCGGAGTCCCGTCGAGCGCTTCGAGGAACGCCGCCGAGTTCCGGCCGTAGCAGACGCCGCCCGCGACGTACGTCGGCCGGTCCGTCCCCTCGATGCGGGGCTTGAGTTCGTCCGCGTACGCGTCAAGCAACTGTGCGTCGGAGAGGCGGCCGAGCTCGTACCGCTTGCGAAGTCCGCGCGGCAGCTCCGGCAGCCGCGCGTGCACGCAATCGGGTCCGCCCTGGCATCGAACGTTCCACTGGGCGTCGACCGGGAACTCTTCGCTCGGGTCGGGCACGGCCGCCCCGTCCGAGAGGCGCGAGAGGAGGTGCCGCTCGTCCTTCGCGCAGCGCCGGCAGACCCGGAACGCCGTGCCCGCCCCCGGCCAGCCGACCTCGAGGTACGGACGGGGCTCGCCCACCAGCAGATGGGAGCAGAGGAAGCGGTGCTTCGACGGTTCCTCGGTCAACCGGTACGGAAGGTCGGCGATCCGCTCGGCGCGAAAGTCGTCGGGCGGGGTCGGGGACCGGCCCGCGCACCAGAGATGCTTGCGGGCCGCGAAGAAGTGGAAACCCTTCCGCGCCCAGTCGACGTAGCCGAGCAGCAGGCGCGACGGGTCGTCCGACTGCTGGACCGCCACCTCGGTCTCCCGCGGCGCCCGGGCGAGCGGAGCGTACGACGCCTCCCCGTCCGGCAGGGGGAAGGAGGCGATCACGGGGGCCTCGGGATCCAGGTAGAACTTCAGCAATCCCGCATACGACCGGGCGAGCGGCTCCCCCCAGTGGGAGGCCCGCTCGAGGCGCTTCGCGTCGTCCCGAAGTTCCCGCACCGCCTCGAGCTCCTCGCGCAGCCGGTCGAAGCGATCGGCGGGACAGTCCGGCGTGCGGCGCGGCAGCAGCGGGTCGACCGACTCCCGCAACACCTTCGCCCGGGCCACGAGATCGTGCTCCCGGACCCCGGAGCCCTTGTGCAGCCGCGCCATCGTCGGTCCCTCCTTCGCGCGAGCGGAGGGTCGTACATATTCCCGCGGGTCGGACCTACCGTCGGCAAGCGTCGAGGAAGTGGCGGAAGATCTCCCGTCCCCCCTCGGTGTGCTCGACCTCAGGGTGGAACTGAACGCCCCAGATCGGCTTCGTCGGATGGCTCATCGCCTCGACCGCGCAGTCCGTCGAGTGCGCGAGGACCGTCCAGCCGGGCGGCGCCTCCGCGACCTCGTCGTTGTGGCTGGCCCAGACGTGGAATCGGTCCGGGAGACCGACGAACAGCGGGTGGTCCGGGCGGTCGACGACCAGGTCCACGGAGCCGAATTCGGGCGACGTGCGCCGGAGACGGCCGCCGAAGTGCCGCCCCAGGTACTCGTGACCGAGACAGATCGCCAGCACCGGAACCTCGACCGAATCGATCCAGTCGTCGACCCGGCCGAGAGGCGCCTCGGAACCTTCGAGGCTCAGCGCGCCCCCCGAGAGCACGATCCCGTCGGCCCGGAGGTCCGAGAGGGGAGTCGTGTTCGGCACGATCGACGTCTCCGCGCCGAGGTCCCGCAGGACCCGCCATTCGCGGTGGGTCCACTGCCCCCCGTTGTCGAGCACCGGGACCCTCACGGAACCCCTCCTCGGGGCGGCGGATCGCGGGGGCCCGGGTTGACGGGCGCGCTCATCCGGTCGACCGCGGTCTTGATCTCGTGGATGTCCGCGCGCATCCGGAGCATCTCCTCCTCGAACGGCGTGAACCCCTGGGCGCGGAGGACCCGCGTCGAGAAGTAGATCCCGATGAAGATCGCGCCGACCAGCGCGAGCACGGTCGTGAGCACGAGGGCGAACAGCAGGGTGTACGGGTCGCCGACGGCCGACGCGAGCGGGATCGTGAAGACGCGGGTGATCTCGGCGAACTCCACGATCAGGAGGGCGACGATGAGGCCGGACCAGAGCAGGATCACCGCCCGCGACGCGTTCACCGGGTCCCCCCCGTGCCGAGGTACGCGAGGAGGATCGGCACCGGCAGGTCCGTGACGGGGGTCGAGAAACCCGCGATGCCCGAGGTCGCGGAGACGACCGTCAGCATCTCGGTGGTCGAGCCGGCCGGGGTGCCCACGTAGAACGCGAGCACGCCCCCGTAGAGAGCGTTTACTCCGTTCACGGAATAGAGCGCGGTGACGTTCACGGCCACCGGGTCGTCCGAGACGGTCTGATCGACGGCCAGCACGGACGACGCGTTCTGCCAACCGGTCCAGTTGAGCGGTCCCGACGGGAACGCGCCCGTCCAGTTGAATCCGTACGCGAAGCCGAGGTTGATCTCCGCGTACCGGGCGGTCGTGCTCAGGCCCCGGACATAGTAGTGCGTGGAGAGGTTCCCCGGCAGGGCGTCGACGACGACCTCGGGTTGCGTGAGCACGCCGCCCCCGTTCGACTGGCCCGTCAGCACCGGGGTCGCGACGATCAGCACGACCAGCAACAGGGCGACGCCCACGAACGGCAACGGCGCGACGTCCTCGATCCGTCGGCGCCCTCCGGCGCCCGGAGGAGCGATGTCGCTCACGGAGCACCCGCCTTCCAGCCCCGGTAGAGCTGGTGGGGCACCCCGAGGTGGTCGAGGACCTTCCCCGCGAGGTAATCGGTCTGGTCGTCGACCGACTTCGGGTGGAGATAGTACGGCGGCGCCGCGTCGAGCACGACCACCCCGAGCTCGCTCAACGTCGTGAGATGGTGGAGCAGGACGGTGGGCAGGGGGGACTCGCGCGGGACGATGACGAGCGGCCGACGCTCCTTCAGGTGGACGTGCGCGGCCCGGGTGAGGAGGGTGTCGCCGAGCCCGAGCGCGACCTTGGCCGCGGTGTTCGCCGAGCAGGGAACGATCACCATCCCGCGGGTCGAACGCGAGCCACTCGCGATCGGGGCGGCGAGGTCGTGGTCGGAGTAGACGTGGCGCGCCCGGCCCGCGAGGGCGGCGGGCTCGAGCCCGCACTCCTCCCGTAGCACGGCGACCGCCCCGTCCGACACGACGAGGGCGACCGGCACTCCGGCGCTCGAGAGGGCGTCGAGGACGCGCACCGCGATCGGGGCCCCGCTCGCCCCCGAAACGCCTACGACGATCGGAGGTTCGTCGGCCACGCGATTCCCCGTCCTTAAGAGGCTTCAGCGACTCAGTCGATAAGACGGTTCGCGGGGCGGACACGGTGGGGCATCGAGCGGCGATCGTCGGGGCGGGCCACACAAGGTTCGGGGTCCTCGACGCGGGCCCCCGCGCGCTCCTTCGGGGAGCGGTGGACGAGGCGTTCGCGAGCGTCGACCGGGGGGTCGACCGCGCCCGGGTCGGCGAGGCGTTCCTCGCGACGCTGGGGTTCGGGGGGTGGCAGATCGGCAACTCCGCCGCCGTCCTGGCCGAAGAGGCCGGACTGCCCGGCGTGCCGGTCACGCGCGTCGAGAACGCCTGCGCGTCGGGCGGCTCGGCGATCCGCGCCGCGGTGCGGGCGGTCCAGGAGCGGGACGTTGGGCCGGTGCTCGTCGCGGGCCTCGAGAAGATGACCGACGTGACGAACGCGCGCCGCCGCTACTGGCTCGGCGTCTCGGGCGACACGGAATGGGAGCGCCTCGCGGGACTGACGTTCGCGGGCGTGTACGGTCTGATCGCCTCGCGGTATCTCGCCGACCATCCGGCGGGTCGGGAGGCGCTCACCGAGGTCGCGGTCAAGAACCACGAGAACGGCGCGTTGAATCCGAAGGCGCATTTTCAGAAGCGCGTACGAAAGGAGGACGTTGAACGGGCGACGCGCGTCGCCGACCCGCTCGGCCTGTACGACTGCTGCCCCGTCTCCGACGGGGCGGCGGCGCTCCTCCTCGTGCCGGCGGACCGAGCGAAGGAGTACACCGACACTCCGGTCTACATCGACGGCGTCGGCGCGGGGTCCGATTCCCTCGCGGTGCAGGAGCGCCCGGAGCTCACTCGCTTCGGCGCCACGCGGTGGGCAGCGGACCAGGCGTTCCATGCCGCGGGCGTGCCCCGGGATTCCATCTCGTTCCTCGAAGTGCACGACTGCTTCACGATCGCCGAGCTGCTCGCGCTCGAGGACCTCGGCTACGCACCGCCGGGGGGGGCGGTCGCGATGACGACCTCAGGTGAGACCCGCCGCGACGGGCGACGGCCGGTCAACCCGGACGGCGGTCTCAAAGCCAAGGGCCACCCGATCGGTGCGACCGGCGTCAGCCAGGCGTACGAGGTGTTCCTCCAGCTTCGGGGCGCGGCCGGACCGCGCCAGGTCCCCCACCCGGAACGAGCGTTGACCCACAACGTGGGCGGCGCGGGCGCGACGGCGAACGTAACGATCTACTCGGTGGGCTAAATGGCGCTCGAGTTCGACCGCGCCGCTGCTTACCGAGTGCCGCCGGCGGCCGGGAATCGCCGCCCGGCGGCGTCCGACGAAGACGGATTCACGCTCGCCGCGACGGCGCTCGAGCGCCTCGACCCCGGAGTTCCGCCGGGTCCGCCTCCGGACCGACTGGTCCTCGTGGGGGATCTCCCCCCGAGCGCCGAGGTCGACCTACCCCGATTCTTCGGGTCGGCCGTACCGGTCGAGCGGGTGCCCGGCGGCCGGGGTGCGGTTCGGCGGGCCCTCGCGACCGCGCGGTCGACCTCCCGCGGGACCGTCGACCTCGTCGCCGTCGACCTCGGCAACGGCCCCGGAGAACCGGACGCCGCGGTCGCGGTCCGATTCTCCGCGGGGCAGGAGCCGGACGGATCCGTCCTGGATGGGTCGATCGCCGACGAGGAATCGCTCAGTGCGGCGCCGCTCCTCCGGGTCGGCGCGGACCTCGGGCCGCGCCATCCGAGCCGGTGGCTCGGCGACTTTCGTTCCGACGGAGCGTCGCCCCCGCCCGGCCCGGACGTCAGTACGCCGTTACCCGCGGAGGGTCCCGTGTCGCAGGGGGCGTACGTTCCGAAGGCACGATACCTGGAGAACCTGCCGAGCCGGTGGCGGTTCGTCGGACAACGGTGCGGAGCGTGCGGGACGGTCGGGTTCCCACCGCGCGGTCGCTGTCGCAGCTGTGGCGCGACCTCTCCTCTCGAGCCGTTCCCGCTCCCCCTCGAGGGGGGTACGGTCGTGGCGATGACCACGATCGGACCGGGGGGACAACCGACGGAGTTCGACGACCAAGTCGCGGCGGGCGGCCCGTACGGCGTCGTCCTCGTCGAACTGATGCCCGGAGTTCGGGTGACGCTCCAGGTCGCGGCGGACCCCCGGTCGATCCGGATCGGGGACCGCGTGGCGACCCGCCTGCGCCGCCTCTATCCCATGGAAGGCGAGTGGCGGTACGGCCGGAAAGCCGTCCCGTTCGCGTGACCGATCTCAGGCGAAGCCGGGGACGTCCTGCTTCCGCTGGTCCTTCCGGGCGTACGGCTCGGACGTGATCCCGAGGTGGGTGGAGATCGACGTGAACGTCCGCACCAGCTGGTCGACCGCCTTCGCCAACTCCCGTTGCTCGGCGCGCAGCTCGTGCAGTTCTTCCCGCAGTTGTCGCAGCTCGACCTCCCAGCGCTCCTTCTCCCCGGACATCGTCATCGTGTGCACTCCGGTGGGGGCGACCGCCGGACCGTACATAGGGAGTTCGCCGGCGCGACTACGTCCGGGTGCCCGACGGTCCGAACGGGGAGTCGGAGGTTCCCTTCTCCACGAACGGCTTCCACGCGCGGTGGTCCGGGTCGTAGTCGACGCGCTGGAGCTCGACCACGAAGCTCTTCAAGAGGTCGCCCGGGGTCGGGCGAATCGTCACGGCGTAGACGTAGATCCCGAAGCCCATGAAGTCACTGACACGACGGAGCACTTCCGCGAGATCCTCTCGAGGGACGGTCACCCGGACCGAGGTCTCTCCCAGGAGGGTAGAGAACTCGTCGACGTCGAACGGACGTTCGAGCGCGATCAGCGGGATCGTCGCCGGGGGAGGCGACCCGGGGGTCGCCGGCGCGGGCGCGGGCGGGTCGCGGGCGGGAGCGGACGGGGTCCGGGCCGTCTCCTTGGGAGGGCCCCGGACTGTTAGGGCCGGATCCTTGGGGGGGTACTTGTCGAGCACAGGGGACGCGTCGCGACCGACGAACCGGGGCGGGCCCCGGCCCCGCGGAGTTTGACGCGTAAGCCGACCCGTGCTACGCTTTCGCCGTTGCGACCCCATCGGTTCCGAGCATCAGGCGCGGGGAACCTTAAGGAAGGGGGCTGGGGGGCCCGAACTCGGTTCCGCATCCATCCGCATCGGGCCCTGCGGACGGGGGTTCCTCGGGGTCGATCGGACGCGGTTGTAGCGATGCAGACCGTGCCACTCCACGTCATGGTACGGCACT
>Ga0187783_10004779_pt1 | contig 10013 bp, 8 predicted proteins | sample 1015_SJ02_MP02_2_FD_132471 | JGI IMG/M metagenome (GOLD analysis project Ga0187783, IMG submission 132471) | Tropical peat soil microbial communities from peatlands in Department of Meta, Colombia - 1015_SJ02_MP02_20_MG | ecosystem: Environmental > Terrestrial > Soil > Wetlands > Peat | place... | reverse complement strand
GACGCCTCGCTCTGCGGACCCGGGCCAACACCCCAGCGCACCAAGCAAAACGCCACCCGATACTCCGGATGGCGTTCGTGTCTGAAGCAGACTTGCTACTCGGCGGCTTGCGTGATCCGCATTCCATAGAAGGACTTGTACACGAATCCGAGCGAGACCAGGAAGAATACCAACGCCAATAGACGAGTTGTTCTGGCGCTTGCCACCGACAGGCTGACCGCCAGTTCGACCGCCAGCAATCCGAACAAGGTCGTGAATTTGATCACCGGATTCATCGCCACCGACGACGTATCCTTGAAGGGATCGCCCACGGTGTCGCCGATCACTGTCGCGGCGTGAAGTTCGGTACCCTTCTGCTTCAGCTCAACTTCGACAATCTTCTTGGCGTTGTCCCAGGCCGCGCCCGCGTTAGCCATGAAGATGGCCTGATACAAGCCGAACACTGCGATCGAGATCAGATATCCCACGAAGAAGAATGGATTGACAAAGGCAAATGCCAAGGTGCCAAAGAAAACCGCAATGAAGATGTTCAGCATGCCCTTTTGCGCATATTGCGTGCAGATTTCAACCACCTTCTTGCTATCCCCAACCGATGCCTTTTCGACGCCCTCGAGTTTGATGTTCGCCTTGATGAACTCCACCGCCCGGTAAGCGCCAGTGGTCACCGCCTGCGTCGAAGCGCCGGTGAACCAGTAAATCATGGCTCCCCCGGTGATCAGCCCAAGGAAGAACGGCGCGTACAACAGGGAGAGTTTGCCCACGCCCGCCGAGTCGGTGAGTCCGTTCGTCAGCGCCATGATGATCGAAAAGATCATCGTGGTCGCGCCCACAACAGCCGTGCCAATCAATACCGGCTTCGCTGTTGCCTTGAAGGTGTTTCCGGCACCGTCGTTCGCTTCCAGCAGATGCTTGGCCCGATCGAAGTTCACGGCGACGTTGAAATCTTTCTTCACCTCCGCCGCAACGTTCGGGACTGACTCGATCAGCGAAAGCTCGTAGACCGACTGCGCATTGTCGGTGACCGGTCCATAGGAATCGACGGCGATCGTCACCGGCCCCATGCCCAGAAATCCGAACGCTACGAGCCCGAAGGCGAATACCGCCGGAGCCAGCATTCCCGCCGCCACCGCCAAGCCCATCGTGCTCATCTTGTATGCGATGGCCATCAGCACCATCATCGACAACCCGAGATAGTAGCCCGAGAAATTCCCGGCAACGAATCCTGAAAGGATGCCAAGCGAGGCTCCGCCTTCCTCGGCAGAAGTCACGACTTCCTTGACATGCTTCGATTCCACCGAGGTGAAAACCTTCACCAGTTCCGGAATCACCGCGCCCGCCAGCGTGCCGCAGGATATTATGGTCGAGAGCTTCCACCACTGCGAGGCATCGCCGCCCAGATCGGGAATGATGAAGTACGAAATCACGTACGTCAGAGCAATCGACACGATGGACGTGATCCACACCAGGGATGTCAGTGGCGCTTCGAAGTTCATTTCATTCGCCGATCCGTACTTCCCTTTGGCAATCACGCCATTGATGAAGTACGAGAGCGAGCTCGAAACCAGCATCATGACGCGCATTACGAAGATCCACACCAGCAACTGCACTTGCACCGTTGGGTTCTTTACGCCCAGCAGGATGAATGTGATCAGAGCCACGCCGGTCACACCGTAAGTCTCGAACCCGTCGGCGGAAGGCCCAACCGAGTCGCCGGCGTTGTCCCCTGTGCAATCGGCAATCACGCCCGGATTGCGCGCATCGTCTTCTTTAATCTTGAAGACGATCTTCATCAGATCCGAGCCGATGTCGGCGATTTTTGTGAAGATTCCGCCTGCAATTCGCAGTGCGGCGGCGCCCAGCGATTCACCAATGGCGAATCCGATAAAGCACGGTCCTGCATAATCGCCGGGAACAAACAGCAGAATGAACAGCATGATCAGCAGTTCGACCGAGATCAGCATCATGCCGATGCTCATGCCCGCTTCCAGGGGAATCTGATACACGGGATAAGGCTTTCCGGGCAGGGAGGCGAACGCCGTCCGCGAGTTCGCGAACGTATTCACTCGGATTCCAAACCACGCCACACCGTAGCTCCCCGCGATGCCGATCAGGCTGAAGGCCAAAATGATCGGAAGCGTTAGTCCCACCGACTTCCCCGGCACCGGCGCCAGCCAGCCAAAATACGCACCGATGATGACGGCAATAAAAACCCACAGCAACAAAATGAACTTGCCCTGTGTGACCAAATAGGTCTTGCAAGTCTCGTAGATCAGCTCGGAAATCTCTCGCATGGCGCGGTGCACGGGCAGGTGCTTCAGGCGCATGTAAATCCAGAGTCCGAATCCGAGACCCCCTAGACAGAACAGAATCCCGATCAGTAGCAAATTGTGTCCATCGAAGCGGTCTCCTAAAAACCTCACGAGCGACAGATCGGGCAGCCTGAGGGAGGCTTCGCCGCCCGCCGCTTCACTCTGCGGTTGTGCAAAAGCCGCGGCGGCGCCAAAAGTAACGAGCGCGACCACGAGTGAAACTCTCATAGCCACACGGCCAGCAACGAGCGCGGCAGTGGCAAGCCAGATACGCATATACAAGTCCTCCGAATTAGTACGGTTCTAAGGAATAAAAAACGTGTTTAGGTACGCTCTGTTCCGGAATCGGGTGCCCATCCTTAAGTTGTTACAAACGTGGGCTTTCCGAACACGCTTCCACCGCAAGACCGTAGGAGTGTTGGAGCTTGGCCGCGTCGGAGTTCGCGCTGGATATTATGTAACCTGCAGTTTCAACCCTAGAGAAGAAAGACCCTAGTCGCAGTCCGCCAGTGCAAAACGGGCATTTATAACATTTTGGAAAAGGCGGGTCAAACCATTAAAAAGGCTCCGAACTCTGGCAATTCAAACCCGGAGCCTGCGCAGTTTCCCTACCATACAACCCCTTCCGACCTGCAATACACTAATCGAGGGATAGCGCTGCACATTTTCCCTGAGTTAGATGGTGTTATTCGCTTCTGCGCCAAAGGATTTCGCCCATGACAGCATTTGGAAGACGCCCGAGCCGCAAGAATTGGATTCGGTTGGCCCTCAAGCTGGGTCTTCTCGCGACCGATGCCACGGTCTTGTCTGCCATCGGACGCATGCTTACGGAGCACGATGTGCCGGACAAGGGTGTGCGATCCAGACAACGGCTCTCGGTGGACCTTCCCGACCGGCGCGGCTGGTCGCACAGCTCTGCGCTGCTGGTCGGTGCTGCGATTGGCTTCGGGATGGGCATCCTGTTTGCCCCCGTTTCCGGGGAAGAAGCCCGAAGTGCAATCCGCGAGAAAGCCAGGGACGTTCGGGGTCGGGTCAGCGATGCAGCCGCCTGGGCGATCCGTTCGGGTTCGTCTGGTGGGAGCGGGCTCACCGGAACCTACGCGGAATGAGCGCCCGGTGCGCCAGTTGTGTCTGTTAACTTCGCGCTGACGTGTGCGGGATCAAAACCTGAGGTTCTTCCATAGATAAAAAATGCCGCGGGAATCATCCACGTCCCCGCCACTTCCGCAGCAGCTTCCACGCCTGCACAAGCTCTTGCACCGCCCGCGCCGGGGGAAAATCACGCGGAGAAATCCTGCACTCGCGATACGCCCGCTCGTAAAACTCGCGTACTCCGTTTACACTTAACAGGGCCAGGTTGTGCGCGATGTCCCGCAGTTCCTCGCGCGTCCAGATTTTCTCTTGGCCGAGGTCGGGGCGCCGCGCCATAAGCGGATCAGCTTATCACTTTCGCCTTTTATTCGCCAACATGAAGCAAACTGCGCTACGAGACAAGCGTAGTCCCGCCGAGTGAACAACGTCTACCGTCATTCCGGCGGCCACTCATGTTCCCTCAAACTGCAGTACGATCCCGATCAGTTGCGGATTGAAATCCGGGACAGAGGGCATGGCACCCCCCAAAATCAACCACGGATCGTGGCGCCCCGGGCCTCGGTTTTCGCCGGCATCGAGGAGCGCCTGGGCCAGCTAGGCGGAACTCTCGAGATCGAGTCGTCGGAAATCGGAGCCACCGACACCGCGACCCTGCCGCTTTCCCCGCTGCAGGGCCAGCCAGCACAATCCTGACCGTTACCGAGTTTGGGCCGAAGAATAATTCTGCCTACTGCGGACCTCGCGGATCCGGCGGAGGTGGCGCATAGGAGGACGTTGCTCCCGGTTTTAACATCGGATCTCGCACTTCGGCATTATCTTTGATCAAGTCGGTCTTCACTTCCACCTTCTGATTCGGCAGTGGACTGATCTCGGTCTCAAATGTTTGATATCCGGGAAGCGCAATCCTTATTTTGTGCGGCCCCGGCGCAATCAGCATTCCGCGGCCTGCGCCCTCGAACTCGCCCACGTGCCCCACGAAGAGCCCGTCCACAAATACTGCTGCTCTGGTCGGGTTCACCGCCAGCTTCACCGTCGACTGCACCCGAGGCATGGCGCCCGTCGCTGCCCGATTCATGGTGACGAACACAACTTTCTTCTCACCGGGCTGGATCAACAACCTCTCGGTGAAGTCCTCATAGCCATCCTGCCGCACCGTGATCACATGTTCGCCCGGCAACAGCAGAACCTTTTTCGAGCCCTTCAGTTCCTTTAAGTATCCAACGTAGCCTCCGTCGATCCAGACACCCGACGTCCTCTCAACCTTCGACTTGCCTTCGAACTGCAGTTCTCCCATCACTTCGTTCCCGGCGTAGAGCGCCGGCAAAAACCACAAAGTCGCGACCATCACCAATGCCCACCCCAACCCCCGAGTCTTGTGCCCTGCAATGTGCATCACTGACCTCCTATTCAACTGGGACTAAACCATCCGCTGCACTATATATGCCAAATTGTCGAAGCCCTTGGAAGTAACATTTCAAAGTCGGTATAGTCATGAGAGTGGTGAATTTGTGCGCTCTGTGTGGCAATATTTTCGCGGCAGCTGGATAGCCCACACTCGGGTTCACGGCTGTCGCGGCAGCTCCGAGCGAGCCAGTCGAGAGGCCTATCCGTCCGCCTCGCGGATAAGAGAATTCTCTCATTCTCTCTAGCTATGACGAACGGCCCGTCACTCCGTCCAAAAGGCATGCGGAAGTGCACAAGATCGCTGCGGCTGATCTTGCCCATCGTCCTGTCGATCCTCACCGCCGGCTTCAGCTCGGCCCAATCTTCGCCACCGCTAAAGAAGCCGGACCAGGCGACGGTCGAGAAGCTTCAGACCTTGCTCCCCGATCTCATGCACAAGGCGGACATTCCCGGGCTCTCCGTCGCTCTGATCCGCGATGGTAAGACCTACTGGGTCCACGGATTCGGCATTCGCAATACCCAGACCGGCGAACCCGTCACCATCGAAACTACGTTTGAGGCTGCTTCGCTGAGCAAGCCGGTCTTAGCGTTCGCAGTTTTAAAACTTGTGGATGAAGGCAAACTTGATCTGGACAAGCCCTTGTCAGACTACCTTCCCAAGCCTTATATCGAAGGCGACCCACGGCTGAACAAAATCACGGCGCGCTTTGTGCTCAGCCATCGCACCGGATTTCCGAACTGGCGCGGATCGAAACCGCTGAGTATCCACTTCACCCCGGGGGAACGATTCAGCTATTCGGGTGAAGGATTTGTCTATCTCGCCAAAGTCGTCGAGCAGATCACCGGCCGACCTCTGAACGACTTTATGACTGAGACCGTCTTCATTCCGCTGGGAATGACCAGCAGCAGCTACGTTTGGCGCTCCGACTACGATGCCCGCACAGCCACCGGCCATAACGCCGACGGAGACCCGGAAGAGAAGTGGAAACCGAAGGATCCAAACCCTGCCGCTTCGTTAGAGACCACGGCCAAAGACTACGCTTTGTTCGTAGAAGCGATTCTGCGCCGAACCGGGCTCAAGCCGAGCACTTTGATAGAAATGGAGACGCCGCAGATTGCCGTCGATCCCGATTGTGTCAGCTGCATCGAAAAAACTCCCGTGCAGTTGTCGAGGACCATCTTTTGGGGACTTGGGTGGGGCATCGAGCGCACCTCTGCCGGCGATGCCATTTGGCACTGGGGCGACAACGGTGTCTTCAAGTGCATGGTGCTCGCCTATCCCAAGCGGAAGTTCGGCGTCGTGATGTTTGCCAACAGCGACAATGGTCTCACCATAGTGCAGCCGGCGATTGAAGCGGCGCTTGGTGGCAATCATCCGGAGTTCGCCTGGATGAAGGTCGAGAACTACGATTCACCCGGCATGCGCTTCGTTCGTGCCGTCCACGACAAGGGCCCCGAGCCCTCGATTGCCGAGTTTCGCCAATCTCTAGATCACCACGAAATCTCGGAGCAGACCATCAATCGCCTGGGATACCGTCTGCTTCAGGGAAAAAGAGTGCCGGACGCAATCCGAGTTTTCCGGCTGAACGTCGAACTCTATCCCAACTCGTCGAACGTCTACGACAGCCTAGCCGAGGCCTATGCGACGAGCGGGAACAAGGTTCTCGCCATCCAGAATTACAAGAAGTCTCTCGAACTCGACGCCACAAATCAGAACGCCATGGACCAATTGAAAAAACTCGGTGCAAACTGATGTGTACAGACTCGGCTGCCAAGATGGACGGCCAGGCGACTAGCGTAAGGGCGCGACTCGAATGCTGTTGGCCCGGCAATCGCCGATTCCTAGACATGCTCTCGGCTGGAGCTGTTTCGTGAAACAGACGGAAACGCTGGTCAGATAATTGTTCCCGCAGCCGACCGCGACGTCCTCAGCTGAAAGACTTCGATTGGCGGCAACGAACTCATCTTTGAGTTGCTGAGGAGTCATGGAAAACATCTGTCGCGCCGACGAAAGACGCTCGGGGATTCTGACCGATTCAGATGCCTGACGCACGAGTTTGAAATAGGCGTTCGGGTCGAGTCCGCTACAGGTCCCGTGAGTGGCCCACTCGTGGGCAACCAGTGAAGCATCCGGCATGATATCGGCGAAGCTTGCGGGATTTGACGGGCCCGGTTGCGTGGAGCAGTTTTCCGGATATCCGTCGACATACTGCGGCCACAATCCGTGAACCACAAAGCCTAGGTGCTCCGAGCACTCCACGTTCGATGAATGGCTGTGACAGAATTCTGGCGACCAGGAAAGAGACAGGACGTAGTAATCAAACACTCCCGGCTGTCCTGGACCGTGCTGTCGGCGATGCTGGCTGGAGGGAGCGAACAACTCCCAAATGATGAGAGAGGGCAGCAGTAATAGCAATGCAAATGGAGAGGTTGGCTTCGGCGTTTTTATCGGGAACTCCCAGGCTGCTTCCCAACCCTGAGGACATCCATGCCGGGAGGCTTCGACGAAACCGAGGTTTGTTGCATGCGGACCAGCCATTCGCTCGCCTTCTGCTGAGCATCATCGATCTGTTTCGACGTGAGCATTCTGGTGACCAGCGATCGCGCCTGCGAGGTTCGCTCAGTGGCGATCAAGAACCAAGTATAGGCTTCGACCAAATCGTCCGGTTGAGAACGTCGCGAGAGATAGGACTGAGCCAAAGCCAATTGGGCCGCTGGAGAGCCTTTCTCGGCTTTGCTCTTTAACGAGACCAGAGTCGCCTCGTCGGTAAGACCTCCCTCGAGAAGATTTTCCGGAATTTCGGAAGGTGCCGCATCGCCGGAATTCGCACTCTGGCCCAGTGCCAGGAACAGAAGTTCCACACGGCTCGAGACGCCGAGCTTGTCGAAAATTCGAAAGAGGTAGTTCTTGACCGTGTGTGGGCTCAAGCCGAGACGATCTGCAATTTCATGATTCGTGAGACCTTGCACGAGGTACTGCACGACTTCCAGTTGGCGCTTCGATAGAAGACTCAAGCCGTCTCGACCGACAGGTCGCAGCACGGGAGCGGAGGCAAGAGCTTCGATTGCAAGCGTCACGCCGCGGCTATCGACCCAGATCTCGCCTTGGTGAACGTTGTGCACGCACTTGGAAAACAGATCGACAGAGCTGTCGCGGCTGAAGATTCCTCTGGCCCCTGCGCGAAGGGCGCCGATGACCGCTTGATCGTGCTGGGAGTCGAGCAGCACGACCGCCTTGGTGTGCGGGCTTTCCTTTCGCAACTGTCGTACGACTTCCAGACCTTGCGTTGAATCTCCATCCAAAGTGGAACTGATGGCGATGACATTGACCTTGTGAGCAAGAACAGATGGAATCAGGCTCGACGAATCACAGTTCCAATTGACCACTTGAAGTGTCGGATCACGTTTCAGCACGCCTGATAACAACTGCGTATGCATGCGAGAACTGCCCGCAACAACCACGCGCACGGTCTCTGATTTCCTGTTAGGAACGGAATCCATTCATGCTCCCAAGAGACGCGATAGTCTTCGATTGTTAGCTAAAGTACAAGTAAACGCTAACCGCCAGGGGGAGACTCAAGAGGGGACCGACAGAGTAGATTATCGAACCATATCTAATTCTTTGATTACGTCGCAAGCATGGCGAAACCGAAAAACCAAAGTGGCGCGAAATTCCTAGCTCTGCTACCCACTGATCTTAGCGCGTCCGAAAAGACCATACAAGCTGCAAAAGTGACGAAACTTGCACAGTGCATGAGATTGCAACCTATGAATTCCCGTACTCCGAGTCATCGCGGGAAGCCTAACCGCTCGTACAGAGTCCAGAAGCAGGAGCGTCAATGTCGATACGAGATGTTTACGTGCAGGCGATAAGCTCCATTTATTCAATATGTTAGCAGTGTCCACGCTCTGTCTGCCTGGCCAGCGAAAGCGTCCTTTTCGATGACTTTGATTGCCAGTCATGAAGACGGTCGCTAGAGAAGCCAGACTCTAGCACGTTCGGGCCATAGTGCGATACTTACTTCTCCCCCAGAATAGGGAAGGTGCTTACCAGAGTGGTTGTACCATCTTGCAGCAATATGCATGGTACGTTATTTTCGTGATGCCTTTGATGCAGAGCATCCCAATTCTTCTCCCTCCGCGAGTTCGAAGGTTTAACGCCTTTAGGAGTTAGCGGGTTTCGTGATGAATTTGTGAGCTCCTCGTAGTAACAGCGCAAGCCAACGTTCTCCCCCTGAATTAACGCGAAGGTCTCCCCCCGAGATCGTCGAAACCAATGCACTTCTTTTCTTTCGAGTTTTAGGGTCAAACCGGAAGGTGGGACTCAGAGGGCGAAGCTATGGGCGCACCAAGTCAAATCGTGCAGGTTACTCCTCCAGCGCCGCTGCCGGGGAGCGAACAACAAGTCGAACGCTGGTACGCTTTGCATACGCGCGCCCGCCACGAAAAGATGGTCGAACAGCGCCTTCAGCAGAAAAGCGTTACCACGTACCTGCCCATGGTGACGGAAATTCACCGTTGGAGCGATCGCAAAAAGAAAATTCAATTACCCGTTTTTAGCTGCTATCTGTTTGTTAAGGTCGCGCCCACGAAGGTCGACCGACTGCGGATCCTTTGCGTGGATGGTGTGTTCAGCTTCGTCGGCCCAGGCGGCGAAGGAACTCCAATTCCCGACGAGCAGATCGATACCGTCCGGTCTTTGGTCGAAGGTGGTTTGCCCTGCTCGTCTCATCCCTTTTTGAAGATCGGACAGCGCGTGCGGGTACGCAGCGGAGCGCTGGATGGTCTCGAAGGAATTCTGGTTTCGCGAAACGGCGATAGCACGCTTGTCATCTCCATCGATGCGATCCAAAGATCGCTGGCGGTGCGGGTCGACGGATACGAAGTCGAACCCGCCTGAGTCGCTTGTCGTTGCATAGAACGTACTCCCAGCTCGCCTAGTTCCTTTTTTCAAATTCTCCCGAGTTCAAGGAAACACCAACCCCGTGGCCGAGACTACCGCTGAGACCATTCGACTGTTAGTCATAAGCCGAGAGGATGCTCTGTTGCATCTGCTCTCGTCAATCGGGGAATCCAATTCCTGGCAGCTGGAAGCCGCAGCGAGTGGCTGGGAGGCGATGGAGCGCGTGCAATCGGAATCAGCTCCGCACCTTCTCTTGCTGGAACTGCCGCGTGGCGAAAAAGACAGCCTGCACCTCTTGCGCTGGT
>Ga0187783_10004778_pt1 | contig 10013 bp, 9 predicted proteins | sample 1015_SJ02_MP02_2_FD_132471 | JGI IMG/M metagenome (GOLD analysis project Ga0187783, IMG submission 132471) | Tropical peat soil microbial communities from peatlands in Department of Meta, Colombia - 1015_SJ02_MP02_20_MG | ecosystem: Environmental > Terrestrial > Soil > Wetlands > Peat | place... | reverse complement strand
CCCTGTTCGTCAAAGGACCTGATCTGTTCACCTGTCAGTACGTAGTCCCGGACCAAGGTCGCCCGGCCACTTTCCCCTGAGGACATTTATGCAAACCTCACGACTCGAAGAACTCCCGGCTTTTCAGGGTACCGAAGCGGCGCGACGACTGTCGAGACCAGCCCCAGCACAACAAGGAGCCTTGCTGGGGCCCGGAGGAAGCTGGTCCATCACCTGATGTCGTCGCTACGACACTATAAGCGGCTCTGCCTTGGGGCCGGGACGCCGTCGGCCAAGATAGCCCATGCACTTGACTCAGGAGGGCAGGGATGAGCGATAGCCAAGCTCTGATCGATACGCGAGACATGGTGGGCATCCACAACACCTTCAGGCGGGCGCTCGGTGACGCCCCCGCCCAGATAAGGGCGGTGCCCGACGGGGACCATGCACGAGCCGAGCAGTTAGGCAGCTACCTGGGCGAGGTCCTCTGGTTACTCCAGGCCCACCACGAGGGTGAGGACGAGCTGCTGTACCCTCTGCTCGAGCAGCGGGTACCCGAGGAGGCCGAGCTGTTCCAGCGCATGGAGGCCCAGCATGCCTCGGTGCACGTCAGCCTCGAAGCCGCTAAGGCTGCCGCTGGCCAGTTCAGAGCCACCGGTTCGCTGGCGGACGGCGAGTTGGCGGCTGATGCGTGCCAGGCCCTGCTCGCCGCTACCGACGGGCACTTGAGCGAAGAAGAACAATTGGTGCTCCCTCTTGCGGCACGCGCCATCTCCCCGCCTGAGTGGGGCGCGATGCCGGCTCACGCCCTGTCCCAATACCGTGGCGACCGTGTCTGGCTGCCCTTCGGGCTGGCGTTCGAGTCCATGCCGAAGGACATTCAGGACACCATGCTGGCTCACCTGCCCCCGCCGGTAGTTGCGATGTGGTCCGGGGGCGGCTCTGATGCGTTCGCCATCGAGATGGCCCAGATAAGGGCGGGGAGCTAATTTGGGCCAGTCCCCTCGCCGGCGAAGGAAATCCCGCAACGAGACCTGATCGCGTCCATGATGCGCAACGTCTCTATCGAGTCGTCCAATGTCCAGTTGGAGAACTGGGTTTCTCCGGAGCTCACCGACCGGGCCGCGGCGGCCGCTTCGAAGTAAAGGGCTGAGTGGGCAACCCTCTCTTCGCTGAAGACAAGGGGCGTCGAGCCGTCGTTCGAAGTTACGACGAACTCTCCGGGAGTATAAAACGGCCCGGAGATGGTAAGGGTGGCCAAGGCGCCCCCGATGGTCGCTTGGGTCGGTGTGTCGCTGCAGATCGTCGTGTGGACGAGGGCTTCATTTCCGTTGTTATCGCAGAGAATTGCGGCCAGCTGACCGTTGACCCCGGCTTCATGCGGTTGCCCGACCGCTGCGGCACAGTCCAGCGGCCCTAGTACCCATTTGGCGAGAGAGATCGGGTAAGTGCCGAGGTCGAGCAAGGGCCCACCGGCCAGATCCTGGCGCATTATGCGATGGTCGAGAGAGAAGTGGGCCCCGAAGTCGGCTATCACCGTCCGGATCTCTCCGAGCGCGCCAGCGTCCAGGAGCTGCCGTACCACATCGAACTTAGGCAGAAAATAGGTCCACAGTGCCTCCCCGCAAAAGCGGCCGGTCTCGGCCGCTAGTTGTGCCATCTGGCTCGCTTGTGCTGCGTTCAAAGCCAGGGGCTTTTCGACCAGCACGTGCTTTCCCGCCTCCAGCGCTAACCGAGCACACGGCCAATGGGCGTTGTGTACGGTCGCTACGTACACGATGTCGACATCGCTGGCGGCAACCAGGTCTTCATATGCGCCATAAAACCGTCGCACGTTGTGGGCCGAGGCGAACTCCTTAGCCCTCCGTGCGTCCCGGGAACCGACGGCCACAAACTCCTGCCGGGTATGGCGCGTCACCGACTGCACGAACCGCTCGGCGATCCATCCTGTCCCGAGGATCCCCCACCGCAAAGGAGGCGCACTCATCGGGCCTGGCGTACGTGGGCTTGGGAGGCTGGTGGGGAAGGCGGCCATGGGCTCAGGGTAGCGACCCCCCGCCGGGGCGGACAGGAGGTACTTACGCCGGCGCTACCGGGGGGTGTTCTCTTCGAGCCTGGTTGGCGAAATGGGAAATGACAAAAACCAGTGCCGATGCGCCTATCCCGTAGCCCACGGCCTGGAGGAGGGCGGCGGACGGGGGCCAGTCGTCCAGGGCGAAGAAGTGGCTGACCCCAGGGACCAGGAACGCACCAACGAACAAGGCCCCCATGGCCATGATCAGGCTTACTTTCCACGGTCGGAGGGGCCGAGCCTGGATGACGAGCACGGCGAGCGACACGATCATGACGGTTACGACGGCCGCCACCCTGGACTCGGCCGGATCCGCGTTCAGAGCCCGGGCACCGGCGTAGGACAGGAGGACAGCCACTGCCGCTGCGGCCCCCGCAGGGATGGAGAACCGGAGGACCCGTCCCAGGAAGCCCGGCCGAAAACGTTCCTGACTGGGCGCGAAAGCCAAGAAGAAGCCCGGGATACCAATGGCCAGGCCGCTCACCAGCGTGAGTTGGCGAGGCAAGAACGGGTAGGGCCACCCGGCCACAGCAACAGCCACCGAGATGACCAACGAGTACACGTTCTTCACGAGGAACAACGAGGCAACGCGCTCGATATTGTGCAGGACCTGGCGCCCTTCAGCGACAACGATGGGCAAGGCCTGGAACTGGTTGTCGAGCAGTACGAGCTGGGCCACCGCCTTGGCCACCTGTGAGCCGGTCCCCATAGCGATGCCCAGGTCGGCGTCTTTTAGCGCCAGGGTGTCGTTTACGCCGTCCCCCGTCATGGCGATCACGTGGCCCTGCCGGCGCAACGAGTCCACGAGCACGCGTTTCTGGTCGGGGGTAACCCGCCCGAAAACCGTGTGCGAACGCACGATCTCATCGCGCTGCGCCTCGTCTTCGGGCCAATAACGAGCATCCACGGGGTCGTCCCCCCCGGGCAGGCCTACTTCGGAGGCCACTGCCCCGACGGTGGGAGCGCTGTCCCCGGAGACGACGCGCACAGTGACTGCCTGGGCCGCGAAATAGGCGAGCGTATCGCGAGCGTCGGGGCGTACCTGCTCACGCAACTCGACGGCGGCAACCAATCTCAGATCGGGCGGGAGGGTGGTGCCCGCCAGGGCCTGCCTGCCGCTAGCCACCACGAGCACACGTCTCCCCCTGGCGGCCAGCTCGTACGCGATAGGGCGCAGGCCGCCCGGGTCGCTGGCTGCGATCATCTCCGCCGCACCGAGGACCCAGGTGCCCTGGCGAGCGAAGGTAGCGCCGCTCCATTTGCGGGCTGAGTTGAACTCCACCGTCTCAACGGCGTCCCATCCGGGCTGTGGCCTGATCTCACTGGCACTGCGGATAGCCGCCATGGTGGCGTTGTTCTCTTGCCCCGCGGCCAGCGCTCCGAGGGCGGCTTCGACCTCGGCTTCGGACGGCAGCGTGGTATTCCCGTCGCCCTCAGCCCCGTCTACCCGGGCCCCATCAACCAGGCTCCCGTCCCCGCCGGCCCGGTCGGGCGACGCTAACGCCGGGAACACGAGACCTCCCCACGCGACGTGGCCCTCGGTCAGGGTCCCCGTCTTGTCGGTGCACAGCTCGTCGACACGAGCCAGCGATTCCACCGCGGGGAGTTCCTGGACCAGGACCCGGCGCCGGCTGAGGCGGACCGCAGCGGAGAAAAACGCCAGCGTGGTCAGCAGGACCAGCCCTTCGGGGACCATCCCGATGAGCCCTGCGGTGGTGGCCCGGACTGCCGCCCGCCAGTCCTGCACCTGCAGCTGGCGCCAAAGCAGGACCGGCCCGATCACCAGCATCAGCAGAGAGAGCCAGCGCAACACTCGGTTCACCGACCCGACTAACTCTGAACCGCTGAGAGAGTAGCGGCGAGCCTCGCTGACCAAGCGGCTGGCATAGGAGTCGGCACCCACAGCGGTTACCCGCGTCACAAGAGCCCCGCTGACGAGCCACGTCCCCGACACGAGGGGGTCGCCGGGGCCTTTGGGAACAGGGTCCGACTCGCCACTGATCAACGACTCGTCCACCTCAGCACGTCCGGAGGCGACAACCGAGTCAGCGCCCACCTGCTCACCGGTCCGCAACTCGACGACATCGTCGACGACGAGTTGCTCGACGGGGATCCTCGTGACCTGGCCGTCACGCCGTGCCCGGGCCACGGGCGCGTTGAGCAACGCCAGGTTGTCGAGCGTACGTTTGGCGCGAAGCTCCTGGACCGCGCCGACCACCGAATTGATCACGGCGAGCAGTAAGAACGTCGCGTCTGGCAACGACCCTGTGGCCAGCGTGGCGACCCCCAGGGTCACGATGATGAGGTTGAGCCAGTTGAAGGCGTTGCGGGCCAGTATCTCCCGGGTGGTCCGGCCAGGAGGGGGCTCCGTCGCCTTGGCCTGACTTTGCAGGGCGCGTGCGCTCGCTTCAGCGCTGGACAAACCGTCCAGGCTGGTGCCTGACGGGATCTCAACGGCAGTGCCCGCTTCGTTCATGCCTATTAGTTCGTCAGGGGTCCGGTTCGCTCCTGGGCTTGGCATGTCGCCGCTGCCCCAGGACTTCCTACCAAACTCCGGCCAGGTTGTGGCCATCGCCAGTGACGAACAACACCATATTTCCACCAGGGTTTTCCGGGTGGTGCAAGCCGTCCCGCCGGTCCAGGGCCCCCCGGCCCAGGGCAGTAAGTTGGCGGCGATGACCGCGGCCGAAGTCGAAGCGCGGGTCAGGGAGATTTGTCTGGCCCTGCCAGAGGTGAGCGAAAGGACTAGTCACGGCTCGCCCGCGTTCTTCGTCGGCAAGCAGTTCGTCATGCTTTGGCCGGAGGGTCACCACGAACACCGCTTCCCTCACCTGTGGTGCGCCGCTCCGACCGGGGCGCAGGCAGGCTTGATGGCAGCCGCGCCCGAGCGGTTCTTCCGGCCCCCTTACGTGGGGGGGCGCGGTTGGGTCGGCCTGCGTCTTGATGGCCGGGTCGACTGGGAGGAAGTCGAAATGGTTTGCGAGGACGCGTACCGGGCCGTGGCCCCCAAGCGCCTGCTCGCATTGCTGCCTGCTCACATATTGGTGACGGGCGACTTGGCGCCGGAGTCGAGGGGCCCGACGGAGATGGGAATGGGCTAAACGGGCGAACTGGTGAAGATTAACCATGTGTTACATGGGTTAATCTGCACCAGATCGGCCAAACCGGGGGCTAAATGTGGCCCCGGTCGACGATGCTGTTACCCCATCGTTTTGGCACCATCGAGCGACTCCCGGATGATGTCTGCGTGCCCGGCGTGCTGAGCCGTCTCAGCGAGAATGTGCACGATGGCCCGGCGAGCGGTCCACCGTGCCCCGGGCTCGAACCAGGGGGCCTCCGGCAATGGTTGTGAGGCGTCGAGGGACGGGAGCGTAGCGATGAGCTCCTCGGTGCCACAGGCGATCTGGTCGTAGCGCTCGAGGATGGCCTGGAGCGTCTCACCCGGTAGCATTTGGAACCCCGCAGCACGCGCCTCCATAGCCGCCTCGTCGGCCTGCCCGATCGCGTTGGGCCCCTTAATGATGAAGTTGCACCAGTTTTCTTCGACGAGCGATACATGTTTGATGATGCCGCCCAGGCAGAGCTCGCTGGACGTGGTGCGAAGTCCCGCTTGCTCGTCGGTGAGCCCCCGGACTGTCCAGCGGAGGAACGACCGGTGCGCCGCCAAGGTCTGGACCAGGTCGGCGCGCTCACGGCTCTCGTTGTCTCGTTCAGCTGTCATTACTACAGCATGGTCCGGTAAAGCGGACATCCTGTGGCCACTTTGAGAACGAAACCGATTTGAGGACGAAACCGATTTGACGACGGGAGGGGCCCCTTTGAGAGCTTTAGCCCCTCTCTCCGGCCGGGACGAGCCCGTCGTCTTCCAACCGCTGCCACTCAGCTTCGCGCGCTTGCCAGCCCCGGGGCCGCGGGGTCTCGGCCAACATCCCTATTAGCCCGAGGGCGACGGTCGAGCGGACGGCGTTGCCGTTGCTTTCCCACCAACCGTGCTCGCAGACGAGGCAAAAGAACCGTCGTAGTTGCCCGCCGAAGCGGCCCTCCAGCCTGTCGACGGCCAACGGGTGAGTGCACGTCCCGGCCATGTGCAGTTGAGCCATCGGCCGCTCTTTTTGGGTTAAGTTCGGCATGTACATCACACGTACGCCACCAGTCTGCGGTTCAAGAAAAATCCGTTCCCCGCGCCCTTCGGTACCTCTGCGGGCCTTCAAGTCGTGGCTGCCGTCTGCTACACCCGGACAAGCCACTCGACCTGAATTAGACGCGCCAGCGACCTCAATACGTACATCTGGTATACGTACGTCTGGGTTTTCGGGTTTCCAGTCGCTCGGCCGCCAGGCAACTGGCTGCAGCCAGGCGACGACCGGCTTTAGGCGACGACAGGCTTTGAGGTCGGGCTCAGTCGGCCACGGCGGCGCCGGTTACTCTTGCCCTAATGCCGCAGTTTGCTCCGGCTGGCCCTCGGTAGCTCCCCGGCTCTCGAGGAGCGAGTGGTAGGTGTCAGGGCGGCGGGTGGCCAGGAACGGGAACAGGGTCAGCCAGTCGCCCCGCTGGTCGAGGTCGAGGTCGGCCACCAGCACCGCCGGCTCGTCACGGGGGGCCTGGACCAGCTTGCGCCCGTACGGATCCGAAATGAACGACGACCCGTAAAAGGTGACCGGTCCTTCAACGCCAATACGGTTTACGGCGATCATGAAGGTCCCGTTGGCAATCCCGTTGGCGATGATCACCTGCTCCCAAAGGGGCTCGGTGTCGAACTCGGGGTGGTCGGGCTCCGAGCCGATAGCAGTCGGGTAGACCAGCACAACCGCCCCAGCCAGCGAGTAGGCCCGAGCGACCTCGGGGAACCACTGGTCCCAGCAGGTGGGGAAGCCGAACGCGGCGCCCTCGATTTGCAGCGTGTGGTAGGCATCGGCTCCGGCCGGGCCTCCTACGAAGTAGCGGTCCTCGTAGTAGCCGGCCGTAACTGGTATGTGCAGCTTGCGTGTCCTCATCGCCAGGCTCCCATCCGGCGCCATGACCACCGCCGTATTGAAACCGAGCGCCTCGCCGGGTCGCTCCTCCCACAAAGAGGCATGGACGTAAGCGCCGGTTTCGCGGGCCAGGTCCCCGGCGAAGGTGGTCGTCGGCCCCCCGAGCAGCGGCTCTGGTAGCACCCCGGCCCGGGGCCCCTCGGGAGTGGTGGCGAAGTACCGGGAAAGGGTGAGCTCCTGCAGGCACACGAGACGAGCCCCCTCACCTGCCGCCATCCGGGCTCCCTCGGCCAAAGCGGCGCGATGCTCTTCGGGGTCAGCGTGCCACCGCTGCTGCACGAGCCCGACCCGTACCGGCAAGCGTCCCGGATCGTTGACGCGGGCATAGGAGGGGCCCGGGGACCCCGTCAAGAGCCTCATGCCGTAGTGAGCTTCACGCTCGGCCCAGCCGGGCCGGGACCTGCTGGGTGATGCAATGGGGGCCGCCCCCGCCGAACGCGAGCGTGCAGCCCGGGGTGCCGAGGATTTGCCGGTCGGGCAGCCACTTCGACAAAAGGTCGAGGGCCTCCTCGTCCGTGGCGGGACTGGCCGCTCCAGCCAACGGGACGATGGCGGCACCGTTGCAGAGGTACAGGTTCAGGTACGAGTGTACGACTGTCCGCCCACCCACCTGAGCGTGGGCGAGCGTTGGGAAGTCGATGACGTCGAGGCCAGCCCTTACGGCGCGCTCGCGGTTCTCGGCCATCGCTTCGTGATCGGGGTCGCCGGGCGGCCGGGATTGCAGAAGCAAGGAACCGGCGTCGTTGAACAAAGCGATCAGGTCGACGTGGCCATCGGTGTCGCGGTCCTCGCGCAAACCTCGTCCCAACCACACCACTTCTCGGGCCCCCAGATAGTCGCGCAACGCCCTTTCGACGTCACCTCGACCGAGGTCGGGGTTGCGGTTCGGGTGAAGAAGGCATTGTTCCGTTGTTACCGACCGCCCTTTTTCATCCACTATGACCGATCCGCCCTCGAGGACGAGGGGAGCTTGATAGGACTCGTCCCCGTAACGAACGGCCAAGGTCGCGCCGGCGTCCTCATCGCGGTCCCACTTCTCGAACTTTTGGCCCCAAGCGTTGAAACGAAAGTGGACCCCCGCTCGCCGGCCCCCCCTTTCCAGGCAAAAGACCGGGCCATTGTCACGCATCCACGAATCGTCGAGCGGGACCTCGATTATCTCGATCGCTCCCGTCAATGCAGACCTGGCCTCGTTCTGGTCAACCGGGCCCGAGACCACCATCGTGACAGGCTCGAAGTCCACCAGGGCATTGGCTACTGCGGCGTACTCGGCCTTTGCCGCCGCCAGTTCCGCGCCCCACAATTCCCGCCGGCACGGCCAAGCCATGAGCGTCCGCTCGTGATGCGCGGTCTCGGGGGGCATTTGGAACCCCGCCTCCGCTGGCGTCCGACAGCCCGTCGGTGGCGTTACACCCGGCACTGGCACAACGCCCGACGATAGCCCAGCCCGGGGCGTACAGGCTCCGGGGCCCGGTGACCGCAAAGGAGCGTATATGGGGCAGGGTGACGACAACGCCCACCTATTGAAGCGCCGTTATCGTCACCATTCCCCCCATTTATGTGGGTTTAGCCCAGAAAAGGCACCGCAAAGTCACAGTCGGGCACGCTCTCCGGGGTGACCGGCCCAGTGGCAAGATAAGTTATCCTCACGCCAAGGACGCTGGGACGGACCTGATGCTCTCCTGCCCATTCGTGTAGCGATCCCGAAACCAACGGCCATTCAGCTTGGCTGAGCGGGCCGGAGGCGCCAAGGTTCACGTAGGCCTCGCGGTGTGCGGGCTCGGTCCGGAGGGTCAGCTGTGGGAGACCGGCTGCAAGTGACCCGGCTTCGCTGTCCGGGACAGGTCGGCACCACTCCATCGGCCCGTCGCTGTCGTCACTGACCTCGCCCCAATAGATGCAAAAGGTGGCCCCGGCGCGGCCTTCCATGCGCGGCAAGGGATGTTCCTTGAGCAGCCCGATAAATTCCTTCCCGAACGCCCAGGCGCCGTCCCAGCCGTTCACGTTGCGCTTCAGGCAGAGCAGGCTGCGCTCCGGGATGTCTCGTGTTCTGACTTCGTACATGATGGGCTTCTTTCCTCTGAGGCGGTCAACGAGATAGTTGGCCAAGTCGCGGCGAGCGGAGTGCTCGGTCTCGGTTACCGCCCAGTAGTCGCTAATCCGTTGGGCGCCTTCCTCGGGCTCCAGGGCAAGGAGATCCTTGATGTCGGCCAGCGGGACCCGTAGCTGGCGCAGGGCGGCGACCAGGCGTGCCTGGTCGAGCTGCGTGGCGTCGTAGAAGCGGTAATTCGAGCTGGCGTCAACGTAGGCGGGTGGCAGGAGCCCCAAATCGTCGTAAAGCCGAAGCGCTTTGGGTGACAGGCCCGACTTTCGGGCAAACTCTCCGATACTCATTCGTCCCACTTTGCGAACTCCCTCATTGGCGGGCTGTCCTTCCCGCATTTCCTAGTGTGGGGCCTCCCCCAAGGTGAAGGTCAACGCAATCGGCGGGCGGTCCTGGCCCGGCTCGCGCGGGTGCGGCGCCGGTAGATGGGCCCGGCAAGACACAATAGGAGTCAGCCGGCTCCGCGCAGGGCGGTTGGGCGGCACTACAAGGAGAGCAAGAAGGTGTACGTCGCCGCCGTTGACCGCAGCCTTGGTGAGCACGAATGGCGTCCGTTTGTGGAGGCCCAGGGCTTCGGGCACTTTGTCGCTCCGGGCCTCGGGCTCGATTACCCCGTCGTCGTCCCGACGCAGTTCGTCCTGGATGGCCGGGAGGTCTTGACGCACTTCGCGGCTCCCAACCCGGTTTTCGAGGCTCTTGAGGCCAATCCGAGGGCGCTCATGTCGGTGGCCGGGGATTGGGCATTTATCCCTTCCGATTGGAAGGCGGTAAGCGACGAGGACCCGGCTCTCGGTATCCCGACCACCTATTACGCGGCCGTCCAGTT
>Ga0187783_10004777_pt1 | contig 10014 bp, 7 predicted proteins | sample 1015_SJ02_MP02_2_FD_132471 | JGI IMG/M metagenome (GOLD analysis project Ga0187783, IMG submission 132471) | Tropical peat soil microbial communities from peatlands in Department of Meta, Colombia - 1015_SJ02_MP02_20_MG | ecosystem: Environmental > Terrestrial > Soil > Wetlands > Peat | place... | reverse complement strand
GGCTCCCGAAAGCACCACGGCCTGCCAAAGCGGTCGGTCCAACTCCACTTCCTGCGCCATCGTGTGATAGAGCTCGCGCAGCCGTTCCGCCGTCGACGCGCGGCTCGAGAGCTCCGTTTCCAAGTGCTCTTTGATACAGACAAAGCCGCGTCGGCCCACTTCGCGCAAGACGGCGTCCTTGCTGGGAAAATACCGGAAGAAGGTGGGCTGGCTGATCTCCAAAATCTGAACGATGTCGTCGATCCGGGTGTTCTCGTAACCACGCTTGCGAAACAAGCGAATCGAAGTATCGATGATCTGCTGGCGCAGACGGACCTTCTTGCGCTCGCGAAGACCTGTGGCCTTGCCGTTTTCCGTCCCCTCGACAGCCGGAGCCAGCACGCGCGACGCTCCCGCAGGGCTGTGTTTTCGTCTACTCGGAGCGCGCACCGGCGACGAACGGGCGCGAGCGATCTTAGCGCGAGCCATTTCGTTAAATTCTCCAGGGTCAATTGCGTGGCGCCCAGGGCGTCACGCAATGCGATACCTACTCTAACATGATAGTCACGCTCGCGGGGAACCCGACCGGGCCCCGGCGCGACCCTCCTCGGGGCTCTCCTCGGCCCAATCGAAGGAACGGGTCACCGCCTTCTTCCACAGACGGTAGATCTCATCGCGCCTTTTGTCCTCCATGCGTGGCTGCCACGATTGGTCAAAGGCCCAAAGTGTTCGTAGCTCGTCGGTGCCGCGAAAAAAGCCAACGGCCAGTCCGGCGGCAAAACACGCGCCCAGTGCCGACGTCTCCCGGACAAGCGAGCGCAGGACCGGGCGATTCAGAAGGTCCGCTTGGAACTGCATGAGGAGATCGTTTTCAACCATTCCGCCATCGCTGCGCAGGTTTTTCAAAGCGATGCCAGAGTCGCGTTCCATCGCCTCCACGACCTCGCGAATTTGATAGGCCGTGGCCTCGAGTACGGCCCGAGCCAAATGCCCCTTGTGGGCGTAGCGTGTGAGACCCGTAATGACGCCGCGAGCGGTCGCTTTCCAATACGGAGCGTAGAGCCCGGAAAATGCGGGGACAAAATAGACTCCGCCATTGTCTTCGACGGTTCTGGCCAGTCGTTCAATGTCGCTACTGCGCTCAATGATTCCGAGGTTATCGCGCAACCACTGTACGAGCGCTCCGGAGATGGCAATGCTGCCTTCCAGTGCGTAGTGGGCCGGCTGATCACCGATTTGATAGGCCACCGTGGTAATCAGCCCGTGTTGGGAGGGAACCAAATCTCGACCGGTGTTCATCAACAGAAAGCAACCGGTTCCGTAGGTGCTTTTTGCTTCGCCGAGCTCGAAGCAGGTTTGTCCGACGAGTGCCGCCTGTTGGTCGCCCAAAATTCCGGCAAGGGGAACGCCCTTGAGGCTGTCGATCTCGGCCACAGCGTAGATCTCGCTGCTCGAGCAGATTCGGGGCAACAAGATCTCCGGAATTTCGTAGCAATCCAGGATCTCCCGATCCCATGCCAGGGTCTTCAGATTCATCAACTGCGTGCGGCTGGCATTGGTCACGTCGGTGAGATGGACACCTCCGTGGGGCCCGCCGCTCAGTCGCCAAGCGAGGAACGTATCGACATTTCCGAAAACAGTTTCCCCGGCCTCCACCTGCTTCCTCACTCCAGGCACGTTGTCGAGAATCCAGCGAATCTTCAGGCCGCTAAAGTAGGTGGCGAGTGGAAGACCCGTCTTCGCGCGGAAACGGTCCTGTCCACCCTCGGAAGAGAAATGGGCAACGGCATCCTCGACCCGGATGTCTTGCCAAACGATGGCGTTGTAGACACACCGCCCCGTTTTCCGATTCCAGAGAATTGTCGTCTCGCGCTGGTTGGTGATGCCGACGGCGGCCAGGTCGCTCGATCGAAGACAGCCCTGCTCGATGGCTTGGGCGATGACTTCCAGCGTGCATTGCCAAATCTCTTCCGGGTCATGCTCGACCCATCCTGGCCGGGGGTAGATCTGCGCATGTTCCTTCTGCGCCATCGAGACGACCTTCCCCTTTTCGTCGAACACGATGAAGCGCGTGCTCGTTGTACCTTGATCGAGGGCCCCGATGTAGCGAGGCACGATTCACCGTCCGATCGCCGAAGCGTATCGAGAGCCCACTCGCACGGGACAGGCCCCGGCCCAACGCCTAAAGCATGAGTGTAACTATCACTTGAAAGCGACGCCCACAAGCAGGAAAAGCCACCGAAGCTCGGCGTGGCGAGCTACCACGAGCTATAGGGTGTGTTCGTACTGGGTGAGACGTTGTCGGAGGCAGAATGAACGCTGCAGATCCCGGTGGAAAGCTGGTCGGAGCTGTCGAGCAAGTCGCAGTTCTCCGTCACCCAATCGCTCCGTCCAGTCATGGGATCGTTGGGGATCCGGCCCAGATAGGCAGGGCGGGCCTGAACCAGTTCGTCAAGCGATGTGGGTGCCGCCTCTTTGTCGGCCGTGTATTGCTGGATGGCATTGTTGATTTCGTCGAGGTCTTGGCGGAGCGCCGCTTCGCGCGCGCGAACAATCGTTTGCTCGTAGTGAGCCGCCCCGATTGCGATCAAGACGAGAAGGATGGCCATGACGGCCATCAGTTCCAGCAGGGTGAAGCCATCTTCACGTTTCGCGTTTTGCTTCACTTGCATCGATTCGCCTGCTACCACTCCGAGTATTTCGTTCCGTCAAGGGCTGTGCCCTGGGCTTGACTGTAGACGTCGAAAACGTCCTGACCTCCCCAAGCCGTGGAATCTGGATCATCCTGCACGGACCGCAGGCCCCAGTCCTTGTTGCCCGTAAGCGGGTCCTTGGGGATCTCGCGAAGATAGCGAACGCGCCGATCTTGCGCGCTGGTCAATTGGACTCCCTGATAAAGCGTGTCCAGCGTCGGTGGATACCCCTCGGTCCCAGCCTGCACCTGGATGAGACCTTTGTCCGCATCATCCTTGTATCGGTCAATGGCGTCTCGCATCTCGCGCAGGTCGTAGCGCAGCTTCTGCTCTTTTCCGCGAATCACGGCCACGCGGGCAAGAGGCAGGGCCACAGAGGCGAGCACCAACAGCACCGAACACGCGATGACCAGTTCGAGCAGCGTCATTCCCGAAGCGGTCGTGCTCGGAAATCTCCTCGTGCAACCGAACGGAGCTGTCGGCGAGGGTTTCGAGCGAATCGGATACATCATTTCCTCACTCGACCTGAATGGCAGCCTCGCTCGACACCATGGGGATGGTCCGTTGTTGCGAGTCACGGGCATTGACCTGAAGCACTTGGAGAGCTGAGGTGCCTGGCGCGAGGCCGCGAATCACGATTCCGAGCAGTGTTCCGGAGCCGTTCACACCCGGGGTCGCAGGCTTGCGGGTCGCGGAGATGATGATTTGACCATGCGTCTGATCGATGCTGTGGACGATGGCAATTCCCTGATCGCCGCCGGAAAGAAAGCCGCCGTCTCGCACGTCCTCGACCCGGATGACCGCAGGATCATAGTGAATCAGCAGCGGAATCGAGAAAAGGTCATTCACATTGCTTACCGCCAGACCGAGCGTTGTGGAGTCACCGGCTTTCAAAATCGCCTTGGAGGGATCGAAGTGCAGCTGCGCGGTCGATGGCGCGTTGGGCTGTGGACTCGTTTGGGTCGTCGGGGGCGCCGGTGCCGGTCCGGGGATGGCGGGCTTAGCGGATCCCTGCTCTTCGTCGTGGTAGACGCGGGCGTTCGTGTCGGTTCCGGCCGCGATCGTGCGCAAATTCTCGGCCGTGATGGCCGGCAGCCGAACGATGTGCGGTGTCAGAACGATCAGAACTTCATCCTCTTGCACTTCGTGCGTCTGTTCGGAGAACAGGTATTTCAGGCCCGGCACCTCGCCGACCCCAGGCCACCCGTTGGCGGTCTTGGTATCTATCTGTTCGATCAGCCCGCCGAGCACACTGGCTTCGCCGTCCTTTAAGCGGATGTCGTGCTCTACCTTGCGCGTGCTGATGATCGGCTGGTTGATTCCGCCGATGTTACTCGTTCCGTTGAGCGCCGATATCTCCACACTCAGCTTCATGCTCACGTCGCCATCCGGGTGAATCCGAGGCGTCACGTCAACCTTCACGCCCACATCGAGATACTGAAACTGGGTGTTGACCAAGGGATTTACAACGCCGGCTCCGCCGCCGACGCCCACTCCGACGCCTGCCTGAAAACTGCCCGTGGCGATCGGAACTTTCTCGCCGATCGTGAGGGTGGCCTTCTCGCCATCCGATACGCGTATCTCCGGGTCCTGAATGAGCTTGGTCTTGTTGTCGTTCATGATCGCCGTAGCGACGGCTCCAGGCATCGTGATGCTCCAGTCGTTGCCGGAGAGATTCTTAATGTTGCTCAACGTCACCTGTGCGGGTGTCGTCGTCGTGGAGGTGGAGCTGGTACTGCTCGTCGTGCATCCGCTGCTGGTCGGCTGGAGTGCGCACTCCGGAGTGAACGTCACCGTTATGCTCTGCCCGGGAAGGATGCCGAGGTCCCGCAGCCGATCCACACTGGCCGCCAGGACTTGCACGTGGACGAGCACTTCCGGTTTAGCCTTGTCGATGTCGCTGATGATCTTCGAGGCCAGGGCCAGCTTGTCCGGCGTGTCGCGAATGACGATGGCGTTCTGCGCGTTCACCTGCGTCAGGCGTCGCAGGTCGAGGAGCTGGCGAAGGCCGGTAACGATTTCGGTGATCTCCTGGGGCGTGACGGTATTGGAGAGGTAGAACGTCTGCACCTCTTCGTCTTCTACATCTCTTCGCTTTTGCGGGTTGTCTGGCGCGACGAAAATCACGCTACTGCTCAGTGGCTTCCAAAATGCCTTGCTTTCCAGCGCCACGTCGTCGAGCGCCTGCTCAAGCGTTACGTTCGGTAGCTCGACCGGTATACGGCGCGAGGTGAAGTCCGGATCAAAAATTACACTGAGACCGGCGAGCTTTGCGATCGTTTCGAAAACGACGCGCGAGTCATTCGTCATCTTCAAATTGATCGGCTCCCTGGACATCGGCTTCAGTTCCGGTGGAGCGGGCAGAAGGCCCTCGCTTTCGGCCGCATTGGGGTTCGTAGCCTTGGGGGCTGCGGCCGCCGCATTGGCTGCAAGGGCCTGCATGGTGCGCTTGACTCCCTGCTGGGCGGCTTCATTGGAAGGATCGATCCCTTGCGCCTTTTGGAACTCGCCTAAGGCGAGCTGCAGGTCTCCCTTCTTGAAATCTTTTTCGCCCTGCTCGACGTGGAACTGGGCGGCCTGCAAGCGCATCTGAACGACCCGCAGCTTGTATTCCGCATTGCTAGGTTCGGCCCGCAGGGCCCGCTCGTAGTCAACCAGGGCGGTGTCGTAGTCCTGCACGGATTCAGCCTTGCGGCCGGCGTTGTAATCCTGATTGGCCTGTGGGCAGCCGAGCAAAAACACAGCTGCCAGAGTGAGCGCGGACACAAAAGCGAGGCGGCGCACGGCGTTCCTCCGCAATCTTACCTGGTTCCTTCGGAGTCTAGCACCCGAGCTAGGATGCAGCAAGAAAACCAGCCGTTGCCGGTAACTTTATGCCAATAGGTTACAGCTCGATGAATGCCCCCCACCCAGCCGGACCGAAACGCGCTTGATTCGGTTGCTTGCGGCTTGTTGCGCGCGGCGGCTATCATAACGGCACCGTGAAACCGGCCACCAGGAAGAAGGGGTGGGAGGGGGTCAAGATTGTGGCCCAGAACCGCGCCGCCTCCTACAACTACGACCTGCTCGACAAGCTCGAGGCGGGCCTGGTGCTCGTGGGCACTGAAGTAAAGAGCCTTCGCGAGGGCAAGGGGAGTCTTCGGGAGGGCTACGCGGAGGTTCAGGACGGCGAAGCATGGCTGGTCAACTGCCATATTCCGGAATACCAGCCGGGCGGACCTCGCAACCACGACCCGCTTCGGCGGCGCAAACTGCTACTGAACCGACGGGAACTCGACAAACTGAACGCGCAGATCCAGCAGAAGGGCATGACACTTGTACCGCTAAAGATTTACTTCCGGGACGGCAAGGCTAAGTGTGAACTTGCCGTGGCCAGGGGCAGGAAGTTCCACGACCGGCGCGAGGCTGAGCGCCGAAAAGAAGCCAAACGGGAAGCCGAGGAGGCGATGTTTCGCTCCCGCCGGCGATGAAAGGGAAAAGACCACATGGAGATTCACCTCGATAGCGAGCCGTATGCTTCCATGCAGGCGGACGCGTTGGTTACCTATGTCTTTGACAGGGAGCACAACCTCGACGGAGCACTGGGCGAAATCGATCGCGCCATGAACGGCCGCCTTAGCTCGCTGGCTGCGAGCGGCGAACTGACGGGGAAGTCGCTCGAGACCGTCCTGCTACATTTTCCCGAGGGTCTTCGGGCCGAGCGGCTGCTAGTGGTCGGGGCCGGCAAGCCGGACAGATTTGCCGCGGGCACCGACCTCAGGAAGATTGCCGGGACAGCCCTGCGTTTGCTCAAACCGCGCGGTGTGAAGAAGATGGCATTCCTTGCGGGGCAAGACGAGCGAGGGCCTCGGGCGGTGGAAGCCATCGTCGAAGGATTGATCGCCGCAGATTTCGAGTCCGACAAGTATCGCAGCGAGAAGAAGAATCGTGCGATCGATCGCGTCGCGCTCGTGGGGTTCGATGCCAGCCGGGAGGTGAGCGAGGCGCTCGATCAGGCCCGCGTGATTGGGGAATCGATGAATTTCGCGCGCGAGCTGATCAACGAGCCCTCGAACAAGCTGACTCCGCGGATGCTGGCAGCACGGGCGGAGGCGATGGCCAAGGAAGCGGGCCTGGCGATTGAGATTCTGGACGAGCGAAAGATCGCCGAGCTGAAAATGGGAGCTTTGATCGGTGTCGCACAGGGAAGCATTGAGCCTCCGCGCGTCATCGTGGTGCGTTACACGCCGACAAATCCACGACCGGGTTCTCCAGTCCTGGGACTGATTGGCAAGGCCGTGACCTTCGACACGGGCGGCATCTCGATCAAGCCGGCAACCAATATGGAGAAGATGAAATACGACATGGGCGGGGGAGCCACGATGCTGGGCGCGATGCGCGCGCTCGCGGCGCTCAAGCCCTCGATTCCGGTCGTCTGCGTGATTCCCGCGACGGAGAACATGCCCGGCGGGCGCGCACAAAAACCGGGGGATGTGGTCGTGGCCATGTCCGGCAAGACCATCGAAGTGATCAACACGGACGCCGAAGGACGGCTGATTCTTGCCGATGCTGTCTTCTATGCCCGCAAACTCGGCTGCACCCATCTGATCGATGCAGCCACACTGACCGGAGCCATTGAAGTCGCGCTCGCCAATGTCCACGTGGGCGCCTTCGGGGCACCGCGCGACTATCTCGACCGATTTCTGGAAAGCGCGAAAGCCACGGGCGAGAAGATGTGGCCTATGCCGATCGATGACGAATACGAAGAGATGATCAAAAGTAGTATCGCTGACATTCGCAACACCGGCAGCGGCAAGGGTGGCGGCGCCAGCACGGGCGCCTGGTTCATCAAGGAATTCGTGGATGACACCCCGTGGGTCCATCTCGATATCGCATCGACCTGCTGGATCGACGAAGGGCGTCCGTGGCTGGCGAAGGGCCCGACGGGAATCGCTTTGCGCTCCATCGTGGATTTCGCGCTCAAGCTGTAAGGGTCACATTCTCTCCGGCGCCTCGATCCCGAGCAGGTGGAGGGTTCTCACGAGCTGATCTTTCACAAGCTCGGAGAGACGCAAGAGAAACGCGCGCTTTTCGCTGTCTTCTTCCGAGAGAATGTGGTGCTTGTGGTAGAAAACGTTGAACGCTTGTGCCAGTTCGAAGCCGTAGCGCGCCAGGAAGGCCGGTTCCTGCGCACCCACGGCCGCAGCGACGCGCTCATCGAGCGAGCCCGCCAGCAAGATCAGGTCCCACAGGTCGTCGTTGGCAACGCCGGTGAAGAATCTTCCCACTTCGATCGTCCCACTTTCGATCTGCCGCAACGTTTCTCTGTCCCGATCGCCCAGCCGCTCCAGGCCTTTGCGCACGATCCCGTTTACGCGAACGACGGCGTATTGCACGTAGGGCCCGGTTTCTCCTTCAAAGTTCAGAGCGTCTTTGAAATCGAACGCGATCACGGTTGAGCGCGTAAAGCGCAGCAGGAAATAGCGAAGCGCGCCGATGGCGATCGAGTTGACCATCCGATGGTATTCGGCGGTGCCCGCAAGCTCAGGGTGGCGCGCTTCGATCTCTGCTTTCGCGGCCAATTCCAGCCGGTCGATTAGGTCGTCCGCTTTGACGCCCTGACCCTTGCGCCCACTGACTTCGATGTACGGTTTCTTGCGATCTTCCGAGGGTATTTCATAGCCCAGATCCTCGGCACAGCGCGGCGTCAAGGCCACGACGCTATAGGAGAAATGCTTCAACCGCTCCGCTTGGCCTGTATACCCAAGGGCCCGTAAGCCAGCCACGACGACCTGTTGCGGATACGTCTGGCGCGCGTCGATCACGTTGTACACCTCGTGGGCATGTCCGAACGAAGGGGCCCTCCGATCGCCGGATTCGCTCGCCGTGACCCAAGGTTGGGGCCCGCGCGTCTGGGCGTTGAAAAGGCGATATTGAAAATCACGCCCGAGGAGTCCGAATTTCCAAAGATGATAGGCAATATCCTTTCCCACGTAGGTGACCGTGCCGTTGGAGCGGACGATGATTTTTGCTTCCGTCCACTCGGGGGGCTCTTCCTGGGCATTGGTTTCCGCTTCCTCGGCAGGGGCGAGTTCGTTCTCCGAGGAGAGCTGCATCACCCAGCAACCAGCATTTTTCCCGGATGAGGCATACTGAATCGCGCCGCGTTGCTTCAACATCTCGAATGCGGCGTCCCAGAATTTCAGGTGCAGAATTTCGCTTTCGCGCGACAGCAGGTCGTAGGTGATGCCGAGGCGATCGAGTGTTCTGAGATGGCAGCGCACAATCGCGGTCGATACCACTTCGGCCAGTTGAGCCGTTTCTCCATGGCCCCGTTCGATTTCCTGAAGCGTGCGCGCGCGAAGTTCCAAACGGGACGCGTCGAGGGCGAGCCACTGAGTCACCGAGGCATACAGGTCCCAGCAGAGATAATCGAATTTGGCTTCGTCGGCTAGAGCGCGCACCTCGCCGAGGGTTCTCGGCTCAACATGAAGAAATCCGAGAACGACATCGGCGACCTGCACGCCTGTGTTGTCAATGTAGTTCTGCACTTCGACGCGGTGGCCGGTTGAGCGCAGCAGCCGTGCGAAGGTGTCGCCCAAAACCGCATTGCGCAGATGGCCGATGTGAGCGGCTTTGTTCGGGTTTATGCTCGTATGCTCGACGATGACCTTCTGTTGCCCCGGTCTCAGCTCGCTCGCCGCAGCGGTTTCCCTGAGAGCGCCTCGAAGGAATGCGGGCCGGTCTAGAAATGCGTTGAGGTATCCGCCGCCGGCCGCCTCCAGGCGGGCGACGCCTTCAATCGGAGGCAGCGAAGTCGCAATCTCCTGCGCCAGCGCGCGCGGCGACTTTTTCAGCCGCTTGGCCAGTTCAAAGCAGACGGGCGATGCAATTTCCCCCATTGCCAGCTTGGGGGGCCGCTCGGTGATGACGGGTACGTCGGTCTTGTAGCGCTCGCGGATATGGTGGGTGAGGGCTCTGCGCACCCGGTCATCGACCGTCTTGTACACGTGGCTCCTTGGAAAGGGCGAAACCGAAGATTATACGGAAAGCCTCCCGAGACATCCAGGCGGGTTAGGAAGCGTTTCGAACCCTTGGGCTACACGGCCTGGCCGCGCCGGAGGAGTTGTTGGACGCTTCGGACGATTTCGCCGACGCGCACAGGGCGGTAGAGCACAGTGGCGGCGGGCAGGGGCAGGGTTTGAGTTCGCGAGGCAATCAGAACCGTGGGGACGCGCTCGATCAAGGACTTCGCCGCAGGGTCGGCCACAATTTCAGCGACCGCCTCGAGCACCACGGCCGCCGGCATCTCGCCTGCCGCGATGGCCTGGCCGGACTGGTCGAGTGAATCCATACCGAGCGC
>Ga0187783_10004776_pt1 | contig 10016 bp, 5 predicted proteins | sample 1015_SJ02_MP02_2_FD_132471 | JGI IMG/M metagenome (GOLD analysis project Ga0187783, IMG submission 132471) | Tropical peat soil microbial communities from peatlands in Department of Meta, Colombia - 1015_SJ02_MP02_20_MG | ecosystem: Environmental > Terrestrial > Soil > Wetlands > Peat | place... | reverse complement strand
GATGGCGATACTTTGCACCGGAGCGCGAAGCCGTAGCTCGCCGCCTGCCGCCGTTAAAGCGCGCGTCAGTGCTGTCACAATCGCGTCGGCACCGCCGCGCCCCACCGCCATGCCGAAGCTTTGGTCCGCCATCGCTTCTAGGTACGGAAACAGTGCGCCGCCGGCGCAGTCGGGCGAAAAATCAAGATGCATGCCCCAGACCGCCAGCATCGCCTTGAGCTTGTCGGCCGCGAAATTTTCATCGAGCCACTGCCGTGGCGAAGCGACCAGAAAGCGCCCCATCTCCCCGATCCACGCCGTACCGCGCGCGCGCCATGCCGAAAAGATCACGCCCAGAGCACGCCGTGAGGGCAGCGGCGTACCTAGCAGTGCGAAAATATGGGGAGCATCCTGCGCGAAGGTCGCCGTCATGGCGCGCCAGCGCTCGGCATCCGCAGAGCTCAGCGCCGCAATCCGATTGACGTTCGCCTCCAGATTCTTTTCAACGCCGAGCCAGCTGCCGTCGGGAAACGCCGTAGCGAAGCACTGTTCCGCGGACACAAAGTCGAGACCTTGAGCCAGAAGTCGGTTGCGATGAGCCGCGAAAAACGGTGAACCGGCGAACAGGCTGAGATTCATGGCGTAGAGATCGTGCCGAAAGCCCGGCAGTGTGATCTCGCGCGTCTGCACGGCGCCGCCGGCAACATCGGCACGCTCGACGACGACGACCTTCCATCCCTTGCTGGCGAGATGCAGCGCAGCAGCCAGACCATTGACGCCGGCGCCGATCACGACCGCATCGTGAGGCATCGCCCCTCCGCTGTTGCCTCGGTCGGGACCGCGCGAGCCATGTCCGGCAGGCCGGTCCCTTGTCAGCCCATATTTCATATTTAAAATGTTCCGGCTAGGCTTCTTGCAGGCTTTAAAATGTTCGGGCTAGGCTTCCTGCAGGCCCGAATGCGCCTCACGCCTGACGCTTAGACGCGTTCCTATCACGCGCGCGACGGAGAGACCCATGACCAGCACACAAATAATCAATGACTTTGCCTCGGCGCTCGCCTTGGGCACGATCGAAGTAGTTGACCTAACCGCGCCGCTTGGTCCCGACACGCCGCTGATCAAGCTGCCACCGCAGATCGGCAAGAACACGCCGACAATCGAAATTCATCCGATCTCGAAATACGATCAGGACGGTCCATTCTGGGCATGGAACTGGCTGAAACTGGGCGAGCATTCGGGTACCCATTTCGACGCGCCGGTGCACTGGATCAGCGGCAAGGACAATCCGAACAACACCACCGACACGATTCCGGTGAAGAATTTCATCGGCCCTGCGTGCGTCATCGACTGTTCGAGCGAAAGCGCGAAGAATCCCGATTTCCTGCTCACTGTCGACGGCGTCAAGGGATGGGAAAAAACGCACGGCGACATCCCATCCGGATCGTGGGTACTGATGCGCACCGACTGGTACAAGCGTAACGACAGCGAAACGAAATTTCTAAATGCCGACGACAAGGGACCGCACTCGCCCGGCCCTACCGGCGAGACCATTAATTATCTGATCGGCAAGGGCATCCTTGGCTGGGGCACTGAGTGCATCGGCACCGATGCTGGATGTGCGGGCGGCATGAACCCGCCGTTCCCTGCGCACAACTTTTTGCACAAGAACAACCGCTATGGTCTCGCGAGCCTGTGTCAGCTCGACAAGTTGCCGCCGAAAGGCGCGATCCTGATTGTGGCGCCGCTCAAGATCGTCAAAGGGACGGGCTCGCCGCTGCGCGCTCTGGCGCTGGTGCCGAAGCACTAGCTCGGCATCTTTGAATGCCGACGGCAGACTACGTCATCGTCGGAAGTGGCATCAACGCGCTCGTCGCCGCAGCCCTGCTTGGTCGAAAGGGCCGTAAGGTCGTCATCGTCGAACGCAACGACCGCATCGGTGGCACGATCCGTACTGAGGAGATCACCGCTCCCGGCTTCATCCACGACGTGATGGCGACGACATTCGTGCTGTTCGTCACCTCGCCAGCGTATGCGGAACTTGGGCCTGACCTGGAACAACGTGGCCTCGCCTTCGTCCACTCGCCGGCACCGACAGCAGTGCTGCTGCCAGACGGAAGGTATGCGGTCCTTACCATGGACCGCAAAACCAATATCGAAAGCTTCGACAAGCTCGCGACAGGCGACGGCGCGCGGTTTGCCACCGACGTTGATCGCATCGGCGCCGACGCGCCGTTGTTGTTCGCGCTGCTTGGCGGATCGCTATGGTCACACGCCATGTTGAAGATTGTGGCGCGCGAAGCGTGGCACCGCGGCTTTCGCGGACTGGCGGCGTTCTTCGGCGAGGCGCTCGGCACCGCGCGCGGCTGGCTCGAGACGCGCTACCAGTCCGACGTCGTGCGTGCGCTGTTTGCACCATGGGTGCTGCACACTGGCCTTGGCCCCGAAAACGCCTTTTCGGGCCAAATGGGCAAGATCATCGCCTTTGCGCTCGAAGCCGCGGGCGCTCCGATCGTCAAGGGCGGTGCGAAGAACGCACTTACCGCTTTTGAACGCCTAATCCGCGATCAGGGCGGCGAAATCCACGCGAACGCCGACGTGGAGCGGGTGCTGGTCGGTCGCAACGGCGCACGCGGTGTCCGTCTGGCCGGCGGTCAGGAGATCGAAGCCGTACGAGGCGTCATCTGCTCGGTCACACCCAATCAACTCTATAGCCGCCTGCTTGCCGACGTGAAACTTTCGGCGGAGGTCGGAGAGGCCGTTGCGCAATACCGTTACGGCAAGGGCAATATGCAAATCCATTACGCGCTCAAAGCGCCGCCGCAATGGCGCGCACGGGCGCTCGGCAACGTCGCCCTTATCCATCTCACGCCCGGTCTCGATGGCGTCTCCAAGGCGGCAAACGAGGCTGAGCGCAGCGTGCTACCCGCGGTGCCGACGATCTGTGTCGGCCAGCCGGCGGCGCTCGATCCCAGCCGGTGTCCGCAGGGCCGTTCGATCCTGTGGCTGCAGCTGCCAGAAGCGCCGCGCATCATTATTGGCGATGCGGCCGGTGAGATCACCACGCCCGCAAACGGCAAGTGGAACGAAGCCTTGCGGGAAAAGTACGCCGATCGCGTCGAAGCCATCCTGACGTCGCACATCGATGGGTTCCGCGACAGCATCATTGCGCGCAAGGCGTATTCCCCGGCCGACCTTGAAGCGCTCAACATCAATTTGGTCGGCGGCGATCCTTATGGCGGCTCCTGCGGCATCGACCAATTTCTCCTGTGGCGGCCGTTTCACAACTCGGTCAACCACGCGACGCCGATCGCACGGCTCTACCACGTCGGCGCGTCGACCCACCCGGGCCCCGGATTAAGCGGGGGCTCCGGCTACCTGCTGGCGAAGGCACTTGAAGCTTGATGAATTGCCACGCGCCCTTGATGTCGATCTACACAATCGACTTTATGGCCTCGGGTCGTGTAAGCCGGGGCGGGGTGACGGAGCCGCTTCGCGCCGGGCTTAAAGTGTTGCGATGGTCTTGAGCGCGCCATCGAGCGCGATGCCGTTTTCGTCCAACAGCGCCGCATCACGCAGTCGCCGCATCCAATCGGCGCCGTCGCTGCGAGCCGCGAGCAGCAGTACGGCGCCGATGATGCGGTCGAACTTCGATTCTCCGCGCGCATGCGTGTCCGAATATCCCTTGATCAGACGGCGCGCGTTGATGACTTCAACTGAGACGTCATAATTTTTGCCAGCGGTTTCTTCGGCAAGCTTGAGCCATCGCTCAAGGTGCTCCATCTCACGCGTGTGGCGCAGCGTGCTGCGACGGATCGGCTTGAACGCCGAAATCAGGTAGAGCGCCAGGAACCAGTGAATGGTGCCGGAGCGCACGCGCCGGGGCTTGCGGAACGCCCAGTCGAAGAGCCGCGGATGCGCTTCCATGAAACGGCCGAGCGGCGCCGGCATGGTGCCGGCGGTCTCTTCAAGGCGTGGATGCATGTATTCGGTCGTGTAGACGATCTGACCAGCGCCGACTGCGTTGTCTTTGAGCACACGCTGGTAGCGATGCGAGCGGGTTTTTAGTTCGGCCACCCGGATCACGTCATCGTAGGCCATGGCAATCGCCACATATTTGGCAGCGGCCGCGGTCAGCGCAAACCCTTTGGCCTCGCCGTCATTAGCCCGATCGACTCCGTAGACTTGAGCAACGCGGTCGAGATACTCGCCGGCATAGTCCGGGTCCTGGAAATCGGTAAGTCGCTTGACAGCGGCGAACAGCATGACGTGCAGCGGCGCCGGAAAGCTGCGCACGCGCTGCAAAAGCCAGTCCAGCGTCGGATGCCCCGCCGTATCCGGCAGAGGCGCAAAACGTTTGCCAGGCTTGACGAGCTTCGGTGGCTTCACCGTAGGCTGCGCCGCCTGATCATGTGCCGCGCGGAAGGCGGCAAGGCTTGGCTCGATGCCGCGGCCACCCGCCTTGATAACAGCCTCGAAGCTGTCGCGGGCGAACGGTAGCGTGCCGGAAGCAGCCAGCGCGCCGAACATGCACGCGGAGACCACGCTGTTGTTCCTGGTCGCCACCGTCTCCATGTCGAAGGCGATGACGCGCTTGGCTGCGACGTCAGTTGCCTCCATCACGACGTTTGGATCGACCGTGGCGTCACCGGGCTTTGCTTTCTCGGCGACTGCAAAAAGGCGGTGGGTCGAGGCGATGAGCGTCGAGCGGTCCGGCGTTACGAGGCCGCGCAAAATGGAGCGTCCGGCTTCCATCAGCTCGGTGGCCAGCACGACATCGACTTCGCCCTGGGCCGGCATCAGCGACAGAATAGGCGCGCGGCCGGCTTTCGGGGGCAGCATCTCGACGTAGTAGAGGGTGGCGCCAGTGCGCTGCGCGACACCGGGCACCGACGTCGATTGGGCGTGCCAGCCCTGCGACTCGGCAAGCTCAACAATCCAATCCGACAGCACGCCGCCGCCCTGCCCACCCATGGCCAGCACGGCGACGCAGATCGGCCGTTCGGTAGCGTAGCGGGTCGGTGTGGTCGACAGATCGTTCATGGCATAAAGCGCACGCGTCAATCCACAAACGCGATGCGGCGCGCCTCGCGCCGGCGCTGCAAGAAGCCGATTACCGCGCGGCGCAGTCCGGCCATGAAACGATCGAGCCGATTCGGATTATCGATGATGTCAGCGCGATAGAACGATGGACAGAGTACCGCGGCTTCCGATACTTCGCCGCAGTTGCCGCAACCGACGCAGTTGTTGTCGATGGCAGCGACCGGATCGTCCTTGAGCGGGTCATCGGTATGCTTGATCGAAAGCGACGGGCAGCCGGACAGCCGGATGCAGGCGTGATCGCCGGTGCAAACATCTTCATCGACGCCGAAGCGCTCGCGCACCATGCGGTGACCGTCGCGTACGGCCTTCTGGAATAGCGGCTTCACCCGGCGCTGTTTGTTGAGCATGCATTCCGAAGACGCCACGATAACTTTCGGTCCGCTCTCTTTGGTGGTCAGTGCCTCGCGCAGCGTGTCGCGCATGCGGCCGACGTCGTAGGTGCGGTCGAGATGCCGCACCCATTTGACACCGACACCCTTCACCGCATCAACGATGGTATTATTGGTCGAGCGCGCCGCATTGGCAGCGCGCGAGGACATGATGTCCTGCCCGCCGGTCGCCGCGGAATAGTAGTTGTCGACCACCATGATGACGGCGTCCTGCTTGTTGAAGACGGCGTTGCCTATGCTCGAGGCGAGGCCGTTGTGCCAGAAACCGCCATCGCCGATGATCGAGATCGGCCGCTTATCCGCTTTGACATTGAAGGCCGATGACGAGGCAGGGCCGAGGCCATAGCCCATCGTGGTGGCGCCGATATTGAACGGCGGCAGCGAGGCGAACAGGTGGCAGCCGATGTCCGCGGAGATGTTATGCTCGCCGAGCTCCTGCTGGGTGAGCTTCATAGCGGCAAAGATCGGCCGCTCCGGACAGCCGACGCAAAAGCCGGGCGGCCGCGGCGGCACGGTCTTGGCTAGCGCCTGGACCCTCGGATCAGCGAATACCGCATCTGCGTTGGGCGGCGGCGGCGCGTTGCCGAGCAACGCCTTGGCGTGAAGCTCGAGAAACGCCTTGATGCCCTTGGTGACGACAGCGGGCGTATATTCGCCCGCCATCGGCAGCACGTCCTTGCCGGAAATCTTGGTTTGGATATCGCGGCGCCGCAGAATCGTGTTGAACGCCTGCTCGATGAATTCAGGCTGCCCCTCCTCGACCATGAGGATCGCCTTCTTGTTGGCGGCGAAGGCGGCAACCTCGTCGTCGATGAGCGGGTAGGTGACGTTGAGAACATAGATCGGCACGCTGGTCTCGCCGTAGACGTCGGCGAGGCCGAGCTGCTGCAGCGAGCGCATGACCGAATTGTAGAAGCCGCCTTGCACGACGATCCCCACATCGGCATTCTCTAGGCCGAAAAATTCGTTGAGCTTGCGCTCCTTGATGAATTTCACCGCCGCCGGCCAGCGCTGCTCTATTTTTTCGCGCTCGTGAAGATAGGAGGCCGGCGGCAATACCACGCGCTCGGTATCGCGGCGCGGTTTTTCCAACGCCTCGCGCAACGAGAAGGCCGGCGGCTTGTTGTTCTTGGCGATGAAGCGGCCGTGGACATGGCAGGCCCGGATACGCACTTCCAGCATCACCGGCGTATGCGAGACTTCGGACAATTCGAAGCCGTCCTCCACCGCCTTGACGATCGAGGGCAGATTGGGGCGTGGATCAAGGAGCCACACCTGCGATTTCATAGCGAAGGGGTGCGAGCGCTCCTGCATGATCGAAGAGCCCTCGCCGTAATCCTCACCAATGATGATGAGCGCGCCGCCGTTGACGCCGCCCGAGGCGAGATTAGCGATCGCGTCGGACGCGACATTAATGCCGACCGGCGACTTGAAGGTCACCGCGCCGCGAATGGGATAGTGCACCGAAGCCGCGAGCATCGCGGCGGCGGCCGCTTCGGACGCCGAGTTCTCGAAATGCACGCCAAGCTCATCGAGAACGTCTCTGGCGTCGGCGAGCACATCCATCAAATGCGAGATCGGCGCGCCCTGATAGCCGCCTACATAAGAGACGCCGGACTGCAGCAAGGCCTTGGTGATCGCGAGAATGGCTTCGCCGCGAAATTCCTGACCCTCGCGCAGCTTAAGGTCTTGAACTTCGCGGGCAAAAGAACGTTCAGCCATGGCAGCCTCCGGGGGTTGATCGATCAGGGCGGACCGGCCGACGTGATAGTTATGGGACCTTCTTGTTGGTCTTGCAACGGTCTGCCGCACGCGCGCAGCCGGAACCCTAAAGGGAACCGAGTTCGCTGTGCACTCGCGCGCGACAGATAGCGCCAGGCTGCGCACGCCGTTAGCTTGTCGAGTCGTTGCTCCAGGTCTAAAGTATCTCAGGTACTGGGCACGGGCCGAGCGCATTTTGCCAGCCTAGTTCGGCCACACGGGAGGGTAATCATGTACAATGTCTCAAGGCGCCAGGCCCTCGCGGCCGGTGGCGGCCTCGTCGCATCGATCTTAGCACCGCGGCGTTTCGCCAGCGCGGCGATCGGCAACACACTCAATATTGCCTACAACGTAAATTTGCCGTCGTTTGATCCTGACGTAGGCCCGTCCTCCGTCAATCCGACAATTCAGGCGATCTATCGGTCGATCTTCGACCAATACATTGGACAGAAGCCCAATCTGTCGTTTGAGCCTGGCCTCATCACCAACTGGGGCTGGAACGACGACAAGAGTAAAGTCTTCATGGATGTGCGGCAGAGCGTCGTCTGGCACGACGGCACGCCGTTCACGCCCGACGACGTGATCTGGTCGATCCAGCGCGAGGCCAAGCCCGACGGCGGCAATCCGGTGTCGTTCATTTGGGCGGGCATCGACAACTTCAAGGTCGATGGCAACCGCATCACCGCCGACGTGAAGCAGTACGATCCGGTGCTGTTCAAATGGATGGCGTTCCTGACCGGCTATGTGCTGCCCAAGGCCTACTACCAAAAGGTCGGCCCACAAGGTTTCGAGAAGGCCCCGATCGGCACCGGCCCCTATATGGTCGACGCCTACGAGGGCAACGCCTATCTGCGGCTCAAAGCCAACCCGAATTACTGGGGCGGCAAGCCTGCGTTCGAGACGGTGGTGTTCAAGTTCGTGCCGGACGCGACGAGCCGCGTCGCGGAGATCGAAAGCGGCTCCTCGGACGTGACGCTTGAGGTGCCGTACGAAGAGTTCGATCGGCTCAAGATCAAGCCCGGCCTCAAGGGCGTAGTCACGCCAATCTCCGACATCGGGCAGATCTTCATCACCAACGGCGGCGTCATGGATGACAAGAACGTTCGCCTAGCGATGTGCCACGCGGTCGACAAGGACACGATCATCAAGCGCCTGCTGCGCGGCTACGGTGTGCCGATTGCGACCCTCGAGGCGCCGGAGTATGCGGCCTTCGATCCGACCATCAAGGTGTCTTACGACCCGGCGCTGGCGACAAAGCTCCTCGCCGCCAGCGGCTATTCGAAGGACAAGCCGGTCAGGTTCACTATCCAGACGACGCGCGGCTTTAAGCCGAAGGATTACGAGATGATCCAGGCGATCGTGGGCATGTGGCGCAACGTCGGCATCGACGCCAACATCGAGATCTACGAAATTGCCAAGCATTTCGAGTTGCGCATGTCGCACAAGCTCGCGCCGGCGGCGTTCTACAACTGGGGCAACGCCATCGGCGACCCAACCTGCTCCACTGGGTTTGCGATGTGGAGCAAGTCGCCGCACTCGGCGTGGCACTCCGACGACCTCGATGCCAAGATCGGCCCGTTGTGGGGCGAAAAGGATGAAAAGAAGCGCATCCAGGGTTGGAAAGACGTCGACCGTTATATCGCCGAGCAGGGTTACATCCTACCGCTCCTGCAGTACGCGCAGCCGATCCTCTACAAGGCCGAGTTGAAGGTGACGCCGAACGTGTCAGGCGCCCTGCAGCCAGCGTCATTGATCACCCGGGCGTAAGCCTCGTCGCCGCGGTCCGCCGCCGCGCTCCGGCGCGGCGGCTTTTGACGAGGTTTCCTGCAAGGACCGTTCATGCTGTTTGCCGTCCTCGTCAATCGCATGGTTCTGGCGCTGCTGACGCTTGCCGGCGTGGCGGTCATCGTGTTCGTGCTGTTGCGCGTGGTGCCGGGGGATCCCGTCGCCATGATGATCTCGCCGGGCGCAAGCGAGGCCGACATAGCGGCACTGAAAACCCACTACGGCCTCGACACGCCGATCCTGACGCAGTTCTGGATCTGGATTAAAGGCGTGATTAGCGGTGACTTCGGCACCTCGATCACGCTGCACCTTCATGTGACGGAAATTCTGGCCGCGCGGCTGCCCGCCACCATCGAGCTCGCGATTCTGGCGCTGCTTTCGGCCATCGTGTTGGGCGGCGTCGGCGCCGTCGCTGGCACGCTGATGCGACGCACCGTCGGTGAGGCTGTGATTGACGGGGTCAACAGCATCTTGCTGGCTGTGCCGGACTTCATCTGGGCACTTGCTCTGGTACTCGTCTTTGCCGTTGCGATTCCCATGCTGCCGATCACTGGCCGCATCGACCCGGCGTTGGCGGAGGGTTTTTCCACCCGTTTCTATCTGGTGGAAAGCATCATCACCGGCCGGTTTACGGTCGCCGGCGACATCCTCAGTCACATGACGATGCCGGCGCTGGCGCTTGCGCTGCCGCTCGGTGCAGTGATCGTGCGGCTGCTCAAGCAATCGCTCAAGGAAGCCATGGTGCAAGACTACGTGCTGCTGGCGCGCATCAAAGGCTTCCGCGAGCTTCGCCTCGTGTTGCAGGAGGCGCTGCGCAATGCGGTCGGTCCGACGCTTGCTCTGACCGGCGTTCAGTTCACCTTTCTGATCGGCGGCACCGTGATTGTCGAGCGCATCTTCGCCTATCCGGGTATCGGCAATCTCGCCATTGATGCCGTCATTAACCGCGACTTCCCGTTGATCCAGGGGCTGGTACTGCTGTTTGGGCTGATTTTCATCCTC
>Ga0187783_10004775_pt1 | contig 10017 bp, 9 predicted proteins | sample 1015_SJ02_MP02_2_FD_132471 | JGI IMG/M metagenome (GOLD analysis project Ga0187783, IMG submission 132471) | Tropical peat soil microbial communities from peatlands in Department of Meta, Colombia - 1015_SJ02_MP02_20_MG | ecosystem: Environmental > Terrestrial > Soil > Wetlands > Peat | place... | reverse complement strand
GTACTCGGGCCAGGCGGCCTGCGCCTCGGTCTCGGGCGTGAACTCGCCGTACTTGATGGTGCCGATGTAGTTGCCCTCGCTGTCGTAGGCGTGGCTGCCGAAGGCCTCGCGATACTCCTCCGACACCTCCCCGCCTTCGGCCGCCTGCTTGATCGAAAGGCTGATGCGCCGGCGCGCGGTGTCCAGCTCGATGATCTTCACCCAGAGCTCCTCGCCGGCCGTCACCACCTGGTCGGGCGAGTCGACGTGGTGCGCGGCCATCTCCGAGATGTGCACGAGCCCCTCGATCCCCTCGCCCACTTGGATGAAGGCCCCGAAGGGCACGAGCTTGGTGACCCGGCCGTAGACGAGCTGATCGACCGCGTGGCTGTCGGCGAAGACCTGCCAGGGGTCGGACTGGGTGGCCTTCAGCGAGAGCGAGATGCGCTCCTTGGCGAAGTCCACGTCGAGCACCTCGACGTCGACCTCGTCGCCGACGGCGACGACCTGGCTGGGGTGGTCGATGTGCTTCCAGCTGAGCTCGGAGACGTGGATCAGCCCGTCCATCCCGCCAAGGTCCACGAAGGCCCCGAAGTTCACGACCGAGGAGATGACCCCGTGGCGGCGCTCACCGGGCTTGAGGTTCGCCAGGAAGTCGCCGCGCTGCTCCTTCTGGGTCTCCTCGAGCCAGGCGCGGCGCGAGAGCACCACGTTGTTGCGGTTGCGGTCGAGCTCGATGATCTTCGCCTCGACGGCCTTGCCGATGTAGGGCTGCAGCTCGCGCACGCGGCGCAGCTCGACCAGCGACGCGGGCAAAAAGCCCCGCAGCCCGATGTCGACGATCAAACCGCCCTTGACGACCTCGATGACGACGCCCTTGACAACCTCGTCACGGTTCTTCAGCTCCTCGATGTTGGCCCACGCCTTCTCGTACTGCGCGCGCTTCTTCGAGAGGACGAGGCGGCCCTCCTTGTCCTCCTTCTGCAGGACCAGGCACTCGACGCGCTCGCCCAGCGAGACGATCTCCGAGGGGTCGACGTCGTTGCGGATCGAGAGCTCGCGGCTGGGGATGACGCCCTCGGACTTGAAGCCGATGTCGAGCAGCACCTCGTCGTGGTCGATCTTGACGACGGTGCCCACGACGAGGTCGCCGTCGTCGAACTCGAGGACGCTGTCGCTCACGAGGGCCGTCAGGTCGGTGCCTTCGAGGTCGTCCTCGGTGATGACGCGCGGGATGTAGTTCCCGGCTTCGTCGAAGGTGCCCATCTGCTGGGAGGAGAGGAGGCTCGGGCCGTCCGCCATGGGTACTACTTTCGCTTGACCGCACCGGGGTCTGACTCGACAGTAGGGCTGGGTCGCCGGTGCAAACCCAGCGGTCAACTCTAGCAGCGCTCTAGCCCTTGGCCGCCGCCCAGTTCTCGCCCCAACTGAGCGAGATCTCGAGCGGCACGCTCAGGGTGGCCGCGTTGGTCAGCGCGTCGGTGATGATCGCGCTAACCGGCTCTCGCTCCTCGGGTGGCGCCTCGACGAGCACCTCGTCGTGCACTTGGAGGATGAGGCGGGCCTCGAGGCCGGCCCGCTCGAGCTCGCGATCGAGCCGCACCAGCGCGGACTTGAAGACGTCGGCCGCGAGTCCCTGGATGCCCGCGTTCATGGCCTGGCGCTCGGCCGCCTGGCGCTGGGGGCCGACGGCCGTCGTGAGGTCGGGGAAGGGGCGGATCCGCCCGAACTCGGTGCGCGAGTAGCCCTGGCGGCGGATCTCCTTGACCACGTTGTCGAGGTAGTGGCGCAGGCTCGGGAAGCCCTCGAAGTACTTGTTCATGATCTCGCGCGCCGCCGCGACCGGCACGCCCAGGCGCTGGGAGAGCCCGTAGGCCTCCATGCCGTAGGCGAGGCCGTACGAGACGGCCTTGGCCCGCTCGCGTTGCTCGGCGGTGACGTCCTCGGGCGCGACGCCGAAGACGGCGGCGGCGATCCAGCGGTGCACGTCCTGGTGCGAGGCGAAGGCCGCCAGCAGGCCCTGGTCCTGGGAGAGGTGCGCCAGGATGCGCAATTCGATCTGGTTGTAGTCCGACACGGCCATCAGCCAGCCGTCGGTCGGCACGAAGGCGTAGCGCAGCCGCCGACCCTCGCTCGAGCGCACGGGGATGTTGTGCAGGTTCGGGTTCTCCGAGGAGAGCCGGCCGGTGCGCGCGACGACCTGGCTGAACGTGGCGTGGATGCGCCCGTCGGGACCGACCGTGTCGATTAGCGGCGCCCCGTAGGTGCTGCGTAGCTTCTCCACCTCGCGAAAGCGCAGGATCAGTGGCACGATCCGGTGCTCGTCGACGATCGCCTCCAGGCTCGCCGCGTCGGTCGAGTAGCCCGACTTGATCTTCTTGCCCGGGGTTAGGTGGAGTTCGTCGAAGAGCACGGCCTGGAGCTGCTGGGGGGAATTCACCTTGAACTCGTGGCCGGCCACGTGCTGGATCTCGGCGTCGAGGGCCTTGGCCTCGGCGGCGAACTCCTCGGCGATCGTGCGCAGCATCGTTACGTCGACGCGGACCCCTCGCGCCTCCATGCGCCCGAGCACGCGCACGAGGGGCAGCTCGACCTGCTCGTAGATGCGCCCCAGCTCCCAGCGCTCAATCTCGCCGCGCAGCACCGTGCGCAGGCGCGCGACACGATCGACCTCCTCGAGGAGCGTCTCGTCGCTCGCTTCGCCAAAGAGCGACGGGCGCGCCTCGCCCCCCGCCTCGCCGAGGTAGCGCGTAGCGACGCTCGCCAGGTCGTAGCGGCCGCTGATCGCGTCCACGAGGAAGGCCATGATCGACGTGTCGTCCGACGGTTCGGCCAGCTCGACGCCGCGCTCGTCGGCCGCTCGGTAGAGCCCCTTCACGTCGTGACCGGCCAGCGCCGTCGCGCCCGCCGCCGCCAGGAACGTTGCCACGTCCACCGTCGCCACCGCACCATCGGCCGCGCTGAGAACCGCCACGCGGTCGCCGCCAAAGGCGACAACGGGCCTCGAGGTGTGCTGCAGCACCTCAGCCAGCGCCACTTGTCGCAGCGTTGGCGCCTCGGCGGCTCTCGCGGGCCCGGTCGGCTCGCTCTCGGCCGCGGGCTCGCCAAAGAGCCCGTCGCTCATGAGCTTGCCCATGCGGGTGCGCATGGAGTTCATCTCGAAGCGCTCGAAGAACTCGTTCACCTCGCTGCGGCGCCAACCGCCGAGCGCGAGCTCGTCGAGCGTGACGCCCACGGGGACGTCGCGCAGCAGGCGCATGACCCGCTCGTTATTGCGGGCCCTCTCCTCGTACTCGGCCAGGCTTTCGCGCAGCTTGGGGGTCAGGGCGGCCAGGTTGGCGTACAGGTCGTCGAGGTCGCGGTACTGGCTGAAGAGCTTCGCCGCCGTTTTCTCGCCCACGCCCGGTACGCCGGGCAGGTTGTCCGACGTGTCCCCGCGCAGCGCCGCGAGCATCGGGTAGCGGGCCGGCTCGATCCCGCAGCGCTCGATGATGCCGGCCTCGTCGTAGAGCGAGTAGTCCGACACGCCGCGGCGGTTGTAGAGGACCTTGACGAACGGGTCCTCCACCAGTTGGAACGTGTCGCGATCGCCCGACACGACCACGACGGGGCTCTTCGCGTCCCGTCCCTGGGTGGCGAGCGTGGCCAGCACGTCGTCGGCCTCGAAGCGCTCGACGCCCACGACGGGCACGTGCAGGGCCTCGCACATCGACCGGATGAGGTCGAACTGGTGCTCGAGTTCGGGCGGCGTCTCGGCGCGGCCGCCCTTGTAGTCGGGCGTCAGCTCGTCGCGAAAGGTCCCGCCGGGCATGTCAAAGGCAACGGCCACGCCCCACGGCAGCTGGGTCGACACGAGCGACGCCAGCATCGAAGCGAAGCCGTGCAGCGCGTTGGTGACCAGCCCCGAAGAGGTCTGGATGTCGGGCGGCAGCGCGAAGAAGGCCCGAAAGGCCAGCGACATCCCGTCGAGCAGGACGAGCGGCCGCTGCTCGGCCGCCTCAGCCAACGAACTCGCCCTTCAGGATCTGCTGGGCGACGTCGCGCATACGCGTGCGCGCGCGCATGGCCGACTGCTGAATGACCTCGAAGGCCGCGGGCTCGTCCATGCCGCGCTCGGCCATGAGGCGCTCCTTGGCCCGCTGGACGATCTCGCGCGTCTCGATCTTGTCGTCGGCGCGCGGCGCGTCGGCGAGCAGCGGCTGGCTCGCCGCGGGGTCGAGGATCGCGGCGAGCTTGGGCAGGATCTCGCTGCTGCGAAAGGGCTTGACGAGATACGCCGCCACCCCCGCGTCACGGGCACTCTCGATGAGCGCCCGCTGGCTGAACGCGGTGAGCAAGACGACGACCGTCTTGGTGCCCCGTAGGGCAGCGGCGACCTCGATGCCGTCGAGGCCGGGCATCTTGATGTCGAGCAGCGCGAGGTCCGGCTCGTGCTCCTTGATGATCGCCAGCGCATCGTCGCCCCGTGCGGCCTCGCCGACGACGAGGTAGCCGTCGTCCTCGAGGATCTCCTTCAGGTCGAGCCTGATGATCGACTCGTCGTCGGCGATGACGACGCGCCTAGCCACGGTCATTCTCGGGGGTCCACTCGCGAAGCAGCTCATCGCGCGCCACAGTCAGTTCGCGCACCTCAGCGGCTCGACGCTCCATCTCGGCGTTGGCGACCGCGACGTGCCGGCTCAGTTCCTCGTACTCCTTGGACTGCAGCGGTGTCTCGGAGACGAGCGCCCGGATCCTCGCGTCGTCGAGCGCGTCGTTCCACACCGCGACCTGCTCCTCGAGTACCGCCAGGCTCTCGCGGGCCTGGGCCAGCTGGCGTTGCACGTCCTCCAGGCGACGCTTGACGAGGCGAGAGCCCATGGGGCCAGTCTACGGTCCGAGGTCTCAGGCCATCGAGAGGACCTCGGCCTCGGCCAGCATCGCAGCCGACGGCTCGAGCCCAGCGCTGACGTCAATCGCGTCGACTTCGTGCGAGCCGTCCAGCACCGCCACGTCATCGAGGTCGCTCGGCTCGCTGACGCAGTAGTGGGCGAGCGCCCGGTGGACCCGCCTCGCGTAGGGCGACTCGAAGAAGCCCCCGAGGTAGGCCCGCAGGCCGAGCTCGTCGGCCTTGGCGAACATGGTTCTCGCGTTCGCCAGTCCGCCCACGCGAGCGGGCTTCACGCACACGACCTCAGCCGCCGCGTTCTTGGCTATCTGGCTGAGGTCGCGCAACGTGCGCACGCCCTCGTCCAGGCTGAGGGGGACCTCGAGTCTCGAGGCCAGTCGGGCGTGATCGGCGATGTCGCCGACGTCGTACGGCTGCTCCACCGCGGCGATGGTCGCGACGTCGCTCACCTGCTCAACCTGGTGGAGCACATCGTTGTCGACGCTGGCCGAGCAGTTGAAGTCCAGCAGGATCGGCACGTCCAGGCGACTGAGCCTCTCGAGCGTGCGGCGGTTGAGCTGGCCGGGGGCGGTCTTGATCCGCACGCGCTCGACGCCGGGTTCGACGCTCCACTCCGGCTCGTCGCCGAGCAGTGAGAACGTGACCTGGCGGGGCGTGTCGTAACTCTCGGGCCACAACGCCTCGATCGTGCAGGGCGCCGCGCGCAATTCGCGGTCGAGCACCGCCATCTCGAGCAGCGCCGCCGCCGCGTTGCTCGCCGAGGTCGCCGCACTCAGTCGCGCGACGTGATTCCACGGCGGCATCCCGCCCTCTCGGCTGACGACCTCGCTCAGCTTCGTGATCGCGCGGCGTACCGCCTCGACCACCTCGTACCCGCTCGGGTCGCCGTGCAGCGACTGCGGCTGGGGGGCCACCTCACCGTAACCAACGTTGCCTTCGTGCTCGAGACGCAGGAACAGTCGCTCGCGCGTTCGGTGTTCTTGCGCGGCCGCGCGAATCGGTCGCGCGAGCTTGACGTGCTGGCGATACAACGTGACCTCCACCCCCGCAACCTTACGTTCGCTGTTACTCTGTTCGCCGCGGCCCGGATGGCGGAATTGGCAGACGCGGAGGCCTCAAAAGCCTTTACTCGAGAGGGTGTGTGGGTTCAAGTCCCACTCCGGGCACGCCGGCGCCACTGTTAGCGTTGGGGAGTGGCGGACGAGGCAAGCCTCAGGTTTCGTGACGACGTCGTCGCGCTCTTCCCGGGCCAAGGCTCAATCGCGGGCGGCGCGGGCGTTCCCTGGCGGTCGTCGAACCACTGGCCACTCGTCGAGCGCGTCGGCGACGTCGCCGACCTGGACGTCGCGTCACTGCTTCTCACAGCCAGCGACGACGAGGTCGTGCGCACCGACCACGCGCAACTCGCCACCTTCGCCCTTTCGATGGTGGGCTATCGCGAGCTGCTCGATCAAGGCGTCCTCCCCCGCTACCTCCTGGGCCACAGCCTCGGCGAGTTTTCGGCACTGGTCGCCTCGGGGCTGCTCACGCTCGATGAGGGCGCGCGACTGATCGCGGCCCGGGGCCGAGCCATGGCGAGCGCCGCGCGCACGATCGACGGCTCGATGGTCGCCGTGATGGGCGGCGACAACGGTTCCCGCGCGGCGCTCGAGCGCCTCGACGACGTCTGGGTCGCCAACGTGAACGGGCCCGGTCAGGTCGTTGTCAGCGGCACCCGCGGTGGCCTTAACACGCTCCTCGATCGGCACCGGGAGCTCGGCTGGCGCCGCGCCACCCCGATCCCCGTGGGCGGGGCCTTCCATTCGCCCCTGATGGCGCCCGCTCAGGACGAGCTCGACGACGCGCTGCGCGCGGCCGTCTGGGGCGCGACCGAAGCCGTCGTCATCTCCAACGTCGACGCCGCCGCGCACTCGGATCCCGAGGAGTGGCGCGAGCTACTGAGTCGCCAGCTCACGTCGCCCGTCGAGTTCCTCGCCGCCACGCTGGCCCTGCCGCTGACCGTGCAGACCTCGATCGAGCTGCCACCGAGCGGGGTATTGACCGGCCTCACCAAGCGCATTCGCCCCTTCGAGCGCCAATTCGCTCCCCGGTCCCTAGACGAGTTACAGGAGATCGCACCATGAGTCGTCACGTCCTCGTCACCGGCGCGAGCCGCGGTATCGGCGCCGCCGTCGCCGACTACTTCATCAGTGAGGGCGACCGCGTCGTCGCGCTCTCCCGGTCGGGTGGCGCGCCGGAGGGCTGCGCGAAGTCCTTCGTCGTCGACGTCACCGATTCGACCCAGGTGAGCGACGCCGTAAAGAGTGCCGTCGCCGAGTTCGGTCCCGTCGAGGTGGCCGTGGTCAACGCCGGGGTCACGCGCGACGGGCTCGCGCTACGCATGTCCGACGAACAGTGGCGCGAGGTGCTCGCGACCGATCTCGACGGGGCTTTCTACACCGCGCGGGCCGTGATGGCCTCGATGGTGCGGGCACGAGCCGGATCCATCATCTTCATCGGGTCGATCTCACCGTTCCTCGGCGTGCCGGGACAGGCCAACTACGCCGCCGCCAAGGGCGGTCTGGTCGGACTGGCCAGAGCGCTCGCCCGGGAGGTCGCCTCGCGGTCCATCACTGTGAACGTCGTGGCGCCGGGTCTCATCGACTCCGACATGACCAACGACCTCGCAACGCGCGACGCCACGGCCGCAATGATCCCGCTCGGTCGCATCGGCGCACCGTCCGATGTCGCGGGCGTGGTGGGGTTCCTCGCCAGTAACCACGCTCGCTACGTCACGGGCGCGGTCATCGCGGTCGACGGGGGGCTCGCCCTCGGCCTCTAGTGGCTTCCCCGACCAAGTCGAGTGGGTACGATGGGTCGACAGAAAAAAGGGGTAGCACCATGGACCGCAACGAAGCGTTCGCGAAGTTCACCGACGACACCGTCGAAGTGTTGGCCGTCGACCCGTCGCAGGTGACTGTCGAGGCGTCCTTCAGCGACGACCTTGGCGCGGACAGTCTCGACCTCGTGGAACTCGTGATGGCGCTCGAGGAGACGTTCGACATCGAGGTCGCCGAAGACGAGCTCAAGGAGATCAAAACCGTGGGCGAGGCCTTCGACCTGATCTACTCGAAGCTGTAGTGCGCGTTGCGCTTACCCCCTCCGGGCCGGTCGAGGGACGACGGGTCGCCGTCACCGGACTCGGTGCGCTGACTTGCGCGGGCGTCGGCGTCGGCGCCCTCTGGGAGGCCCTGCAACGGCCCGTCGCGCCGGCGTCCAAGCGCGTTAGTCACTTCGACGCCTCGCACCTCGGTGGGCCAAAGGAGTTGCGCCGACTCGACCCCTTCGCCCTCTACGCGCTCATGGCCGCTGACGAGGCGTGGCGCCAGAGCGGCCTCGAGGGCCCCTTCGACGACGCCGGCAGTCTGGTCACGACGGGCATCGGCGGACTCCAGACGACCCTGGAGCAGGACTCGGTGCTGCTGGAGAAGGGACCTGATCGCGTCTCGCCGTTCCTCGTGCCGATGATGATGCCGAACGCCGCGACCGCGGCCGTGTCGATGCGCTTCGGTCTGGGGGGGCCCTGCGAAACCGTCACGACGGCGTGCGCCGCGGGCACGCACGCCATCGGCAACGCCGCGCGATGGGTAGCCACCGGTCGGTGCACCATCGCCGTCGCCGGCGGCGCCGAGGCGGTGATCGTGCCGATCGCCGAAGCCGGCTTTCGCAACATGACGGCCCTATCGACCAAGGACTTCTCGTGCCCCTTCGACGTGAACCGCGACGGCTTCGTGATGGGCGAGGGAGCGGGCATCTTGATACTCGAGGAGTGGGACCACGCCACCCGCCGCGGCGCCACCATCCTCGCCGAGGTGGTCGGCGCCGCGTCGACGGCCGACGCCCACCACATCACGGCCCCGGACCCGAGCGGGCGCGGCGCCGTTCGCTGCATGGAGCTGGCGCTCGATGACGCCGCCCTCGGGCCCGGCGACGTCTCGCACATCAACGCGCACGGCACTTCGACGCCACTTAACGACCTCGCCGAGTCCATCGCCGTGCACCACGTCTTTGGCGACGCGGCTCCGCCGACCACGTCGATCAAGGGACACCTCGGACACTCTCTCGCCGCCGCCGGGGCCCTCGAGGGCGTCGTCTCGGTGCTGACCCTGCAGAATCAGGTGATTCCGCCGACGGCCGGCACCACGGACGTTGACCCCGAGATCGCCTTGGACGTCGTGCTGGGCGCGCCGCGTCCGGCCGAGGTCGATGTCGTGCTCTCCAACTCCTTTGGCTTCGGGGGCCACAACGGCTCGGTGATCCTCCGGCGGGTTGGCTCGAACTAGAGCGTCCACTCGTCGAAGTGGCGTTCGACGTAGGAGTTCTCGTAGGCCCAGCGGGCGTTGGCGATGAACTCGCCGAGCTTGACCGGGTCCTTCACCCCCGGCGCGCTCTCCACGCCGGCGCGCACGTCGACCCCGTAGACCGGGAAGTTCTGCACGACGTCGACCACGCTCGACGCGCTCATGCCGCCCGAGGCGATGACCGGCGTGCGCGGCGTCGAGTCCGCGAGCAGCTCGAGCGAGTCGGCGAGGGCCTCTCGCTGGTCGTGCTCGGGCAGGACGAAGTAGTCCACGCCCTTGACCGGCGTCAGCCGCTCGGTGCCCTCGGGCACCATGCGCAGCACCGTGTTCACCCGCTCGGCGACGTAGAGCAAGTCGTCGCCCGTGGCCGGCCCGTCGATCTGCACGGCGCTCAGTCCGATGGTGTTGGCGATCTCGACGATGCGCTGGGGCAGCTCGTGGCGAAAGACCCCGACCGTCACCGCACCGGGCGGCAAACGCCGGATGATGTCGTGCGCGGTGGCGACGGGCAGCTGGCAGGGTGTCAGCGCGAAATCGAACCCGACCGCAGTCGCGCCCAGGCCAATCGACAAGAGGGCGTCCTCCTCGGTCGTGACGCCCGAGACCTTGACGAAGAGACCCTCAGTGGTGAGTCGCACGCGCCGCGTCCATCGGTCGTACGTTAGTTGCGGCCGGTCGTTCTCACCGGACTTCGACCACTGAGAGGTCACCGCTCGCCAGTTCGCCCGACAGCAGCGAGCGGTGCGCGAAGCCGAGTCCGATCACGCCGCCCTCTCGAGCCAGCGAGCTGGTGACGCCTTGAGGCCCCGC
>Ga0187783_10004774_pt1 | contig 10017 bp, 7 predicted proteins | sample 1015_SJ02_MP02_2_FD_132471 | JGI IMG/M metagenome (GOLD analysis project Ga0187783, IMG submission 132471) | Tropical peat soil microbial communities from peatlands in Department of Meta, Colombia - 1015_SJ02_MP02_20_MG | ecosystem: Environmental > Terrestrial > Soil > Wetlands > Peat | place... | reverse complement strand
TCCCGGTAACCCAGCTCGTCGACCTGGGCGGCGAGCCGGCCGTGCGGATCAGCAGCCCGGATGCCTCGCGCGAACTCTGGCGCGGGGGGTCCGGGGGCACCGGGACGATCATCGGCGCGACCGACCCGCCCTGGGCGGTCGAGCTGTGGCGGTGGGAGGTCATGCCCGGGGAGGCGTTCGGCGGTGACGCGCACGCGCCCGCCACGCGCGAGATGGTGTGGGTCCAGGAGGGGACCCTGACGCTGACGGTCGCCGGCGAGCGGCATGAACTCGGGCCCGGCCAGTGCGCCCGCTTCCCCGGCAGCCGCCCGCACCGCTACGGCAACGAGGGCCAGGAGCCGGTCCGGCTCACCATGGTGGTGGTCGTGCCGCCGGCCGAAGGATAAGGACCCGCCGGCCTGGACCCCTAGCTCCTGGCCGATCAGCCAGTCGCGCGCGGCGATGGCCGAGCCGCGGGCGCCGGCCATGTCGAGGTCGGGAACCAGGGAGATCTCCGCGGCCCTGGCCTGCTCCTCGCGCAGCACCGTATGGGCGCGCACCTCGGCGAGGAACCAGTCGCGGAAGTGCGGCGTGGCCTCGACCACCCCGCCGCCGAGGAAGTACTCGCCGGGATCGAAGAAGTTCGCAGCGATGGTGAATAGCCGCCCGAGGGCGATGGCCTGCTGCCTGAAGATGGTCAGGGCCAGCTCATTGCCATCTTCCCCGTACCGGCGGACGAGCTTGGCGGCCTTGTCCAGCGGCAGCCCGGCGAGCTCGTGGTGCTCGTACTTGCTCAGCCAGTACGGCAGCAGGTTCTTCTGGATGCCGGTGAGCGAGGCGACGCTCTCCGCATCGCCCCATTGACCGCAGTTGCACGCAGGCACCGGCTGGCCGGGGGCGAGCAGGCCTTCCATCGGGATCGGGACGTGGCCGAGTTCCCCGGCCATCCCGGCTGCCCCCTTGATCACCCGCCCGGCCTCCACGAGCCCGCCGCCCAGCCCGGTGCCCACGATCGCGGAGACCGAGCTATGCCGCCAGGAATCAGGGCCGAACCTGACGTGGTGCGCGTACAGCGCGGCCGCGTTCCCGTCGTTGTTGTAGACGACCGGAAGCCCGAGGCGGCCGGCCAGCGCGCCGCGGATGTCGAACCCGCCCCAGCCGGCGTCCCCGAAGTTCGTCGCGCCCTTGGAGGAGATGATGCCGTCCGCGCTGGCGGGCCCGGGCGTGTCAAGGCCCACCGCCCGGACCGAGGCGATCGGCACGCCGGTCAGCCCGAGCACCTGCTCCACGGAGTCGACCAGGGACGCGATGGCCTTGTCCGGCCCCTCCCTGACGTTGCTGGGCACTTCGGCCATCTCGTCGAGGAGGAAGCGGCCCGCGGCATCGAGGACCGTCCCGTTGTTCGTGGTCCCGCCGTTATCCACGCCAACCACCACCCAGTCGACTGGCATGCGTCCTCCTCGTCCGGTCGCTGAGCCAAGGGTAGGGAAATGCCTTGGCAAAGAGCAATATCGCCACGACAGGGTGGCCGGGCACCTTCGCGCATTTCTCCCATTCCGACCAGCCACGGCAAGGCCAGGACCCGCGACCGGATCCTCACCGGACCCATCTACGGCCGCAGTATCCGACCGTGCAACAGCCGACGGTGCAACAGCCGACCGGGCAGCAGCCGCCGGACTGGCCGAGCCAAGGCCGCCACCGCGTGCGCACCATCGTGATCGCGTCGATTGCCGGCCTGGTTTTGCTGGTCGTCGGCGTCGGGATCGGGTCTGCGACGGCGGTAAATCCAAGCTTGCCGCGTCGCCCACGGTAACCGTCACGGCGGCGGCTTCCCCGGCCGTAACGGTCACTCGGGGTGCCGGGGCTGCGCCCACCGTAACTGTCACTGTGACCTCGAATGTCACGGTGACCGCTGGTGCTGCTGCCCCTTCCTCAACAGCCTCAACGGTGCTGATCAGCTTCTCCGGCAGCGGCATCCGGAATTCGGCGCCGTTCGTCGTTAACAGCTCCGCGGTGACGGCGAGCTACAGCTACGACTGCTCCTCGTTCGGGGGCCAGGGAAACTTCATCGCGGACCTGGTGAGCGGGAGCCCCGGCAGCGGGAACTACGACGATGAGTCGATCGCCAATCAGCTTGGCTCCGGAGGCAGCCAGACCACTACGGTCTACCCCCAAGACGTGGGGAACTCTTACTACTTGGAGGTCAACTCCGAGTGCTCGTGGAGCATCACGCTGACTACAGGCTGACGCTCACCCGGCCGCAGCCTGGCCTCCCCAGCTTGTGAGCTGCGTAGGTCAGCACTCCCGGACCGTCCGGAACACGGATCGTAACAAACTCTGAACTGATACGGCATGGCAACCGGGCCGGACATGCGAGATCCGGCACTCTATGTAATGCGATGTATCCATTTGGTGAACGAGGAGATCACCGACGTGACCGCACCTGCCACCCCCGAGTCCCAGACCACCGCCCGCCGCGTAGCGGACCAGGCTTACTGCCTGCTGCGGAAAGGCTTCACCCCCGCGGACATGTACGCCCTGGCCTACTCCGAGCCGCCCAGCCCCGAACCGGCCGCCCTAGTAACAGCAGCCGCCATGCAGGCCCTGGAGCACCACGCCCCATTCGACCCCTCGGTACTTGAGGACCCTAATTGGGTGAGGGACTTCTGGGCGACGGTGGATTACCACGAAGCCCTCCGCCATCCCCGAACGCGCCGGACGGCGCACAGAAATGGCCGTTGACCAGGTGAAACACCGTCAGCCCATGATCGCGTAGTCATGTCTGGGAGCGGCCTTGGTGAGCTGCGGAGGATCGGGGATTGATCGAGGTTCAGCCATCGGCACTGTCCGGCGGGACCGGATATTTATGCACGGCTACTGACGTGGGCAGCTACGTGACGATGTACGGGAAGCGTTGTGCAGAATTCACAAGCCGCTTCCGCGAGAAACGTGCTCATCTGCCGCAAGTAATGGGTGTTCCAGGTGCCTGGAGGCCAGTGCAGCCTTACTGTCTCCTGGACCGGTAGTCAGTCGGCTGGCGAGATGCTGAGGATCTCGATGTGGCGGACTCCGATATGCGCGACGAACTCGGCGTTCCGCCTGATGATCGACCGGACGGTTTCGGCCGCGGCCGACGGCCCATGAGCCTCGCACTCGATCGTGACAGCCGCCTCGTCCAGCATGTCCCACTGCACGGTCGGCGGCTTGAGGTAGCCAGTGCGATAGGTGGCGGCGATCGCCGCCTGAAAGCAGGACCGGCTGTCGTTGGTCAGGGCCGGGTAGGGCCCGGCGGTCATCCGGGCGGTGACCTGGAACTTGCGCAGCCGCCGGCCGGGAGTCCTGGGCTCTGGCCCGCCGGCCTTCAGCAGCGGCTCGATCGTGCCGGCGAGCCAGACCGGGCCAGTGGCGAGCTCGGCGTCGGGGGCCGGGAGCTTGTGCCGCTCGCGCCATTTTCCGACCAGGCCGGGATCGGTATCGAGTGCGCGAGCGATCTCTGCGATGCCATAGACCTTCACGGGGAGCTCCCTCCGTTCTGTCGTTACAGCCGACAGTTTATCACATCTGTCGTCGTACCAGACAGATTGCTGAGGACCTTCGGAGGCCGATCGCAGCTTCCGCTCATGCCGCGGGTCGCGCTTCGAACGTGCAGTCAGTGGCTGCCGTTTGCCGGCAGCAGGCGGCCAGCGAGGGTTACCTCGCATACCTGTAGTTGCGAGGCTTCGCCTATGCCATGGTCGATCAGGTGTCTGCGGACCGTGGACAACCTGTCACGGAGTTCCTGCGACACGCCGCGCTGCACTGCCACCATGGGGATGACGCCCGGCTGTGAGGGGAGAACGGGTGTCTGGCTCGTGATGAGATTGAGTCTCTTGCGCTGCTCGATCATGCCGGACAAGATCTCGGCTGCACGAGGGTCGTGCTGCAGCCAGATGTTGAACAGGCGGGCATAGACAATGGCCTGGGCTGGTGCCCATGTGATCGTTGGCGCGCCCTTCGGCTTGACCTCCACGGCTAGGAGCCGACCAGCTGAGTCGATTGCCAGAAGGTCGCACCTGCCGCCGAATGCGGCAGGTCTCTTCCCTGGCACCGGCGCCGTGCTGAGCGCACGCAGCAGATCAGCGGTCACGCGGTCCATGACCCGTTGCCTGGTGGGCGCGTCACGAAAATGCAGGAGGACCTCCCTGTCGAGCATTACGCGATTGGCGGAGTCGAACGAGGACACTGCAGCCTGCACGGCACCCTCGACGGCGACCGCGGCCGCTTTGGGGATAACGGCGTCGAGGTAACCATCGACGGTGTCCGCCCGTGCCGCGGCCTCGCCGATCGCCGTCCAGGACATCCACGCTGCCTGGAAGCCTGACGAATGGAAGTCGCGATGGGCCGCCAGCTTGACCGCGCCCGGCTTCCAGTGAACATCGAGCACCGTGGTCAGCCCGACATAGAGCGACGCGTGCTGGGCGCCGGTCTTGGGGTTCCGGCGGAACTGCAAGTCGACCGGGTACCGCGCCTTGCACGCGTATTCTGTAAGGGTGCGGAAGGCACCGCGAGCGTCGAAGAGGTCCAGGAAGTCAGGGTCGACGCGGCGGTCGTAACGGTAATCAAGGTCGTCAAGAATCACAATCATTACTATGCCGCACTTCGTCGCCATGATGCGGCGGGCAGTTCGCCGGCGATCCGCGAATGCAGGACAAGCGCCGATTATCGTCCAGCCTTGACCTTTTGATGCCCTCGATTCGCGACCCGCATGGGGCTGAACAATCCTCGGCGGCCGGACTTGATGAGACGCGCTCACATGCCGCGTATCGCGTGATGGTCCGTCATCGTATTCGGGACGGGTCGGACGGCAACTGGCTCGAACCCTGGCTCACGGCTGTTAGCCAATGGAGGCCGCGCGGGGTTGGCGCCGATATGCGGTGCAATGCGACCTGCAGTGCCTGTCCCATAGGTTGCCGCGGCTCGGTGCGGTGGGGACGCCAACGGGTACTCGCGCCCGGTATGGGCAGGTGGAGGGCCGCCACGCCTGGTAATCGCCGGCTAGGACCGTGCTCAGAGCTGCTGAGCCTGGTCGTTGATCGTCTTCTCTTGCTCGATCACTTAGCTTAGGTAAGTGCGTTAGCCGCCTTCTTGAGTGCCGGTTTCCAACGGCCGCCAGCCACGCCAGGCTGGTGCATAAGCGCGGGACGCTGTTGTGCCTTGTAGTTATGCGGTGACGCGGCGGGTCCGACACGGCTATGGTCGTGGTCGAGATGAACTGGCTTCCTCGGGCGGTGCTGTCTCGTGGAGCGGACAAGGGGTGGGACGTGGCGGCGAACCGGCTGATCCTCGTCAAGGTCGGAGACATCGAGATCGAGGTCGAGGCGGTCCCTGTGGCGGGGACCGAGGCGACGTCAAGCCGCACCGCGCGGGTAGCCGGGAATGTGCTGGAGGCTTTCGGCCGGGCGCAGGATGCGATCATCGAGGTGGCGAAGTCCACTGCAGAGATGATCGACAAGGCGGGAACGGCGGCGCGGCCGGACCGGGTTGATGTGGAGTTCGGGCTGAAGTTCTCCGCTTCTGGCACAGTGATTATGGCCGCTGCCGCCGGTGAGGCCAGCTTGAAGGTCACCCTCGGCTACGACGTCACGGCCAGGCCAGTAGGCGCTTCTCCCGCCGAGGTGGCGGCGCCGGGATCTGGAGTGCCGTCCCTGGGTTTGGCAGGCCCGCCGTGACAGCGGCGGCTGCCGTCCCCGACGGGCGGGTGCCGGGCTACCTGGGGCGGGTGCTGGACGGCGATGGAGCGCCAGTGGGGACGTGCTTCCAGGTCTTGCCGGGTGTGCTGGTGACCGCCTGTCACGTTCTGGATGACATTGGCGCCGCCTTGGGTGACGCCCCGGTCCGGGTGGATCCGCTGGCGGGCGGTGACGCGTTCGACGCGGTCGTGGTCCGCGTGGATCCGGCACGGGACCTGGCGGTTCTGGCTGCTGCGGCGTGCTTGGCGGCGGTGTCGGGGCCGCTGACCGCCACCGACCAGGTGTTGGTGAGAACTCCGGTCGCGGCTACCGGGCATGTCGTGCTGGAGGACCGTGAATGCACCTACCGATTCTTGACCGCGGTCGGTCAGTGGGCCGGGGGGACCACCCGGGATAACGTCATCCCGCTGGGCCGGATGATCGCGGACCGGGTGGTGCCAGGGATGAGCGGCGCGCCGGTCGTCCGGGACGGCGACCACGCGGTGGCAGGGGTGATCTCGGGCCGGTACAACAGCGCAGACGGGTGGCCGCCCAGCACGGTCTGGATTGCCCGGACTGAAGACCTGCTGCCGCTGCTGGACGGCATCACCAGCGTCCCGATGCAGCCGGAACCCCCTACCTTCGCTAATCGTCTGCCGCCGGTATGGAACGTTCCGGTACGGAGTGTGGTGTTCTCAGGCCGGGACGAGCTCCTGTGCCAGTTGCGGCGGCAGGTAGGAAACGGCTCGCCGGTCGCGGTGCAGGCCCTCCACGGCCTCGGCGGGGTCGGGAAGACGCTTCTGGCGGTGGAGTTCGCGCACCGTTTCGCTGATGACTACGACCTTGCGTGGTGGGTCAACGCCGAACAACCGGAACTGGCGCCGGAACAGATCGCCTCTCTTGCCGTCGCGGCCGCCCTGGTCTCAGCGGGCACGCCGGTCCCGCAGGCGGTCGAAGCGGCCCTGGGGCATCTGCGAGGGTCGGATCGGTGGCTGCTGGTGTTCGACAACGCCGAAGACCCGGCAGCGATCCGGCCGCTGTTGCCCGAAGGGCCGGGGCATGTCCTGATCACATCCCGCAATCCGGCCTGGAGCGAGGTGGCCGTCCCGGTCGAGGTTGACGTATTCACCCGCGCCGAGTCGGTGCGCTTGCTCACGTACCAGGTGGCAACGTTGAACGAGCGCGACGCGGACACGATCGCCGGCCGGCTCGGCGATCTGCCACTAGCGGTCGCCCAGGCAGCCGGGGTCCTGGCCGAGACCAAGATGAGCGCATGCGAGTATCTGAACGCCCTGCGGGCGGAGACCGAGCAAGTGCTGAGCGAGGGAGTTCCGGCGACCTATACAGCCTCGCTCGCAGCCGTCGTGCGGGTCGCCACCAAGAAGGTCGCGGCCGTTGACCCCGCCGCGGCACGGGTCCTGAACGTGTGCGCGTTCTTGGCCCCTGAACCGGTCTATGCTGCCTGGTTCGCCTGCCTCGGGCCGGGCGATCTTCCTGAAGGCTTGGCCGAAGTGGCTTCCAGCCCGTTCAAGCTGCGGCAAGGCCTGGCCCTGTTGGCCCGCCACGGCCTGGCCCGGACCACACAAGAAGGCGCGCTGCTGCACCGGCTGACGGCCGCCATCACCTGCCGCACTCTCGCACCGGACGAACAAGACGCTGCCCGCGCCACCGCCGAACAGCTCCTCGTAGCAGCCGCGCCGGTCACCGAGAACCTTTCGACGTGGACCACCTGGGCGGCGATCTTGCCGCATCTGATCCACATCGACCCCGTGGCGACCAGCAACGGTGATCTACGCGAGGTGGCCTGCAACGCGACGCTGATCTTGTACCTGCGAGGCGACTACGGCGCCGGCAAAGAACTTGCCCAACACCTGTACCTATCCTGGAGCGTCAGTCTCGGGAAGGATCACCCCAACACGCTCCACGCCGCGAACAACATCGCCCGCTGCTTGTACGGCCTCGGCGACTACCGGGGCGCACTTGCCCTCAACCGCGACACGCTCGCCCGCCGGCGCCGTGTCCTCGGCGATGACCACCACGGCACGCTTCACTCGGCGAGCAACCTCGCCCGCGACCTGCAGGCCCTGGGTGATTACCACGCTGCCCTGGCGCTGCAGGAAGAGACCCTCGACCGCCGCCGCCGGATCTTCGGCGACGACCACCCCGACACGCTCCACTCGGCCAACCGCCTCGCCGTCGCTCTGCACAGCCTGAAGCGGTACAAGGATGCCCGCAGGATGCACGAGGACATCCTGACGCGAAGCCACAGGATCTTCGGCGACGATGACCCTAATACCCTTCGGGCGGCCAGTGACCTCGCCGTCACCTTGCGAGCCCTCGGCGAGTACGACGCCGCTCGCGCCATGCAGGAGGACAACCTGGCACGTCGCAGCCGCATCCTCGGCGAGGACCACCGGAATACCCTCGGGTCAGCCCGCGACCTCGCCGTCACCATGCACCAGCTTGGCGACTACCGCGGCGCCCGCGCCCTGCAGAGGGACACCCTCGCACGCATGCGCCGGGTCCTGGGTGACGACCACCCCGACACGCTCGGCTCGGCTGCCGATCTCGCTCGCACGCTGAGCGAACTAGGTGACGGGCAGCAAGCCCGCGACCTGCGCGAGGACACATTCCCCCGCATGCGCCGAGTCCTGGGCGACGACCACCCCGACACCTTGACCTTGGCCAGCGAACTCACCGCCAAAGACGAGTGGACACGATCCTCGAAAGACGTTGCTGAAAGATCCTGCTGATGCTCACAGTCGCGAACCAATGTAATACGGGCATCTGATGCGGCGCGCCTTTACCGGCTCTGAGTCTTCCTGGTCCGGGTGCACTTGAATAGGTGTTATGTGCTAGAGATGATTGGCGTTGCCGGACCGGATGATGTGATCACGGCCCACCCACGTACCTGACAACTATGGACAGCGCTTCGCGCCGCCGAGGACATACACTCGACCGCTGGTCATAACCAACCAGACAAGGCATGCAACGATCCCGTTCACTACAGCCGAGACCCTTGACTCCACCAAGTCGCAGGACAGCGAGCGGATCATCACCATCGACCAGGGCACAGCCGACGTCCTCAAGGCGTGGCGCAAGGTTCAGCTCGGCGAGGCTAGCGTGGGCTGGTGTCTGGACGGACACCGGGCGTGTGTTCACCCGCGAGGACGGGACGCCGCTGCGGCCCGGGGCCGTCTCCGAGCACTTCGCCGCGGTCGCGGCACGGCTCGGCCTGCCCCCGGTCAGGTTCCACGATCTCCGCCACGGCGCGGCCACCATGCTGCTCGCCGCGGGCCAGCCGCCGAAGGTGATCAGCGAGACGCTAGGGCACAGCACGGTCGCGTTCACGATGGACGTCTACACCGAGGTGGCCGGGGAGCTGGCCGAGGCTGCGGCGGTCGCGATAGCCGCGTTCATCCCCCGCCGTGCCAAGATCGTGCCAAACGAGGGGCCGAATGATCACTGATACGAAGGCAGACACCTCACCCGTTGGGTAAAGTGCCCGGTCAAGAGCGGAGGATCGGGGATTTGAACCCCGGAGGGTGTCACCACCCAACCGCATTAGCAGTGCGGCGCCATAGACCGGACTAGGCGAATCCTCCACCCGCAGATCGGTGCGGTGGGCCATAGCGTACCGGCAGCGACCCGGCCCGGGCAAAGCATTCCTGTCAGGTGTCAGCGGACCTCGATGACCTCGTACTGGCCGCTGGCGTACGCCTCGCGCATGGTGCGCTTGGAGAATTTGCCCACGCTGGTCTTCGGCACCTCGGCGACGAAGCACCAGCGCTCGGGGAGTTGCCAGCGTGGGATCTGCTCGGCCAGGAAGGCTCGGAGCTTCTCCGCCGTGACCGCGGCACCGGCCCGCAGCACGATCGCCGCGAGCGGCCGCTCCCCCCATTTCTCGTCGGCGACTCCGATCACCGCCGCCTCGGCCACGTCAGGGTGGGCCATCAGGATGTTCTCCAGCTCCATGGAGGAGATCCATTCGCCGCCGGACTTGATCACGTCCTTAGCCCGGTCGGTCAGCCGGATGAATCCGTGCTCGTCCAGCGTCCCGACGTCACCGGTCCGCAGCCAGCCGTCGTCGAACTTGGCTGGATCGTCGTCCTTGTGGTACGAGCCGGTGACCCACGGGCCCCGGACCTCGACTTCACCCACCGCGTCGCCGTCCTGGGAAAGCATCGCCCCGCCGTCTCCGGCCAGCCTGGCCTCCACCCCGCAGATCACCCGGCCCTGACTGTCCCGGTACTGCCACTCCTCATCCTTCGTCAGGCCGGGGGGCGGGTGGGCCACGCTGGCCACGGGCGAGGTTTCGGTCATGCCCCAG
>Ga0187783_10004773_pt1 | contig 10018 bp, 7 predicted proteins | sample 1015_SJ02_MP02_2_FD_132471 | JGI IMG/M metagenome (GOLD analysis project Ga0187783, IMG submission 132471) | Tropical peat soil microbial communities from peatlands in Department of Meta, Colombia - 1015_SJ02_MP02_20_MG | ecosystem: Environmental > Terrestrial > Soil > Wetlands > Peat | place... | reverse complement strand
TCTGGCCGGTCTGGTCTCCCGATGCCCGTACGATCATATTCACTTCCACCGAGACCAATCTCCGCCGGAATGCGGCCGGCGGAACGCTATATCGGAAAGAGGCCGGCGGAACCGGAGACGGGGAACGCCTCATAGACTCAAACGGCATTCAGTTGCCTACCGATTGGTCGCGCGATGGGAAATATCTCTTCTATAGTGAGATTACTGAGGTCACCGCCAATACGGTCACCTTCCAACTGTGGGTTCTGCCCGTGGCTATCGACGGGAAGCCAACGGGGGACCCGCGGCCTTACCTGCGCTCGCAATTTGATGAATTCGACGGACGTTTTTCGCCTCAGCTGAATCCGCGCTGGGTGGCCTATCAGTCGGACGAGTCCGGGCGGGGAGAAATCTACGTTGACGCATTTCCCGCACCGCGCAACAAAATCCGAATCTCGACCGACGGAGGGTGGGACCCACAATGGAGTCCAGACGGGCGCGAATTGTTTTATTTGTCTTTTGACATGAAGTTGATGGGGGTGAGCCTCAAGTCAGCAGGCGACGCGATCGAGGCTTCCGCACCCCGGGAGCTGTTTGCGCCGCCAATATTGGGCAATGTCAACGGCTACGACGCTTACATTGTGGCGCCGGACGGACGTTTCCTGATCCGCACCGTACCGGAGGGACAGGCTTCGCAACCGCTAACGCTGCTCAGCAATTGGCCCGCGCTGCTCAAGCAGGCACCGGCCGCGCCATGACGGCCGCCACCAAAACTCGGCTGCTATGAAGTCATCGCGCCAGTCGGTGCCCCTGGCATCCTCGTGCCGCCAGAGGTGTCTTCCAAAAGAAAGCAACGCGTAAATGGTATTCCTTTATACTATCCGCACTCTAAACAGCAGGGACAGGGCCTATGCCCATTCAGTCCGGCACCCACTTGGGCCCCTATGAAATCCTCTCCGCTATCGGTGCGGGCGGGATGGGCGAGGTCTACCGTGCCCGTGATCCCAAACTCGGCCGCGACGTAGCCATCAAGGTCCTGCCCGAAGCGTTCGCACGGGACGCCGAGCGTATGGCCAGATTCCAGCGCGAGGCCAAGGTCCTCGCATCTCTCAGTCATCCCAATATCGCTACGATTTACGGACTGGAGGATTCCGGCAGCACTCGTGCGCTCGTAATGGAGTTAGTGGAAGGCCCGACGCTCGCTGATCGCATCAAAGCTGGCCCGATTCCCGTTGATGAGGCGGTACGAATCGCAAGACAGATCGCCGATGCTCTGGAATACGCACATGAACGGGGAATCATCCATCGGGACCTGAAACCCGCCAACGTCAAGGTCTCGAATGACGACGTCGTGAAGGTCCTCGACTTCGGCTTGGCCAAGGCGCTGGAAGGTGATCCGTCGTCGATCGATATTTCCACTTCACCCACAATCAGCCGGATGGCAACGCAGCAGGGAGTTTTGTTGGGAACGGCAGCGTACATGTCGCCCGAGCAAGCGAAGGCCAAGTCAGTAGATCGCCGTGCAGATATCTGGGCATTCGGCTGCGTGCTGTATGAAATGCTGACGGGCAAACAAGCGTTCACAGGCGAGACGGTGACGGACACGCTCGCGTCCGTTATCAAGGAAGAGCCTAACTTGTCCCACCTTCCCACGGCTACGCCGGCGCACGTTCGCGTTCTCCTGCAGCGCTGCCTGCAGAAGGACCCGAAGCAGCGCCTACGTGATATTGGCGACGCTCGCATCGCCCTTGACGAAGTGCTCTCTGGCGCTGCGCGTCAGGTTTCGACTGGGCCAGCTCAGCAGGCTGCCCAGCGGAAGTTGTGGCTCGTTTCTGGTATTGCGGGGCTGCTTTTGGTCAGCACCTTATGGCTAGCGTGGATTCGCGTACGCGAAAAGCCGGCTGCTCCTGCCGAGCTAATGCGTCTCGAAATCCCGCTACCCGCGAAGGCGATTTTTCCACCCTCCGGCACATTCGGTCTGTCGCCCGACGGTCACAAGTTGGCGTTTTTCGCAGCCGGTCCTGAAGGTGTGCAACACCTGTGGGTTCGCGCTCTCGATTCGCCCGAACCGCGACCGCTGCCGGGTTCGGAATCGCCCCAGTATCCTCCGTTTTTCTGGTCTCCCGACAGCCGGTTTATCGTCTTCGACGCGGGAGGGAAACTCAAGAAAATCGACATCTCCGGGGGTGCTCCGGAGACACTATGCGATCTGTCTGGAAACGCAGTTGGCGGGTCGTGGAACAACGATGGCGTGATCGTCTTTGGGACTTCCGTAGCAGCGGTAGGCGGCATAATGCGAGTTTCTGCCACAGGCGGGACCGCGACGCCGTTGACCGCTCTCGACCCATCGCGCAAGGAAGTCCAGCATACCTACCCCTCGTTCCTGCCGGACGGACGGCATTTCATTTACCTGCGTGTTTCGACCACGACCGAAAACAGCGGAGTTTACATTGGCTCGCTCGATGCCAAGCCTAGGGAGCAGGACTCAAGAGAGCTCCTGAAGACGAAATTCGGGGCAGCTTATGTGTCGTCCTCCGATCCGGAATCGGGACATATTGTTTTCGCCCGCGATGGAGCGATCCTCGCGCAGCCGTTCGATGCGCATCGCCTGGAACTGACCGGCGAGCCGGTCACACTAGTCGAGGGAGTCGGAGCGTGGATTGACTATGGGTTCTTCTCAACCTCGCGTAATGGGATCTTGGTTTACAGGACTGGCAACATTGGCGGGGGCTATCAGCTTACTTGGTTTGACCGACAAGGTAAGGCACTCGGTACAGCGGGAACTCCTGCCACGCTCTTCCTAAGCCAAGGACTCTCGCCCGATGGAACAAGGGCGGTGTTCAGTAGACTCGATTTCGCGGCCACGAATGCTGCCGATCTCTGGCTGCTCGATTTCTCCAGGGATACGAGCGCGCGCCTCACCTTTGGCCCGTCCAACAATTCCAACGGCGCCTGGTCACCGGACGGGAACCGAATCGCCTTTGCCTCCCTTCGAAACGGCACATCCGATATTTATCAGAAGCTGACGAACGGAACGAGCGAAGAGGAGCTTCTACTGAAGTCGAGCGAGAACAATTACCCCAGTAGCTGGTCCCGCGATGGACGCTTCTTGCTGTATACGGCGGTTGACCCGAAGACAAAAGGCGATTTGTGGGTGCTCCCCCTGGATGGCGACAAGAAGCCGTTCCCATTCTTGCGGACCGAATTCAATGAGCAGAATGGTCGCTTTTCCCCGGACGGGCATTTAATCGCCTACACCTCGGACGATTCCGGTCGTAATGAGGTTTACGTCCGCACGTTTTCGCCTAACTCAGCAGGAGTCACCGATGCGGGCGTCAAATGGCTGATCTCCAACGCTGGCGGGGCCGAGGCCCATTGGCGGGGGGATGGAAAAGAGCTGTACTACCAGTCTCCCGATGGAAAAATGATGGCCGTCGAAATCACGACCAACCCCGTCTTCCGCGCCGGTACCCCTACGGTTCTTTTCCAGACGCCGCCGGTGCGCGAAGTTAACGGAGGACTCGGACCGCAATGGGATGTCACCTCTGATGGGAAGCGCTTCCTGTTTGCGGCTCCGGACTCACAAGTTACACAGGCTCCATTCACCGTCGTACTGAACTGGACCTCCCTGACGAAGAAATGACGTCGGGCACAAAACTCGGCCCGTACGAGATCCTCTCCTCGCTCGGTGCCGGAGGAATGGGCGAAGTCTATCGCGCCCGAGACACGCGGCTGGAACGCATCGTCGCGCTGAAATTACTTCCGAGTGAAGTCTCAAGCGACAAACAAGCACTGGAACGCTTTCTCCGTGAGGCCCGATCTGCTGCGGCATTAAATCATCCCAATATCTGCACGATCTACCGACATCGGGGAGCACGATGGCCAGCGTTTCATCGGCCATGGAGTTGCTGGAAGGACAAACCCTTAGGCAGCGCATTGGAGGAAAGCCGCTGCCACTGGATGCGTTGCTCGATCTGGGTACGCAGATGACGGACGCGCTGGATTCAGCACACGCAAAAGGGACCGTTCACCGTGACCTCAAGCCCGCAAATATTTTTATCACTGAGAAGGGCCACGCAAAGATTCTAGATTTCGGACTAGCCAAGCAGGTGCTCCAGGGGCGTGCGGCGGCCGCAGGAACAGAAGCACCTACCGAGGATCAGGATCCGCACCTTACCAGTCCCGGTGTGGCGCTCGGCACGGTCGCCTACATGTCGCCCGAACAGGTGCGAGGCGAAGAAGTGGATTCGCGGACCGACTTATTCTCTTTGGGGATCGTGCTGTACGAGGCGGCCACAGGGCGGCAGGCGTTTTCGGGGACTACGTCGGGGATGATCTTCGACGGGATTCTGAATAAGGCACCGGCATCGCCGGTACGGCTGAATCCGGATCTGCCGCACGAGCTGGAGCGCATCCTGAACAAGGCGCTGGAGAAGGATCGCACACTGCGGTACCAGCACGCGTCCGAGATGCGCGCGGACTTGCAGCGGCTGCGGCGTGACATCGGATCACCCCATTCTGTTTCGCCCGCTGCTACGGTGCGCGGCTCTGTTCGCCCGATGGAAAGCAGAGAGAAGTCTTCGACGGGGAAACAAAGCAAGGCGATCGATTCCCTGGCGATTCTGCCGCTGGAAAACGCCAGCGGCAATCCGGAAGCCGAATACTTGAGCGACGGGATTGCGGAGACGTTGATTCACACGCTGGCGCAACTTCGTAAGATTCGCGTCGTTCCACGTGCGATTGCATTTCAGCACCGCGGCGCTGGTGTGAACCCGCTGGCGGCCGGGCGTGAGCTCGGAGTCAGGGCAGTGCTTTCCGGTCGGATGGTGCAGCGGGGAAATGACCTAGCCCTGACGATGGATTTACTGGATGTTGATCGACAGGCGCAGCTTTGGGGCGGTCGCTACAACCGGAAGATGGCAGACTTGGTGGCCTTGCAGGAAGAGTTGGCGACGGAGATCTCCGAGAAGCTACGGTTGCGCTCACAGGGGACGAGAAGAAGAAACTTCGCAAGCGTCCAACACAGAGCGATGAGGCCTATCGCCTGCTGCTGAAGGCTCAGCACTGCGTTCAGAACGAGTGGCCGTTAGGGGCGCGGAGGGCCATTGCATTTTGTCAGCAGGCCATCGCGATTGATCCTCAGTACGCTGCGGCCTATGCGGGGATCTCGATGGCGTATGTCAACCTGAGCTTTTTCTCGCTAGCGCCGACGGCCGAAGTGATGCCTCCCGCAAAGGCAGCAGCGAGGAAAGCTCTCGACCATAAAAGCAGCGAGGCCAACCCGCTAGGGCTGGCCTCGCCGGAAGCAGCAGTGTAGCCGGACGTGTCAAGCTCCCATAGCGTGGGCCTTTACGGCTACCTCGACCTGTCCTTTAATCGCATCGAGGTTGAACGACGCGGGTTTCTGCATCGGGGGAAATTCGATGAACGATTTGGCGAACTCCCCAACTACTTCCTGCGCGAACGTGTAGCGCCAAAAGGCGTACTTGTACCAATCGAAATAGTTAATCGATGTTGTCAATCCGGTTCGCTCTAACGGATCAATTCGGAGATTTGTCAGTATCGGCCAGTCGGGCTTCACCGTACCTCCAAGCCATCCTCCCGGCTGATCGATAAACCGGTACTTGTAATCATCGATTCGTATTGCGCCCATCGTCCCTTCAGCGAAGTAAATGATCTCCCTACGTTTCGAGCGACTTTTGCCGGTAATGAAATCGAGTTGGTTGTACCCGTCGAGGTGAACCTTGAACGTGCGGTCACCGAGCTGCTTACCTTTTTTCAGTTCATCGACAATGTTCGGATTGCCAGCGGCTGCTACAAAAGTGGGAAACCAGTCTAGACCGGACATGATTCCGTTCTCTACCTTACCGGCTGGAACCTTGCCCGGCCAACGCGCGATGCACGGTACACGGAAACCGCCCTCCAAAACCGTTCCCTTTCCACCCGCAAACGGCGTCTGGCCACCATCCGGCCACGTGAAGTTTTCCGCACCATTGTCCGTAGTGAACACCACGATAGTATTTTCGTCTAGGCCGTCGTCCTTCAGCTTTTTGAGCACCGCGCCGACGATGTCATCCACTTGGGCCATGCCGGCTTCGTAAATGGTCCAGCCGTTTTCCGGGTTGCGCATCTTCTGATACTTTGGCGAGAGGTGAGTCACAACGTGCATGCGCGTGGTATTCAACCAAACGAAGAAAGGCTTTGCTGCGCTCTGGGCCTTGTCGATGAAGTGGAGGGCGTTTTTTAGGATTACGTCATCCACTGTCTCCATGTTGTGCTTGATTCCGTCAACAGGATGCGGCGGTAGGGGGCCCTCATCTACGATCTTCTGCTTGCCAACTTTGCCCCAGCGCGGATCGACGGTGGCGTCGTCCTTGTCCGTGGCCAGGCAGTGGAGCAGGTTGCGCGGACCGACTTTCTCTTTGAGTTCAGGCGGATAACCGGGATGGAAAGGATCTTCCATCGCGTCCAAATGATACAGGTAGCCCCAGAACTCATCGAAGCCGTGTAGAGTGGGCAAATACTCATTGCGATCACCGAGATGATTCTTGCCGAATTGCCCGGTTGCGTATCCCATCGACTTGAGAGCCGTGGCAATGGTCGGAGCCTGGTCGGGCATCCCCACCGTTGCGCCAGCCTGACCTACGGTTGTGAGGCCCGTCCGAATCGGTAACTCGCCCGTAATGAAGTTCGCGCGCCCGGCGGTGCAGCTGGCTTCAGCGTAATAGTCCGTGAATCGCATACCTTCGGCGGCCATGCGGTCGAGATTTGGAGTTCGGCTTGCCATAATGCCCTGATGGTAGGCGCTGATGTTGAACCAACCGATGTCATCGCCCATGATGAAGACGATGTTAGGCTTCTTTCCGTCAGTCTTTCCTGGCATGTTCTTGCTCTCCTTCCGCTGCACAGTAGCAGGTGTCGGCAGTTACAGAATGGACCGATCAGGAGGATGTCACGAGTTGGGGGCGACGTTTCTCGGTCTTAAACGTGGCAGTGTTGGAGGCTGCCAGGTGCTTGGCAAGAATCGCGCTGGGCGTGCACCTGGTAATCGCTTTCATGGCAAGCCAAATCGCGAACACGTCGTCCATTTGTCCGATGATAGGAATGAAATTAGGGATGAGCTGGATGGGGCTCACTACGTAACTAAGGCAGAGACCCGCGGCTAGCTTAGCAGCCCAGGGAGTTTGGGGATCCCGCAAAAGCCTTAATAAAAAGCCCACTCGGCTGAAAAGAAGCTTTGCATGCTTCCTCGGGTTTCTCGCTAAGTCATCGACCCGCGCGAGCGCATTCGCCAAGCGTTTCGCCCGGCGATTTTGCGAAAGGGCGCGCTGCGCATCCAGAGCCAGAGTCCCCTCGAACGAATTACTCATTGGCGATCCACGGGCCTCTATCAACGAGGATCTTCGCGGCAGCAACCCACACTAGCTCGGAGCTTTCTTGGAGGGAACTGTCAATTCTGACAGTTGCGGATGGTCTCGCGAGCAGTATTAACCTGCTGCTTCAGATTTAGCGACCGGGCAAGAAAGGATCCCTCCTGTTGAGCACTCCTCAGGCCAAAGCCGTGCGAACACAAGGAGTTCCGGGACGCCCGCCGGACCCGATGATGATTTGGATTCCGGGGGGTAGTTTCCTCATGGGTTCAAATGATCACTACCCGGAAGAAGCTCCTGCTCATCTCGCTTCTGTAGAAGGCTTCTGGATGGATAAGTATGCCGTGACGAACGAACAGTTCGCGCAGTTTGTCGGCGCCACCGGCTATGTGACTTCGGCCGAGCGTGTCCCCAATGCCAAAGATTACCCAGGGGCGAAGCCTGAAATGCTGCAGCCCGCATCGGTGGTCTTTCACAAGACTCCCGGGCGCGTGGACCTGCGTAACCATTACAACTGGTGGACGTATGTCCCGGGCGCAAATTGGCGTCGTCCGGAGGGACCGCGAAGCTCGATCGAAGGCAAGGAGCAGCACCCGGTTGTCCACGTTGCCTTGGAAGATGCTGAGGCCTACGCGAAATGGGCGGGTAAAGAGTTGCCGACAGAAGCGCAGTGGGAGTTTGCTGCACGCGGTGGCCTGGACGGCGCGATCTATGCATGGGGGAATGAGTTCGCGCCTGATGGGAAGCAGATGGCAAACACATGGCAGGGCGAGTTTCCTTGGCAGAACCTGCTCACCGACGGCTACGAAACGACCGCACCAGTGAGCCAATTCCCGCCGAATGGCTATGGACTCTACGACATGATCGGAAACGTCTGGGAATGGACGACCGATTGGTACACCGCACGTCATGCCGCCACGAAACCTTGTTGCGCCAATATGAGTACAGGGGCCAAGCGCGAGCAGAGTTATGATCCGAGCCTGTCTGAGATCCGCATCCCGCGCAAAGTCATCAAAGGCGGCTCATTCCTATGCGCACCAAACTACTGCAAGCGTTATCGTCCAGCGGCACGGATGGCCCAGCCCATTGACACGTCCACCTGTCACGTAGGAATTCGCCTGATTGTCATTGCGAGGCACTAACTTGTAGCCCGGGTAGTAGCCCGAACCGCCGCGTGCGCCCAGCTGGGCAGCTTCCCAATGAGCAGCGTTGTCAGTCAACCCGACAGCACACAGCTTGCTTTGGACCGAACCTGGCTCGCCCATGAGCGCACCCTGATGGCATGGGTCCGCACCGCAACCTCGATGATCACTTTTGGCTTCACAATCTACAAGTTCTTTCAATTTGAGGCTGGCCGAGGAGCACCGGTGACGCATGGTCTACTCACTCCTCGGGACTTCGCCTTGATGATGGTCAGCATTGGCCTGGTAGCTCTGCTGATGGCAACCATTTCACACCGAAGGGAGGTCCGCGGGATGGCTGCTCAATTGGGGGGGCGGCGGTCGATGGCGGAGATTGTTGCCGTGCTCGTCAGTGCTTTCGGGCTTTTCGTTCTTTTCTCGGCCATTTTTCATGGTTAACGCCGCCTTCAGTTTCACGCACCGCCCACAAAGGAGGGCATGAGGTGAGCGAAAGAGCGATACCTCCATCGGTAAAAAAATCCGTTTTGTTTTGTGTTGGAGTGCTGCTTCTTGGACCTTACGCCCTGGCCCGGGCAGCCGCCGCTCCGTATGATGCGCCGATCTCGTTATCCTTCGGCGAGATGTTCACCGCCTTTTTTCTTATGCTTGGCCCGTTGAAGATTGTCGGCCCGTTTCTGCAGATGACGAGCAAAGGAGACACTGCGTTTGCCCGGCGGCTTGCCTTCCGTGCCTTTGCATTTTCTTGCGCAGCTCTGCTGATTGTTGCGATTGTGGGCGAAAAGTCGTTGCGTAGGTATCACATCTCGATACCCGTGCTTGGCATTACGACTGGATTGATTCTGTTTCTTGTTGCCTTGCGAACCGTGATGCAGCAATTCGATGCCACGGCCACATCGCCTGCAAAAGAATATGAGCCTGACATGCGAATCGCATTGTTCCCTCTGTGCTTTCCAACGATCGTTACTCCTTATGGCGTTGCCGCCGTGATCGTTTGCACGGCACTGACTTCTGACTATATCGCCAAAGGCGAGATCTATGCGGCCCTCCTGGGATTGATGGTGCTGAATCTGGTCGCCATGCTCTTCGCGAAACCCATCCTTAAGCATCTCGGCTTAATCATGCTGTTGGTGGGCACGATTCTCGGTGTCATCCAGGTGGCGCTGGGCTTAGCAATCATCTTTAGAGGTCTGCGTGGCCTGGGCTATGTTGGTGCCGGTGGATAACTTTTGTAAGCGGGACACCCCTTATTCTTCGATTCAACGGTGGGTTGTCGTCGTGATTCAGGCCCTTTTTCCCCTGCTAGAAATGCCCGTTTACCGTGTCGAACGAAGAGGCGATCACCCAGGCTAACATGGTACAGGCTCGGAAAATGGCAAGCGGATGGGTGTTTCTCGCATGCTTCGCGTGCCTGCCTGCTCACGCACAAAATGTCCAATTTCTACCCGAAATTGATGCGTATCTCACCGTGAAATCCAACATTCGAGTTTACGTCGAGACCAAGGAAGATCGAGACGGCGGCGACCCTGA
>Ga0187783_10004772_pt1 | contig 10019 bp, 8 predicted proteins | sample 1015_SJ02_MP02_2_FD_132471 | JGI IMG/M metagenome (GOLD analysis project Ga0187783, IMG submission 132471) | Tropical peat soil microbial communities from peatlands in Department of Meta, Colombia - 1015_SJ02_MP02_20_MG | ecosystem: Environmental > Terrestrial > Soil > Wetlands > Peat | place... | reverse complement strand
CGGCCGCAGCTGCGACTGCCAGCGGCGCGGCCAGGCCGCGCAGCCGTCGGCTGAGTAGCAGCGCGCCGGCCGCGACCAGCACCATGCCCGTTCCGGCGATGGTGGAAAGGCCAGCCCTCCCGGCAATGTCCAGGCAAACGCCGCCGGCGACCGCGCCGACGGCGAGCCGGTAGTCGGCCCGCGCCAGCACCGGCAGCAGTGGCTGGCCCGGAGCTCTGGCCGCCGGTGCCGGCGGCGCCGACCCCTGGTACGGCTGCGGCGACGGGTACCCCGGCGATGACGGTACGGCGGCGCCGCCGGGTGTTTCGGGCATGCCAGCAGACGGTGATGGCGGTTCCATGGTTGGTCCCCTGTGTCGGGCCGGAGCGCAGCTGCGCCCGGCTGGTTAGTCCGGAAGCTCGATGACGATGCGGCAGCCGACCGGATGCCGCTGCTCCGCCCTGATCGTGCCGCCGTGCAACTCGACGATGGACCTGGCGATCGCCAGCCCGAGCCCCGCGCCGCCGGAGCTAGCCTCGCGCGCTGCGTCCACGCGGTAGAAGCGCTCGAAGATGCGCTCGGCGTCCGCGGCGGGCACGCCGGGCCCCTCATCGCAGACCTCGACCCGGACGCCGCCAGACGCGGCGCGGCCCGAGACGGTGACTGTGCCGCCGTCCGGGCAGTGCCGGACCGCATTGGTGAGCACGTTGGTCAGCACCTCGTGCACGCGCGCGGTATCGCCAGCCCCGGTGAGGCCGCCGTCGGCGGCCACGGCAATACGCACGCCCGGCCGGACCGGGCGGACTTCGGCCACGGCGTCCTCGATCGCCTCGGCCAGCCCGAAATGCTGCCGGTTGAGCAGGACCGCGCCTGACTCGAACTGGGACAGCTCCAGTAGCTGATCGACGAGCCTGCTGAGCCGCTCGGTGCCCTTGAGCATTGCCGCGACCGCGTCCCTGTCCAGCGCCTCGACGCCGTCAGCTAGGTTTTCCAGTCGTGCACGCAGTGCCGCGATCGGCGTGCGCAGCTCGTGACTGACGTTGGCGACGAGCTCGCGGCGCTGCCGTTCCACCTGGTCCAGCTGCGAAGCCATGGTGTTGAACGAGCGGGCCAGGCTACCTACCTCGTCCTGCGCGGTGGCGGTAACCCGCTGGCTGTAGTCTCCCGCGGCCATCGCCTTGGTCGCCTCGACCATTTGCCGCAGCGGCAGGACCATGCCGTGCGCGAACAGCTGGATGACCAGTAGCGAGATGAGCATTCCGGCTACGAAGGCCCACCTGGCATGCAGGCCGACGTAGAAGGAGGTGTCGATGGCGCCGACGGTGGCAGCGACCGAAGCCACCACGACCAGCCCGAGCTTGACCTTGATCGAGCGAACCCGGTCCAGCGGCCTGATATCCCGCAGTACGTGCTCCATTCAGCTGCCCTGCCCATCAGCGCCCGCATACCCGACGCCGTGCACGGTCCTGATCACGCCCGGCCCGCATTTGCAGCGGACCGCGCGCACGTGCGAGTCCACCGTGCGGGCGCCCGCGCCGTCCCGGTAGCCCCACACCTCGGCGAGCAGCTCTGCTCTGGTCCGTACCACGCCGGGCGCGGCCAGCAGGTACGCCAGCAGATCGAACTCCGTGGCGGTCAGGCCGACCAGCTGGCCGCCGCACCAGGCTCGGCGCCTGGACACGTCGATCTCCACCTCCCCTGCGCGCAGCACCGTGGCCGGCTCGTGAGCCAGCCGGTCCGCCCGGCGCAGCAAGGCCCGCACCCGTGCGGTGAGCTCGCGCATGCTGAATGGCTTGGACAGGTAGTCGTCCGCGCCAACCTCGAGGCCGACGACCAGGTCGGTCTCCGACCCGCGGGCGGTCAGCATGATGACCGGGACCGGCCGGTCACGCTGGATCTGGCGGCAGACCTCGAGCCCGTCGAACCCCGGCAGCATCAGGTCAAGCACTACGGCGTCGGGCTGAGCCGCCGCTACCGTCCGCACCGCCGCCGGGCCGTCCACGGCGATATCCACCGTGTGACCGTCGCTGCGCAGCCGCGCGGCGATGGCCGCCGCGAGCTCCGTCTCGTCTTCAACTACCACGATCCTGGCCATGGCTAGACGCTAGGCGATCGGTTGTGCAGGTTTCGACCCCGCGGCTGTGCAGATCTCGTGCAGGTGACGGCTCCGGGCCGGTACCGGGCGAGCCCGCAGCCTCAGGGCGGCATCCCGGCACACGGCCAGCGCGGCCGCCGCGCCCCCTCGGCGGACGCATGGCTTGGTAGCGTCGAGTAGTGCCGGCAGAATGGGACGCCGTCGTCGTCGGCAGCGGGCCGAACGGCCTGGCAGCCGCGGTCACGCTGACCGGAGCCGGGCTCCGCGTCCTGGTGATCGAGGGGTCGGACGCCGTCGGGGGCGGCTGCCGGACGGCCGAGATCACGCTGCCCTCCTACCGGCACGACCTGTGCTCGGCCGCGCACCCGCTCGCGCTGGCCTCGCCGTTCTTCCGCTCCTTCGACCTGCCCTCCCGCGGTGTCCGCCTCTGCTCCGCCGAGGTCGAGATCGCACACCCGCTGGACGGCGGGCGGGCCGCCGTCGTGACGCGGGACGTGGCGGAGACCGCGGCCGGGCTCGGCCCGGACGAGGCGGCCTACCGCCGGCTCTTCGGCCCGCTCGCCGAGCGCGCCGGCGAGATCACCGCGACCGTCCTCTCCGACCTGCGCCGCCCGCCGCGCCGGCCGCTCGCGGTGGCAGGCTACGGGCTGCTGGCGGTCCGGTCGGCCGCCCGTGCCGCGTCCAGGTTCCGCGGGCAGGAGGCTCGCGCGCTGCTGGCCGGCCTTTGCGGCCACGCGATGATGCCGCTCAGCAGGCCCGCGACGGCCGGCGCTGGCCTCTATCTCGGCCTGCTCGCGCACTCCGCCGGCTGGCCGGTCGTCGCCGGCGGCAGCGGCGCGATCACGCAGGCCATGGCGCGGTACGTCCGCGACGGAGGCGGCAGCATCGAGACCGGCCGCTGGGTCCGCTCACTGCGCGAACTGCCCGCCGCCACGGCGGTCCTGCTCGACGTGTCGCCGCGCGCACTGGTCGCGATCGCAGGCGACCGGCTCCCGCCCCGCTACCGCGCCGCACTGACCAGGTTTCGCTACGGGAACGGCATCTTCAAGGCCGACTACGCACTCGCCGGGCCGGTGCCGTGGGCCAACCCCGACTGCCGCCGGGCGGCGACGCTGCACCTCGGCGGCAGCTTCGAGGAGATAGCCAGATCGGAAGCCGAGGTCGCGGCCGGCCGTCACCCGGACTCGCCTTACGTGCTGGTCGCGCAGCCGGGCGTCGCCGATCCTGGCCGCGCGCCGGCCGGAGGGCAGGTGCTGTGGGCCTACTGCCATGTCCCTGCCGGCTCGAGCGCCGACGTGAGCCACGCCATCGAGGCGCAGATCGAGCGATTCGCGCCGGGTTTCCGTGATCTGGTGCTGGCCAGGGCGACCCGGACTGCCGCTGAGCAGGAGGCGGCCAACCCGAACTGCGTCGGCGGTGACATCGCTGCCGGGCTGATGACGCTCAGGCAGACCTTCCTGCGTCCGGCCGCGCGCTGGAACCCGTACCGTACTCCGCTGCGGGGCGTGTACCTGTGCTCCTCCTCGACGCCGCCAGGACCAGGCGTGCACGGCAGGTGCGGCGAGCTTGCCGCGCGCAGTGCGCTGCGCGACGTGTTCGGCATCGGCGGCGCGTGGCGAGCTTAGGCACGCATCTGTGCCGCTAGCTCCGCAACCGGCACGGACTGGCAGCGCAGGCGTTAAATGGATTGCCGGCGGCCGCGGTGACCAGGTTAGATGCCTGCGTGCGAATCGAGCAGTTCGATCCAAGCGCCGACAGTCAGTCGCTGCGGGCGTGTTTCGAGATGACCAGTGACGGCTGGCCGATCGATCATCCCGACACTCCGCCCTGGTCGCTTCGGTCGTTCACCGGGAAGTGGATCAGCGGCTTCGGCATCTCCCCGCAGCGGTGCTGGATAGCGACCGACGACAGCGGGAGCGCCGTCGGCGGCTACCTGCTGCGGCTGCCGGAGAAGGAGAACGCCGATCGGGCCGGCTGCGAACTCGTGGTTGCACCGTCCCGCAGACGCTCCGGTATCGGCACCGCGCTGCTGCGGCATTGCGCGGAGGAGGCCAGGAAGGCGAAAAGGTCCTGGCTGAGAAGCCATGCAGACGACGCATCGCCGGGTGCGTCGTTCGCCGCTGCCAGCGGCGCGCGCCCCGGCATCACCGATGTGCAGCGAGTCCTGGCCATCGGCCCTGGCCTGCCGGACCGGCTCGCGGCGCTGCGCCGCAGCGCCGAGCCGCACGCGGCCGGGTACAGCCTGCTGTCCTGGTCGGGTGTTGCACCGGACGAGCACCTGGACGACGTCGCCCGGCTGAACAGCGCTATGGCCGACGCCCCGCGCGACGACGGCGTGCAGCCCACGGTCTGGGACGCTGACCGGGTCAGGCAGGTCGAGCAGGAAATTGCAGATCACGGCGTGCGCACGGACACGGTTGTCGCGCGGGACCGCGGGACTGGCGAGATCGTGGCGCTGACGGAGATCTGCACGGAGGCTGACGTCCCCGGCTGGGCCTTTCAGATGGACACCGTCGTGCTTCCGGCCCACCGCGGCCACCGGCTCGGCCTGCTGGTCAAGGTGGCCATGCTGGAGTCCCTGCCCGACCTCGGCGTCCCGGTCGAGCGCATCGTGACCGGCAACGCGGGTTCGAACAAGTACATGATCGCTATCAACGAGCAGCTTGGCTTCGAGGTGGCCAGCACCCACCGCTCCTGGGAACTCGACCTGACAGAGCCGCTCGCGGGCGCTTAGGGCACGACGACGGTGCCGGTCGCGGTCACCGCCACCACGGGCTCGTCCAGCACGGTAGCGGCTGACGGGCCGCGCTCGGGCTCGGCCCGGCAGATCACGCGGGCCTCGAACGACAGCTGCCTGCTGCGGGTGCCGACCCTGGTCACGGTGCACGTCACCGCCAGCACGTCCCCGGCCAGGACCGGGGCGCGGAACTGGACGTCGGAGTAGGAGGCGAACAGGCCCTCGTCACCGTCGGTGCGGATGCACGCCTCGGTCGCCACGTCGCCGAACAGGCCGAGCATGTAGGCGCCGTCTACCAGGTTGCCGCCGTAGTGGGCGTGGCTGTAGGGCACGTACCGGCGGTGCTCGACTGTCAGGCCGAGCCGAGGGTCCTCGCTCATGCCGCACCGGCCGCATCGGCGGCGGCGTCCGGCGTCAGCGCATAGGCCAGGTAGCTGGCAACCTCGCCGGGCGTGGTGCCCTTCCCGAATATCTTGTCCACGCCGAGGTCACCGGCCATGGACGGATCGAACCGCGGCCCGCCGACGACAAGCAGCGGCCGGCCAGGACCGGCCGCGTCGAACGCGGTGGACATCTGGACGGCGTTGGTGATGTGCGCGTCCCGCTGTGTTACCACCTGGCTGACCAGCACGGCGTCGGCGCCCTCGGCCTTTGACCTGGTCACCAGGTCGGGCACGGCGACCTGGGAGCCCAGGTTGACCACGCGAATCTCCCGGTAGTACTCCAGGCCCTTCTCGCCGGAATGGCCCTTGACGTTGAGAATCGCGTCGATGCCGACAGTGTGAGCGTCGGTCCCGATGCACGCGCCGACCACGACGAGCTTGCGGCCGAGGCCCGAGCGGATGCGCAGGTTCACCTCGGCCGGTGAGAGCAGCGGGAACTCCCGCTCGGTGACCTTGACCTCCGAGAGGTCGACCAGGTGCGAGACCCGGCCGTACACGATGAAGAACGTGTAGTCAGGTCCCATGCCCTTGGCGTGCACCACCATCGCCGGATCAAGGCCCATCTTGGCAGCCAGCTGCGCCGCGGCGCCCTCCGCGCGCGCCTTCTCCCCCGGCGTGCCGAACGGCACCGGCAGCGTGAACGAGACCTGGATGCGGCCGTCACCCGTGGTGTCGCCGTACGGACGGATGATCTTGCCTGGCACTGTGCTGCTTGTCACTGTGCTGCCTGTCACTGTGCTGCCTGTCATTGGCCCGCTCCCGTCTCGAGCAGATCCGACGCCGGGTTGAAGTAGCCATCGGCGCGCGCGATGACGCCGTCCAGGCCGCGGCCGCCGTCGGCGGGGCGCCTGGTGATGCCGAACGTGCCGTCGGCGATCGCGTTGAGCAGTCCCTCGTCGGTGATCGTGCGCAGCAGGCCGACTGACTCGTGCAGTACCTGCGCGGCCCGCTGCTCGATGAACCCGCCCGGCGCGGGCACGAAGCTCTCGCCGAGCCGCCCGGCAGCATCGCGCACGTACCGCACGTTCTCCAGCGCCAGATCGCGATCGGACAGGAACGGGGTGTGGATGCCCTCGGTCATCATCCCGATGAGAATGATCGACTGGTCGGTCATGACCCCGCACAGGTTGAAGAACGCGTCCAGCAGGTACCCCGCGAAGACGTTGCCGGTCATGTGCTTGGTCGGCGGCATGTACTTCAGCGGCGCATCGGGGAACAGCTCGCGGATGAGCTGCGCGTGCGCAAGCTCGAGCAGGAACGAGTCGGGCACGGCCGGATTGATCTCGAAGGCGTGCCCGAGACCTAGCTGGCTGTCGGCAAGCCCGGCCTCCTTGCCGAAGAACTCGTTCATCAGCTGGCTGACCACCACGGTGTGCGCGGCGTCGACAGCGTCGGCCGTGGTGAGGTAGTTGTCCTCGCCGGTGTTGATGATGATGCCGGCCCTGGCGTGGATCTGCCGGGAGAACCGCTGGTCGATGAACGTCCGCCGCGGGTTGATGTCGCGGAAGATGATGCCGTACATGCAGTCGTTCAGCATCATGTCGAGGCGCTCCAGGCCGGCCAGCGATGCGATCTCAGGCATGCACAGCCCGGAGGCGTAGTTGGTGAGCCGCACGTAGCGGCCAAGCTCGCGGGAGGTCTCATCCAGCGCGGCCCGCATCAGGCGGAAGTTCTCCTGAGTGGCGTAGGTGCCGGCGAACCCTTCGCGCGTCGCGCCCTCCGGCACGTAGTCCAGCAGCGACTGGCCGGTCGAGCGGATCACCGCGATGATGTCCGCGCCCTCGCGCGCCGCCGCCTGCGCCTGCGGGATGTCCTCGTAGATGTCGCCGGTGGCGACGATGAGGTAGATCCACGGCTTGCGCGGCTCGGACGTCTGCGCGATCATCTCGGCCCGCCGCGCGCGGTTCGCGTCGATCCTGGCAATGCCCCTGGCCAGCGCCGCCGATGCGGCAGCCCGCGCCTGCGCCGCGTCATCGCCGGCCGGGATGCGGAATGCCACCTTCCCGTGCGCGGCTGCCTCGGCAAGCGAAGCCAGGCTGTCGTACTGGCCGGTCAGCAGCGCGTCCCAGGCAGGCAGCGTCACGCCGTGCTCCAGCCCGGTAGTCTCCCGCACCTCGTCGACGAGCCGGTTCACCCAGGGCGTGCCGTCCGGGTCGGCCCCCTGCAGGCCGGCCAGCCGCAGCACGGCGCGCTCCACCGACACGGTGGTGTGCGTCCTGGCCATTTCCACGATCGGCTGGCCCGCCTTCGCGGCCAGCGCGCGGGCCTCGCGGACGACCGCGGGATCGAGGTTGAGTCGGCTCTGCATGGCGGTTACTCCTTGATCCGGCGCTCGAAGAGGCCCCGCACGCCGGGCTCGCTCCGGATCAGCTCCAGGGCCAGCTGGGCGTGCCCTGGGACATAGCCGTTGCCCACCAGCATCGTGACATCGGCGGCGAGCCCTTCTGCCCCGAGCGCCGCCGCGGTGAACGAGGTGGCCATCGAGAAGAAGATGACGGTGCCGCCCTGCGCGGTAGACAGGATTGCGCCGCCCTCGCAGCCGGGCACGTCCACGCACACGACGGTGACGTCGGCCGCTCCGCCGGCCTTGGCCACCGCGCTCGAGACCCCCACCGGGTCCCTGGCGTCGGCGATGACGACCTCGTCCACCAGCCCGCGCTCGCCGCCGGCCGACGTGGCCGCGCGCAGGACCCCGGCCTCAGCCTCGTGCGGCACGACGCCAATGATCCTGCCGGCGCCGGCCTGTCGCGCCGCGGCCGCCGACAGCGAGCCGCTCTTGCCGGCCGCGCCGATGATCGCGACCACCGGGCCGCCTGCGGCCTTCGCCCTGGCGGTCACCACCCGGTGCGTGAGCGCAGGCGCCCCGCACACGTCCATCACCGACAGCGCCAGCTCGGCGGGCATGTCGTCAGGCAGCCGCGCGGCGATGGACCGGCCGAACAGGATGGCGTGCCCGTCGCACGGAACCTGCTCCGACCTGCCATCCCAGCGGGCAAGCTCGTCGGTGATGACCAGCGGGGTCAGGCTCAGCGAGACCAGCGTGGCGATCCTGTCGCCGGCCTGCAGGCCGAGCGGCGAGTCCGGCCCCGCCTCCGCCACAGTGCCGGTCAGCATGCCGCCGGACCCGGTCACGGGATTCTGCATCTTCCCGCGGCTGGCCACGATCTCCAGGACCGCGTGCCTGATCTTGCCCGGGTCGCCGTCGCTCGCCTCGTGCAACTGGCGGTACGACGCGGCGTCCAGGTTCAGCCGCTGCACATGGACCCGGACCTCGTCCGGCCAGATCTCGGGCCTGGGATCCAGCCGCCAGGCGGCCTGCGGCAGGACGCCGGCGGGCTCTATAACCCGGTGCAGGCCAAGCGGCGAGGCGGCTAGGAGTACGGGCTGCGCGTGCGGCACAAACGTGATCCTTCCAGCGGGTGGCTGAGGCTCGAGGCGGGACGGGAATGATCGGGTGGCGCCGGGCCGCAGGCCGCGAGCCCGGCTAGCCCCGCGTGCCCGGCTAGCAAGGCTATCGGCAACACTCAGGATTCGGTAGAATTTCTTGTCTAAAACTATACAGACAGTATGTTCTTGCGTAGTCTGCGAAATCAACAGGGCATCGTCCTGGCTGCGACGGAGAAGTGAGGGGCGGATCGCCATGATCGACCAGCCGTATGTCTACCGGCACCGCGAGCTGGCCGAGCCGGACTGGCGGCGGCTGCCCGGCTGGGCAGACGTCACGGCCGAGGAGTGGGCGTCCGCGCAATGGCAGCGGGCGCACTGCATCAAGAACATCCGCCAGCTCCGCCAGGTGATCGGCGCCGGGCTGGACGAGCGGTTCTACGCCGACCTGGAGCGGGATCAGGCCGAGCGCGCCACCATGTCGATGCTGGTGCCACCGCAGATGATCAACACCATGGTCCCCGAACTGGGACCGTCCGATCCGGGATTCACCGAGGCGTTCTACGCCGATCCCGTCCGCCGGTACATGATCCCGGTGTTCAGCGACCGCCGTGCCGACTGGCCCTCGCACCCGGAGGCCTCGCGCGACTCGCTGCACGAGGCCGAGATGTGGGCCGTGGAGGGCCTCACCCACCGCTACCCCACCAAGGTGCTGGCCGAGTTGCTGCCGACGTGCCCGCAGTACTGCGGCCACTGCACCAGGATGGACCTGGTCGGCAACCCGACCCCGGTCATCGAGAAGCACAAGTTCGAACTCGGCCGCGACGACCGGCTCGAGGCGATGATGGACTACCTGCGCCGCACTCCCGGCGTCAGGGACGTCGTGGTCTCCGGCGGCGATGTGGCCAACATGCCCTGGCCCCGGCTGGAGGCATTCGTCGCAGGCCTGCTGGAGATACCGAGCATCCGCGACATCCGGCTGGCCACCAAGGCACTGGTGGGGCTGCCCCAGTACTGGCTGACCGATGAGGTGCGGGCCGGGATGGAGCGGCTGGCATCCGCCGCCCTGCAGCGCGACGTGAGCATCGCGATCCACACCCACGCCAACTCGGCCCAGTCGGTGACCCCGATGGTCGCGAAGGCCGCCAAGGCCATGCTGGCCACCGGGATCAGGGATGTCCGCAACCAGGGCGTGCTGCTGCGGGGTACCAACGACAGGACCGAGCAGCTCCTCGACCTGTGCTTTGCCCTGCGCGACGACGCCAAGATCATGCCGTACTACTTCTACATGTGCGACATGATCCCCAACAGCGAGCACTGGCGGCTGTCGCTCGGCGAGGCGCAGCGGCTGCAGCACGACATCATGGGCTACCTGCCCGGG
>Ga0187783_10004771_pt1 | contig 10019 bp, 5 predicted proteins | sample 1015_SJ02_MP02_2_FD_132471 | JGI IMG/M metagenome (GOLD analysis project Ga0187783, IMG submission 132471) | Tropical peat soil microbial communities from peatlands in Department of Meta, Colombia - 1015_SJ02_MP02_20_MG | ecosystem: Environmental > Terrestrial > Soil > Wetlands > Peat | place... | reverse complement strand
GTCGATCAGGTCGACGCCACCCGCATCGTCATTCGTGCGACCGAGGAAACCGATCCATCAAAGCCCGGCGTCGATATCTTCCGGCTGCGCAAGTTCCAGCGCTCCAACCAGAACACCTGCATCAACCAGCGGCCGCTGGTGACCGTTGGCGAGCACGTGAAGGCTGGCGACATCATCGCCGATGGCCCTTCGACGGACCTCGGCGACCTCGCGCTCGGCAAGAACGTGCTGGTCGCGTTCATGCCGTGGATGGGCTACAATTTCGAGGACTCCATCCTGCTGTCGGAACGGGTGGTGTTCGACGACGTCTTCACCTCGATCCACATCGAGGAATTCGAGGTGATGGCGCGCGACACCAAGCTCGGGCCCGAGGAGATCACCCGCGATATTCCCAATGTTTCCGAGGAGGCCCTCAAGAGCCTTGACGAGGCCGGCATAGTCTACATCGGAGCCGAGGTAAACCCTGGCGACATCCTGGTCGGCAAGATAACGCCCAAGGGCGAGAGCCCGATGACGCCGGAGGAAAAGCTGCTGCGTGCCATTTTCGGCGAGAAGGCGTCCGACGTGCGCGATACCTCCCTCAGACTGCCGCCTGGCGTCAACGGCACGGTGGTCGAGGTACGCGTCTTCAACCGCCATGGCGTCGAGAAGGACGAGCGCGCCATGGCGATCGAACGCGAGGAGATCGAGCGCCTTGCCAAGGATCGCGATGACGAGCTGCAAATCCTCGATCGCAACGTCTATGCGCGCCTGAAGGCGGCGCTGCTCGGCAAGGAGGCAGCCAAGGGCCCGAAGAGCGCACGCAAGGGTACGATGATCAGCGAAGAGGTGCTCGCCGAGGTTCCGCGCAGTCAGTGGTGGGAGATCGGCCTCACCGACGAAGCCTCCATGGCCGAGGTTGAAGCCATCGGCAAGCAGTACGAGGACGCCAAAAAGAGTCTCGAACGTCGCTTCGTCGACAAGGTCGACAAGCTGCAGCGGGGCGATGAACTGCCGCCCGGCGTCATGAAGATGGTCAAGGTGTTCGTCGCGGTGAAGCGCAAGATCCAACCGGGCGACAAGATGGCGGGGCGGCACGGCAACAAGGGCGTGGTCTCCCAGATCGTGCCAGTGGAGGACATGCCCTACCTCGAGGATGGCACTCACGTCGATGTCGTGCTCAATCCTCTGGGCGTGCCTAGCCGCATGAACGTCGGGCAGATCCTCGAAACACACCTCGGCTGGGCGTGTCGCGGCCTTGGCCGGGTGATCGACGAAGCACTGCAGAACTTCCATGAGAACGGCCAGGCCAAGGTCCTGCGGGAGACGCTGGTTGAGATCTACGGCAAGGACGACGGCACGCTCGGCAAGCTCAAGGACGGCGAGATCGTTGAGCTGAGCGAGCGGTTGATGGCCGGCGTTCCGGTGGCAACTCCCGTGTTCGATGGGGCGCGCGAGCCCGATATCGTCGCACTGCTGAAGAAGGCGGGCTTCGATACCTCGGGTCAGGTCACGCTGTTTGATGGGCGCACCGGTGAGCCGTTCGATCGCGAGGTCACCGTGGGCTACAAGTACCTGCTCAAGCTGCACCACCTTGTCGACGACAAGATTCACGCGCGATCGATCGGTCCTTACAGCCTCGTCACCCAGCAGCCGCTTGGCGGCAAGGCTCAGTTCGGCGGACAGCGCTTTGGCGAGATGGAGGTGTGGGCGCTGGAGGCCTACGGCGCCGCCTACACGCTGCAGGAGATGCTGACCGTCAAGTCCGACGATGTGGCAGGCCGCACCAAGGTGTATGAGGCGATCGTGCGCGGCGATGACGCGTTCGAGGCCGGCATACCCGAGAGCTTCAACGTCCTCGTCAAGGAGATGCGCGCACTGGGCCTCAACGTCGAGCTCGTCAATTCGGAGCGGGCGGTGGCAGGCGACGAGCCGGCCGAACCGATCGAGCGTCCGAGGTTACCACCGGCGGCGGCAGAATGATGGTGCGGACATACAACGGAGCGCCGAGCAAGCGTGACGACAACGACCGCGCAAGCGCGGTCACAGCGAACAATGACCGCGACAGCGCGGTCGGGGGCGAGCACCCGCATTTGGGTCTCGGGCGGATGAGCAAAGTGATGACGGCTGCGAGTGGGGTGGGGCCCGTCGCCGCCAAGGAAAGAGAGAGCCGATGAACGAGATCACCAACCTCTTCAAGCAGCAGAGCGTCGCACCGACCTTCGATCAGATTCGCATCTCGATCGCCAGCCCAGGCGATATTGCATCCTGGTCGTTCGGCGAAATCAAGAAGCCGGAGACGATCAACTACCGCACCTTCAAGCCGGAGCGGGACGGCCTCTTCTGCGCGCGCATCTTTGGGCCGATCAAGGACTATGAATGCTTGTGCGGCAAGTACAAGCGCATGAAGTACAAGGGCCTGATCTGTGAAAAGTGCGGCGTCGAGGTGACTCTTGCCAAGGTGCGTCGCGAGCGCATGGGGCATATCCAGTTGGCCGCGCCGGTGGCGCACATCTGGTTTCTGAAGTCACTGCCCTCGCGCATCGGTCTGCTGCTCGACATGACGCTCAAGGACCTTGAGCGCGTTCTCTACTTCGAGAACTACATCGTCATAGAGCCGGGCACGACGCCGCTCGAGGAAAAGCAGCTGCTCAGCGAGGAGGCCTACAATCAGGCGATCGAGGAGTACGGCCAGGACACCTTCACCGCCGGCATCGGCGCCGAGGCCATCCGCCACATCCTCGAGGGCATGGATTTGCCGAAGATTCGCGATCAGCTGCGCCAGGAGATCGCCGAGTCGACGACGGAGCTCAAGCCGAAGAAACTTGGCAAGCGGCTCAAGGTGATCGAGGCCTTTATCGAGTCCGGCAACAAGCCCGAGTGGATGATCATGACCGTGGTGCCGGTGATCCCGCCGGAGCTGCGGCCGCTCGTGCCCCTCGACGGGGGACGGTTTGCCACCTCCGATCTCAACGACCTCTACCGCCGCGTCATCAACCGCAACAACCGGCTGAAGCGGTTGATGGAGCTCCGCGCGCCCGACATCATCATCCGCAACGAGAAGAGGATGCTGCAGGAGTCGGTCGATGCGCTGTTCGACAACGGCCGTCGCGGTCGTGTCATCACCGGCGCCAACAAGCGCCCGCTGAAGTCGCTCGCCGACATGCTCAAGGGCAAGCAGGGCCGCTTCCGTCAGAACCTCCTTGGCAAGCGCGTCGACTACTCGGGGCGCTCGGTGATCGTCGTCGGTCCGGAGATGAAGTTGCATCAGTGCGGGCTGCCGAAGAAGATGGCCCTCGAGCTGTTCAAGCCGTTCATCTATGCGCGCCTGCAGGCGCTCGGCCAAGCGGCCACCGTCAAGCAGGCCAAGAAGCTGGTCGAGAAGGAGAAGTCCGAGGTCTGGGATGTGCTCGACGAGGTCATCCGCGAGCATCCGGTGCTGCTCAACCGCGCCCCGACCCTGCACCGCCTCGGCATACAGGCCTTCGAACCGGTACTGATTGAGGGCAAGGCGATTCAGCTGCATCCGCTGGTCTGCGCCGCCTTTAACGCCGACTTCGACGGCGATCAGATGGCCGTGCACGTGCCGCTTTCGCTCGAAGCCCAGCTTGAAGCCCGCGTGCTGATGATGTCGACCAACAACATCCTGCACCCGGCCAACGGCTCGCCGATCATCGTGCCGAGCCAGGATATCGTGCTCGGTTTGTACTACGTGTCGATGATGCGCGAGAAGGAGCCCGGCGAAGGCATGCTGCTCGGCTCAATCAACGAGGTCGAACATGCTTTGGCCTCTGGGTGCGTCACGCTGCACGCCAAGGTCAAGGGCCGCTTCCGCATGGTCGACGACGAGGGGAACGAGACCATTGAGGTGCACGAGACAACGCCAGGCCGCCTGTTGCTCGGCGAGCTGCTGCCGCGCAACAAGGGCGTGAAGTTCGCCCTCGTCAACCAGCTCCTGACCAAGAAAGCCATTTCCGGGCTGATCGACGCTGTCTACCGCAACTGCGGACAAAAGGAGACCGTGATCTTCTGCGATCGCATCATGGGGATGGGCTTCTACCACGCCTTCAAGGCAGGCATCTCGTTCGGCAAGGACGATATGCTTATTCCGGAGACCAAGAGCCGATTCGTCGAGCAGACCAACGAGCTCGTGCGCGAGTATGAGCAGCAGTACAACGACGGCCTGATCACCCAGCTCGAGAAATACAACAAGGTGGTCGACGCTTGGTCGAAGTGCACCGATCAGATCGCCAAGGAGATGATGGATCGCATCTCGGCGAACAAGGTCGACAAGACGTCGGGGCGCGGCACGCCGGTCAACTCAGTCTACATGATGGCCCACTCCGGCGCGCGAGGTTCCGAGAAGCAGATGCGCCAGCTCGCCGGCATGCGCGGCCTGATGACCAAGCCGTCGGGCGAGATCATCGAGACGCCGATCATCTCCAATTTCAAGGAGGGGCTGTCGGTGCTCGAATACTTCAATTCGACGCACGGCGCGCGCAAGGGACTTGCCGATACCGCCTTGAAGACGGCGAACTCGGGCTACCTGACGCGTCGTTTGGTCGACGTGGCGCAGGATGCGATCATCTGCGAGGATGACTGCGGCACCGATGCGGGCATCAACGTTCAGGCGGTCGTCGATGCCGGCCAGGTGATCGTTACCCTCGGCCAGCGCATTCTCGGCCGCACCGCCGCCGAAGACGTGAAGGATCCGGTCACCAAGAATCTGATCGTCGGCAACGGTGCGCTTTTGGAGGAGAAGGAGGTCGAGGCGATCGAGCGGGCGCAGATCCAGGAGGTGCGCATCCGCTCGGTACTGACCTGCGAGACCACCAATGGGGTATGCGCCAAGTGTTACGGTCGCGACCTGGCACGCGGCACGCCCGTCAACATCGGCGAGGCGGTAGGCGTCATTGCCGCGCAGTCGATCGGCGAGCCGGGCACGCAGCTGACCATGCGCACCTTCCACCTCGGTGGGGTGGCGCAGACCGTCGACCAGTCGTTCATGGAGTCCAATTACAACGGCAGGGTAAAAATCAAGAACCGAGCCGTCGTCAAGGACAGCCAGGGCCGCCTGGTCGCCATGGGGCGCAACATGGCGATCATCATCACCGATCAGTCGGGCAAGGAGCTGGCGATCCAGAAGATCCCCTACGGCGCCCGGCTGCACGTCGATGACGGCGACGAGGTGAAGCGCGGCACGCGACTCGCCCAGTGGGACCCCTACATGCGGCCGATCCTGACCGAGGTCGACGGCGTGGCGGAGTTCTCCGACCTGGTCGAAGGCGTGTCGATGAAGGAGCAGACCGACGAGGTCCAGGGCACGACCAACCGCGTGATCGTCGACTGGCGCGCCTCCCCGCGGGGCGGTGAACTGCGGCCGGCGATCCTCATCAAGGAGTCACGCGGCGGCAAGGCGGTGCGCGTCGCACGCGGTGTTGAGGCGCGCTATCTGCTCCCGGTCGATGCCATTCTGCAGGTCGACGTGCACGCCAAAGTCAAGGCGGGCGATGTGCTGGCGCGTATTCCGATCGCCACCGCCAAGACCGGTGACATCACCGGCGGGCTGCCGCGCGTGGCGGAGCTGTTCGAGGCGCGGCGTCCGAAGGACAACGCCATCATTGCCGAGGTGTCGGGAACGGTCGAGTTCGGCAAGGACTACAAGAACAAGCAGCGCATCATCATTAAGCCGGACGCCGAGAATCATGAGAACGTCGAATACCTGATCCCGCGCGGCAAGAGCCTGGCCGTGCAGCATGGCGATCGGGTGGAGAAGGGCGACTTTGTCTACGATGGCCACCCGGCGCCGCACGACATCCTGGCGATCAAGGGCGTCGAGGAACTTGCCAACTACCTGATCAACGAGATCCAGGATGTCTATCGCCTGCAGGGCGTGACGATCAACGACAAGCACATCGAGGTGATCGTCCGTCAGATGCTGCAGAAGGTGGAGATCGAGGATCCTGGCGAGACGGACTTCCTCAAGGGCGAGCAGATCGACAAGATCGAGTTCAACGAGCAGAACCTCGCCTACGAGAAGGCGGGCAAACGCCCGGCGACGGTGAAGCCCGTGCTGCTCGGCATTACCAAGGCCTCGCTGCAGACCCGCAGCTTCATCTCCGCGGCATCGTTCCAGGAGACGACGCGGGTATTGACCGATGCGGCAGTCAACGGCAAGGCCGATACGCTCGAGGGTCTCAAGGAAAATGTGATCGTCGGTCGGCTGATCCCCGCGGGAACCGGCGGCATGCTGCGCCGCGTGCGCAAGATTGCCGCCAAGCGCGACGAATTGATCGCCAAGGAGAAGGCAAAGAGCGAGGCGGAGAAGGCGCTGGTGGCTCCGGCCGAGGGCAGTGCGATGCGCACCGGCGAGCGCCGCCGCCGCCGGACGGAAGCGGCGGCCGAGTAGGACGTGCTCGTGGCGTGCCCGGCGTCCGTCCGCATGCCCACGGTAAGGGCCAGTGGGCGGGGGCCGGCGCCCTTGGCGCGGGGCGCAATTTCCCCGGGGGTAGGGTGGGCCGCAGCGCGCCCTCGTCCCTGAAATATTTCGCGGTCGGGAGGGTCGCGGGGTGTTGACGCGGGAGGCCCGTCTGTATATTTTCCGCGCACTCTCGCGGCAGGCGGTAGGCCGCTAAAGCGGCATGGGGCTGCTGCCCCGCCCTGGCCTAGACGCTGTCGTCGTCAGCAGAGGACATTTTCGGGCCACGATCCGCGGCGCGCGTGTGCGATGCCGAGGATCCTCTGGAATTGGAGCCGAGGGCGGTGGGCGCGCCTCGGCGGTTGATGCTGGTGCCGGCGGGGCGCCGGCGCAGGATGGAAGGCGGCATGCCGACGATACAGCAGCTGGTGCGCAAGCCTCGGACGCATAAGGTCTACCGCGAGAAGGCGCGGCACATGCAGGCGTGCCCGCAAAAGCGCGGGGTGTGTACGCGCGTCTACACGACAACGCCGAAAAAGCCCAACTCGGCCTTGCGCAAGGTCGCCAAGGTTCGCCTGACTAACGGCTTTGAGGTCATCGGCTACATCCCCGGCGAGGGTCACAATCTGCAGGAGCATTCGGTGGTGATGATCCGCGGCGGCCGCGTCAAGGATCTGCCGGGTGTACGCTATCACATCATCCGCGGCGTGCTCGACACGCAAGGCGTGGCAGACCGCAAGCAGAGACGTTCCAAATACGGTGCGAAACGACCCAAGTAATGGGTCGTTTGCTTTTTGCAGTGACCATACGATCGGCAATCGCACATACATCGCACGTACAGAGTAAGGAAAGAGGCACATGTCGCGCCGGCGCAAGGCTGAAAGACGCGAGATCAACCCGGACCCGAAGTTCGGCGACGCCGTCGTGTCCAAGTTCATGAATTCGATCATGAAAGAGGGCAAGAAGTCGGTCGCCGAGCGCATCGTCTACGGCGCGCTGGATCGCATGCAGAACCGCGCCAAGTCGGATCCGGTGCAACTGTTCCATCAGGCCTTGGAGAACGTCATGCCGGCGGTCGAGGTCCGCTCACGCCGAGTGGGCGGGGCGACCTACCAGGTGCCGGTCGAGGTCCGCAACGAACGCCGCCAGGCGCTCGCGATACGCTGGCTGATCTCGGCCGCCCGTGGGCGCAACGAGAACACCATGGAGGAGCGTCTCTCGGGCGAGCTTCTCGATGCCGCAAACAACCGCGGCACGGCGGTGAAGAAGCGCGAGGACACGCACAAGATGGCCGAGGCCAACCGCGCCTTCTCGCATTATCGCTGGTGAAGTGAAAGCAAGCCCATGCCGCGGACCAACAAGATCGAGGACTACCGCAACTTCGGCATCATGGCCCACATCGATGCCGGCAAGACGACGACAACCGAGCGGATCCTCTTCTATACCGGCAAGACCTACAAGATCGGCGAAGTGCACGACGGCGCCGCGACCATGGACTTCATGGAGCAGGAACAAGAGCGCGGCATCACGATTACGTCGGCAGCGACGACCTGCTTTTGGCGCGGCAAGCGCCTGAACATCATCGACACGCCGGGTCACGTCGACTTCACCATCGAGGTCGAGCGCTCGCTGCGGGTGCTCGATGGAGCGGTATGCGTCCTCGACGGCAATCAGGGAGTGGAGCCGCAGACCGAGACGGTCTGGCGCCAGGGCGACAAGTACGAGGTCCCGCGCATCATCCTCGCCAACAAGATGGACAAGACCGGCGCCGATTTCTACCAGTGCATCGACGACATCAAGGTCAAGCTCGGCGCCCGGCCGGTGCCGCTGCAGCTTCCGGTCGGCAGTGAGGCGAACTTCAAGGGCGTCGTCGATCTCATCCGGATGAAGGCGATCATCTGGGAGGGCGACGACAAGGGCGCCAAGTTCCACGAAGTCGAAATCCCCGCCGACCTGGTGGAGAAGGCAGTGCAGTATCGCGCCCAGATGCTCGAGGCAGCGGTGGAGATGGACGACGATGCGATGGGCGCCTACCTCGACGGCAAGGAGCCCGACGAGGCGACGCTCAGGCGCCTGATCCGCAAGGCGACCGTCAAGCGCGCCTTCTATCCGATGCTGTGCGGTTCGGCCTTCAAGAACAAGGGCATCCAGCCGCTGCTCGATGCGGTGGTCGATTACCTCCCCTCGCCGGCCGACCGCGAGGCTTTTCCGGCCATCGATGTGAAAACCGGTGCGGCGACCGTGCGCCGCCCGCTGGACAGCGAACCGCTGGCCATGCTGGCCTTCAAGATCATGGACGATCCACACGTCGGCTCGATTACCTTCTGCCGCGTCTATTCCGGCACGGTCAAGAGCGGCACGGCGCTTGCCAATACGACGCGCGACAAGAAGGAACGCGTCGGGCGCATGTATCTGATGCATGCCGATGACCGCGAACAGATCGAGGAAGCGTACGCGGGCGACATCATCGCGCTGGCGGGCCTCAAGGATACGCGCACGGGCGAGACGCTCTCCGATCCCAGCCGGCCGGTGCTGCTCGAAAAGATGGAGTTCCCCAATCCGGTCATCGAAATGAAGGTTGAGCCCAAGACCAAGGCCGACGTCGAGAAGATGGGCGTGGCGCTCGCCAAGCTCGCCGCCGAGGACCCCTCGTTCCGCGTCGCCACCGATTCGGAGAGCGGCGAGACGATCATCAAGGGGATGGGAGAGCTTCACCTCGACATCAAGGTCGATATCCTCAAGCGGACGCACAAGGTCGAGGTCAATGTCGGAGCGCCGCAGGTCGCCTACCGCGAAACGGTCGCCCGCTCGAGCGACATCGACTACACCCACAAGAAGCAGACGGGTGGCACCGGCCAGTTCGCGCGCGTCAAGCTGAAGATCGAGCCGAACCTGCCCGGCACCGGCAACGAGTTTGAGAGCCGAGTCGTCGGCGGCAGCGTGCCGAAGGAGTTCATCCCCGCCGTCGAGAAGGGCATCCGCAGCGTCTGGGATGCCGGTGTGCTGATCGGCTTCCCGATGGTCGACACCAAGGTCACCCTCTATGACGGCGATTTCCACGAAGTCGATAGCAGTTCGATCGCCTTCGAGATCGCCGCGCGCGCGGCGATGAAGGAGGGTGCCGAGCGCTCCGGGGTGAAGCTGCTCGAGCCGATCATGGACGTCGAGGTGGTCACGCCCGGCGACTTCGTCGGCAGCGTGATCGGCGACATCAACAGCCGGCGCGGACACATCCGCAGCCAGGAGATGCGCGGCAACGCCACGGTGATCCGGGCCAACGTGCCGCTTGCCAACATGTTTGGCTACGTCAGCCAGCTGCGCTCGATGAGCCAGGGCCGGGCCTTGTACACCATGCAGTTTGCGCACTACGCCGAGGTTCCGCGCAATGTCGCCGACGAGGTCAAGGCAAAGTACGCCTGAGGGCAGATGGCACAAGCACGCATGACGCCGTTGGACAGTGGCCGGATGGGCCGGAGCGAGTAGAGGTCAGGAGAGCCGAAGATGGCCAAGGCGAAATTTGATCGGACGAAGCCGCATTGCAACGTGGGGACGATAGGGCACGTTGACCACGGGAAGACGACGCTGACGGCGGCGTTGACGAAGGTATCTGCGGACCGTGGCT
>Ga0187783_10004770_pt1 | contig 10021 bp, 18 predicted proteins | sample 1015_SJ02_MP02_2_FD_132471 | JGI IMG/M metagenome (GOLD analysis project Ga0187783, IMG submission 132471) | Tropical peat soil microbial communities from peatlands in Department of Meta, Colombia - 1015_SJ02_MP02_20_MG | ecosystem: Environmental > Terrestrial > Soil > Wetlands > Peat | place... | reverse complement strand
TGCGGCGCACCTTCTTCGCGGCGGCCTGCTGGCGGCTCCTAGGCGGCATCTGCTTCCTTCGAGGTGATCGGTCCGTGCGGACTACTTACTTCTTGCCGGCCTTCTTCTTGCCGGCCACGGTCTTCTTCTTGCCCTTGCGGGTGCGGGCGTTGGTCTGCGTCCGCTGCCCGTGCACGGGCAGCCCGCGGCGGTGCCGGATGCCCTGATAGGAGCCGATCTCGACCTTCCGCCTGATGTCGGCCTGCACCTCGCGGCGCAGGTCGCCTTCGACCTGGTAGCTGGCGTCGATCCAGTCGCGCAGCTTGATCAGCTCCTCGTCGGTGAGGTTGCTGACCCGGGTATCGCCGCTTACCCCGGTGGCCTGCAGCGTCTGCAGCGCCCGGGTCCGGCCGATCCCGTAGATGTAGGTGAGCGCGACCTCGAGCCGCTTGTCACGCGGCAGGTCGACGCCGGAAAGCCTGGCCATGTGCGGGCAGTTCTCCTTCTTCTGGCGGAGGTCCTGCGCACCGCCCCCATGCCCTGCCCGGCCATGGCCCCGGCCTCCGTCCGGGGGTCGCAGCCGTCACCCGGCTGCCTGCGGTGCGCGCCTATTGTTCTGTTTGTTCTGTGCGTCGTGTTCTGTGCGTCTTGATCTGCGCGTCAGCCCTGACGCTGCTTGTGCCTCGGGTCGGTGCAGATGACCATGACGCGGCCGTGCCGGCGTATGATCCGGCACTTGCTGCAGATCTTCTTGACGCTCGGCTTGACCTTCACGGTGCTTTCTCCACGTCGTTACTTGTACCGGTACACGATCCGCCCGCGACTGAGGTCGTAGGGGCTGAGCTCCACGACCACCCGGTCGTCAGGCAGGATGCGGATGTAGTGCATCCGCATCTTCCCGCTGATGTGAGCGAGAACCTTGTGCCCGTTGTCCAGCTCCACCCGGAAGAAGGCATTAGGCAGTGACTCGACAACCGTGCCTTCGATCTCGATGGCGCCGTCTTTTTTGGGCATGTCCTCCGCGCTTCGCTGCTTCGTAATGGTCCGCGCCCTGGGCGCGGTCTTGCCGGGCGGCCAGCCTTCCCCGCCTGGCTCACGCCCGTGCTGACGACAGCAGGACGAGGAAACCGGGAAGGGCTCCGCCAGATCCATGTCGCTCGCATGTGCGAGCCCCCGCGTGCCAACCACGAAGAACCCAGCGGATGGGCCGGAGACGAGTGTACTCGACCCGCGGCCTCAACGCGAACCGCCCATGGTTAATACGCTTCGTGGCCCGCCGCTATTCCCGGCCAGGCTATTCCCGGTCCTGCCGCAGCCGGCGGATCACCGCCGCGATCCACGGCACCGCGAGCAGCAGCCACCACGGGTACCAGGTGCCGCCGCCGACCACGGCCAGGACCGCCCAGAGGGCGACGACGGCCGTCGTCACCACGCCCCACGCTGCCAGGGCCAGGGTGCCCGCCGAGAACCTGGCCGCTCCGCCCGGGCCCTTCGGCATGATGGACTGGTGCGGGAGGCCCGCGGGCCGCCGCATATCCTCGTCTGGCAGCCGGTACAGGTCGATGACCGGCAGGTCTTCCAGCAGGTCGTCGAGCTCGCCCAGGGTCTTGGCGTTCAGCGCGGCGTCCAGCCGCTCGTGGAATTCCTCGGCGGTCAGCCGGCCCGCGGCATGGTGCTCGCGCAGCAGCGCCGCGGTGCGGTCGCGATCCGCGTCCGAGGCGCGGAGCCGCCGGTTACCAGGCACCGGGCACCTTCCTCTAGGTCGGACGAACGCTGGCAGGGTCCCTCTCTCTAGTATCGCCCAGCCTGGTTTGGCCGCCATCCTCCGCGGTCAGCACCCAGGGGCCCGCCTCGGTGATCGCGACCGTGTGCTCGAAATGCGCGGCCCGGCTCCCGTCCGCCGTGATGACCGTCCACCCGTCATCAAGCAGGACCGTTTCCGGGCGGCCGCGCGTCACCATCGGCTCGACCGCCAGCGCCATGCCGGCACGCAGCCGGGGCCCGCGTCCGGGCCGGCCGAAATTGGGCACCGGCGGGTCCATGTGCATCGCGGTGCCGATGCCGTGGCCGGTGTACTCCTCCACCACGCCGTACCGGCCCGCCCCGTCCAGGCCGGCCCCGTCCAGGCCGGCCCCGTCCAGGCCGGCCCCGTCCAGGCCGGCCCCGTCCAGGCTGGCACGGCCGATGCTGGCCTGTATCGCGTGCGAGATGTCGCCGAGCCTTCCTCCGGCCCTCGCGTGCGCGAGCCCCTGCCACAGCGCGTCCTCGCACACGCGCAGCAGCGCGGCGTCAGCGGCGGAGATGGTGCCGACGCCCACCGTGACGGCCGCGTCCCCGTGCCATCCGCCGACGATGGCGCCGCAGTCGATGGAGATGATGTCCCCCTCGCGCAGGGACCTGGCCGGGCTCGGGATGCCGTGCACGATCTCGTCGTTCACCGACGTGCAGATCGTGGCCGGATACCCGTGGTAGCCCTTGAACGACGGGACCGCCCCGGCGGCGCGGATCTCGCGCTCGGCGAGCGCGTCAAGCTCGGCGGTGCTGACGCCGGGCCGGGCCGCCGCGGCGACGGCACGCAGCGTAAGCGCGACGACAAGCCCGGCCTCGCGCATCTTCGTGATCTGCGCTGGCGTCTTGATCTCGATCGCCAGCGGGCGCCGCGGCCACAATTCCGGCCGTCCCTCAGCGCACGAACGGGCGGAGCGCGGCCAGCGCCCGGCTAGTGACCTCTTCCACGGGCCCGGTCGCGTCGATGCCGATCAGGATGTTCTCGTCGGCGTAGAACGCGATGAGCGGGGAGGTCTGCTCGGCGTAGACCTCGAGCCTGTGCCTGACCGTGTCCTCGGTGTCGTCGTCGCGCTGGAAGAGCTCGCCGCCGCAATCGTCGCAGGTGCCGTCGCGGGCCGGAGGGTCATACAGCACGTGCCACACCCGCTCGCACCGGCGGCAGGTCCGGCGCCCCGACAGCCGCCGCACCACCTCGTCCTCGTCCACCACAAGCTCGAGCACTACGCTCAGCCGCGCGTCCCACTCCGAGAGCATCTTCTTCAGCGTCTCGGCCTGCGGCACGTTCCGTGGGAACCCGTCAAGCAGGAAACCCTCCTGCGCGTCGTCCTCGCCCAGCCTGTCCCTGACCATCGCCACGGTGACCTCGTCGGGAACCAGGTCGCCGCGTTCCATGTACTCCCGCGCCTTGCGGCCCAGTTCAGTGTGGCTGGTCACGTTGAACCGGAAGATGTCACCTGTCGAGATCCTCGGGATCGCCAGGTGCGAGGAGATGAACTGGGCCTGTGTCCCCTTGCCCGCACCGGGGGGCCCGACGAGGACGATGCGCACTATCGCAAGAAACCCTCATAGTTGCGCTGCTGCAACTGGCTCTCGATCTGCTTCACGGTGTCGAGTCCCACGCCGACCATGATCAGCAGGCTGATGCCGCTGAATGGGAACTCGTTGGCGACCCCGATGGAGGCCAGGGCGACCAGCGGGAACAGCGCGACCAGCCCCAGGTAGAGCGAGCCGGGCGCGGTGAGCCTGCTGAGTACGTAGCCGAGGTACTCGGCGGTCGGCCGGCCGGGCCTGATGCCGGGGATGAACCCGCCGTACTTCTTCATGTTGTCGGCCACCTCGGTCGGGTTAAAGGTGATCGACACGTAGAAGTACGTGAACGCGATGATCAGCAAGAAGAACATGGCCATGTACACCTTCGAGCTGCTCTGCTCGAGGTAGGTGTCCACCCAGCTCACCCAGCCCGGGATGTGCGAGGAGTTGCTCTTGCTGAAAAGCTGCGCGGCCAGGGTCGGGATGTACAGCAGCGACGAGGCGAAGATGGCCGGGATCACGCCGGCCTGGTTGACCTTCATCGGGATGTAGGTCGAGGTGCCGCCGTACATGCGCCGGCCCACCATCCGCTTGGCGTACTGCACGGGGATGCGGCGCTGAGCCTGCTCCATGAATACGAGGAACGCGAAGACCGCGATCACGACGAGCACGGCCACGGCGGCGTAGAACGGCGTCTTGTCCCGGTAGATGGCCAGGATCTCGCCGGGGATGACCGAGATCACCGTGGTGAAGATCAGCACCGACATGCCGTTCCCCACCCCGCGGTCGGTGATCAGCTCGCCGAGCCACATGATGACCGTGGTCCCGGCCACCATGGTGATCACCATCGTGGCGACGTTGAAGATCGAGCCGTTCGGGATCAGCGGGTTGTTGGTCGCCGTGCCGCACCCGTTGAACAGCGTGCCTGACCTGGCCAGCTCGATGTAGCCGGTCGACTGCAGGACCGCCAGGCCCACGGTGAGGTACCGGGTGTACTGGGTGATCTTGGCCTGGCCGGCCTGGCCCTCCTGCTTCAGCGTCTCGAGCCGCGGGATCACCACGGTCAGAAGCTGCAAGATGATGCTCGCGGTGATGTACGGCATGATGCCGAGCGCGAACACCGACAGGCGCAGCAGCGCCTGCCCGCTGAGCAGGTTGACGATGGCCAGGACGCCTGCTGTGGCGCTGCCCGCGCTGGTTGCGTAGTTGGAGCACAGGGCCACGTTCTTCTCGTCGATGCCCGGTGTCGGCAGCGAGGCGCCGAACCGGAACAACGCGATGAGGCCAAGCGTGATCAGCAGCTTCTTGCGAAGGTCCGGCGTCTGGAACGCCCGCACGAAGGCCGTCAGCATGGGCAGTCCTCGGTTCGGTTAATCGGGCAGTCCACGTATCTTACCCGGCACGCCATGGGTTGTCTCCCTGGGCTAAACGAGCTCGGTGACGGTGCCGCCGGCCCGCTCGATCTTCGCCGCGGCCGCGGCCGAGAACGCGTGCGCGGTTACCCGCAGCGCCACCGAGAGCTCCCCGGTGCCGAGCACCTTGATCAGCTCACCCTGGCGCGCGGCGCCCTTGGCCACCAGGCTTTCCGGGGTCACGTCGCCGCCCTCGGGGTACAGGTCGGCCAGCCTGCCTGTGTTCACCACCTGGTAGGTGGTGCGGAAGCCGGCGTTGGAGAAGCCCTTCAGCTTAGGCACCCGGCGGTGCAGCGGCATCTGGCCGCCCTCGAAGCCGACGGGGACCTGGTTACGGGCCTTGGTGCCCTTGGTGCCGCGGCCCGCGGACTTCCCCTTGGATGCCTCGCCGCGGCCGACCCTGGTCCTGGCCGTGTGCGCGCCGGGCGCCGGCCGCAGGTGATGCAGCTTGAGCCCGCGCCCGGACGCCGTCTGGTCGCCCGCAATGTCAGTGTCAGTCATCTCCGGTTACTTCCTCTACCGTCACCAGGTGGCGCACGGTCTTGATCATGCCGCGGAACTCGGGGCGGTCCGGCTTGACCACCACCTGGCCGATCCGCCGCAGCCCGAGTGAGCGCAGCGAATCGCGCTGCTCGCTGGTACCGCCGATCTTCGACTTGATCTGGGTCACCCTCAGCTGTGCCATCTGCCTCATCACCCGTCAGGCCTCGGCCCCGGACGCGGCCGCCCGCGCCCGCAGCATGGCCGCCGGCGCCACGTCCTCGATCGGCAGGCCCCGCTTGGCCGCGATCTCCTCGGGCCGGTTCAGGCTCTTGAGCGCGGCCACCGTCGCGTGCACGACGTTGATCGGGTTCGACGAGCCAAGCGAGCGGGACAGCACGTCGTGGATGCCGGCGCACTCGAGCACGGCCCGGACCGGGCCGCCGGCGATGACGCCGGTACCCGGGCTGGCCGGCTTGAGCAGGACCACGCCCGCCGCGTCCTCGCCCTGGACCGTATGCGGGATCGTGCTGGCGATCCGCGGCACGCGGAAGAAATGCTTCTTCGCCTCCTCGACGCCCTTGGCGATGGCTGCAGGCACCTCCTTCGCCTTGCCGTACCCGACGCCGACCATTCCCTTGCCGTCGCCCACCACGACCAGCGCGGTGAAGCTGAAGCGGCGGCCGCCCTTGACGACCTTGGCCACGCGGTTGATGGTCACCACGTGCTCAAGGTAGGCAGCTTGCTTTTCGGCCGCGCTGCCGCGCCGGTCCTCGCGGCGCTCGCGCCGCTCGCCGCCGCTGCCGCGCCGCGGAGCTCCTGGCATTAGCCCTTCCTCATCTCTGTCATAACGCTCGAGCAGGCTGCACGATTGCAGCTCATAGTTGGAGGCCGCCTTCTCTCGCGCCGTCGGCGAGCGCCGCGACGCGGCCGTGGTAGCGGTAGCCGCCGCGGTCGAACACCACCGCCGCGATGCCGGCCTGCGCCGCGCGCTGCGCGAGCAGTTCGCCGACCTTGCGCGCCTTGGCCGTCTTGTCGCCCTCGGCCGTCCGGATCGCCGGGTCGAGGGTGGACGCGGCAGCCAGGGTGCGGCCGGCGCTGTCGTCGACGATCTGGGCGAACATGTGCCGGGCCGACCGGTTGACCACCAGCCGCGGCCTGCTCGCGCTGCCGGTGACCTTCTTGCGTACCCGCAGGTGCCGCCGTACGCGGCCCGCCGTGGACAGGTGGGTGCGAGACCGCACCCGTCCGGTGGCCCGTGCATGCGACCTGGTCTTGGTGCCAGCCATGAGTTACTTCCCAGCCTTCCCGACCTTGCGGCGGATCTGCTCGCCCTGGTACCGCACGCCCTTGCCCTTGTACGGGTCGGGCCTGCGGAGCTTGCGGATTTGCGCGGCGACTTCGCCCACCTTCTGCTTGTCGATGCCCTCCACCACGAACCGGGTGGGGGTTTCGACCCGGAAGCTGATCCCCTCCGGCGGGTGGATCGGCACGGGGTGGCTGAAGCCGAGCGAGAACTCCAGGTCCTGGCCCCTGGCCTGTACCCGGTAGCCGACGCCGACGATCTCAAGCGTCTTGCGGTACCCCTCGGTGACGCCGGTGACCATGTTCGCGATCAGCGTGCGGGACAGGCCGTGCAGCGCGCGCACAGGGCCGTCGTCGTTGGGCCTGGTTACCCTGATGACCCCGTCCTCGCGGACGACGTCGATGGGCTCGGCTACGGTGTGCCGGAGCGTGCCCTTCGGCCCCTCCACGGTGACCTCGCGGCCGTCGATGGTGACCTGCACCCCGCTGGGGATGCTCACGGGGAGCCGCCCGATCCTCGACATAGCAGCTCCTCCCTTACCAGACGAAGGCGAGGACTTCGCCGCCCACGCCGCGCTTCTTGGCCTGTTTGTCGGTCAACAGCCCGCCCGAGGTGGAGATGATCGCCACACCCAGGCCGCCGAGCACCCGGGGCAGGTCGTCCTTCTTCGCGTAGACGCGCAGTCCCGGCTTGGATACCCGCTTGATGCCGGCGATGGAGCGCTCGCGCGCGTTGCCGTACTTGAGCGTGATCACCAGGTTCTTGCCCACCTCGGCGTCCTCGACGCGCCAGGCGGCGATGTACCCCTCCTGCTGGAGGATCTCCGCGATGTGGGACTTGATCTTCGAGTACGGCATGCCCACCGTGTCGTGGTACGCCGAGTTCGCGTTCCGCAGACGCGTCAGCATGTCTGCGATCGGGTCGGTCATCGTCATGGCCGGTTGGCCTTCCTCACCGTGGTTTCCCGCGGGACCTGCGGTGTGCTCGTTCTTTTTTGTGTACTTACCAGCTGGACTTGGTGATGCCGGGCAGTTCGCCGCGGTGCGCCATGGTGCGGAAGCAGATCCGGCACAGGCTGAACCTGCGGTACACGGCCCTGGGCCGCCCGCAGCGGGTGCACCGGGTGTATCCGCGGACCTTGAACTTCGGCGTCCGCTTCTGCTTGACGATCAGCGCTGTCTTTGCCATGGGTCAGATGCCTTTCTCCGCCGCTACCGCCGTGCTGTCCCGAGGACCCCGGGCGCCGCCGTCGGCTCCCGGAACGGGAACCCGAGCTGGCGCAGCAGGGTGCGGGCCTCGGCGTCGGTCTTCGCGGTCGTCACGACCGTGATGTCCATTCCGCGCTGCCGGTCCACCTTGTCCGGGTCGATCTCGTGGAACATGACCTGCTCGGTCAGCCCGAACGTGTAGTTCCCTTGACCGTCGAACTGCCGGTCGGACAGGCCGCGGAAGTCGCGGATGCGGGGCAGCGCGATGGTCAGCAGCCGGTCGAGGAACTCCCACATGCGATCCCCGCGCAGCGTGGCGTGCGCCCCGATGGGCATGCCCTCGCGCAGCTTGAACTGGGCCACGGACTTCTTCGCCCGGGCCACCGCGGGCTTCTGCCCGGTGATGGTGGCCAGGTCGCGGACCGCTCCCTCGATTAGCTTGGCGTCCCTGGCCGCCTCACCCACGCCCATGTTCACGACGATCTTGGTCAGTCCGGGTATCTGCATCACGTTGGCGTAGCCGAACTCCCGCGCCAGCGCGGGCGAGATCTCGTTCCGGTAGCGCTCCTTGAGCCGCGGCACCGGCGGAGCCTCGGTGGCCATCAGACGTCCTTCCCGCTCGGCCGGGCGACGCGGACCTTACTGCCGTCCTCGTCGAACCGGTAGCCGGCCCGGGCCGGCTGCCTGCTCTCCGGATCGGCCAGCTGGACGTTGCTCACGTCGATCGGCGCTTCCTCGTGCGTGATGCCACCCTCCTTGGAGCCGCGCTGGCCCTGGTAGGTGACCTTCTTGTTCTTCTTGATCATGTTGACGCCCTGGACGATGACCTTGCCCCGGTCCGGGTACGCCGCGATCACCTCGCCGGTACGCCCCCGGTCGCGTCCGGCCACGACGATCACGTGATCGCCCTTCCTGATCTTCATCACAGCACCTCCGGCGCCAGCGAGATGATCCGCATGAACCGCTTCTCCCGCAACTCGCGGCCGACCGGCCCGAAGATGCGGGTACCGCGCGGGTCACCACCGTCCCTTATCAGCACCGCGGCGTTCTCGTCGAACTTGATGTAGGAACCGTCGCCGCGGCGGCGCTCCTTGCGGGTACGCACCACGACCGCCTTGACGACATCGCCCTTCTTCACGCCGGCGCCGGGAAGGGCATCCTTCACGGTCGCCACGATGACGTCCCCGATGCCCGCGTATCGCCGGCCGCTGCCGCCGAGCACGCGGATGCACAGGATCTCCTTGGCACCCGTGTTGTCGGCGACCTTGAGCCGCGACTCCTGCTGGATCACGTCAACTCCTGCTATCGTTCGCCGGGCATCGGAGCCAGGCGGTCTGCTGTTACTTGGCCTTCTCGAGGATCTCGGCCACCCGCCAGCGCTTGGTCGCGGACAGCGGCCGGGTCTCCATCAGCAGCACTCGGTCGCCCACGCCGCAGGCGTTGGCAGCGTCGTGCGCCTTGTACTTCTTGGTACGGCGCAGCACCTTGCCGTACTTCGGGTGCTTGACGTGGTCCTCGACCTGGACGACGACGGTCTTGTCCATCTTGTCGCTGACCACGTAGCCTTCCCTGCCCTTGCGGTAGCCGCGCGTCGTCGCGGTCCCCTCGGTGCGGGCGGCGTCCTCGCTCATTCGCTCGCCTCCTCGGCCTCTTCATCCTCGGCAGCGTCATCGGTGACCGCGTCCGCCGCATCATCGACCGCCACATCATCGACCACCGCATCATCGATCGCCGGCTCGAGGTCTTGCGGCTCGCCGGACTCCTCGATCAGGGTGATGATCCCGAGCTCGCGCTCGCGCATCACCGTGTAGATGCGGGCGATTTCCTTGCGGACCGCACGCAGCCTTCCGTGGCTCTCCAGCTGCCCGGTCGCGCCCTGGAAGCGCAAGTTGAACAGCTCTTCCTTGGCCTCGGCCAACTTGTGCTGCAGTTCCTCTTCTGTGGAGACGCGCAGCTGCGCGCTAAGGCTGTTCGCCATCAGCCCTCACCCACTTCACGCTTGACCACATCGGCCATGTTGGCAAGCAGAGCATCGGGAGCTTGCTTCCACATCAGCCCTCACCGACCTCTCGCTTGACCACACGGCATTTCATCGGGAGCTTGTGGATTGCGCGCCGCAGTGCCTCCCTGGCCACCGGCTCCGCCACTCCGGACAGCTCGAACATGACCCGGCCCGGCTTCACGTTGGCGATCCACCACTCCGGCGAGCCCTTGCCTGATCCCATCCGGGTCTCGGCCGGCTTCTTGGTCAGCGGCCGGTCCGGGTAGATGTTGATCCAGACCTTCCCGCCGCGGCGGATGTGCCGGGTCATGGCGAT
>Ga0187783_10004769_pt1 | contig 10023 bp, 14 predicted proteins | sample 1015_SJ02_MP02_2_FD_132471 | JGI IMG/M metagenome (GOLD analysis project Ga0187783, IMG submission 132471) | Tropical peat soil microbial communities from peatlands in Department of Meta, Colombia - 1015_SJ02_MP02_20_MG | ecosystem: Environmental > Terrestrial > Soil > Wetlands > Peat | place... | reverse complement strand
GCGTCGCCGAAGAACGTCATGGTGAAGAGGTAGGGTTTATCGGCTGGGTGACCTATCGGGCAGACGCCGCTGTACGAGCCGCTGATGGTGACGGACATGTTCTTGTCGAGCGTGGGCAATTCGATGGGGTGGTCGCCGAAGGCGTCGAGCCAGCCGATCTCCTCTTCGGAGATGTGGACTGCGTGAGAGACGATCTCAGGCGGGTCGCCCTCGCGCGGCGCGTGCTCTTTAGGGTCGATCCACTTCATCCCCACGGTAGTGACCAGGTTCTCGACCTGGATGAACTTGATGAAGAAGATCCCTGGAGCGGGCGCGTTGCACCGCAGAAATGACGTCCTCATCGCCTTGACGCAAGGAAAACCCTTGACCGTGAACTTCTTGTGCTGCCCCGGCGTGCAGAGGACCGACGGCAGGGAGAACGAGGGTTTCATCCTCTTGATGAGGCTGTCCTTGTTGGGGTAGAGGATCCGCTCGACGGCCTCGGTCGCGACCCTCTGCTTCTCGGCGACCTCCTTGCCGTGAGTCGTCTGCCTCACGGCCCTGCCGTGCTGCTCGAGGTTGAAGAAGAGCACGGCCGTCTGCTCGTCGTTGCTCCAAGTGCAAGGATCCTTCTTCATGAACTCGTCGAAGGCTTCCTGCTCCGAGACGTCCCAGTCGGAGACGTCCTTGTTTAGGAGAAAGTCGAGTATAAGACTCACGGGTAGAGTCTCCTTTGAGCAAAAGACTCTCCCTTGTGCCCGAGCCACTCGGCGACTCCCCAGATCCCTAAGATGCCGAGTAGGCCTACGGCCCAACCTGGTAGACCTTTACCTTCACTATCGCCCGCGAAGTCCGTGTCCTCTTCGGAGAGTGGGTCGTAACCCTGCAGCTCCGCCTGCTCGGCGGCCGAGAGGGCCTGCCGCTCCTCGTCCCGCAGCTCGCGCCTCTCGCGCTCGCGCTCCCTGCGTTCGCGTCCATAGCCGCGCGGCAGGCCGGCCAGACGCTCGGCTCGCGCGGGGCCGCGGTGTCCAGAATCGCGACCGACACTCGCGCGACCGCCGTCGCGACCGAATATGTCGTAGTCGGGGTGGCGCGTGGCATCACCCGGCGAGTTGGTCGGAAGGACGTCCTGTGGATCGGGGATGAAGTCCTCCAGCATCGGGTGCTGGAAGTCCGAGCCGAACTCCGCAGTCTTGTCACTGTTAGAGACGGCGATGAACACGTCGTCCCAGCTTGCTCCCGCGCTCATCTCTTCCTCCGTGCTTGCAAGATCTTTTTCTCGAGCAGCTTGTCGGCGAAGAGACCGCCCAAGAAGATGGCTACTCCTCCGAGAAGTTTGGCCCACAATGGTGTTGGTGTTGAGAGCGACTCACCAGCGACGACGACGCGCTCTTGCAGGCCGGGACCCGGCGGCGGGCGATAGCGCGGGGGTGGCCCCACGACCTCTTCTGGATAGACGTACGTCGGCGGAGAGTGGCCGCTGCCGAATCCGCCCGTCTCCCAGCCGAAGGAAAAGTCAGTGCAGTGAGTGAGCGGCGGGCAGTCGGGACCGCGAGCGTGTCCGGCGAAGCCGGAGAAGTCGTCCTGACTCGACCTCACTTTTCCGAGCCGCGCCGGGTCGGGCGGCAGCATCTGCGCGACGTCCTCGGGGAAGTCCTTGGCCTCTCGGTCGCTGCCGAAGGGATCGTAGTCGGGGTAGCGCGTCGCGCCCTTGGGCATCCCGAGCTCTTTGTACGGGCTCGGCACGAAGTGCCTCTCGCGCGGGTGCTCGAAGTCGGAGCCGAATCCCGCAAACCGCCTGGTTTGCGGGGACGGAGTGAAGTCGATCCCCATCTCGGAGGTCTTCTGGAATCGCGCGCGCCAGTCGATCTTGTCAGCCATGGTACTTCTCCCAGAGCGCGAGGGTCCCGAACGCGAGCAGGCCGATGCCGACGAGCGACCCCACGCCGACGCCGATCGGCACCGCGTACTTCTCCGCGAGGGCGAGGAGCTGCTGCCCCCGGGCCTCGAGCCCTTGCGCGTAAGAAGACGGGCTCGCCGTGAAGTACGCCGGGGATGAACTCAAACCCTGAGCGAACCCGAGCGGGCTGCCTGTCATCGCGCCGCTCCACCAGTTGGGCCGAGACTTCAGAGTCGCGACGTAGTGCGCCGCGCCGTCGTCGGCATTGGTATGCGCGGCGAAGGTCTGCTTCATCGGCACGGTCACGCCGTTTATGACCTCGGTCGTGTCGAAGACCTGCACGTAGGGGTCACTTGCTTGAGCCTTGATGCCGCCGAAGTTGTAGTGGTACATCGACTGCCAGTTGCCCGTCTCGAGCGCCGACTGCGCGGCGAGCATGTTGAGCACGCTGGGCGACGGGGCTTTGCCCACGCTCTTCTGAAACGCTCGGCTTATGGCCTTCACGGCGTCGTCGCTTGACATCACGGTCTTGCCGAGGCCCGTCCGCGTGTCGGCGGGCAGGATCTGCTGGTTGCCACTCGGCAGCTGCACGTTGCCGGTCGAGCCTGGCGGCGCGTCCACCCCCGATGCTCCCAAGAAACCGAGCGCGGATAGAGTCAACGGGCCCGGCACTCCGTCGGCCGACAGGCCATGCGCCCCTTGGAAGGATCGAATCGCCTGCACCGTGGCCGGGCCCATCTGCCCGTCGACCCGGAGCTGTGGGCTGGCTCCCTTCTGGTTCAGGCGCGCCTGCAGGTCCGAGATGCTCGGGTTCGTGCCGGGAGAAGCGCCGAAGGAAGCCGTCGGCACACGTCGACCCTTCGCGGGGATTTCTCCGCGAGAGATGGCGCGAAATCGCTCGCGCCATGAGCCGTAGCGGAGCTCAGCCTGCTTCGGCAACGTCGCTCCCTTCTTGGATCGGAGTCACCTCCACATGCTGTCTGCCGTTCACGGCCGCGATGGCCTGCTCTCTCGTGTCGAACGATTTCACCTGCGCCTGCCTCTTTTCCGGCACCTCGGCGGGGATGGGCGCGCGCGTCTCCGGGACTGCGGGCGCTTCCTCCGGCAGGTCTGGGGCTGAGGGTGCCTTCGCGCGCGGCGAGGCGGGCGCAGTCTTTGGCTCCTCGGCTTGCGGTTGCGACTCAGCCTGCTTGGCCTGAGCGGGAGGCGCCATCTCACTATCCTCGAAGACGTCGGGCTCGCCGTGCTCGAGGCGGTCGGCCCTGAGCCTGAGCCTGCGGCACGCGGCGACGAGCGTCGCACCCTCGAAGGCGTCGGCGAGCTTGCGGATGCCGTCGATGTTCTGCGACTTCATGCCCTTCAAGAACGCCTCGTGCCTGGCCCTTCTCAGCTTGGCGCCGGCCTCGCGCAGCTCCGCGCGTTTTCGGAGCGCGTAGGCCTTGGCGTGAAAGCCGTGCTTCTCGCACTCGTCTGCGATTTCGCGCAATTTCGCGACGCCCGCGGGACCTCGCAGGTGCTCGAGGGCACTCTGGTACATGGCCTCCCTCTCGGCAGTCCACTCCTCCTTCTTGCCCAGGTTCTTCCAGGTTAGTATCGCTAACCCTAGCAGTGTGGCTTCGATCAGCATGGTCTCTGTGTCCTCTTTGAGGGTTCCAAGTGGTACTGCCTGTTATCTTGAATGAAATGATCGGAGCGTGAGCGCGAGGCGAGCCATCTTGCCGACCCGCCCTTCCTTCTTCGTTGCCTTCTTGAGCTTGGAGAGGGGGATCTTCTTGTCGGGCGAGAGGCCGAGCGCGCGGTGCAGGGCTCCTTTGTGAGAGGACTTCATCGCCTTCTGGATCCACATCTTGGGTTTTCTTCGCCGTCTACGAGTCGCCATAAGAATCTCCTAGTCCGCGGTCAGGATGTTGCCTTGCCGGTCGGCTTTCTCATCCACGAAGAAGCCGACCGCGGGTCCTATCGCGATGACGTCCTCGTCGCGGCAACTCGCCCCGAGCTCGGCGCGCGCCATCGCGACTGAATTGCCGTGCGTGTAGTGGATCTTGATCTCGGGTCCGCGGGCGCCACGTCCCCAATACGAGCACGCGTAGAGCACGCGGTCGTTCCAGTTGTCCAAGTATGCCGTGCGGTGGAAGCCGCACGCGCCGTGCGTGCAGATGAAGTCTGGGGTGAGCTTGCCTAGGATGTCTGACCGGGTGACGCCGTCGCATATCATCGACACACCGCCGCAGTTGGGGCAGCTCACCCACGCCCTCACCTTGCCGTGGGCCGTCGCGTACTTGCCCATCCACTCGGGGGGCTTACTCCAGCTGCCTGGCTCGATGGAGGCCGGGACGATGCCGAAGCTCTCCATGGTGCTGCCTCGGAACTCCCACTTGCTCCTGGAGAAGACGAAGGCCTCGGGGTGCACGGCGTTACGCCTGTCGACCTCGTGGCGCGGCGTGGATCTCTTGTTCATCCGTCGATCCCCCATGTAACGGTCATGCTCGCGGCGTCTGGACCCGCGAGGTGGTTGATGAGCTGCAGGATGGTGGTACCCGGAGGCACCTTCACGAAGCCAGGCGCATTGCCAGGACTGTACTGCTTGGTCACGGTGACGTTGTAGAGGTTGACCCAGAGCGAGTTGATCCCGGCTCCTGGAGTTGAGGTGTCTAGGCCCACGACTTCGACGGACGTGATCCCGGCGTCGGGGAACGAGAGCAACTCCAGGACGCCGTCGATGTTGCCAAACGGGATGGAGATCCCAGCCGGCCCGTTGGGCACGTCGTAGATGCCGCTGTACAGGACTGGCGGCAGCGCGGTCGCTGGCCTTGTGCCCTGCGAGACGGTGCCGGTGACGCTGTACTGGATGCCCGTGTTGCCGGCGATGGAGTAGGTCACGTCCTGCAGCTGCACGGAGACGGCCTGCGCGACCATGGAGATCGACACGCCGTTGCCGACGTCGATGACGCGCTTGACGGTCGCGCCTTCGACGGACCATGAGATGATTGCCAGACATCTCACGCCCTCGGTCGACGCTGTGACGACGGGCTGCGGGACCGGCGCGACCGGGACGACCTTTCCGCCGACGATCGTCGTGCCGCTCGGCTGGATAGCGGGCAGTGGACTAATGAGCTGGAGCGAGAAAGAGAGGGTGTAACAATCCGGCTCCGCGAACTGCGCGTTGAGGAGGGGTACGATGCCGCCGGGCACGAGGACCTCGGTAGGAGGAGTCGTGGCAGGGCCTGGGCTCTGGAGCGTGGCGGTCTGCTGCCAGCCGGTCTTATTCTGCTGGGAGCTGCCGTGGCGCATCGAGCGGTTCACTCAGACCTCCCGGTCCTCGTAGACTCGCTTCGCGAGTTACACTCGGATCTCCACGTGGCACGCTCGGTGCTACGATGGGCATGTATGAGAGCCTGTTTGATTCTTGTGGGGATCTTGTTGATGAACTGCGGTGGCGGTCCTGACGCTCCCGGGACGGACAGTCCCGAAATGGCGCCGGACACCGGGGCGGCCATGGCTGTAGGGCAAGATGGGGGGAGCGCGGACAGCGGTCTCTGCTGCCTCACGACGGCAGCGACTTGCGAGGGCGCTACGGCCCTCGCCTGCACTTCGCCGCTCGACGGCTGGGGGTGCGGCGGCAAGAGCTGCGGGCAGTGTCGTACCGGAGACACTTGCCAGGCGTCGCTCCCGTCTGAGGATGGCGGAGTTCTTTGCCCGGGAGTCATCGGACAGTGTCCGTAAGAGAGAGTCATTTCCCCATCTCCCACGCCACACCCGGCGAGATCGCCTCGGGCAGACCGGAGAGCGCCCGCTGGATCTTCCTGGCCATCCCGACGCAGTGCCCCGCGCAGAGGTAAGGAGCCGAGGCCGGCCCGACCTCGCGCATGGCCGTGCCTAGAGCCTCGTCGTCTCCGGCGCTATCGACCGCGAAGAGAAACACGTCCCTCCACTCCGCCGCCCCCTCGCAGGCCTGCGCGACCCACTCGTCGGTCAAGGCCGGCCCGGTCCCGAGGATGACGCACGCGGCGAGCACGTCGTCCTTGCAGCCCTGCGACGGTAGCTGGTTCAAAGCGTCCACCACCTGGTCCGGCGTGTTTCTAGGGTCCTTCAGGACGCCGAGCGCGCGCGCGGCGCCTTCTGACAGCGGCGCCTCGACTGGGTGCTGCTCGATGTACTTGGTGATCTCCCGCAGGCCCGACTGGGCTCTGGGGTCGCCTCTCCTGGCGTTGTTCGCGACCTCCTGGATCATCGCCATCGCGTTCTGGTCATAAAATCGGGCGCGTCTCACCAGTTCCGCCGCGCCCTGCGCCTGGGTGGTCTGCGCAGTCATGAGCGGAGCGAGCGCAGCTCGCGGAGCGAACCCCGTAAACCGCAGGTTTGCGGGGTCGGCAGGTTGGATGTTTGTGCGGTCATCGGTCAGACTTTCATTGCTACCGGCCAGCCGTCGGGACCGACGTCCCATTTGGGAGAAGCCGACGTCGTCCCGGGTGGCAACGCTGGCACGGCCTGCCCGTACAGGCGCTTGTACTCATTGAGAGCGTAGGTCTTGCGCTCTCCCGGAGTCCTGCCGTAGCCCTCGATCGCCTTCCAGCTCGAGGCGTCGCTACCTTCGATACCAATCAGGAACTTGGTGATCGTGGAGGAGCCGTACTTTCGCTTCACGGCAGCGCCGCCGCTGTATCGCCTGTCCGAGACGGCGAAGATGGCTCCGGGCTTGGCCGTCATCGCGCTCTCCGCGCTTCTGGAAGTAGTGAACTGCCGCTTCTCGTTGACCTATCGCGTGAGCTGATGTCAGCGAGCGCGCGCAGACCTCTCCGGACGGCTGAGCGCAGTGCCTTCTGGAGCCCGCTCTTATCCTTGAACGTCGCGACGGGTTTGTAGTCCGCGCAGGCTCTGGGTCGCGAGGACATCAGTACATCTCGCCTTCAGCCGACGGGATCGGCGGCAGGTCCTCGTCGACGATGGGCGCCATGTCGATGGGCGGGTCGCCAGGGACAGCGCCCGGAGGGAGATCTGGATCCCTCGGCTCCTCGGCAGCCTTCTCGGAATCGAAGATGTTGGGCATCGCGCTCATCGGATCCGCCACGACGTCGCTCTGAAAACTCTCGCTCTCCGGCCCACCCTCAGGCCGCCCCGCCGGCCCGATGGGCGGCACGTAGACGGGAGCGACGCTGCGCGCGCGCTCGAAGCCGCGCGCGAAGTCTAGGAGGAATCGCGCTGACTCGGTCATCTCTTTGCCAGCAAGGGCCTTGGCTACGAGCCTGGTCTTCTCCGTCGTCCCGCGACCGCTCGGGTCATTGAGGGCGTTGCGAAAGAGCTCGCAGGTGAACGCGACCTCGGCGGGTTCTCTCACGGCGAGGCTTGCTCTTCGCTTGAGACGCTTCTCGACGTCCCCGTGCCCCTCTCGCCCGAACGCCACCGCGACCTTCTGGATCGCGTCGGGGTTCTGGCTCAAGAGAGCGCGGTCGAGCACCGCCTTCTGGGGAGCGGTCATCTCCTTCTTCGAAGATGACCGCCAGATCCAGAAGAGGATGGCTGCGGGGAGCAGGACGCCGAGCATCGTAGGCGATAGCCGGAGATCCCGTAAACGGAGCCGCTAGGCGAGGTTTGCGGGATAGCGACCTACCTCAAACGAGGGTGCCCGACGCGGTCGCGGCCGCGGTGACCGTCGAGAGCATCGCGGCCAGGGCCGCGGCCTGCGCCGCCCAGTCGGTGGGGTGACCGCCCGAGTCGACGAGGTCGGCACCCTTGCGGCCGTAGAACAGGCCGAAGGACAGGCCGAAGACGGCGAGGTTGTAGGCGAGCTCGGTCGACTGGATGGTGCCCGAGGCCGGCGCGACGGTCGCGTGGCCTGCGGACACGTTGGTCACCGCCGAGGTGTACGCGACCTGGTCGAACTGGTAGGCGAAGTCGGACGCGACGTTAGAAGCCGCATCGTAGACGTTCGGGTTCGCCTCGTCGTCGATCGCAGGGATGCCGGTCAGGCCTCCGCCAGCGAGCAGGCCCGCGAGGGCTCCGGCGTAGGCGGCGTTGTAGAGAGAGGGGTTATTGGCTGTGACGGTCATGATTCATTCTCCGTGTGAGGTTGCTGCCTTGGGTTTTCCGTGACGAGGCCTGGACAAACCCAGGCGACAGAAAAATCATTGGACTCTGAAGTACGAGTTCTCGTCGTCTCGCATTCCGCACGCCTTCGAAGGGTCCTCCCATCCGTCCTCGGTGAGGCAGAGGATGTGATACGTGACGTGCAGCGGTCCACTCTTGTGGGGCATGTACCGGAAGACGACCTTGCAGTCGCGTCCAGAAAACCGGTACTGCGCGGCGAGAGCGCACGCGAGACTCTTGCAGTCTCCGTATGCAAGCGCATAGAGCGCGGGGACGGAGTCCCAGACCTCGGTCCGGTCGTAGACCACTCCAGACTGATAGAGCGGCGGGACGTAGATGCCGTTTTCATAAGAGTATTGCAAGTACTGGGTGTTGAGGTCCGTGAGGCACTCGAGCAAGGCCTGGATGGCCTCGGCGTTGTCGACCGGGACCGAACCGGCGTTGAAGACCGATGGCAGATGCCAGGTGACTTGCTCGGGTGCGCTTCGGGATACCTTTGCCCTCGGACACGGGCGGCGGAGCTCTTGCAGACATTTCCTGAGGACGGGCTGAGACTCTGCAGTCGGAGGCGATCCGGACTGCAGGGCGTGGGGCGCGTCGAAGGTGATGTCCACATTGGTCTCGCTTTACCCGTTACTCGAAGGTTCTTGCTGCGCCCGCAAACCTCGCCTCGCGGCTCCGTTCGCGGGGCTTGACTACGTCAACCGTTGCCGGCGAGCGCGGCGGGACCCTGGAAAGTCAGCACGAAGCTGAACGGGAAGCCCGTGGCGAAACCCGTGGGGGTGTAGCCCGAGTAGCTGCCGGTCATCGTCGCGCGCGTCGAGGTGTCGAGCGTCGGGAACTCGTTCTCGAGACCGAAGCTGTTCGGCCCGTAGATGAACGCGTCGTCCGAGGCTCCGATGAGCACGTTCACGTTCGCGACCTGCACGGCGCTGAGGATGATCATGAGCGGCGCCGGGATGTTCGAGACCATCCTCTTGGGGCGGATCTTCGCGTTCGGCTGCAGGGTCACGTTGAAGGGAGCGGCCGTGCCCATCGCGAACGTCCCCGAGGAGGGAGCGTTGAGCGAGAAGGAGTAGCCCTGGACCTTCAGGGTCGAGTAGCGGTTGGGGTCGAGCAGAAGCGCCCGGTTCATCGTGTGGTGCTGCATCAGCTGGTGGTGGTGCAGCGCACGCATCTGCTCGGGAGACAGGGCGTGTCCCGGGTGGTGGTGCGGGTGAGGCGGCGCGTGGGCGAGCGCCTCCTCGCCGAAGCCGAAGCCCATGTCGCCGAACGATGCCGTCGGCATCCTCCGGACTGCGGACATGGGGCCGAGGCTACGGCCGGCCGTGGCGGCGAAGCGCGTGCGCGCGGCGCCGAAGTCACTGGGCAAAGCGCCCATGACGGAAGCGAGCGCGGGGTCGCGCATCGCGAGCTGGTGGCTGTTGGGTCGCATGACTGGGAATTGGCCGGACCTGAGGATGAGGGTTTCCCTCAGAGGTGCGCGCGCAGGTCCGGCCACTTCTCTTTCGGTCTGCCGCGAGCTTCCAAGGGTTGTTCCCGGTGTCGCCACCGGAGACTCTTTGGAGGGGATTATGGGCTCCCCTCTTCGAAGGCCCTATCTACTGGCCCGGCAGGCTCAGAGGCCTGCCGCAGCTGCGAGTATTTGGTCGCCACCCTCACCGGCGATCCCGGCGTCGGCGAGGCCGTCACTGATCTCGTCGCCGTTGAACTTGCCCGTCGCGACGTAGTTCTTCGTCAGACGGTGCGAAGCGATGGCGGTCAGGCGGTCCGCGGCCCGGCGAAGGAAGTGCGGTACGGGGAGGAACACCCCTGCGAATGACCCGGCGACTCCCGCGACCGCGTCGAGCGGGACCTTGCTCTTGCCCCACTTGGCGTCGAGGTGCCCCTTGGCCTCGGCCCAGCCGGTGACCGCGCCCGTCAGCGCGGACTCGAGGGTGTCTCCGGCGACCGCCACGGGCGTCTCGCGGATGGGATACAGGGCACGAGATGCGTACTGGCGGATGATGCTCGTCGACATGGTCTTCTCCTTCAATTATCCCGCAAACTAAAGTTTACGT
>Ga0187783_10004768_pt1 | contig 10023 bp, 10 predicted proteins | sample 1015_SJ02_MP02_2_FD_132471 | JGI IMG/M metagenome (GOLD analysis project Ga0187783, IMG submission 132471) | Tropical peat soil microbial communities from peatlands in Department of Meta, Colombia - 1015_SJ02_MP02_20_MG | ecosystem: Environmental > Terrestrial > Soil > Wetlands > Peat | place... | reverse complement strand
ATTTGGCTCTTTCCGCATGAAATTGAGCCTTCGCATAATTTTCCTTTTCCACGTCTAGGATTTTCTTCGCTATATCAAGCTCGTTCTTGGCACTCTTTAAGGTCATTGGGGCCAAGCGGTTGGCGCCAGCAGCAACGGCTTCTTTGTAAGCATGATCAGCTTGTTCGCTTACGCTAGTCTTCAACGCTTTGAGCTGCAAAGCCGTAAATTCGTTGGCCAAGAGAGCATTTTTCTCAATTCCTTCTTTTTGATTACCTTCTTCGAGCGCTTTTCCCGCATGCTTGAGGGTTTTTTCTAATTTCCCAAAATCTTCTGGATAAAGTATATGAGCTTGAGCCTCTTCAGCGCCTTGCATGGCTTCTAAAGCGTTAGACAAAGTGCCGCGCGCGGCCTTGGCGGACGCTTCAGCTTTATCCATCAGCGCGAGACCTTCTTTGGCAGTCTTATCGCCGGCATGGGGATCTTTGCTTCTTTCTGCTTCATTCAATGCTCTATTTAAAAGTCCTTGTGCTCTTTCAAAGGCTGTTGGCGCCAATAAATCCACCCGATTGGCCAAGCCATGATCGACGCGGCTTTTGAGCAAGGCTATATTATTTTCCCGACTCAATACTTGCTCGCGATTATAATGAACCGATGTGCAAGCGCTTAAGAACAGCGCTGCCATTAACCAAACCAATACTCTCATGTGTTTATCTCCCTCGTACAACTATAAATTCAATACTATCAAAGAATTGGATTTTTTTTGAGCTCTCAGATGATTAACTAATAGTCCGTAAATTAAAATTTTTTGGAGTCCTTACAGCGCTTCCTGGGATGATTGTCATGTTTTTGCTTGTTATTTTTTCACCGGTTTTCCTTTTTTCTTCGCTCAAATAGGCTGGCTATTATCGTTCAGAAAAAAGAAAACCGGTGAAAAAATTCCTGCGCAAAATTCATGACAATCATCCCAGGAAGCGCTGTATGTCACAACATAAAAAATTGGTTTGGGCACTAGTTCTCGCCATTATTTGCGGTCTTTGCCTTCATCCATTTTCCGATGTGCTGTGGATCAAGGCCATCAATACGCACCTGTTGCAGCCCATAGGCCAGATATTTTTACGGATGATATTCATGGTCGTGGTGCCGTTGATTTTTTCGGCACTCGTGCTTGCTACCTATGAGCTAGGCCAAAGCCATGGCTTGGGAACTATTGCGAGAAAATTACTAGTCTATACTCTGATCATTTCTACTTTGTCGGTAGTAATAGGCATTAGTTTGGTCAATGTGCTTAAACCTGGCGCGGGTTTTGTCATTAGTAAGGAACAGCAAGGCCTTATGTCAGAAAATGCCAAAGCTATTGCAGAGATTGGCAAAACAGCGTCAGGAAAAAAACCAGCTTCGCAAGCTATCGTTGAACTTATCCCCAAAAATCCTCTGGACAGTGCATTACGCGCTCTCGACGGCGAACTCATACCCTTTATGATTTTTGCCTTAATCTTTGGCATTGCCTTGAGTCTGTTAAAATCAAGTACAACATTAGTCCCTTTGCTTGAACAAATCTATGAGATATCCATGCGCGTAATTGGCTTTGCCATGGTTATTGCACCATTTGGCGTCTTTGCCTTGGTTTTTAATACTATTTTCATTGCTGGCTACGGCATTATTTATTCACTGTTTTTGTATGTATTGACGGTTGTTTTAGGGCTCTTAATCCAACAGTTTTTGGTTTATAGCACCATTCTAAAACTCATTGCCAAGCGTAATCCTTGGCAATTTTTTAAAGCCTGTCGCGATGTTTATCTCTATGCCTTTAGCACTTCTTCCTCCAATGCAACTTTGCCAAAATCGCTCGAGACTGCGGAGATTAAGCTTGGCATCCCGAGCGATATATCTCGTTTTGTTTTAACGGTTGGTGCCACTGCCAATCAAAATGGCACGGCTATTTTTGAGGGCATTACCGTGCTCTTTTTAGCACAGGTCTACAGCATAGACTTAACTTTGGGCCAGCAAGTAAACGTAGTGCTTTTTTCCATTTTAGCGGGCGTGGGCACTGCTGGTGTACCTGGCGGTTCTCTACCCTTGATCATGGTCCTATTGCAATCAGTAGGCATCCCACCTGAAGGGATAGGTTTGATCCTAGGTGTCGATCGTTTCCTGGATATGTGTCGCACTACCATCAACGTGAGCGGCGATTTAGTAATCGCAGCCTTAGTCGCTCCACGCAAAGCTATGAGAGAAGCGAGCAATGTGGTCGAGCAAGCGAGCGGCTAATAACGCATGGAATAGAAATCGCTTATTGATTGTTTTGGTGAGTAAGACGCTTGAGGGACCAGATGATCAGGGTGCTAGTTTTAATCATGTGCCTGCTAGGTAATGCCGCATTCGCGGGGGATCTCGGTGCTCGGTGGTCTTTTCCTCTTACTAAGCGTCAGGTGCTCGGATTAGTATTTCTCGCGAGTTTTACGTTTGATGCGTATGCTCAAACCAATAACACCGACATTGCCGGTAATTCATCCAATACCGGTACAATATTGTGTACTCCCTACTTTGTTTATTGGGCAACGATGATTGGTAATGTTTGCGGCGGTATTGATGCTACCGGCTGGACTATCGATTGGCTTGCTTCATGGCTGTATTATTGGAAAAAAGATATTCCACTTGTAAGAGGTCTTAAAGAGAAAATAATATCAGAGCAACAAGCGGAGAGTGATTCATACCAGCAACAATTGATAGCCGCAGCAAATATCTGCGACATTATAGTAGGTCAACTGCAAAATAAGGAATCTAATATAACAAAAGAACAAATATTGCATTGCCTCACTCTGTCCGATCAATGTTTACGTGAAGAAGCACAAGCTGAGGATCATGTTGTCGTATGCTTAAAGCAAAAACGCTAAATAATATGATCTTGTTAATGCTATTAGCTAAACCGCTAATGTCTATAGATTGCTGTCCTTACAATAGTAATATTACTAACGCTTGGACAGTTGGCACCACCATTTCTCAAACGACTCTTGGTGCCTTACAGCTAATATTAGGGTTCTCAAGTTTCTTCACCGATGGATTATTTTTTTACTTGGGACATTCTGCTCGAGTTATTAAACTACAGGAAGATCTTGAAGAGAAAAGAGTAGAACACAAAGAAATAAAGAACCAAGAAAAAGTGCTTATTGCGGAGATTATGAATGATTTACATCAATATTTAAGCACTAATCCAAATGACAATAATGAAGAAGTGATTGCGGTCCTGCAAAATGTGAGCATTAAATTACGTGAGATGGCACAGGCAATACAATGAAAAAATTCTTCGTGCTTATAATGCTTTCAAAAGCAGTCTTTTGCGGCGACTATGAAGAAACTAATAGTAGCTGGTGGGATTATTGTCCTAGCCAAAGCCAGGTTACCGCAGTGGTGTTGGCCTTGCTTGCAGGCCAAGCTAACGGTCAAAATATTTCCGATAACTGCACCGATTCTTGTTATCCACCCTATACTCTTACCGACGGCCAAACCGAGGCCTATGCCTGGTGGCAAATAGGCACAGGTATTTTCGCCTGTGTTATGATTATCAATAACTTTGTGGCTCCAGGGTTTTATTGGAAGAGAACTGAACAACATAGGGCAGACATACTAACCGCCCAAATTGAAGACATTCAAAGAGATATAGATAGAATAAAAAAAAATAACGTATTTGCGGCTAATGTAAAGAAGCAACTTCTTCAAATATGGGCGGCAAGAATGGCGATGGCAGAACGGACACCGGAAGAGCTATGAACAAAGTAATATGTAAATTATTGCTGTTGATCCTGCTGACTTTCGGTAGACCAAGCTGGTCTATCATTGCCACCGATGAATGGTCATATGCTAATACTATTGCCCAAACCGTTTTTGGAATCCTTGGGGTAATGGTGCTATCAGTCAACTTTATTTCCGGGCGCTACTTTTACTACAAAGTTGAAGATGAGATAAAAGAATATCTTATTGAGCATCTGGGCGATTTGGAAGACGCAAATTTTCAACGACGGCTAAGAGCGCAATACATAAATCACTTTGAGCCTGTGTTTAAGAGTCTTATGGAAGGCCAGACACCAGAAGAAATCGCACGTGGGCTTACACCAATTCGACGTGATGATGAAATGTACTTTACACGGCCGGACGATACACGGCCGGGGCATTGGCTGGAGGATGCACGGCCGGAGGATTTACGGCCGGAGGATTTACGGCCGGCGAATCCACGGCCGGCAAATCCAGACGGGGAAGAGATTTAGGCCTTAGTTCTCACCCGCAAATGCTCAATCACATTTTGATGGTTTTGGCCTTGAAAAACACGCTTGACAAAAATGCCGGGTAGATGGACATCATCGGGATCCAAAGTACCAAAAGGTACAATTTTTTCGGCTTCAACAATAGTAATGCGCGCAGCAGTAGCCATTGCTTTAGAGAAATTTTGTGAGGTGCGATAAAAACGCAAATTGCCGAAAGAATCAGCGATATGGGCCCGCATTATGGCAAAATCGGCCTTTAGGGCCGTTTCAAATATCATTTCTCTACCGTCAATCACACGATGTTCTTTGCCTTGGGCAACCAGCGTGCCCACACCTGTTGGCGTAAAAAAGCCACCTAGGCCCACGCCACCGGCGCGAATTCGTTCCGCCAACGTACCCTGAGGATTTAGTTCAACTTCAATGGCATTTTTAAGCATGAGCTCTTCTAGATCTGGGTTGCCGCCGACAAAAGAGCACACCACTTTTTTTATTTGACCGCTCTTTAATAAAACCGCTAAACCCTTGCCTTGGTTGCCGCAGTTATTAGAAATGACGGTCAGATCTTTCTTGCCCGAAGCTAAAATAGCGCTGATGCAATTTTCTGCACTGCCAGAAAGCCCAAAGCCGCCGCTCATAATTACGGCGCCATCAAAAAGATCTGCCAAAGCATTTTTGGCATTTTCTACAACTTTATTAAGTGCATTGTGCATAAATCTGAGGATATATGCTGAGCTCTTTTCTCACAAGATGATTAGTCTGCGCAAGCGACATTAATATTGCCAAAGCCAACGCGACCTTGACTGCGGTCGAATACTACGTAGTGATTTTCCAAAAATGGCTGTCCCAAAATCACTTCGCCATCGGTTTCTCTTATCGCGTAGGTGCGTACCAAAGGGTCATCCAAATCCATTTCTTTAAAATAGTGCAAAGGCGAAAGTTCTAGGGATTTGCTTTTGCCATCGCTACCATGAAAATTAATCTCAAAGATAGGAAATTGGCGGATATTCGCTAAGCTTGGGAAACGCGCGGTTTTAGTTGCAGTGCTGCGCTCATGGCGGAAATAGCCGTCGGGAAATATGGGACCCAGGTTTTCTTTAGCAAATAACATCACTTCTTTAGTCATAGCGGCGGCCATTTCTATGGGTAAAAGATTAAAAGAAGTGCCGCTATCAAGAATAGTTTTGCGCCCGGTTTTGGTTTTTGGATCGTAGCTCGGAAATGCCGCAATAAATTTCTTATTGTCCGCCCTTCTCATAGTTAGCGCTGGTACGACATAGGAGGATTTTTCAATGATGGGGATAAACTTGCTAAGACCTATGTCCATGTTGTCATCTATGCCCCCAAGTAGGACATGAGAATTACCTCTGGGGCCACATAGAGCCAAAGAAATCACGTCATCAAATCCCTTCTTTTTTACCAGCTGATCAAAGAAGGGCTCAACGTTAGCTTCATGAGGTAAACGCGCCGGGTCACCATAAGCTAAACCCAAGATATTGGGCGTGTTAAGCTTGGCTGAGGTTAAATTGAATCGGCCGACCACATCTACCGCGCAGCCCAGCGAAAAAGTATCACTCGCATTTACCGCAATTGATTTAGCTTCTTGGTTTTCAAATATATAAGATCTCTTGCCGCGGCGGCTATCGTTGCCTGCCAAATAGTCGTTTTCACTGATGACCAGATCAGAAGAGCCAGTATCAAGTTTGGCGCGAACGAAAAAATCATCGCTACCAGTCATTAGTTCGGCAAAATATACACTGGCGTTGGTCACGGCATCTTGTCCGTTAGTATTAGGATTGGGCTGATAAGTGAGTTTGGTTGCGCACTCGCTGGTTCCGCGACTGTTCGAACAAGACATGGTCAATATGACAATACTTACACCAAGCCAGATGACCTTCATAAGCTACTCCCTACAAATACAGCGCATGGGAATTGTAGCAAAGTTATAAAGTAAATCTCACGTTTTCAGCGATTATACCAGGCACAATAGCGCAGGAAGTTATACGTTCATCATAGGTGGCATTATCGATTAACATTTCTCTATTTTTTGTAATGTGTCGCAGATTGTCACCAAATATCCGATAAATGGAATCATCAAAGCGCATGACTGAAAAAGGAGCTTCTCTTTGACCATTTTTCACCGTATAGCAAAAAAACCTGGTCATGCCGGTTAAACAACCATTATGACGATCGGAAAAGTTTAAATACCAAAGATTGTTAATATAAAGACCATCATTGAGCGTTGTTAATATATCTTTTTCATCCATATCGCCCCCAGCCATATCCATCGATGTCATCACTTCGTCATCATCGGCGCCGTTATGATCGAGTTTATATTCCTTGGCGGTTTTCGGAGAAATCAGGCTATTTTTATACTTGCCATGCTCAATGAGACTCAGGTTTTGCGGCTTTAAAAAGCCCTGAGACTGAAAATTAGGCCCTACGCCACCGCTAATATTTTCACTTAAAGAAAAATGCTTAGAAAGGCCTTTTTGTTCATTATAAAGCGGCATTAAGGGGGAGGATTTAGTCTCTAAGCTTTTTTTAGAAAAACCGCCCCAGTTGAGCATTGCTAAGATCTCTTGGACCGCGGAAGGTGCAAAATAAGCTCTATAGTTCCCGGGCTTAATAGTTTTTGTGCCCTGATCAAAAAGTCTTAAGCCAGCACGAGCTTCTTCAATCTTGCGCTGAAAAATTTCGATATTAAAAATCGTATCTGAATAGCTTTGTTTTATAGCTTTATCACCCGAATGATAAACACTCGAATCAAGTACAAAGCTTGATTTCTGAAACCAATTCTTTTGACCAAATGAATTGGCAAAGCCTCTATAAATTGGGCCTCCTATATAACATCCCACCAAATCTAAGCCCTGGGCCTCATGCAATATCTGTTGGACTATCCACGTTTTGTCCTGCAATTGATCTGTGGCTACATACTCTGAACTCTCATCCTTTTCATTGATCATGAGGTAGGGATCATCAGCGCACTCAGCAATTTGGTGGCGCATAGTTTTTATTGCATCGAGGATCGTAGCTTTATCTAAGGCGCTATTGTTGGCCAAGCCAAGCTTGCAAGAGGCGTGTTTTTGCCCGGCTATCAAGTCAATACTTATATATTGTTGGTCTACGGAACCGGCTTGACGAATATTGCCGCAATTAAAGCGAGCATAATCTAAAGATTCAGCTTCAAACCAGGCCGTAAAGCGCTCTTCTTTTTTCACAGCATTTTTTATAATCAAAACGAGATCGTAAAAATAATTTTTCATTATTGCTCACCACCAAATACATCGATATTGCGAAAAAGACACGTAGGCGATGCATGACCAACTCTAATGCATTGATTGGGCTCGCCTTTGCCACAATAAGGAGTTCCCATGACTCTAAAGGTTTTAAGGTCTCCTACCATATGCAAATTGCGCCAGAAATTAGCGGAAATGCCACGATAATTAGGATTTCGCACCACTTCTTTCAACTGACCGTTTTCTATGAGCTGCCCCCATTCACAGCCAAATTGAAATTTATTGCGCGAATCATCGATAGACCATGAAGAATTTGATTTTAAGTAAATGCCCTTTTCAATAGAAGCAAGCATCGCATCGAATGAAGAAGCGCCTGGCTCGATATTGAGATTGGCCATTCTATCTATCGGTGGTCTATTCCACGATGAAGAGCGAGCATTGGCTACTCCCGGCATATGCGCGCGTTTTTGCGCGACTTTAGCCCCGAGCGGCCTTACAAGTAAGCCATCTTTTATGACAAACTCCTTGGTGGCTGGTGTTCCTTCATCGTCATAGCCGTATGAAGCAAACTGTTGGCGAATGCTTGGATCAAAGGTCACATTAAGCAAGGAAGAGCCATATTGGTAGCTACCAAACATATCAAGCGTGACAAAACTCGTCCCGGCATAGTTGCGCTCATCTCCCAATATGCGATCGAGTTCAAGAGGATGGCCTATAGACTCGTGAATCTGCAGCATCATTTGATCGGAATCAATGAGCACATCCAAAATTTGGGTTGGACAATTGGGCGCGTGCACCAATTCTATGGCCTCACGCCTGATTTCATGGGCGCATTTAACGAGATCCAGGCCTACTATCGATAAAAAATCCCCTTGTTGGCAATATGCTCTCATGCCGCCCAATGTTCTTTGTTGGGTCACATGATTTCTATTGGCGGTGGCGCTTAATGCCGGGATAATACTATATATTTCTTGGCTAATATCAGAACCGAGTGAATTATAATAATGCGATAAAGATTCTATGCTCCATAATGAAGCAGAACTATCAACAATAAGATCGTCGGCTAGAAGAGCACTATTCGCTTCTTTGAGCAGTGAAAGCTTGGTGCTTAACGCTACCTTTTCACCAATACTTTCTTTATTTGTACGATAAGTGCCCTGGTGGGCCGAAAAAGGCATTTCTATATTTTTCAGTAAAGAATGGCGGGAAAATAAAAAAGCCCAATTATAGGCCTTATCGAAAGCCTGTTTTAGTCCATTTTCGCTTAAATCCTGAGTGGAGCCATAACCAATACCTCCATCCTTCATCACGGTAACCAAAGCGCCCTGATCTCTGGTGGTATAGATAGGCTCTTCTACTCCATGCCTAATAGTAAGTTCTTCCTGGCGCTCATCTAGCGTGTAAAGCGACCAAAAGTCCGCTTTCTTACCATAAACTTTGAGTGCATCTAACCAAAAGGTCATAGATACCTTCCTTTCCTGATGTCATAAAACATCATTTGCCAATATCCTGATTGTGAATAATAAGGATCTGTCGTACAAATAAAAGGCATATTATTCTTAATTGCATGGGTATAAAGCCCCGAAGGGTAAAAAGTACTCTGGTTATATAAAATATGCCTGGACTCTAAGGGTATAAAATTAGGAGAAAAAGATGAGCGCGAATAAAAAAACTGTTGGCGTGGTAGCCATTTCGCTGGTCTTGGTTGGGGTTTTGGGTTTTGCCATAGGATCTTCCTTAAACCGTAAGGGAGGCCCGCCAATAGACATTGAAAATGAGAACCATGATGGTGGCGTGGCTCTCGAGCAAAAACCAGCGCAGCAGCAGCAACAACAGCAAGCTGCAAGTGCTTTTGAAAACAAGTCAATAGACGAGTTAACCAACAATTTGAGCGAGATCATGCTGCCGGAAGAAGAGTTCAGCAAGTTGAGCGATGCGATTTACCAAACCGCCATGGGACTATTAATGGCACAAGCGCAAGGTTCGGGTTTAGAGGTAACGCAAGCGACAGAACAAGAGCTCAAAAGTAGCATTGATAAAAAATATAGCCGCCAATTTTTTGCTAGCCAAAACGCTGGCGCAATGAAGGATCTTACTAAGGAAGAATTGGTTGCTATTCTGTCATTTTATAATACCCCGGCGGGGTCAAAGTTTTTGAAGCTTTCGCCCAAGATTATTGAAGGCACCATGACCTCCACGCAAACTGATCTGCAACAATGGCTTCCTACCACTGTTGAGGCCTTGGTGAGCAAGCTTAAAGGCAGCAAAGGTGGAGGTGCGGGCAGTCCCAATCAGCCAAATAATCGCCAACTCCCACCGGGCGGTCAGCCTAATGCTCAGGATGATTTGAATTCGTAAATTTGGGGTCAAGCCCTTCCGTATTCGCCCGTTTTTGCGGGCGATTTGTTTTGTAATCTACCCCGCATGACAATTCGCTCGTCCGTCGGTACATGGCGAGAATGATACAAAATGAGCTTTCATTTTTCTTGCTGCTTTTTTTCCTGTGTGTGAGCGCATTGGCCTGGCAGGACGATGCCACGTTATTT
>Ga0187783_10004767_pt1 | contig 10027 bp, 10 predicted proteins | sample 1015_SJ02_MP02_2_FD_132471 | JGI IMG/M metagenome (GOLD analysis project Ga0187783, IMG submission 132471) | Tropical peat soil microbial communities from peatlands in Department of Meta, Colombia - 1015_SJ02_MP02_20_MG | ecosystem: Environmental > Terrestrial > Soil > Wetlands > Peat | place... | reverse complement strand
TGATGCGGGGGTCGTAAGCGCGCGCCGCAATATCCGCCCGTACCACCAGGTCTAGCTTGTCGGACAAATCGCGATCGGTGGAGGGCACAAGCACATGGTAGAAATCGTGATGGGCATCGAGAGCGCTCAGGCCTACCGTCGAAACACGCGCCGGGCCGCTGGCAATGCGTCCTGCAATCTTCGCCGCCTTCAAAATCTTTTCCGGGGCCAAATCGTCCGTATAGGCGTAACCGGTCTGCTCGCCCGCCACCACGCGAATGCCGCAGCCCATGCTGATGCCTTCGGTGGCCGTCTTCACCAGCGACTCATCCACGAGCAACGATGACGAAGTGGTGTGCTCGAAGTAGAGGTCCGCGTACTCCCCGCCCTCGGAGAGCGCCGCCCCCAGATACTGAGCGAGATTCGCGTCCGTCACTCCAAAGCGATCAAAGAAAAAACGATCAGAATTGCCCATCCTGGTAAGCCCATCCCGTCCATGGGGCGCGAGGCACAACAGGCACCGCAACCAACACGCTGAATTCCAACGTAACATACACACCCAAAGGTGTCAATTTTGGGAGAGAATCGGATGGTTCCTGAAGTGGATTTTAGGTCACTCAAATCTACAATCCGCGTTGTATAATGCGATGCATGGCAAACCTTGCGACAACGTTGCCGGCTCTCATTACCGCTTGGGAAGACGGATCGATCCGGGTAGGATCGTCACGCGTGCTACTGGAATTAGTGGTCCATCACTTTAAACAGGGGGCCACAGCGGAGCAAATCCAGCACAGCTTCCCCTCCCTCACTCTCCGAGATGTTTACGGCGCCATCTACTATTACCTGGAGCATGCAGACGAAGTCGAAGAATATCTTGCGGGCCAAGAGCAAAAGGCAGATGAGGTGGAGTGCACAGTTCGCAGCGCCCAGGCTGCCACATCCCTCCAAAAGCGGCTGGAAGAGCGGCGCGCACGTTCGTTCAAATAACTCCCGCCATGCTGAAGCTCCTCATTGATGAGAATCTGGACCAACGCATCCTGCGGGGGGTGCAACTTCACTTTCCCGATTTGGTATATGTGGTGGTTCAGGAAACCGGCTTGGCGAGGGCCCCGGACGCTAGACTGCTCGAATGGGCAGCCCAGAACAAGCATGTGCTGGTCACTCATGACCGGGGAACAATGCTCATGGCTGCGCGGCAGAGAATGCACTTACAACAGATGATTGCCGGTTTGGTCATTGTCAAAAAGGAGTTGCCTTTGTCAAAGGCCATCGAGGATCTTATGTTGCTGCTGGAGTGCTCCACCGAAAGAGACATTGAAAATCAGGTCGTCTTAATCCCCATCTAACCCGCGCACATAGCACAGCGTCATGCATAGTTTGCCTTACTCTGCGATTCTTATCGTGTTGCAAATCACCCATCACAAATCGCCAATCGTCAACCGAAAATCGACAATCGACAATTCCTTCGCCCCCGGCGCCTGGCGCCTAGGTTGCCCGCTAAACCACTAAAGGGAGCGGCTGGAGGAACTCGATCCCTGCTTCACCCGCCAGGTTCGAGGCGGGTTCGCCCACCCACACCACGCGGCCGGCAATGGCGCCGTCTGGGGTTTCCCAGGGAAGCAATCGAACCAACTGTCCTTCCGTAATGGGTGAAGCACCCTCAATTCGACATCCATGTTGGGAGACATCAATCGTATACCCCTCGTTCATGGTCTCCCCGTCAGGGGACTGCATCAAGAGCACTACAGCGAGCCGAAGGGGGCGGCGCGTGGATTTGCGGGGCACAGTTTGGGCGCTATCAGCCATGCCGCATAGCGTATCGCAGAAAAAACAGGATTACAAGCCAACCCGGCCGGCAATTGGTCAGCTCGGGGAAACGCCCCACCTTCCCCCCTTCCGTTGCCGAAAGCCAGCAACCAACTTCATCCGCCCTGTGAACTGTTGCTCACAAAGGTGCTTTTGAATGGTATAATACCGAGCTTCAGGGTTAGGACTAACTCAGACGAATAGGCGTAGTTCTTCCCATGACTTGCGTTCTCGGGCCGGAGGGCAGGCGACAGTCTTTGAGATGCGCAGTTTTTGCCAAGGAAGAACCGCGGATCCCAGGAACGGGGGATCGGCGCTGCGAGGCATCATTACGTCATCACCAGAGGAGCCCATTATGCGAAGGAAGAAAAACTTGCGGGAACTTCCCCCGGAAGGATTTTCGCGACGCGACTTTCTAAAAGGCGCGAGTATGGCGGCATCAACGGGTTTGCTGGCCGCTCCGGAAGCCAGGGCCGCGGCGCCGGAACGTTCACCTGAGGTGCTGGGGCCGGAGGCAGTCCCGATTACACTCCAAATCAACGGCAAAGCACACAGCTTGCAGGTCGAGCCACGCGTGACCTTGCTGGACGCTCTGCGCAGTCATCTTGATCTGACCGGCGCCAAGAAAGTGTGCGATCGCGGCGTCTGCGGCGCCTGCACGGTGATCCTGGATGGGCGTCCGGTGTATGCATGTAACGTGCTAGCCATCGCGGCGGAAGGCCACCGCATTGAGACCATTGAGGGAATGGGGACGCTGGGTGATCTCCATCCCGTGATGGCGGCCTTCGTCGACCACGATGCGCAACAGTGTGGATTCTGCACGCCTGGCTTTGTAGTGGCCTGCAAAGCCTTCCTGGACAAGCATCCCGATCCAAACCGGGAAGATGTGGAGCGTGGCCTGGGCGGCAACCTCTGCCGTTGCGGGACCTACGCGGGGGTTCGAGAAGCTGTCCTAGAAGCAGCTAAAACCCTGAAGGGAGGGGGAGCCAATGGGTAATTGCAAATACGACTGGCCGGCGGCCGGGGAACGCAGTCTGATCGGAAAGCGCATCAAGCGCATTGATGGACCCGCCAAAGCGAGCGGCCGCGCCAAGTACACCTACGACATTAACCGGCCCGGGCTATTGATCAGCAAAATCTATCGTTCGCCTTATGCCCACGCGAAGATCACCGCTATTGACACTTCCGGGGCGGAAAAATTGCCCGGCGTAAAAAGCGTGCAGGTGGTTTTGGGCGTGGGGAAAGAAACCAACTGGGTGGGCGATGAGATTATCGCCCTCGCTGCCGTGAGCGAAGATATCGCCGAGGATGCTCTCGGCAAAATCAAGGTGGAATTCGAGGAACTTCCCCACTTGGTCCTGGAAGAAAACCTGGAGCAGGCCGGCGACAATGCCAAGAAAGCGGGTAGCAAGACCGCCGGTGACCCTGCAAAGGCATTCAGCGACCCTGACGTGGTTATTTCCGAAGGCTATTACGGCATCGCCGCCATCACCCATTGCTGTCTGGAAGCCCATGGAAACGTAGCGGAGTGGACGGGCGAGAAACTGCTCACTTACTCCTCCACGCAAAATGTCTCCGGGCTCCCGGGCCAAATTGGCCAGGCCCTGCGCGAGCAAAAGATAGACGTTTCCAATAACAATATTGAGACCATTTGCAATTACATCGGGGGAGGATTTGGCAGCAAGTTCTCTCCCGATGAATGGGGTATCCATGTTTCGCAATTAGCGAAAACCACAGGCAAGCCCGTCAAGCTGATGCTCGATCGCAACATGGAAATGGAAGCAGCCGGGGCGCGGCCCTCCTGCTACGCCCAAATCAAGGTGGCGGCGAAGAAAGATGGCACACTGGTGGCGTGGGATTCGCATTCCTGGGGCACGGGAGGGCCCGCCGGCGCTGGAATGCCGCCGCTTCCTTACGTGCTGGAGATACCTAACGTCTCCACCCAGCACACTTCCGTCAGCACGAACACCGGACCAGCCCGCGCCTGGCGCGCGCCGGATCATCCGCAGGCGGCGGCACTGACCATGTGCGCCCTGGAAGATTTGGCCGCCAAGCTCAACCTGGACCCTATCGAGTTTTTTTCAAAGAATGCTGACCTTTCCGCCGGACGTGGGAAAGTCTACCGGGAAGAACTTCAGAAGGCTGCGGAGCTGATTGATTGGCAAAAGAACTGGCACCCGCGGGGAGACAAATCTCCGGGCCATATCAGGCGCGGCCTGGGAGTAAGTATGCACACCTGGGGCGGCCGCGGGCATAATAGCTTGTGCCTGGTCAGCATCCACCCCGACGGCTCGGTGGAAACCACGCTGGGAAGCCAGGACCTGGGCTCGGGCACGCGGACAGCGATTGCCATGGTCGCGGCGGAGACCATGGGATTGCCGGTGGAGGCCATAACGGTCAACATCGGGGATAGCAAATTCCCTGCCTCGGGCCCTTCCGGTGGCAGCACGACCATCGGCGGTGTTTCGGCATCCACGCGGCGTGGTGCAGTGGATGCATTGGATCAACTCTTCGCCATAGTCGCTCCCATTCTGGGGGTTCCGGCTGACCAACTGATGGCGGTGGGTGGAAAAATTCAAGCTAAGGGCGACAGCTCCAAGCAGATCTCTTGGAAAGACGCCTGTGCCAAGCTTCAAGTGAAAACCATTCAGGCCACGGGGAAAAATCCCGATGCGAGCAAGTGCAAGCTAGGAGATAGCGGCGTGGGCGGGGTGCAGATTGCCGACGTCTCGGTGGATACGGAAACCGGTCTGATTAAGATCAACAAGATGGTGGCCGTGCAGGACTGCGGGTTAATCATCTCGATGAAAACCGCGGAAAGCCAGTGCTACGGCGCCTTGATTATGGGCATTACGTACGCGCTTTTTGAAGAGAAAATCATGGATCAGATCACGGGGCGCATGTTGAATAACAACATGGAGTTTTACAAGCTGGCAGGAATCGGGGACATCGGCGAACTGGTGGTCCACATGATGACGGGCCCCGGCTATGACGAGCGCGGGACGGTGGGACTCGGCGAGCCTCCGGTGGTTTCCCCTGGCGCCGCCATTTCCAACGCTGTAGCCAACGCCATCGGCGTGCGCGTGCCGACCATCCCCCTGACTCCCGACAAAGTTCTGGCGGCACTTGCGAAAGGAGGGGTTGCCTGATGGAAGCCTTTGAATACGCTCGGCCGAAGTCAATCCAGGAAGCCATCAAGTTGCTCACGGGCACGGAAGAGGGAGCCCGCGCCTTAGCCGGGGGCACCGACCTCATTAGCTTGATGAAGGATGGTGTCTCAAGGCCGCCGCGCCTGGTCAGTTTGAGTCATCTCAACGAACTAAAGGGAATTTCCTTCCGGGGAGAGTCTGGACTGCGCCTGGGCGCTGGTGTGACCTTGGATGAATTGATGGAAAACGCTGAAATCCGGTCGCACTACCCGGCATTGGTTCAGGCCGCGGAAGGCGTCCGCAGCCCGCAAATCCGCAGCATGGGAACGGTAGGCGGAGACCTCTGCCAGCGCCCGCGCTGCTGGTACTATCGCGCTGGCTATGGATTGCTGGCGACTTACAAGGGCAAACCGCTGGTACCGGACGGAGATAACCGCTACCACGCCATCCTGGGAAATTCCGGGCCGGCTTATTTCGTCAGCCCGTCCAGCCTGGCGCCCATCCTGATTGCTTTGGACGCCAAGGCTAGACTCCATGGCCCGCAAGGCGCGCGCGAACTTTCCGTGCGAGAGTTCTTCATAACCCCCAAGAGCAACGTTGAGAGTGAGCACGCCCTGAAGCCCGGCGAAATCGTTACCGAAATCCTGGTGCCGCATCCGGGGGACGTCAAGATGGCGATCTACGAGGTTCGGCAGAAAGAAGCTTTAGACTGGCCCCTGGCCGCCGCTGCCGTAGTTCTGAAGCTCGAAGGGGGCACCGTGCAGAGCGCCCGCGTGGTGTTGGGACATGTCGCGCCCGTGCCCTGGCCATCGCCCGAAGCGGAAGAAGCGTTGAAGGGCAAATCGGTGGATGAAGATGTGGCTTGCGAAGCCGGCAAAGCTGCGCTCAGCAAAGCAACGCCACTTTCCCGGAACGCTTACAAAGTTCAACTGGCCCGCGTGGCCGTGAAGCGCGCCATCCTGCGTGCCACGGCTTAGGGCCGAACGGCGTTCGCCCGGGGCGAGCGCCGCTCACCCCTACAACGAAGGGAGAGGCCCAATGGTAAGTGAACCGGTCCGTCAAATTGCCGAGCCCCAGGTGCAGTGCCGCCTGATCCGCTCCAAGTGGATGTTCATTGAGGCGGAACCCGACCCCACGGTTCCCCGCTCCGGCGCAAGTATCTGCTGGTGCGTGCACACCCAGAAGTGCATGGGCCCGGATGGCCAGATCGTCACGCTGGAGGCTTGCAATTCAGAACGCCCTTGTTTTGAAGCACTTTAGCGGGGATCTGGCTTTGGCGCCGAATTCTTGGCGGCGAGTGTGAAATAGCTCAACGAATAACGCCGTTGCCTAACGTTGTTGGCACCAGGTTGAACCCCAAGGCGAAAAGGGATAAAATGCCCCAGTGGCGTTATTTGGAAATCTGCCATGTGGAGGATCGGATTATGAAGAAAATCATGGTCTCCCTTGGAATTTGTATGTTTCTGGTTTCCGCTTCAGCGGTTCCCGGAAAGGCAGCCCTGAAGGGTGATTACATTGAAGCCCGGAGCGCCGACGTTTACACGGGCCCGTGCTTTGCGAACTCAGAAGTGGGTTTGACCGGCCATGAAGCCATTTTGGCCTGGAAAGTTCAGCAAGGCGACTGGAAGGGCATCGATCTGAGCGGACTGAGCGTGGTGGCGGTGGTCCGAGCCAAGGCCACGCTGGGCGATCCTTACCACGACCCTTATCCGGCGCAATCCGTGCTGATTGTGGATTCCCGCGCCAGCGGCCAGCAAAGTGAAGCCCTCGCCGAATTTGCCGCATCCATGGCGGGTGGTCTGCTGGACCAGGTGGTGAGGGTGGAGACGGCGCCCATCCAGATGACGGTGGAGCATGGCGATCAACACGGCGCGGCGAAGGTCGTGGCCGGTCAATTTGCCCGAATCGAGACCCGCAGCCTTTGCCAGGGCGATCACCTGTGCGGGAACGAAGCGGTTTATTACCCGCCGCTCGTGGCCCTTGCCCACTCCATGCCAGCCTTTACGCTCGACAGTTCGTTCTCTGGCCAAGGGCTGGGTGAAGTCTGGAAGAACGTGGACAAGCGTAGCGCCTTTGTGGGCAGCTTCTAGCTGATACGACATGACTTTAAGTCCCACAACGGGAAACTCTTGTAAAAAGGAGTTTCCCGTTTCGTGTCTATGGCATCTAATCGGGGCTTAGGAGGCCTTGTCAATGAAAACTCATCGCGTACTCCTGCTGGTCCTGGCGATTCAACTTGGCGCGGCTTTGAGTGCATTCAGCCAGGGTAGTTACAAGGTTGAGGCCATAGGCGCGGCGCCGGCGGATGTACCGGCCCCCATCCAGACCACTCTCGATGCTCAGGGAGTGCGCGTCTCCACCGACGGGGGCGCGACCCTTTGCGAAGTATGGCTGGGCAAGACTCTCCCCACGAATGCGAACCCCAACCCCGAGTCGGACATCCTCTATGGAGCATTGACCGAGGGCGCCCTCCTGGGCGTTGTGCACTTCCCCAATGCCACCACGGATTTCCGCAGTCAGAATATCAAGGCCGGGTATTACACCCTGCGCTTTGGCCTGATCCCCCAGGACGGGAACCATACGGGCGTCAATCCTTATCGCGACGCTTTCGTGATGGCGCCCGTCGCCGCAGACCCCGGACCGGATAAGACCTTGTCATTCGAAGACCTGGTGAAGTTGAGCCAACAGGCTTCCGGAACTCCCCATCCCGGATTCCTGGTGGGTCAACCGGCCAGCGGCGGCAGTTTGCCCTCCGTCGCCAAAGATGACTCGGGTAACTGGGACCTGCAAATTAAGGGACACACGAAAAGCGGCGACCTGCCCCTGGCGTTCACGGTAGTCGGCCATTGGCAGGGATAGTTGAGCCGCCCTTGAGGGCGGCGCGTGCCCGGCTCAAGCCCGGCGCTACGTTCGGAATTAGGACGCCCAGCGATTCCCTTTCGCCCCCCCGCCAGTCCACCGCCAAGCGGGACCTCGTGCGACATTACCTCTTAAAAGCAACTTGGATTCCCGTTCTTTGGTAAGGATGTGCGCAACAGTCGCGGCGGTGTAGAATGTCTCGCTTCAATCCTCTCGAAAATAGAGGAAAACCTGATAAAGGAGACCAGAGCTTGATGGATGGGAATAGAAGAAGGTTTCTGAAAGAGGGAGGGCTGCTGGCTGCTGTGCTGGCGGCCTCAACGGGCAAGGTAGTGTGTGCGGCTGACGAACCGGCGCCTTCCGCCGTACGCACGCCAGATCTCGCTGCCTTTGAAGCACTGCGCTTTGGGGTTTCGTTCCACTTCAGCATGAACACGTTTACCGGAAAGGATTACGAACCCGGCAACGTTCCTGCAACAACGTATAAGCCATCGCGCCTGGACGTGCGGCAATGGATCCGCGTGTCGCAGGCAGCCGGCGCGAAGTATGCCGTCCTTACCGCCAAGCACATGTCGGGTTTCTGACTGTGGCCGTCGAAGTTCGGGGGCTACAGCGTCGCCGATAGCGGGAACACGACCGACGTCATGGCGGCATTTGTCGCCGCATGCGAACAGTACAGAGTTCGCCCTGGGGCCTACTACTGCATCGAAGACCCGCACCATGGAGCCGATAATGATTCGGCCGGTCATCTGAGTGAGTCCTATATTCAACTCGTCCACCAGCATGTGACAGAGATCCACACCCGGTATCCAACGCTCTTCTACCAAATTTTCGATATCACGGTATGGCTAACCGATCAACAGCGCCGGGACCTGTATCGGCTGGTCAAGCGGTTGAACCCTCGCTGCCTGGTGGTCATGAACCAGTTATTGCTCGACAGCCGTCACAACCTGGGGCGCACCGTGAACCCCGGCGCATGGCCGGTGGACATCATCAACTCGGAGGACACACTCCCGCCCGAGTCCGGACACGACCCCCATGTGAAGTTCGAGGGCCGACAGTATTATCTCCCCATGGAAAGCTGGATGACTTCCGGGCCAGCTTATCAGGCTTTCAACGTTCCCGATCTGCACGCGTGGTTCTGGCGGCCGGGTTACGCTACGCGTCCTGCAAGGGAGCTATATGGTTTTTATCAGGCGTGCCTGGCTCGGCGCGCGAACCTGCTCCTGAATCTCGCGCCCAATACCGACGGCTTGCTGCCACAGGACACTGTGACGCAGATGGAGGAACTCCAACGGCTCATTACGAAGACCAGGGGGTAGGTTGTCAGCATCGCCTTAAAAGGGAACTAAAACCATCACCGTTCAGGGGACCGGGCCTTTGATGGTCTCATCGGCGGGGACGCGGTAAAAACTCTATAGCGGTCTCTAAATGTAAATTTGATTTGGTCTAATCGGATTATTTGCCAGCACAGTTCGGTCTCCACTGTTCTCCATTCGTACCCGAGGCTTCAGAGTCCCGCTGCAAGCGCGGTGGCTCATTCGTACCGTAGCGCCACGTTCGGATCGACCTTGCTGGCACGTTGAGCAGGAATATAGCAAGCGACCAGCGCCACCAAACACAGCAAGGCTCCAGCGCCCGCATAGGTCAGCGGGTCGGTCGTCGTTATTGCAAAGAGCTGGCTCCGCAAGAAGCGCGTCAGCGCAACGGACACCGCGAGGCCAATCCCCAAGCCGGTCAGCGCCCAACGCATTCCCTGGCCCAGCACCAATCTGAGGACACCGTTTCGCTTCGCCCCCAAGGCCATGCGAATAGCAATCTCGCGGGTGCGCTGGCGGGTTGCGTAGGCAACCACTCCATAGATGCCCACGGCCGCCAGAGCCAACGCCAGAAATCCGAACGAACCCGCCAAGGTTGCGGCGACCCTTTCGAAAACGCTGCCGAGCTGCATACTGGTCTCGAGAGTTGTCACATCAAAGACGGGCGAAGACATTGATCCAAATCGAGCTCTGCGCGGTGAGCCGGCGTCGACCTCGTGGATGGCTTCCTCGATCCGCAATGTGAGCGCCCGCGGATCACCCAACACGCGCACATGAACAATCACCGGGTTCCGGTCGTCCTGGAAGAGCGGCACATAAAAGATCGGCTCCGGAGCATAAATAATCCGCCGGTACTTGGCATTTCGAGCCACACCAACGACCGCCCACGAGCGGCCCCGGTAGCCAATTCGTTTG
>Ga0187783_10004766_pt1 | contig 10027 bp, 9 predicted proteins | sample 1015_SJ02_MP02_2_FD_132471 | JGI IMG/M metagenome (GOLD analysis project Ga0187783, IMG submission 132471) | Tropical peat soil microbial communities from peatlands in Department of Meta, Colombia - 1015_SJ02_MP02_20_MG | ecosystem: Environmental > Terrestrial > Soil > Wetlands > Peat | place... | reverse complement strand
GGAGCGGGTGGGTGTCATCAACTGGGGGTTCGTTGCCGGAAAGACGCAGACGTACCTGCCTTGGGACTCGTGGCAGCGTCCATACGTTCTTGACCAGCCGCAGGTTTGGTTTCACGATGTACTGCGGGCCGACGGAACTCCGTACCGCGCGGCGGAGGTGGATTTGATCCGCCAGCTTACAGGAATGCAGGTGGAACGGAGATGAGAGGCGCAGCTGCCAAGGCAAGCTCGCACCCGGGTTCTCAGCGATAATCCCGGCGAACACGCGAGATAGGGGTTGACACCCGCCGAATCTGGACCGCACAGGCGTGCGCCGCTTAGGCAGGCGGGAGGAGTTCATCTTGTTTTTGGCCGAATCCCACGGTTCGCCAAAATAGATCGCCGGCACCCGCTTCGCCTGGTCGGAGCGCCTTCGCTGATGGCCTAACCAGCAACTTCTTGGGGGAAGGGGGGCACACTCCGAGCCACTAGGCTCATGAGCTCGGCGGTTTTTGGAACGGCAATTCGATATTTCTCGCCGCGCCGAAGGATAGGTCCGGCGATGGCATCGAGCTCGGGACGATTTCCCTTCGCGATGTCCTTCTCCATGGAGCTGCGCGTGGTCACGGGCAGTGCCTGGATCGTGGCAAGCACCTTCTCCGGATGAACCGTCGCCCGATCGGCCGTGGCCACGGCGCAAGCCTCGCGCATGCATTGCTCAAGCCCTGCCATCCGGGCAGGTTCTCGCATCACTTCGCCGATCGGGCCTCGGGCGGCGGAGGTCGAGAGCGCGACGGGGGCGAGAAAGACCAGCTTGCTCCACAGCAAGGTCGGTTCGTCCTCCAAGACGTTCGAGTCAAATCCGAAGCGCTCGAAGATGCCGATGGCGTGAGCGAGACGCTCCTTTCCCTGTCGGGCGATGTTGAAACGAATGAAGGGAGAACGCTGAACGATCCTTCCCGGGGCGATCCGTTCGGTTTCTACGGCGATAGTTGCCGGTAGAACCCGCTCGGCGCCAAAGCGCTTTCGCAGCTGCTCTACATGATCGATTCCGTTCAGGAGCGGAACGAAAAGGCCGACCTTGGTAGGGTCCGGTATGTTCTCTAAGGCGCCATTGAGCTGAGTGGCTTTCACCGTGATCCAGAGAATTTCGACCGGCTCCTCGAGTGCGGTAAGCACCGAGACGGAAGGCGCAAATTGTCCGAACCGGCTCTCCAACGATAATTCACGCGGATACAGCGATTCGCTCCCGGGCCGAACCATCAAGGTGACGTTTTCCCCGGCATGGGCTAATACCGCCCCGATCAAGCCGCCGACTCCCCCTGCTCCGAGAATGCCGTGTCGCATCGATACATGGTAACAGTCTCTCGAGGCGGGATATCAGCCCGTCGGCAAGTTCTCCGAGAAGAGGGCACGGACGCGGCTGCAATGCACCCGGACGGCAGGGCCTACCGACGAAAAGGCCAATCGTCATCGCCGCGCAGCCTGCCTTGCAGCAGGTGTTGCCCGGCTCGGATTGGCCCCGTGGCTTCTCTTAAGCTATGTTTTTAACGGTGGCTGCCAGCGAGTGCTTCCTTAGAGGCCTCACGAGCGTTGCCGCCTCTCGTGCTCGAAGCCCGCCTGCGGCCGGCATCTTCTGCAGCCCGCCTCAGCTCGTCCTGACTTACCTCATTTTGTTCTGCCGTCCTCAATATGAGTTTCACCAGTTCATCGTGCGTACACTTCATGACTGACCTCCGCTCGAAAGTATGGTTATCCGGCGGTCACCCAACAAGGTGACTGAAGTCACGATCGATGGCATCGCGCCTGTACGACGGAGAATAGGAAGCCGGCCAACCCAGGGCCCGGTACTAAGGTCCACTGGACAGACGAGGTGAGTGCGGCTAGGACAGATGCCTTGCTCAAGCTTGACGCTTGTCAATCGCCCAAGCGAAGTTGGTCGCCTGGGAGCTTTTCGCATGTCGGCGGGATGAGTTCGTCGAGCGTTTTCTTCATCCTCTTGCGCGAAGGTGCATGAACCATCACTCCTAACGAGAATAAAGTTCCCATGGTTCAGCGCCTGAGCAGCATTGACCGTTACTTGCGAGCCTGTGCCGTGATTACCGCCGACAGGCTGCCATTACTGAAGTGGCATTTACAGCCGTCGGGGTTCCCTCTAGTATCGACCATGTCAGTTGGCAGTTCTGGGGGAGGGCTGCCGGGCGTCTTGAACCAACGGTTCAAGGCGCTTTTTTTTCTTTCGAAGTCCGGATTGCACGCTTACAGAGAACGCGCAACATCGCGCGATGTAAGCCATGTGCTTTCAGTCGTTCGATTAAGAGCGCTGCTGTAGGTTGGCGGCAAACGTCACCGCATCCGATACCCCTTGGCTTGGGCGAAGTGGCGGCACGTGCGAGGGTTCCACGGGCAGGCGCTGCTCTAAGGTTCCAAGGAGGGTTGTGTCGGAGCCAGACTGAGGAACGAATCCGTGGGTGGTGCACACGCGATCGATCCAGCTTTGCTGGCGCGGGCTAAGCACCTTGAAAGGTAAACTGGAGAAATTGCGGAAGATCCAGAGCAAGTAAATCCGCTCTGCGAGCGAAGGCCTCACATAACGTGGCCCGGTAGGGGTGAGCACACGAAGAACTCCTTGAGAAAGCTTTTCGAACCACATGGTAACTATCATCCCCATCTTCTAACATTTGAACGGGCAGCAATTTAAGGGCCAGCATTATTCACCAAATACGGTGCAAAAGGGAAGCGAAATTGTCAGTCTTCGCGATTTTTCAGAAGTTTTGTGGAAAATAGCTGCCCCCGGAGAGGTCTGAGAACCTCAGGCCGGTCGAATGCTCCCGACCTCCCATTTGTCGTTTCGAGCTGTTTTCAATCGACTCAATGAGGGTTTCCCGAAGCACCGCCTGTCCCTTTTGCGCCCGAGAAGCGAAGTCAGCACCTCGAGCTGTCTACTAGTGTAGACATTGCTGCACATTGGCTTGCAATAGAAAGCTAAAGTTGTTCAATAAGTCTGCCGCGCTCCCCTCCGACGTTGCAGAAAAGCCCGCTAGGGCGTTCGGTAGTGTCAGATCGAGCATCTTGTCTTGGAAAGTATCGATTAGCATGGACCGGTGATAGGCACAGGTCGGTCGCGCCAGGTTGGTCTGGCGCGGGCATTGTCGAAACTTGGCTATTGCTCCCGCTCTCGCGCTTTCGAGTTCATTCGTGCCGGGCGAATTCGGGTAAACGGCGTGATTCGTCAACTTCCCGCTACCTCCGTCCGGATGGGTCGAGATCGGATTGCAGTAGACGGGGCGGAATTGGAATCGCTCACCAAAGTTTATCTTGTGCTGAACAAGCCTCGTGGTGCAGTTACCACAGCGTCCGACGAAAAAGGTCGCGACACGGTATATGCCTTCCTGGACCACAGCCTGCCCTGGGTCGCGCCCGTTGGACGTTTGGATAAGGCCAGTGAGGGATTGCTGCTGCTGACCAATGATTCGGAATGGGCGGCTCGCGTCGTGGCGCCAGAAACACACCTGGACAAAACCTACCACGTACAGGTGACCCCCGTCGCCCGTGATGTGATCGATCGAATCACGAAGGGGGTGCTCGCTCGGAACGGCGATCGACTGCGCGCTAAACGTGCCTGGATCCTGCGAGAAGGCGGGAAGCATGGCTGGCTGGAGATCGTGCTCGACGAGGGGAAGAACCGTCACATCCGGCGTATGCTCGAGTGTCTCGGTATCCGCGTGCTGCGATTGGTGCGCGTGGCCATCGGGCCGCTGCGCTTGGGCGATCTTCCCAAGGGAAAGTGTCGTCCCCTGACCGGGGCGGAAAAACAGAAACTGGATCGCGAGATGAGAAGACGAATATCCCCTGCAAGCTTTGAGCCGTAACCCTCGCGAAAGCGGTCATCGATCTCGTAAGAGCGGATCCTCGAGGCCAAGCGCGACTCTTTGACCTCACCGAGGAGGCCCGGCTTGGTTGGCGTATGGGTGGTTTCTAGTTTTTTAGCCGGAGAAGCTTGGTTGCATGAAGGGCATCTTGGCAGCAACCTTAGCGGCAACTTCCAACTGTTGGAGGTCTTCTCGGGTAAAATCCGGCCCCGCGGCGGTCGCTTCAAAGGCTTTGCGAGAGACCTGGATCACACCCAATACTTTCTGATCGGAGCCGAGCACCGGAGCTGACATCAGCTTCTGAATCGACGCTTGTTCGGAGGGGTCCGCCTCCTCGCCGCCCATCAGCTTGATGGTTTCAAACACTCGCGCGTGCTTGACCATGGTGAAGGCGTTGAACATCTGGGTTTTCTTGGTGGTGGCGGTATCGGCTGCTACCGAAGACGAACTGGAAACTGGAATCGATCCAGCGGTTTGTAGCTGCTCAGGAAAGATGAACTTCAGCAGACCCTTCTCCAGGCGGAGCAGGGCGACCTCGTTCACACGCACAGCGAACAGCTTGGACAAGGCCGCGCAGAATTTCTCCGGCGTGGGGGCCCGGCTTAAGACGAACTCAACCGAATGATTAGGCGCAACGGCTAAAGCAGCCGCACGGGCCAGCTTCGATGGATCCGGTTTTTCCGCCATAGTGCCGTGAGTGAGCGCCGTCCCAGGGCTCGGGTTCCGCAAGCGGCTCGACACTATGGTGACCTCTGGCGCCGCCCGGCAGCAAGTTACCGACGTTACGGGCCTGACTCGGCTAATCCCTTCTGCAAGGGCAGCCCCTTCTCGCGCCATCCCCGAATCCCGCCCGCCATCGAAAGAACATTGCCGTAGCCCATTTTCTGCAGATTGTCGGCGGCCAGGGCGGAGCGGAATCCGCCCCCACAGTAGAGGATCATGGGAGCATTCAGGCTGGGCACGCGGGCTTCGATGTCCCGCTCAATAATCCCTTTGCCGAGGTGCACAGCGCCGGGAAGATGATCGATGGCGAATTCGCTCTCCTCGCGAACATCGATCAGCAGAAACTTCTCTTGGCGATCCAGTTTCCGTTTGACTTCGTCGACTGAGATCTCCTCAATCCGCCCTCTGGTTTCATCGACAAGCCGCAGAAAACGTGGTGAATGTTGGTGAGCCATGGTGGTTCCTCCACATGCTTCTGCGAATGCCTCTCGCTTCACAAGGCTATCGGCTTCCTTCCATCTGTCCTTCCAGTATAAGAGAAACGAACGGTCGAACTCGCCTACCTCCTACAATCGGGAGCCAATGGCCCGACAGCAACCTCGGACGCGCGTTGGTGCCCCCGGCACCGCTTCGGTTCGCCTGCAGGCCTCAGTCGATCAGGACGGCGATCGAGACTGCAGAAGAGTTTGGAGGTTGACTTCGAGGTTGCGGACGTCCTCTTCCCGAAGGCCGTTGAATTGGAAGGGTTGAAGCCAGCCGTGGGTGGCCCACATCGGGAACAACATGCGGGCCTTTCCGCGAATCGTGGTTTTCCCTACGTGAAAGACTAGCTCAACTTTGATTCCTTCATTAAGGGGGGTGTCGACCTGCAGCAGGCCTCCCGTCGTCGAGAGTGCATGCAGGCGGCCGCGAACGTGGCGCCCATTTTCCAGTCGCACAAGGCTCAAGACGGTGCCGCCCAGCCGGACGCGGGCAGCCCGCGTTCCAGTCCGCTTTTGACCGGTTTTGGGCATGGTCTTCTCGACTATCTCATCGCGTCCCGGGGGTGGGGGAGATTACCAAAGTGGGCAGACAAGGTGACTGGAGTGAAGCGTTGCCTGCTGCGATACGCGCTTAGTGTAACCGACATCCTTTGAGGTCGTATCGCGCGGGTTATGATTTACCGAGTAGCGTGGTAAAGCCCCGCCCTTTAGGGCTGGCGAATGCAGATCGATTTCCGAGCCGTTGGTTCGGACTCAACAAATGGGATCGAAGCTTCCGTGTTCCAGAGCGGCCTCAGAAAAACCTTGTCGTGCTAGACTCCTCTTGCTCTTCCGAGCAGCTCCGGCATGGCCGAACTCACATTCCTCTCAGCGGTAAGCCTGGCGCAAAGAGTCCGTAAAAAGAAGATTTCCTCACGTGAAGTCGTTGAGTCCTATCTCGAGCGAATCAACCAGCTTCACCCGAAGCTTAACGCGTTTGTTGAGGTGGACTCGGACGGGGCTTTGCGACAGGCGCGCCGGGCCGACGAGGCAGTGAGTCGCGGGGAACAACTGGGTTCCCTCCACGGCGTTCCACTGAGCATAAAGAGCTCGATCGAGGTAGAAGGGCTGCGCTCGGAAGCGGGAAGCAGGCTGCGCGCAGGATGCCGCGCTTCGAAGGACGCGCCACTCGTCGGCCGCCTAAAGGATGCCGGGGCAATCATTCTAGGCACCACAAACTGCCCTGAGCTCCTGATGGCATGGGAAACCGACAATCTGCTTTATGGGCGGACCCAGAATCCGTGGGATTTGTCGCGAACCCCGGGAGGGTCGAGTGGCGGCGAGGCAGCGTCGATCGCCTCAGGATGCTCCGCCGGCGGAATCGGAAGTGACGGTGGCGGCTCGATTCGTGTGCCCGCGCACTTCAGCGGCATCTGCGGTCTGAAGCCCACTCCAGGGCGCATTCCGGCTAGCGGGCACTTTCCCCCTTCGCTCGGTCCATTTGCCCTTCTGGGTGTGGTTGGTCCCATGGGACGTACCGTGGCTGACCTGAAAGTGTTGTTTGAGACCGTTCAGGGACCCGAGGACGGTGATTCCTTCTCGGCTCCCGTCCCGATTCGCTGGCCGGCGCACGAAGAGCTGAAGAGGCTGCGCATCGGCTATTTTGAGGATGATGGTCGCACTCCGGTCACTCCAGAAACTCGAGTGGCGGTACGAACCGCAGCCGAGGCGCTGACGCGGGCCGGTTTCGAGGTTCAACCCTTTCAGCCCGAAGGTTTGGAACAGGCACGGTCCTTGTGGTGGCAATTGTTTCGACTTGGGGGAACGATGTTGTTGGACCCCATGACCAGAGGCAGAGAAGACGAGTTGAGCCCCATTCTGAAGCAGTTTTCCGGCTGGGCAGCGGCCGAGCGTCCTCATACGGCTCACACGCTGCTCGAGACTTGGATGATGCGCGACAGCTTACGCGCGAACTTCTTCAAGCAGATGCGATCGTTTCCCGTCCTGCTTTGCCCGGTTGCTGCCATCCCGGCATTTCGCCACGGCGACCGCAGTTGGAAGATCGATGGCAAGACAGTCGACTATCTGGACGCCTGGAGCTACACCGCATGGTTCAACCTGCTGGGCACTCCGGCAGCCGCCGTACCCGTCGGCCGGTCCTCGGAGGGACTCCCCATCGGCGTGCAGATCGTGGCGAGTCCTTGGCAAGAGGAGGTGGTACTGGCCATCGCCGGGGTGGTGGAGAGAGAGTGTGGAGGGTGGAAGCCGCCGCCGATTTAGCCTTCGAATGGGCCGGCGGGAAAGCCTTCCCTGAGGCCTCCGCGGCCGCATAGCCTTTTTATACTATTCCGTTGTCCCGGTGAAACGATAACCTGTTGCCACCCAAAATTCGTACATTGACGATGGGTGTCGGGCAGGTTGTCTTTGGTGCCAGCGAATCGAATAGCTTTGGCAAGACGATGCCTGTGCGCGGGGCTGCTCCTCCTATTCCTGTCGGCGGCCTATCTTTATACCTTCCCGCAACCTACGATTCTCTACGCCGTGGTGGTGTTGCTGCATGCGGTTCTCGGAATCGCGACCGCTGTCGTCGTAATTATCTTTCTGTATCCATTGCTCGAAAACTCGGCAGTCGTTCCTAGCCTTGGCTGGATTCTGGTGGCCGGCGGCGGGGTTTTGGGACTGATTCTCGTCAAAACCGGCACTCCGCGGGCGGCGTCGAACCTGCTCCTGGTTCACATTCTGCTCTCCCTCGGCGGCGCCGGGATCCTTTTCGCGGACTGGACCGCGAGTCTTCGCGGGCCTCGCGGTGCTTTGCTCTGGGTCCTTACCCTGGTTGGGCTGGTGTCGGCCGGTTTTGCCGCCCGCTACCTGCGGGTGTCGCGCTGGCAGCACGGCGGCCGGATTGAAAATGCCACACTCCCTCCGGCCAGCATGAACCAGGAGGGAGACGGACCGGAGGGGCCGTTTTTCCCCAGCTCCGCCCAGGTGTACGGGAAGCGAAGGATTCCAAGCAAGTTCTTCATGGAATCGGAGTCTTGTCGACGCTGTCATGCTGACATTTACAACCAGTGGTTCAGCTCCGCCCACCATTTTTCATCCTTCAATAACCAGTGGTACCGCAAGAGCATTGAATACATGCAGGACACGATTGGTACGCGGCCTTCCAAATGGTGCGGAGGATGTCACGATCCCGCTGTGCTCTACAGCGGGCTGATGGACACCCCGATCAAGCAAATCGTCCATCGGCCGGAGTCGCAGGCCGGGCTGGGTTGCATGATGTGCCACTCCATTGCACACGTGAAAAGCACCATGGGGCAGGGCGATTTCTATCTCGAATATCCCCTGCTGCACGAAATGGCGGCCAGCCAGAACCCGCTGCTGCGCAGCTTGCACGATTTCCTGGTGAAGCTGAATCCTGAACCCCATCGGCGCGTTTTCCTCAAGCCGTTCATGCGCCTGCAGACGGCGGAGTTTTGCTCCAGTTGTCACAAGGTCCATCTCGACGTACCGGTCAACCATTACCGCTGGATCCGCGGTTTCAACGAGTATGACAATTGGCAGGCCAGCGGCGTCTCGGGCGAGGGAGCGCGCTCGTTTTACTATCCCCCCCACCCCTCGCAATGCGCCGATTGCCACATGCCCCTCACGCGTTCCCAGGATTTCGGGAACATCAACGGATTCGTGCACTCCCACCGCTTTCCCGCCGCGAATACCGCCCTACCGACAGCCAATGAAGATGCCGAACAACTCAAGATGACGGAGGATTTCCTGAAGAACGACATTTTGAGCGTGGACATCTTTGCTCTCTCGCGGGAGCCCGCCAAAGGGAAAGGGGGAGCAATGGCGCAGCCTGCCATGGCCACCGAATTTGCCGTCGGCGAGGAGGCGGAATCGAACATCACTCCCGTTCCCGAAGCTGATGTGCCGCCCGTGACCGCACCGCTCAACCGGGTTCAGCCTATGCTTCGCCGCGGAGATACGGTGCGTGTCGATGTTGTGGTCCGCACCAAGAAAATCGGCCATTTCTTCCCCGGAGGGACGGTCGATGCCTACGACACCTGGTTGGAATTGCAGGCCACGGACGACCGAGGTCAGATCATTTTCTGGAGCGGGAGAGTCGAGCATGAGGGCAAAGGCCCGGTCGAGAAGGGGGCGCACTTCTATCGCTCCCTGCAAATTGACGCCCACGGCAACCCCATCAACAAGCGGAACGCCTGGGCCACGCGAGCGGTTGTCTACGTGCACCTGATCCCCCCTGGGGCGGCCGACACCGTTCACTACCGGCTCAAGATTCCCGAGAGTGCGAGCGACAGAATCACGCTCCGCGCCCGCCTTTGCTATCGTAAGTTTGCTTGGTGGAACACGCAGTTCGCGTTCGCCGGGATTGCCGATCCCCAACAATCGAAGCCGGAGATCACACCCGATTTCGACGATACCCGATTCGTTTTCGCGGGATCGTTGCAGGGAGTCTCGGCCAAGGAAGAGAAGATTCCCGATCTGCCGATCGTCTCTCTGGCGGAAGATCAAGTGACCCTGAACGTCGAATCGCGCCGGGCTCCGGAACCACAATCGAAGACCGTTGCCGAAGCCAGGGATTGGCAACGCTGGAATGATTACGGCATTGGTTTGCTGCTGCAGGGTGACCTCAAAGGAGCGCAGGCAGCCTTTGAGAGAATCACCGAGGCTACTCCCGACAATCCCGATGGCTGGGTGAACATCGGCCGCGCGGCGGTCCAGGAAGGCGACATGGAGCGTGCCCGCACGGTGCTCGAAAAAGCACTGGCGCTCAGCCCCAATCTCGCGCGGGCGCATTTTTTTTACGCCAAGGTCCTGCGCAATGACGGCCATTACGACCAAGCTGCTCTCCATCTCCGCAAAGTTCTGGCCCAGTATCCGCGAGACCGGGTTGCGTTGAACGATCTGGGCCGCATTCTTTTTCTCGAGCGCAAATACTCGGAGGCCGTGGATGTGCTCACGTCGGTGCTTAAGATC
>Ga0187783_10004765_pt1 | contig 10027 bp, 8 predicted proteins | sample 1015_SJ02_MP02_2_FD_132471 | JGI IMG/M metagenome (GOLD analysis project Ga0187783, IMG submission 132471) | Tropical peat soil microbial communities from peatlands in Department of Meta, Colombia - 1015_SJ02_MP02_20_MG | ecosystem: Environmental > Terrestrial > Soil > Wetlands > Peat | place... | reverse complement strand
GCATGGCGCGCCCGAAGGGACTCGAACCCCTAACCTACGGCTCCGGAGGCCGGCGCTCTATCCAATTGAGCTACGGGCGCGCTACTAGCTCAAGTGTACATGCAGAACTTTGCCCCATCAATCTGGCAATGCGCGTGGACGGTGTGAAACTACCAGCGATTCCGCCGACCGCCGCGTCCCCCGCGATCACGGCCACCACCACCACCACCACTGCCAACTCGTTCCGCCTTAGGGCGTGCTTCGTTCACGTTGAGCGTCCGTCCTGCAAGCTGAGTGCCATTGAGCGCCGCAATTGCCTTTTCCCCTTCTTCGGCGTTTGCCATTTCGACGAATCCGAAGCCACGTGAGCGGCCGGTATCGCGATCCGTTACGATGCTGACCCGATCCACTTGTCCGTAGGTTCCAAAAAGGCTGCGCAACTCATCTTCCGAGACGTTGAAATCGAGGTTGCCAACGAAGATGTTTTTCAAGCCGACCTGCCTTACTGCGTAGGGCTATTTGAATGTGCGGCTTCGGCACGACAGAGAAGGCTGGTTGGCCAGAGAGCCAAAGTTGACGAACAGTCAAATGCGCATGAAGTATAGCAGGTCTGGCAATAATAGGCTGAGTGCTCTTAAGGACTGAGAATGCCGCAAAAATAAAGAGCGAGAATGCTCGTACCGAGTTTCAACAAGGGCGTTTTTGCCATCCTAATGTTGCCGGCTTGCTGCAATTGGCGTTTTGCGGCAGGGCGATGTCGCTATGTCCGGCGTTTATCCCTCGATTACCACATCGTAATCCAGGCCCTCCCAGCGTTGCTCCTCGAGCCAATAGAGGGTAAAGACCATGCGCCGGCCAGGGGCCAGCTTATCGGATGGCAAGTCGGCAACATGCGTGCCCAACCCCGTATCGCGCGTCCTTATATCGTGCGTGCTTTGCCAATTATCGAAGCTCCAATGCACCAACGCTGGCGTTCGCATGAGCATGCGCAGAATCTTCCCTGCCGGCATGCTTTCGCATTTGTTGTTCAATCGCCAGGCGAAGTAGGGGGATTTTCTCTTTTCGACCAAATAGCGCTGCTTGGGCTGGAGAGGCTGGTCAAAGATTTGTCCATCGCGGAGAGAACGTCGTAGTTTGATATATTCCGAATGCGCCCACGCCAGCGGACATGCCGAACCAGTCGGCTTCCCCGTGAACAACTCGCGCTCCGGAAGATCGTCCGAATCCCACATCTGTTCAGGGAGCAGGCGTCCACCCTCAGTCGAGAACTCCATGACTTGGAGCAGCTCGCGGGCAGCCTTTTCGTGACCGGCGGCTAATTCGTAGTGGGCTCGCTCCCCTGCCAATAAAGGCCATGGTCGACCGACGCCTAGCCCATCGAAGGGCGAGCCGTCGTCATGCTCCCCGTAACCGTCACCGTTGTAGCGATACCAGCAGAATCCTTGCGGCAATTTCACCCGCAGCAGAGCGTCAATCACCTTGAGAGTATTGAGGATACGTGGATCATCGGGAGCGCGCAGTCCGAAGCGCACCAGCGCTAACGCATCCGGGCTAATCAGGTGGGTTGCCGGTTCTGAGCTCAGTCCCGGTGGACGATTTTTGATCGGTACGAAGCCCTGGAGCTGAGAAGCAGCTCCGTCTCCTTCGGGCGGAGCGATTCGCACGTAATATCCTTCGACGCCGATTTGCCGCGCCACATCGGTGCCGGTGGCATACGTCCACCGTTCAATATTGTCGTTCCAGTTGTCGGCGGAGTCGCGCAGATAGCCGGACACGGTTTGCTCTCCTATGGCCTCGCCGAGGTCCGCGGCCGCCAACAGGGCCGAAATCTCGACTGCCAAGGTGAAGGGGGAATATCCGGCATCCTCCTCCCAACGATCCTGTTCTGTGACTGGACCATTTCTCACTAAGAAACCTGCGGCACGGCGCACCAGACTCCACCAGCGACCCGGCTCACCCAGTTCCTCGGGCGCATCCCGCCGCAGCCGATCCACCAACAGAATGGGAAAGGCGGATTCATCCATCTGGAGGCCGGTCCAATAAGGACGACCGTCAAGCCACATATTTTGCGCCCAGTGGCCATCTGCCTCCTGGGTTGATTCGAGATAGCGAAGCACGCGAATCGCATCCGACGAGGCCCCGGCGGCCAGAAATCCAAAGGCAGTTTCTACCAGATCCCGCGGCCAGACCAAGTGATAGCCGCCCAAATCTTCATCCCCTTTGCTGAATCCCCACGGGATGGACAGGCTGGCGATGACTCCACCCAGAAAATCTTTGGACTCGTGGGTGCGTAACACGGCGACGCTGGCGCGGTACAAGTCCCGTTCCCGCGGGGGCTCGTCGAGTTTCAGCAAGCTGCTCTGCCACTGTTTCCAATCGACCACGTAAAACTCGCGAAGGGCTTCATAGGGTTCGAGCAGGCTGGATCGTGTCTGCTGGCCGGCTTCTGACCAGATCTCGCCAAAACCGAGCGCCAGAATGAACTCCCCCCCGCAGGCCAGCAAATCGATTTCTCCGGTGAGGGCGATATTTCCGTTCTCCACACGGGTGTATTCCCAGGTCATCTGATAGTTCCTGGCGAGATCCTGCCATCCATCGGAAACGCCCACAAAGCCGACCGACATCTTCCGCCACGGCGTAGAACATGCAAAAGCCAGAGCCGTCCGATGATGCTCCGCAAACAACATCGGCTCACCCTTATAATCACCGGTCCAGCCGTTATTCCCCGCCCCGCCATTAGCGAGATGCGGGGCCAGCAGCGCATACAAACGGTAGTCGCTGAGATTCCCCTCGAGGGGAACAAATCGAACCCTCTCGAGAACCACGTTGCGGTAAGGATCGGTGAACACTTCTTTTTCGATCCGGTATCGGCCGTTCGACTCTGTATTGGTCAACTCGTAAACGGGAATGCCGGGCTCGAGCGCCCTGTTCTCGAACCGGCAGTGCCGCTTTTCTTCCGAGAAATAATCCACACCATTGGTGACGATCAGCCCCAGATCGCGAATGCACGCCTGGTCCAGACGCGGATAGTAGACTTCATTGAGGATCCCGTGGCTGATCGTGAACCAAACCCGGCTGCTGAGGCTTAGGGATGTACCCACCCCGGTTTTTGCGCTCGATGTCCAGCGCGGTTCAATCCCCGGCCATCCCGGGGCAAGGCGTTCTCGGTCGCTCACCTGGTTTGTCCCTCGCAGTCGTTCCCATATAGGAACGTGAGCGCCTGGGGGAAACGTTTCGCCCATGCACTCTCGCCATGGGTTGCACCTTCATCGATCCTGACCAGCAGGCAGGTCGCACGCGGGCTGGTCTTGCGGATGATTCCCTCGAGCGTGCGCACATCCTCCACCACTTGCCGATCCTTGTCTTCGTGCCCATCCTCTCGGGTACCAATCGCCAAGAACACCCTCTCCGGCCAGTGGCCTGAGGCCCGGCTGCGCTCTAATATTCTCCTCTTAGAAATGAACAGCGATGGACTCTCGAGAAGCAACCGACTAAAGATTCGCGGTCGCGCGATCACCGTATGCAGGGAAATCAGGGCACCCAGGGAGGACCCTCCCAAGCCCACGTTTTCCGGCCCAGCCGCGACCCGATAGCGCTCGGACACAAATGGCATCACCTCGCGCACTAGGAAGGCCGGATAATGCTTGCCCTGCGGAAACAGAATCGCCGGACTCAACGACCGATAGGGTAGGAACTCTTTCATGCGATCGCTTCCGGCATGATCAATGCCGACCACAATAAGGGGCCGAATTGCTCCTTCCCGAATGAGTCGATCGGCGGTATCCCCCACGCGCCAGGCAATGCCGTTGAAGGCGGTGGCCGGGTCGAATAGGTTCTGGCCATCGTTTAAGTAGAGAACCGGATATCGGCGAAGTTGGTTTTCCGGTACATCGTACCCAGGCGGCAGCCAGACACGAAGCAGGCGGGTGTTGCAGAAGACCTTGCTGGAAAATTCGTGCAGGCGAAGATCTGCACGAGACTCCTCTCTACCGGCGTTTTCCGCCCGCCGCTCGACCGGTGTGTGGGTGACTTCCTCCATATTTAGGTTGCGCTCTGGTTTCAGGCCGGGGCCTTCGAGCTGACGGCCAGATACGATGAAAGCGCCGTAATCACCAGGATCATGGCCAGCGACGACAGACATAGGATGCACCAGGTCGCCAGCACGAAAGCTTCAATGTAGGTGAGATACAGGGCGAAGGCCAAACCGGCAACTGACGCCAGCAGTAAGACAATCGGAGTCCGCGCTTGCATCCGGTAGCGCGTTGCCAGCCCCAGCAAGCCCGCGTAGCCGACGATGCCGATGAGGGCATCGGGGATCCCGAATACGGTCGAATAGGTGCTGCGATTCACGATATCGCAATTGAAATTCTCGCCCAGGTCACAATACGACGTCTTCGAGGATCCGTAGTGGTGATAAAGAGAGACGGAGGATACTGCCATGCCGGCCGCTGCACAGATAGCAATGAGGGTGAAGACGACCTTGGCCCAGCTGGTCATGGCAAAGGGCACCCTGTTTCCTGGCTGAGAAACTCGAGCGAGTGGGCGCCTTCTACTCTCGATCCATCGGCGAAGACCCAGGTCGGGTAGTGCTTAACGTCGGCATCGGTGCACACCTGCGCCGGTGCATGGGAACCTTTCACCCCGCATTCGATGTAAGGCGCGAACTGAAAGGAGGAGCCGAACATTTCCTTTTGGTCCGCGCAATGCGGACACCAATAAGCGCCGTACATTTTGGCGCCTTTTGCCGACAGGCACTGGGCAAACGCGTTCAGCCGGATGGATTGTTTATGGTGGACGAACAGATAAAAGCCTGCTGCCACCACTACAATCAAGACACCCATCGCGACTTTCTTGATCCAGGGGTTAGGTCGAGCGGTTTGCGTCCGTTCCTCTTGCCGTCTTCTTCGTTTTTCTGACATGCTGTCGATTGCTTAAATTTCTTATACCACGACATCGAGGACCGCTGGCAAAACGTCCAGCGTCTTGCAGTCGATGGAGAGGACTTCCCCGTCGACCATGACATCGACCGGGGCGTCGAGGTAGAAATCAATCCGTTTGGCGGAGGATCGCTCGGCCAGCGGGTGACGAATATGGGTTCCGTCATAGAGCGTCGGCAAATTGCGAATTAGACCGATCCTGCCGATCGGTCCCCAGCGGACATACTCAATCAAGCCATCGTTCACTTCCGCCTGGGGGGCAATCATCATCGTGCCACCGGTGAATTTGCTGTTGTTGAACGTAAGGAACAAGCAGGGGCGGCGATCCATTTCGGCGTGATTATCGACGCGTAAGGGAAACGGGCGCCGCTGCAACCTTAGCAAGGAGATGAAGATCGACGATTGGTAGCCCAGTTCACCCCAACTGCGAAACCGTCGCGCCCGCAAGGCGGCCACGTCGGCGGCAAACCCCATGGAGAGCAAGTTGATGTAGTAAAGAATCCCCGTAGCGTGCCGCATGCGCAACACGTCGCAGGGCTGGGATCGGCGGGCCAACAGTGCCTCCATCGCGTGTTCCACCCCGCGCTCGGTGAACTCCCGCAGAAAGGAGTTCCCGGTGCCGAGCGGAAGAAACGCAAGCGTAGGTCGTTCTCGACAATCGTCCTGCGGGAAAAGCCCGTTCACGACCTCATACGACGTCCCATCGCCGCCGGCGGCGATGAACTTGCGATAACCGCGCGCCCAAGCCTGGCGAACGATCTGGGAAGCGTGGCCGGGAGCCTGCGTTTCCGCGGTCTCGAGGGCGATCCCACTGCTTCTGAAACGATCGAGGGCAGGGGCAATGAGTTTTCCGCAGCGCCCTCCCCCGGCGGCTGGATTGATCACCACGAAAAAGGAGTCGCTCACAATTCGGCCACCGCCGTGCGATCCAGTGTCCTTTGCATCTCTTCGGCGAGAAGCGTGCGCTTGATCTTCATAGACGCTGTCCGGGGGAAATCTCGGTCCCAGATCACATATCCTTGGACACGCTTAAAATCCGGCAAACGGCGGTTTCGGGCAACGATCTCATCTCCGAGCGCCTGGGTAAACTCCTGGTTCTCCCCGAGGCGCAGCACAAGAACCAGCCGCTCCTCTCCGAGCGACTTCGTGGGCCAAACATAGTTTGCAGCAAAAATGCAATACTCTTTGACCGGCAGGCCATCAAAAACCGTTTCGATATCCTCGGGATAGATGTTCTTGCCGCCTTCGGTGACAATCATGTTCTTCTTGCGGCCAAACAACTGCAGGTGCCCGCGGTTATCGAAGCGTCCAAGGTCTCCGGTCATCAGCCAGCCTTCAACAATGGTTTCCTCCGTCAATTCCGGGGCATCCAGATAGCGGGACATGACGGTCTTGCTTTTCGCCGCGACTTCCCCAATCCCCTCAGCATCGGGACTCAGGATCTTAATTTCCACCCCTGGCAGCGGCTTGCCCACCGTGTCGGCACGAAATGGTTTTAAGTCGTTCAGCGTAAGCGCGGTTCCAGCCTCGGTGAGACCGTAACCGTTGGTGATGGGAATGCCTAGATCGTAGAAGAACTGTAAGGTCGAAGGCTCGACAAAAGCACCCCCGGTAATCAGCGCGAGTAATTCCCCTCCGAACGCTTGGTGTACCTGGGGCAGTAGTTTGCGGCTCAACTTGACGTGCGGCCGCCGCCCGGTCAGCAGTTTGTTGAGCGCAATCATGCGATTGAGCAACATACGCTTTGTCGGCGATAGCTCGGCGAACTTCGCGCGTAGGCCACGTTCTAGATTCTTCAACACTAAAGGCACAAGGCTCACGTAGGTGATCTTGTACTTTAGGAATGCGTCCCGAACGAACTCCGGGCGCAGGGTGCGCAGGTGGACAACACAAGCCCCGCATACAAACGGACCGATGAATCCCACCATGAAATCAATGGCGTGATTCGTAGGCAAGATGCTCAGGTAACGCACCCCCGGCCAAAACGGATACCAGGAAGTGAGCGACTTGCATTGCTCCAGATAATTCTCGTGTGTCAGAACGCAGCCTTTGGGGCATCCTCCGGTTCCAGAGGAATACACGATGCACGCGGTGTCCTGGCGCATTCGTGGAACAAATACCGGCTCCTCGTTCCTGCGGAATTCCTCCCAGCGGAACGCACCAGGGAGATCCGCTCCCTGTGGCGCTTCGGTCACCAGCACGGTCTTGAGTTTGTGATGTTTGAACTCCGGAGACTCCCGAAGCGCTCGCCACAGGTGGTACTCGATAACCAGCAGCTTGGCTCGGCTATGCGCCAGCAGTTGCACCTGCTCGCTCGCGGTCAACTTACAATCCAGGGGGACAACGACGCCACCCGAATGGAAAATGGCGTAGGCGGAGATCAGCCACTTGGATTGATTCGTCATGATGATGGCGGCACGGTCCCCGGCATGAAAGTCCGCCGGTTCGAGAGCCGCGGCGAGAGGCAAGGCAATCTCTTTGAAATCGGAATAGGTGAGGCGTGTCTTTTCCCGGCCCCGATCCGACTCAATCAGGCAAGTTTCGTTCGGCCAGCGGTCGAGCGCGTCCCCTAAGGCCGCGCCCAGAGAGCTGTATTGATCTAAATCCAGCATGGAAAGCTTCATCGACGACGGCCATCCAGGCACAAAGCACGCAGGCGGGAGCTCTCGACGGTGCCTGTGGTGGCAGTGGTGTTCGCCAAGAACCGCGCTTCAGCGTACCTCCGTCATTCTGCCGAACTTCGCTGTCATAACCGAGCTCGGATTCTATCCGCCAGAGTGCGAAAGTCCGATACTCCTTGCAACTCATAATCCGGCAGCTCAACCCGGAAATGATTCTCTAACTTGGTGAGAAGATCGAGCGTCTGCAGGCTGTCAATCCCCAGCGTCTTGAAGAAATCATCGTCCGGCCGAAGCTTCTCCCGAGGAACTTTGAAGTGGATAGCAGCTAGATTCAAGATTTCTTCAAGTGTTCGATCCGGGCTATTCATGACCACCTTGCCGCCGATGTACCTGTTTTGGCGTCGAACCCATCCTGCCCTTCCTGGGAGCTTGGCTCAGCGCGGCAAATACGGTTGCGCATCCTGGCAATCGACAAACTGCCGCAATCCTCGTTCGACTGCAGGCCGGGTGATGAGTTCACAGAAAATATCGATTTCCCGCTGCAACTCCTCGTAGGGAATTGGTTTGATGAACTTCTTGGCGGTAGTTGCCGTGTACCGGTCGAATTTACCCAGTTGTGCTGCCGTGGCTCGAGCTACCTTCAAGGCTTCGCCCTCCGCGACGACTTGACTGACCAGTCCCGCTTGCTGAACCTTGGCGGCGCCGAAACTTCGCCCCGTCAGCAGAAGATCGCGCACCAAGGCATTTCCCAGATCACGTTTCAGGCGCGGGATTCCGCCCCATCCCGGAATCAGGCCGAGGCGCAATTCAGGAAAGCAGAACCGTGCGGTTCGGTCGGCAATAATCAAATCGCACCCCAGGGCAAGCTCGAATCCGCCTCCGAACACGACGCCGTGTACCGCCGCGATGGTCGTCAATGGCGCAGCGTCGATGGCATTGATCACCCGATGAGCGCGCTCCACCCGGGCGCGCACATTGGTCAGAAACTGGTTGCGTTCCGACGTCTGCAGGAGGTGATAAAGTTCACGCAAATCCGCGCCCGCGCTGAAGCCTGCCTTAACCGAGCTAAAGATGATCAGGGCATGGGCTTCCTCACCCACCGTGGCCAGCGAATCAGCGAACTGATCGGCTTCTTCGAGCGCGATCAAACCAAGCTCGTTGCAGGGCTCGCGATGCAGCGCTAGTTCAACAATGCCATCCTTGACCGCCCAGGAGAGCGCTTCCCCTCTGAATGGATTCATCCGATTTCCAACGTCGCCGCGGCTCGAACCTCGCTCACACCGCCTGCTTCATCGCGTACATGTCATCGATCTCTTTCTTCAGCTCGGCCGCAATCAAATCCCGCCGCAGCTTGCCATTCGTTGTCACCAGCCCATTCTCCATCGAAAACGGCTGCTCACAAATGTGGAAGGCCCGAATCTGCTTATAGTGGGGTAGGCCTGGATTCAAACCATCGATGGCAGCTTGCACCTGCGTGGCTGTGACTGACCCGGTCACAAGAACCGTCAGATAAGCGCGACCATTCCCCACCAAGACGACGTGTTGAGCTCCTCCCAGCTGGCGCAGCAGCAGATCTTCGATCGGTTCCGGGGCGATATTGTGCCCGGAACTAAGAATGATCAGATTCTTAATGCGACCGACGATCCTCCAGTTCCCCGCCTGGTTCACCTCGCCCTGGTCTCCGGTATGAAGCCATCCATCGCGGAGCACCTTGGCAGTCTCCTCTGGGCGATGCCAATACCCGGCAAACACATTGGGGCCGCGCACCAGAATTTCACTATCGATACTCAGTTTCATTTCAATACCTTCGATGGCAGGGCCCACCCGACCCGGCTCGACGCTCCGGGGATCATCCATGGTGCAGATGGCGGTGGTTTCAGTCAGGCCATACACCTGCAGCACGGGGATGCCGAGCATCATGAAGTAAAGCTGCGTTTCTCGACGGAGGGGCGCCGAACCGCAAATCAGAGCCTTCAAATCCGTACCGATCATCTTCCTGCGAATGATGGGGAAAACCAGGGCTTTCGCCAATCCCAGCCAGATGCGATCCCCCAGGCTGGCTTGAGCCTCCTGCGTGCGCATCCAGGCCGCCTGGGCATGACTGTAGATGCTGAGTTGAAATCCACCGTTCTTCGCCAGCTGTTCATCGACGGCCCTTCGCATCCGCTCGAGCAATGCCGGAACATTCACGAAGTAATCCGGCGCCAGGCCCCGGATCTCAGTGGCAAGCTTGGACAAATCCGTATTCATCATCAGCAAGCTGCGGCGCAGCAAACCGGTCAGCAGCGTGATCCAAGCCGCGGCAAAACTCAAGGGCGCGTACTGATAGACCCGATCCTGGCCGGCACGGTTCCTCATCACCAGGTCCAAGCGGCCCGAAGTGCGTCCCAGAATATGCCCGACATTCCCTGCGGTGAGCACGACCCCCTTGGCTTCCCCCGAGGTTCCGGAGGTATAAATGATCGCCACCGGATCGGATTCACCGAGAAG
>Ga0187783_10004764_pt1 | contig 10027 bp, 9 predicted proteins | sample 1015_SJ02_MP02_2_FD_132471 | JGI IMG/M metagenome (GOLD analysis project Ga0187783, IMG submission 132471) | Tropical peat soil microbial communities from peatlands in Department of Meta, Colombia - 1015_SJ02_MP02_20_MG | ecosystem: Environmental > Terrestrial > Soil > Wetlands > Peat | place... | reverse complement strand
CGGTCACCTTCACCCGGACCAGCCTGCCCCTGGCGCGCCGCCAGTGCCGCGGCTCGGTCAGCGGCCGGTCCACTCCCGGCGATGAGACCTCCAGCGTGTAGGGGACGTCGCCGAGCGCGTTGCTCGCGTCGAGCAGGGCGGAGACATCGCGGCTCACGTCGGCCGCGTCGTCCAGGCTCACACCGTGGTCGCTGTCCACCACCACGCGCAGCAGCCGCCGCCGGCCCGCGGCGGTCACCCGCACCGATTCCAGGTCCATTCCGGCGGCGGCGACCACCGGCCGGACGACGTCCGCGATCCGGCTCTCGTCAATTGGGCCGCCGCCCGGGTGCCCGGACGGTGTGGTCTGGGGGGTTCGGCTCTCCTGGGCGGCACCGCTCGAGGGGGTCTGCGGGCGCCGTCCACCGTGGGCCATGCCGCGAGGCTTCTGTGCGTGACGCGGGGCACCTGGCATCACGACCTCCTCGTCCACGACCTGCGAGATTAGCTCCTAGCCTATCCGTAGCATGAGCATTGCGCGGATAGGACCGCGCCAGCGATGTGCGGGCCACCGCGGCGGCGGTTTGTAACCCGGACCCGCTGTAATGCGGTAGCTTGCCGGTGTGCCAGACATCCTGCCGAGGCGCCGCATGCTGGCCGGATCGGCGGCCGCGCTGCCTGTGCTGCTGGCTACCGCCGGCTGCCGGTCCTCGCAGCTGTTCGCCGGGCCCGATCCGCTGGCCGGGCGGCCGCCCCTGTCACCCGACGTGATCACGCTGCAGGCGGTCATCGCCGCGGAACAGGCGATGATCCGCCTGTACCAGGCCGCCCTGGACAGCGGCCTGCGGATGCGGATCGTGCCCGGGCTGCTGGCCCAGCACCGGCAGCATCTCGGACGGCTCCAGGCCAGGCTGGTCGTGCCCGCCGGGACGGTCGTGCCGGCCGCGCACGCGTCCCCGGTCACGGCGTTCCCTGGCACGGCGTCTCCGGGTACGGCGTCTCCGGGCACGGGCGCCGGCCGGGTGACGGTCGCCCGGCTGCGCGCGGCCGAACGCGCGTCGGCCGCGACCTTGGTGCGGCGGCTGGCCACCGCGGAGCCGTCGCTGGCGCAGCTGTTCGCGAGCATCGCCGCCTCCGACGCCACGCACGCGGTGGCCCTGGGCGGCTAGGGGCCGGGCGGATGGCGGTCCAGGGCGGGGCGGTCCCGGTGTCGGCCGTGGCGGCGCTGCAGGCCGCGCTCGCGGCCGAGGACGCGGCCATCTTCGGCTACGGGGTCGCGGGCGCCCACCTGTCAGGGAGCCGCCAGTCCGCCGCCGAGCGGTACTGGACGGGCCACAACAAGGCCCGCGACACCCTGACCGTCATGATCTCCGGCCTCGGCGCGTCGCCGGTCGCCGCGCAGGCCTTCTACCAGCTGCCGTTTCCCGTCCACGACGCGGCCAGCGCGATGGCGCTGGCGGCCTACCTGGAAGACGGCGTGACCAGGGCCTACCTCGGCATCGTTGCGGTCAGCGACCGGCAGCTGCGCACCTTCGGGGCGCTGGCCATGCAGGCCTCGGCCGAGCGCGCCGCCTTCTGGCGCGGCACCACCGAGGCGTTCCCCGGGGTGGAAGGTTTTTCGCGGGGATCGCGGGTTTAGTCGTCGCGGCGCAGCGAGGCGAGCACCCGGACGATCGTGGCGGCCGCCTGGTCAATGTCGTCGGCCACGGCGATCCGCTCGGCCCAGGACCACCAGAACCACCAGATGCCGTCCTTGCCGCAGCCTGCGTACACGTTCTCCTCGAGCGCCCGCGCAGCCGGATTCACCACGTACAAGCTCGGGACGCGTCCCGGCGGCGCCATGAGCCACGCCTCAAGCCCCCGGTGGGACAGTTCGTCGGCGAGCTTGTCGAGGTAGACAGCCTGCATCTGGTCGGGTTCGCGGGTCCGTTGGGTTTCCACCGTCATCACCGTTAGTAACTATTAGGAATCAACCGAAAACTGAGTGTCGCCGCTTCCCCAGCATGCCGCCGCGCCGGCGCCGGCGCAACGCACATGGGCAAAGTCGCAGCTCGGGAGGTCGGCGACCGCGGCCGCGGTTCCCCCCTACCCAATGCAGACGCGCCGGGACAGTGATCGGTTCACTAACGATCCATTAAAGGGTCATACCGGGGCCGACGCAAATGGGGGCGCCTGCGGAGGGGTGCCTAGGGGCCGGCCGGGAGCGGGGACGGAAGCGGTTCGGCGTGGACGACGGTCAGCCGGGACACGGCGCGCGTGAGCGCCACGTACAGCCGGTGCAGGCCCCTGGCCTCGGCCGCGGCGATGCGGGCGGGTTCGACGACGATGACGTGATCGAACTCAAGGCCCTTGGCCAGGGTGACCGGCACCAGGGTGAGCCGCGCGTCCGAGCCGGGCGCGCCGTGCTCAAGACCGGCTGCCTCCAGCGCGGCGGCCAGGGAGCGGACCTGTGGTTCTGCGGCGATGACGGCGACAGACCCGGGCCGGGCACATGCGCGCTGGCAAGCCGCCGCCACCTCGCGGGCCAGCCCGGCGGACGGCACCCGGACGATGTCAAGCGCGCCCGGGTCGGCCCGCAGCGAGGAGGCGGGCCGCAGTTCGGGGGCGATGACGGCGAGCAGCGACGACGCGTAGTCAAGGATCTGCCGCGGCACGCGGTAACCCACAGAAAGCTCGGCTACGGCGGTGTCCGGCTTGCCCAGGTGGGACAGCAGAGACGCCCAGGACAGCGCCGCCCACGGCGTGGTGCCCTGAGCCAGGTCGCCGAGCACGGTGGCCGAGCCGGTCGAACACCGGCGGCCGAGGGCGCGGATCTCCATCGGCGACAGGTCCTGCGCCTCGTCGACGACGACGTGGGCCAGGCTGGGCGTCCGCGTGATCTGGTCGCGCGCCTCGTCGATGAGTACCGCGTCGGCGGGCGACCAGCGTGCCGAGCCGGGCGAGCGGGGCGCCGGCGACCACAGGATCGCGGCCTGCTCGGCCGGGGTGAGGATGCCCTCGGCCGCTTCCGCCAGGGCCGGCCCCGACGACAGCAGCCGGAACACCAGCCGGGCCGGCTCGACCTTGGGCCAGACCTCCTCCACCGCCGAACGAACCGGCCGGGACCGCCGTACCGCCTCGTGCGTGCGGTCGTCGCAGGCCTCCCCGGCCGCCTCCATCTGGGTCAGGACGACGTGCGCGATCCTGTGCTCGAGCAGCTCGCGGGCCGCGCCGTAGCGCACCCCCCGGTGGCGCAGCTCGTGGACGAGTTCCTCGAGCTCCCAGGCGGCCACCCGCCAGCGCCGCGATCCGCGCACCACGACCACCGCCTCGGCCGGGCGGCGCACCGACGACCACAGCGCGCGCCGCAGCACCTCGGCCATCCGCGCGTCGCCCTTGACGACCGCGGCCGCCTCGGCGTCCGAGCCGCGCACCGCGACGGACCCCGCGGACCTGACCAGCTCGGCCACGGTGGTCTGGGTGACGTCGAGCTCGCCGAGGGCGGGCAGGACGTTGCGGATATAGGAAAGGAAGGCCTGGTTGGGCCCGATCATGACCACGCCGCGGCGCCGCACCTGCTCCCGGTACGCGTACAGCAGGTACGCGACGCGGTGCAGCCCGACGGCGGTCTTGCCGGTGCCAGGCGCGCCCTGCACGCAGACGGTCTGCCCGGCGTCGGCCCGCACGATGTCGTCCTGGTCCGGCTGGATGGTCGCGACGATGTCCCGCATCGGCCCTGACCGCGGCCGCTCGATCTCATCGATCAGGATCTGGCTCGGCTTGTCTGTCATGTTTTCGGCCGAACGGTCCGTGGTGAACAGCTCGTCCTCATAGGCGGTCAGCTCCCCGCCGGAGAAGCCGAACCGCCGCCGCAGCGCGAGGTCCATCGGGTCCGCGGAGCTGGCCCGATAGAAGGGCCGCGACACCGGGGCCCGCCAGTCGATCACCGCCGGGGTGCCGTCGGGGGCGTGCACGTGCCGCCGGCCGATGTGGAAGCTGTGCCCCGCCACCCCGTCATCGGATATTCCGGTTCCGGATATTCCGGTTTCGGGGTGGGTCGGGGGGCCGGCGTAGTCGAGCCGACCAAAGAAAAGGGGGGCGTCGGGGATGTCTTTGAGGGCTTCGGCCCGGTGGTACAGCTCGGCCTTGAGGTACTCCTGGGAGACCCGGTCGCCGGCCATGGCCTTGAGCGAAAGGACGTCCTCCCGCATCAGGCGCAGATACTCGCGCGAGCGTCGCAACTGCTCGCGTTCCGTGGTGAGCACGGGGTCAGCCACGGCCCGTTCTTTATGAAGATTTTCCGGCACGAAGTCGAGAACTTACCAGCTGACAGCGCCGAAGTCACGCGGTTTTCTGGCCCGGCGCGGGCCAGCCGGCCAGGCCCCTCGGGGTGAGGAAGGCGTCGAAGACGAGCTCGGACGCGCCGGTCAGCGCGCCCAGGTCGCCCAGCGTGGACGGCAGCAGGGCGGGGGGGTCGTCCCGGCGGAATCGCATCAGGGTGGACAGGTAGCCGGCCGTCACCGCGCCAGGGTCGGCCTGGAAGATCTCCGCGGCCAGGCCGGACAGGCCGACGGCCTCCGGGTCCTGCGCGTTGACCAGCGCGCCGATGCCCCGGCCGAGCGCCCTGGCCGCCAGGGCCAGGGCCCGGCCGCTGTCCCGGTCGGTGCCGGCGGTCGCGATGATCTGCTCGGCCTGCAGCATCCGGTCCCCCTGCTCCGGTTGCCCGGCCGCGCGGAGCAGCCCGCGGGCCCCGGCATCGAGTTCCCAGCAGCCGGTCGATCCGCACCGGCACGGTTCGTCGCTCCCGGTCAGCGGCATGTGCCCGAACTCGCCGGCCGAGCCGTGCGCCCCGGTCACAGGCAGGCCGTCGGCCAGCAGGACCCCGCCGATGCCGGTGGCGACGTGCAGGTGCAGGGCGACCGGCACCCCGCGCAGCACGCCGCGGCGCGCCTCGGCCAGCCCGGCCAGCGTGGCGTCGTTGCCGGCCAGCACAGGGCCGCAGGCCGAGGCGGGCCGAAGCGCCGCGGTGACGTCGACGTCCTGCCATTCGGGCAGGGTCGGCTGGACCATCGTGCCGCCGCGGACCGGGGACGGGACCGCGATGCCGACGCCGACGACCCGGGCGTCGAACTGGCCGCAACGGATCTTCAGCCGCTCCGCGACCTCCTCGAGCATCTCGGTGCCCGAGCCGGCGTCACGTTCGGCCCGGTCGAGCACCGTGCCGCGGCCCGTCAGCTCGAACGCGGCCACGGTGTACGAGTCGTCCCGCAGGTCGACGGCGAGCGCCACGGGCCCCTCGGCGTGCGCGGACGGCACGCCGGTCGGGCGGCCCCTGGCCCGCTGTGCCGTCGCGTCGACCGGACCGGTGAGCTCCTCGATCAGCCGGCGCCCGGCCAGGTCCCTGACCAGCACCGTGGCGGTTCCCCTGGCCAGGCTGAGCCGCCTGGTGAGCTCGGCCCTGGTGAGCTGGCCACCGCCTTCGTGGATGGCGCGCAGCAGCCGGGCGAGGTTGTGCGCACGCAGTTCGGCACTCGTGGTGGCGGCGCCGTCGTCCTTCTGCACACCTACGATCGTGCCATGCCCGCGGTCCGCGGGTGATCACGGGACGGTCCGGCTACCAGTCCCAGTGAAAGCCGACCGCGGTCTTCTCGGCCAGCCGCAGGTAGCGGTGGACGGCGAACTGGCTGTCCAGGGCCACCGCCTCGCGCTCGACGATGGGGCCGTCCAGCCCGTCCCAGACCGCCCACTCCACCCGGCCCGGCAGCTTGTCCGGGTGGAACTCGACGCGTATGTCGAGGTTCTCGACGAAGGATTGCACGACCCGGCGGAACTGCGGCGGCGGCGGCTCGGCATAGTGAAAACTCACGGTGTACTCACCGGTCGCCGTTTCTCCCGCCGCGAGCGGCTTGGCCAGGAGCATATCGACGACGAAGACTTCGGCCATCGGCTGGTATACCGGGCCGGCCAGCCCGCTGAATCCCTGGCCGGCCTCAATGGTGACGGCATTCGTATCCGCGCGGACGGGAACGCGGTCAACGCCGTCGGCAATCGCTTCCATCACGTGAATTACGCGATGCTTGACCGGCATTCCGTCCCGGCCGAGATAATGGTGGTCATGCATCGATAGCGTCTTGACCCGCGGCTTGTCGAGCATGTCCGCCCGGTCGTCGCGGATGGCCCGCGGGCCGGAAAGCACGCGCATGTGCGCGGACCCTTCCCACAGCTTGACCAGCTGCTCCCGCTCCAGCACGCCGAGCCCGAAGGCGTCCATGAAAAGGGAAAGCGTGGCCTTGGACAGCAGCTTTCCCGACAGGGCGCGCGAGGCGGTGTCCTTGAGCTGGCGGGGCAGCACGTCGACGTCGCTCTCGGCCCTCGGGTGCTGCCACAGGTGATGGGCGAGTACCTCGGCCACCGCAAGCTGGTTGACCTGCCCGGCCCGGCTGCGTTCGGCGTACTGCTCCCACTTCCGGCGGTACCGGCCGGGACGCAGCAGCAGCTCACGCATATACGCCGCGGCGGCCTGCGCGCCCGCGGGCATAGCGGAATCTGGCATCACCTCGGCCCGGCCCCCTCGCCCGGTGAGAACTGAGAACTAAGAGCGACATTTCGGAGCTATCGTATGACTGTTCTCGCGGCCTGGGCGACATCATCATGGTGGGGAATTTTCGCATAGCCGACGGATGAAGGGGACACATCACAGGCAGAAGGGGCTGCCATGACAATGCAGGAGGGCTTTCGGGCCCTTGGGGTGGGTGCTGCCGCCCGGCAGCCGCAGGACCGGGCGTACTTTCTTGACCTGCTCGGCGACAGCCACAGCGGCCTCGGCCGCTACGAGGCAGCCATCGACGCCTACCGGCAGGCGGCGCAGGAATTCCAGGGGCAGCAGGCTCGCTGCTCGCACGCACTGTGCCTGCTGAAGATCGCCGATTGTTACCTGGCGCTTGACGAGCCGTGGCATGCCATCGGTTACCTGGAAGCGTGCCTGCCGCAGCTGCGGGAGCTTGGCCTGGTCCGGCACGAGGATCACGCGCAGCAGCGGTTGGCCGCCTGCCGGGCCGGGCTGGCCGAGGCGCGTTTAGCCGGCCAGCGTTCGCCCGGCCAGCGTTCGCCCGGCCAGCGTTCGCCCGGCCAGCGTTCACTGGGGACGGGGTGCGCCACCACTGCCCACCGGGCAGGAGGTACATTCGAGACATGCCCGATGCAGATGGACAGCCACGCTGGCTGACCGACGAGGAACAGCAGGCGTGGCGGGCGACGGTCCATCTGAGTCAGTTGCTGCTGCGCCAGCTCGACCGCGAGCTGAGCGCGCACGGGCTGAACACCCGCGACTACGAGATCTTGGTCGCGCTGTCCGAGGCGCCGGAGCACCGCTTGCGGATGACCGATCTCGCCGACGCCACCAACCAGTCACGGAGCCGGCTGTCGCACCAGATCTCGCGCATGGAGAGGCGCGGCCTGATCCGGCGTGACGACTGCGAGGGCGACAAGCGCGGGACGTTCGCGGTGCTGACCAAGACGGGATTCGAGACCATCGAGCGGGTCGCGCCGTACCACGTGGACCACGTCCGCCGCCTGTTCATCGACCGGCTGACACCCCGGCAGCTCGAGGAGGTCCGGGCCACGTTCCAGCCGGTCGTCGACTACCTGCGCAAGATCCGCGAACGCGACTAACCGCGCGGCCCGCTAACCGCGCGGCCCGCTAACCGCGCGGCCCGCGAGGGGCCAACGGCCCCTCCGGCCGCGCGGTTGTATCGGCGAGCACCGCAGCGGGATAACCGGGGGGGCTCGGGGGGGTCGTCCCCCCCGATTTAAAACAGCACAGACATGAAGCGGCCGGTCTCGGTGAAGCCGGCCCGGCGGTAGGCGGCGCGGGCGGGCAGGTTGAAGTCGTTGACGTACAGCGATACCAGCGGGGCGATCGACCTGGCCGCCTCGACCACGACCGCGGCCATCCCGGGCGCGGCCAGGCCCTGGCCGCGGCACTCCGGCCGCACCCAGACGCCCTGGATCTGGCATGCCTGCGGGGTCACCGCCCCGATCTCGGCCTTGAAGATCACCCGGCCGTCCTCGATCCTGGCGAACGCCCGGCCGCCGCGGATCAGCTGCTCCAGCCGGGCCCGGTAGGAGGCGCCGCCGTCTCCTGCGACGGGTGAGACGCCCACCTCCTCGGTGAACATCGCCACGCAGGCCGGCCACAGGATGTCGAGCTCGTGCAGCCGCACCCGCCGGACCAGCGGATCGGGCGCCACCCGCGGCGGCCCGCCGATGACCATGACCGGCTGTACCGGACGGACGTCGCGGGCCGGGCCCCACCGCGGCCGCAGCAGGTTCCACAGCGCCTGGACCTCGTCGGCCGAACCGACCACGGACGAGCACCGCCGCCCCTGCCGCAGCGCCTTGTCCGCGAAGGCCACCACCGCGTCCGGCGTGGCCGCGACGGGGACCAGGTTGGCGCCGGAATAGCACAGCGATTGCAGCTGCCCGGCGGTCCCGTGGCCCCACATCTGGGCGCCGAGCCGGCCGGTCTCCAGGCCGAGCGCGCGCACCCGCGAACTGACGAACACGTTCGTCACCGGATCGCGATCGCAGATGGCCAGGACCGCGGCGCGGTCCCGCTCATCGAGCAGCCGCACCGTCGACGAGGGCGGCTTTACCCGCAACATAAGCCCAGCCTACACGGGCAGTGGCCCGGCCGGTGGGGCTAGCTTTGCGGGGTGGGGTCAGGCACGGCCGGGCAGGTGGCGTTGACCAGGCCGGTCCCGGTCGGCAGGGCTCCGGTAGCGAGGTAGGCGTTCAGGTAACCCTGCACGCAGCTGTCCGACGGCTGCTCGAGCGACTGCCCGTGGTTGCCGCCGCCCTCCACGACCACCATCCGCGCCGACGGGAGGAGCTTGTGCGCGTCCTGGGCGCCCCCGTACGGGGTGGCTCCGTCCAGGGTGCCCTGCAGCATCAAGATGCCGGGCAGCCCGGTCCCCTTGATCGCGAGCGGCTCGGCCGGCCCGTGCACCGGCCAGAACGCGCACGCGGCGTTGTACCAGGCGTTGTCCCACGCCTCGTACGGGGCCGCCTTGTAGACCATCTCGGTGTCCGACGTCCAGTAGGCGAAGCTGCGCGGCCAGTTGACGTCCGAACACTGCACCGCGTTGTAAACGGCGAACTCGTTCTCGTTCTGGGTGCCGAAGGCCTGGTACTGGTCGATCAGGTCCTGGTCGTTCCCCTGATTCAGGTAGTACGACAGTGCCTGGGCCAGGCCCGGCCACAGCTGGTCCTGGTAGCCGCCGAGCAGGAACGTGTCGTCGAACTCGTCGGGCCCGACCGTCCCGCCGGCCGGGTCGGCCAGCAGCTGGTTGCGGGCCCGGTACCAGGCGGCGCGTACCTGAGCGGCGGTGCTGCCGAGGTTGTAGACGTCGTCGTAGCGGGCCACCCACGCGTAGAACGCGTTGATACGGCCCTGGAAGGCGTAATCCTGGTCGATGTTGTCGGTGTACCAGACACCGGTGGGGTCAACCGTGCTGTCAAGGACCATGCGGCGGATCCGGGCCGGGAACAGCGTGGCGTACACCTGGCCGATGTACGTGCCGTAGGAGAACCCGTAGTAGGTGATCTGCGAGACGCCGAACGCGGCGCGGATCGAGTCCAGGTCGCGGGCCACGTCCTCGGTGGTCATGTAGGGAAGCAGCCAGCCGAACCTCTGCTCGCAGTCCTCCGCGTATGTTTTCGCCCGGTCGATCAGCACCTGCTCGGCGGCGGCGTTCGCCGGGATGTAGTTCGGGCGCGGGCCGGCGAAGAAGTTCGGCTCGCAGCTCAGCTCCGGCACCGACGACCCGACGCCGCGCGGATCGAAGCCCACGATGTCGTAGTCCTGCGCCACCGACGGGCTGATCCCCTGTGCCACCTCCGCGGCCAGCGGCAGACCGTCGCCCCCTGGCCCGCCCGGATTGACCAGCATGACCCCCTGCTGCTGGCTCGGCGGGGCGGTCGCTGGGACCATGTCGAGGGCAAGGCTGATGTGCCGGCCGCCGGGGTCGGAGTAGTTGAGCGGCACGCTCAGCATGGTGCAGTCGTGGAT
>Ga0187783_10004763_pt1 | contig 10028 bp, 14 predicted proteins | sample 1015_SJ02_MP02_2_FD_132471 | JGI IMG/M metagenome (GOLD analysis project Ga0187783, IMG submission 132471) | Tropical peat soil microbial communities from peatlands in Department of Meta, Colombia - 1015_SJ02_MP02_20_MG | ecosystem: Environmental > Terrestrial > Soil > Wetlands > Peat | place... | reverse complement strand
TTCGCCTGCGCCGCGCTCGCCGACCACCACGCCGAGGCACTGGCCGAGCCCCAATCCCGCTGACGGATCGGCGCCACCAGGCACTTGCCCGGGCGCCAACCCGAGCTTTCCGACCCAGACTCCATCGACCGGCCCGACCAAGACCACACGCTCAGAGTTTTCGACCCCTACAGCCGCCGGCACGCGCGCCTGACGCCGCGGGGAGACGCCCAACGCTGGGGTGGGTTCCGGTCGCCGCCGGCGCCTGGCAGCTCAGGTTCCCGAGATCGCGCGCAGCGGCGCCATACGCGTCACGCGCCGTGCCGGATAGATCTCGCCGTGGACGCCGATTGCGATCCCGACCAGCAGGCCGCATCCAAGCGACGTGACGCTCGCTCCACAGCCGCCGGCCATCGAGCAGCACGCGCCCTTCGTAGGGCTGCTCATGGTCGCCGATCAACGCCAGCAGCGTGCTCTTGCCCGACCCGGACCCACCCGTGATCGCGACCGCCTCTCTGCTACCCACGCTCAGCGATACGCCTCTCAGGGCGGCGATCGGACCGGACCTGCTCTACTCACACCTGGGTGCCGGGCGCGCCTCTCACTGTGCGACCTGCACGGAGAGCTCGACGCTCGCCGGGAAACCTCTCCCTTTTGGCCAAGAGCATGTGCTACATACCTCAGAGCGAAACCCGATCGCGTGTCATACGCGCGGCCTCGTGCACCACATCGCCTGCGAGCTCGCCGCAGCAGGCCGGAAGCTGCACGCCACTGTTAGCGTGGGTCAGATCGGAGCACGTGATGGGGGATGACGGGCGTGGCTAGACCGGTTGTATGTGTCGTCGGGGCCGGCACCGCGGGGCTGGAGGGCATTCTATCGGCGGCCGAGCAGCTCGGCACCGACGCCGAGCTCCGGTTGATCGCGCCAGAGCTCGAGTTTCGTTACCGACCGATGAGCCACAGCTCATTGCTTCGCCCTGCGCAGGAGCGGCGGCTTGCGATCGCCGACCTCGTCGCCCAGGTTGGAGCAACGTGGGTTGTCGACCGCGCTGACTTTGTGGACCAGAACGAGCGCATCGTGGTCACACGCGAGGGTGACACGGTGCACTTCGACTTCTTGCTGCTCGCTCTGGGAGCGCGTTCCGCACGGACGCTGCGTCAGGGATACGTATGGGAGCGCGGAGGCGATCCGGACTTTCTCGACCGGATAATCCGGGGGTTGGCCGCCGGCGAGCTGCGCAGCGTAGCGGTGGCTGTCCCCCGCGGTGCACGATGGCCCATTCCGGCCTACGAGCTCGCTCTGATCCTGGCATGGACCGCGACCGGGAGCGATGCGCGGGTCACCCTCCTCACAGCCGAGGAACAGCCCTTGTCTGCGCTTGGGCCCGAGGCGACGAAGACCGTCGCCCGCGAGCTCGACGCCGCGGGCGTGGACGTAGTCAGCGGTGTCGAGGTCATTGACGAGCATGAGGGCCCCGCCGAGGGCTCGCAGCTCGCGGAGCTGATCATTCTCCCGGAGGGGCCCGCAGACGAGCCGGGCGCGCTTGTGGCCAGGCCAAGCGATCCGGCTCGCGTGCGCCTAGGAACAAGCTCGGTCGAGTTCGAGCGCTTGATCTCCCTGCCGACGATGGTCGGCCCGTTCATCGACGGGGTCACGACTGACGCCATCGGGTTCATCGAAGTTGATGAGCGATTGAAGGTCTGCGGCAGCGAACGCATCTGGGCCGCGGGCCGCTGCATCAGCGCCGCACTCGAGCACAGCGCGCTTTCCGCACGCCAGGCCGACGCCGCGATCGCGGCAATCGCGGCAGCAGGCGCCGGGGAGACGAAGACCGGCTCTGGGAGGCTGTGCAGGTCACCCGAACTGGCGGGCATTCTTCTCACCGGGCAACGCGATCAATGGTTGGCCGAGAATCCCGTCGGTACCCGCGAGCCTTCCACGCGCTGTTTGTGGTGGCCACCGGGTCGAGCCGTGGGGCGGATGCTCGCCCAGCACATCGCCGCCTGGGACCCGTCGGTCCACCAAACGTTGCCCAGTCACCCCGGCGGGCTGGAGATCCGGGCACCGGTCGCGCTGGGGTGCAGCGAACGATCCTCCGTGGTGAGCGCCGGCGCGCCGGTGAGTGCCGACGTGCGAAACGCGCGGCTGCGCGACATCGAGAACCGACAGCAGATGGCCGTTCGGCGACGCGGGCGCGAAGCTGCCGCCGAGCTCCAAGCTCTGGAGGACCGGCTCCAGACGCTCGCAGCCCGCGAGCGGGCCGTCGTACACGAACTCCAGCAGCACGGTTACCTGCGCGATCACGACGACGAGGTCGCGCGCAGGCCCAAGTAGGGCTCGGCCCAAACCACCGGGATCGAGCCCCGATGCAAGCTGATCTTAGAGCGAGGCGCTTCGCCTCCGCCCGCGTCGCGGTACCTCAAGACGGCCGCAGGCAGCAGCCTGTTGCGGGGTTTCACGGAGCAGAGAGCGGGCGGTTCCCCGATTCCGGCTGTGGATCACCGGGCTAGGTTGTCTAACGCATGTCCAAGACTTCGACCACGCGGCCAGTGAACACGCCAATCGGCGAAACGGTGTTCGCAAACGTGTTATGCGCGGTAAACGGCACCCACTCGAGCTTCACGGCTGTGGAACAGGCGGCCGTCCTGGCCGGCCCGAATGGGCACCTGACGTTGCTGGCCGTAACAGAGATCGGCGCGTCGGGCGCCGGGGACGCCGGCTCTTACAAAAGTGCCGCGATCGCTCCCGCCCGCGCGCAGCGAATCCTGGAGCGCGCTGCAGGCATAGCCGGTCTCGCTGGCGTCAGCTCGACGAAGGTGATCGACCCTGCCTCTCCAGCTAGGCAGGTCATCCTCGAGCGCGCGTCAGGTCACGATCTGCTCGCGCTCGGCGCACCGGTCACCTCGCGGCTGGGCGGCATGTTCATCCGGGGCGTCGCGGTGAAGACGATCGGCGCCTTTTCGACGCCGCTGCTCGCCGCCCGCAGCTGCCCGGAAGCGCACGATGGCTTCGCTCGGCGAATCCTGGTCGCAAGCGACGGCTTGGAGGACTGCGATGACGTCGTCGAGCTGGCCGGTCGATTGGCCGACAGCCAAGACGCAAGCGTCGTGCTCGTGCACGCGGTCGGCGTCGAGTCAACGGCGGGCTCTCTGGGCATCCAGTCACAGGCACGCGAGCTCGAACGCGCCACCGGTCGCCCGATTGAGACGCAAATCGTCGCCAAGAGCGCGTCGAAGGCGATTCTCGACACTGCTAGACGCAGTGACTGCTCGCTCGTCGTGATGGGAAGCCGTAGGCCGAGCGGGCTCAGCGCACTCGGTAGCGTCAGTCGTCGAGTCGTCCACGAGGCCGCCTGCTCGGTGCTGCTTGTCCCACCGCTCGACCACGAGCGCTAGAGCCGCTCGGTGTGGTATGGCGTCGGGAAGCCCACCGGAACCTCCTCGGAGATCCAGGTTGGCAGCTGCGGTGCCATGCCCTCTTCGTCGGCCCAGAACTCCGTGGTTCGCGATGTCGCGCGCGTAAGCATCAGCGAGAGCGCTCGTCGCACGTCTCGGCCGTGTGCTTGCTGCCTGCGCGGCACCTTCGTCGCCGGGTCGCTCGCGTGGGCCGTGCTGTTCAATCGCTTCAAGCCGGACCGTTTCGATCTTCTTGGTAGCGCCGTGTGCTCTTCGGCGCCATGCTCATCATCTGGGCCCCATGGTGATATGGCAGGAGCACGGCGCGCAATTGGCGACTGCCTTCGGCGGCGAGATCGAGCTTCGCCAGGACGCCGAGTCTCTGCGGTCGTCACTCGGACGCCCGCTCCGCCCAACAAAGCGCTGGTGCGCCTGAGGTGGTGGCCCATGCCGCAAGGCCCAGACCACCACGTTGGCTTTTGTGGGTCTATCGGTCTGGCAGGAGCCTGATTCAGTTGACACCGGATACGACGTATGCGATCAGGCTCAAGTTCGAGACGGAGTCCATCCCGTCGCTGCTTGAGCAGCCAAGCTGGATAGTCCCGCTGGTGAGCGGACCGGCCCCCTGCAGGCTGATCTGTGTCGGCGCGAAGTTCCAGGGCAGCGAGATGCTCTGCTTGATCACCGAGCCGAAACTCAAGCTGCACACGATGGGATGGGCCAAGCTCCAGGTCACCCCCTCCGCGTTGGCGAACGCGACGTAGCTCTGAGCGGCGGGTGCGGTGAGCGTGAGGGTCTGAGACCCTTTTCCACCGTTGCCGGTCGCGCTGTAGGCGTGCTGTGTACCAGCTGGTCCGGTCGGTCCGGTGGGTCCAATCGGGCCGGTCGCGCCCGTGACTCCGGCGCCGCCGGTGTTTCCGGTCGGCCCTGTCGGTCCGACCGCTCCGGTCACCCCCTGCGGTCCGGTTTCACCCGTCGGCCCGGCGGGTCCAGGCACTCCCGTCACCGTGTAGTTGTGCGTCAGCGATGCTTCCTGCCCGTCGGTCTCCCGCGCGGTCACGGTGAACGTCTGCCCCCCCAAGCTCGCGGTGTTGATCAACGCGCCGTTCGCAACCGTGCCAGAGCACGACCCGAGCGTGGCGCCGCTTCCTGCCGTGCACGTGTAGCTCGCTGCCACTTCGCTTCCCTGGACGTAGCTCGCCCCTTCCGAGGGCGTCGTGAGAACAACTGTCGGCGGCTGCGCTGGAGTCGGCGGTGGACCCTGGCAGTAACCGGTGCAACTGTCCGCGCTCGTTGATGCTACAGCGCTGGCGGGGATCATCACGCTGAGCGCCGCTACCGACGTGATAGCTAGCCCTAGCCACTTCGTGCGACTCATTTTCCTTCCCTCCCTGGTTGAAATCAATGGGCCGGTCTGCGCGGGGGAGGCATTGTGAGTGCTGCTCCTCCATGCACCGTCCCTACGCCGCGAGCCCCGTTTCCGCGGTCCTGGCGGGCCGAGCGAGAAGGCTGATCGCCCCGACCTGACCGTCTGAAGCGTTTCCGGCCAAGACCGATATCCCGGTGTCTGGCCCCCTTCGCCGCGAGTCCGCGAATCCTATTGGGCGCAGTGCCGCATTCCTGGCTCGAACGACGGAAATCGCGCAAAGTGCGACCTTTTCTCGAACACCCACGCCCTGCAGCGCGATCGGCAGGCCACTGGGCCGTCGGACGGTGCGGCGCCTCGTCGCTTCAAAGCGCGACAACGGGGCTGGTGCCCACGGTCGAGCCGATGATTGCTCGCCCGGCGGCGAGCTGGTGGCGAGTACAGACCAGAGGTAGCTTGCGCAACTCCCCAACTCGGAGCGGCAGCGGCAGCGCCAGCGCTCGAGCGCGCTCAACCTCTGCCAACGAGGCACGGCTAGCTTTGCGCGACGGCGAGTCGAATGTACAATCCTCCGCCAGGCTGCACGTATCTTGCTCACTCTACTGCCTCGTTAGTCTCCAACCTTAGTGACTGCTCGCCGCCGAGTAGCACTCACGATGGCGCTGGGTCTCCTCGTTATCGCAGCTGCGCTTATTGCCGTCGTAATACAAGCGCCAAGGACAGCGGTAGCGACGAATGCCATTACCGTCACAGGTCGGCTGGGGCTCTTTTACCCGCACACGACGATCTGCCAAGCAGATGAACCGTTACCTGCCGCGACGACCGCTCTTCGCCTGTCACTCTCCGCCTACATCGGCCCGTCTGTCTCGGTCACCGTGTCGCACGGAGATGAGATCCTTGCCAGAGGCCACCAAAGCGCAGGATGGGTCGGGAGCTCGCTCATACTCCCACTAGAACCTATGGTGGCCGAGCCACAAGACACGACGATTTGCTTCACCCGAGACTCAGGTCAGTTGTCGGTCGACGTCAACGGAGGCTACGCTTCCCACGGTCGCACGGCCAGGGTCGACGGCAACCCACTGCCAGGCCGAATGCGAGTTGAATATCTCTCGCGCGGGCGGCGGTCATGGCTCTCTCTCACCGAGCAGGTGGCCCGGCGGCTCGGGCTCGGACACGCACCGAGCGGTACTTGGCTGGCACTCGCGCTCACGATACTGATGGCGTCGGCGATCGGACTAACCGCTTGGATCTTGCTGCGTGAGCCGCCGTATGAGTAGGAGGCCACCCGAGAATGGGCCACTCGGGACGGATCCCGGCGCACAGCCGACTGTTGCCGACCCCAACTGCAGATCCGCTGCAGCCGCGGAGACTCGATTGTGACGGCTCCCCGGCGGGCGGGGTACATCGCTCAGCTGCTCCGCGACGCTAGGCGCAGCATTCCGCTTGCCGCGTTTGTGTGTGCTCTCGTCGCCACGCTCAACGCAGTTTGCTGGTCGCTCATCACACCACCTTTTCAAGTGCCCGACGAGCCGTCGCATTTTGCGTACGTCAAGCAGCTCGCCGAGGCCCACGCACTTCCATCCTCGGGTTCATTTTCATTCTCAGCGGAAGAGGATCGGGCGATCACAGATCTACACGAGGGCTACGTTCAGATCGTGCCGCCCATGGGAACGATCGTGTCGCTCGCGCAGGAGCGCACGCTGGAGCGCGATCTCACAGTGGCTGCCCGGCTGCCGCGCGAGGGCAGCAGCGCTGCCGGAGTCGCGACGTCGCAGCCACCGTTCTACTACCTGCTCGAGACCATTCCGTACGCGCTCGGCTGGCACGGAACTCTTCTGACCCGGCTAGAGCTCATGCGGTTGTTGTCTGCGCTGTTTGCGGGAGTCACGGCGCTGTTTGTGTTTCTCTTCGTCCGTGAAGCTTTGCCCGGTGCGCACGCGGCCTGGGCGCCGGCCGCCCTGAGCATCGCTTTTGCGCCACTACTCGGATTCATGTCCGGTGCGGTGAATCCAGACTCACTGCTATTTGCGATATCGGCGGCTATCTTTTGGTGTATGGCCCGCGCGTTTCGATTCGGGCTCACCGACCGTCTCGCCGCTTTGTTAGGTGTCATCACAGTAATCGGTCTGCTAACGAAGCTCAACTTTGTTGGACTGTTTCCAGGTATCATGGTCGGCGTCGGCATTTTGGCGGTCCGCAGGGCACGCCTGTCCGGCCGGGCGTCCGCCTATCGCGCGTTTGGCCTCGCCGCTGGCATCGCGGCCGCTCCCATCGCTGTCGTTGCGCTGATCAACCTCACGACAGATCGGCCAGCGTTGGGTTTCGTCTCCACCTCCGCATCGCTCGTTCACGGGTCTCTCTTGCCCGCGCTCAGCTACACATGGCAGCTGTTCCTTCCCCGCCTGCCCGGGATGAGAGCGACTGAGCCGGGCATTTTCACGACAGGACAGATCTGGTTTGATGGCCTCGTTGGGCAGTATGGCTGGCTGGACGTCGCCTTTCCCGAATGGGTGTACCTGCTGGCGTGGGGATTCGGCGCCGCTGTTCTTGTGGCATGTGGGCGAACGCTCGTCGTCCTGAGAAAGACTGTACGAGCGCGCGTGGCTGAGATTACTGTTTACCTCATTATCAGTGGTGGACTACTGATGCTGATTAGCGCGGCCTCCTACTTCAACCCCTCGGGAGAATCCTATACGCAGGCACGTTACCTACTTCCGTTGCTGGCGCTTGCCGCGGCTCTCCTGGCGCTGGCGATACGCGCCGCTGGGAGACGCTGGGAGGGTGTGCTGGGCACTGTAGTCGTGCTCGCCATATTTGCGGACGACATCTTCAGCCAGCTGCTTGTCATCGCCCGGTATTATGGCTGATCGCTTGTGCAAGACGGCCGGCTAGCGCTTCGCCCGGAGAGCAGGTGCACCCCGCAGCACGGCGCCGAGCTGGAGGGTCCGGCTCTCGGACGAGGCTATGGAACAAGCGTCGCGCCGTCGAGGGACGGACAGACTGCGCTGATCGGCGATCCTGGCGAAAAAACGCCTGGCGCAGCGAATGCCGAGACTCGGAATCGAACCGAGGACACCACGATTTTCAGGGACACGTTGATCAAGGTCGAATTGCCTGAACATGCCTGCAAATGGCGTGGTTGACAAGTTGCAACAGGGCCGGGAGATACCCGTAGTTATCCCTGGTCGTCCGTGGATTCAGGACCTAGCGCGTCCAGGTCCTTATCCCGACACAGACTAGGCAGTGATCACGAGCATCTGGGGCGTGGCCGCAAGTCGACGGGATAGCTCCGCCGGGCGTTAGGCGGCGCGCAGAAAGCGCCGCAACGCCTCGCGGATGACCTCGGAGGTGGTCGTGCCGTCGGCCCGCGCGCGCTCCTCAAGCTGGTCGCGTAGCTCGGGGTCGAGCCTCACCGACTCGACGCTAGCGGGCGCGGAGCCCAGCGCATGGCGCCCCCGCTTGCCCCTGCGGGCGATCAGCGTCTCCGGGTCGTAGCCTGCCACGGCCTCAGCGGCCAGCGCTTCGATCTCCTTGTCGGTGAGAGGCTTGCCCGAGCGGCTATGGCCGTACACGCGGTCTGTGCTCATGGTTCGATCAACCTCCCGTACTCAGCGCGCATGGCCATCGCGGGGATCGCCAGTTGCGTGCCCTCTGCTGTGACGAGCACGACGACCTCAAGCAGGTTCCCCGCGTGGTCAGGCCCGATAATGAGCCAACGGTCGGGATCCTCCCCGGCGTCCTCGATAGCAAGTGCATGGTCGACAGCATGGCGTATGTCCTCGTCGGCGATGCCGTGCTTGCGCGCCGACGGATGGATCTCCGCGAGTCTTAGTGTATTACGAAATTGCAGAGGCCGGCCTCCAGTTCGACCGCTACTGGCCTTTGAGCCGACCCTGATCGGGTCCGAGCGAGTTTCCGGCACCCACGGGATCGATCCGGCCGTTTGCAGGGATTTTTAGCCGCATTGGGTACCGCATCGATCGCCAGTACCGATCGGGATGTCCTGTCGATGCAGTAGCGCGGCCTAAGGAGGTGCTGGCGAAGCCCGTTAGCGCCTGGGTTGCCTCTGTCGGCGAACTATGGCGACGTTCTCGAGTGCCCGTTGGCGGCTCCGCTGGCCCAGCTTACGATCGCTTCGCTGTCGCTGCGGGCCGTGGTCTCGCACGCCGCGTGGGCCCCCGGCGCTGCGCACCGCGGGACGCAGGCTCGCCAAGCGCCAGTCGAAGGTCGCACACGAGCGCCTCGCCCGTGATCTGAAGCGGCTCGGTAGTGCGCGTCGCTCTGCTCAGAATGAACGCTCCCTCGAGAGCCGCGATCATGTGAATCGTGATCTCGCGAGCCTGCCGCTGTGGAAGGCCGGCGGCCATGAGCCCGCGTGTGCCCTGCTCGATCCATGCCTCGAAGACCTCCGCTGTCGCGTTGCGCATCGGCTCGTTGATGTTCGCGACCTCCAAAGCGACGGTTGCGATCGGGCAGGCGTCGGCGTAGTCGGTGTCGATCAACGTCTTGGCCGCGCCGGAGAAGAACTCATCCATCGCCGCGATGGGGTCGGGCGCCTCGGCCGCGATCGAGCCGAACAGCCTCCCGAAAAAGGCGCCCGCGACCCGGATCACCTCCGCGCCGAGTTCCTCCTTGCCCCCCGGGAAGAAGTGATACAGCGAGCCAAACGGCGCGTTCGCCTCGGCGACGATCTGCTTCAGGCCAGTGCCGGTGTAGCCCTGGCGCCGAAACAGCTCGGCGCTCGCATTGACGATTCGGTTTCTTGTGTCGCTTGGCATCAGAGGCCTCGGGCTGGCGCACGAGGCCTACATAGGGTAGCATTGCGCTAGAGCGATCTAGCTAATGTCCGGGAAGCCAACGATGCCCAAGCCAGAACTCACCCGGAGAGCCATCGCACCCAAGCGCAACAGCGCTGGAAGGCCGGGTGACGCATTCCGCTACCCGCCACCGCGGCCGCGCCACCCCAGGGGATGGCTACGCCATTACGCAAGCTTTCTCTCGCCCGACGCGGCCGCTGGCATGAAGGTGATTCTCGAGCGCGATCGTGAGCAACGCCTTCGCCGGCTTTCCACCGCCGCGAGGGACCGGGTAGATCAGCGCCGCAAGCCGACACGAGGACGCATGCGCGCGCTGCGGATCACTCCTGGCGGGCGCCTTCGCTTCAGGGACGTCCCAGCGCCCGAGGATCCAGGACCGGACGGCGCGCTCGTGCGGCCGATCGCCTCCTCGACCTGCGACATCGACCGTCACATAGCGCTCGGCATACAGCCCTTCGCATTGCCCCTTC
>Ga0187783_10004762_pt1 | contig 10030 bp, 11 predicted proteins | sample 1015_SJ02_MP02_2_FD_132471 | JGI IMG/M metagenome (GOLD analysis project Ga0187783, IMG submission 132471) | Tropical peat soil microbial communities from peatlands in Department of Meta, Colombia - 1015_SJ02_MP02_20_MG | ecosystem: Environmental > Terrestrial > Soil > Wetlands > Peat | place... | reverse complement strand
CCATACAAAAGTACACCCTTTGGAGCTTCAATACCGAGTTTTTCAAATATCTCTGGATGTCTTAGTGGAAGCTCAATCATTTCACGAACTTTCTTAATTTCATCAGTTAGACCACCAATATCTTCATAGGTTACCTGTGGAACACCGCGCAAAGTCTCTCCTTTCTCTGCAATGTGAAATACTGTTTTTTGAGTTACAAGCACTGCATCTGCTGCTGGTGTGACACCTATTACTTGGAAAGTAAGTCTTCCACCAAAGTATGGAACCATCACATTGTCTCCTTTTATTAGAGGAACACTTTCTAATGCGTCTGCAAGATATCTCTCATCAATTGGTGGTATTGCTTCAAGTGGAGCAACTACTACCTTTTCTGCAGCAACTGCCTTGATCTTGCGTACCGCAACAGTATCTCCTATTGCAATACCTGCGTTATTTCTTACTAGCCCATCTACTCTGATTATTCCTTTACCCTCATCAGATGGATAAAGTGGAAGACATTTGGCTACTGTTCTTCTCTTACCTTTTATCTCAATAACATCTCCAGTGGATGCACCAAGTGAATCCATGGAATCATAATCAATACGAGCCACCCCTCTTCCCACATCACGTGTATATGCCTCAAGTACCTTAAGGGAGAGCATGTTCTGACTCATAGTTTAAACAGCCTCAAACTAATTTTTATACCTTTGTTGTCTTTGATCCAGAACAAATAGACCAGAAGATTAAAATTTACAAGAAAGGGCACATTCGATGCTTTGGGTAAAAGACCACTAGTGAGAAGGCGGGGTAGAGGCGGAAAACAATTTCGTGCAGCGTATACTGGCAAGTTATCTCCTGCAAAATACCCAAGATTTACCCTATCTGAGCAACATGAGGCTGAGGTAGTTGATATAGTTCATGAGACTGGCCGTGATGCGCCTCTTGCCAGAGTAAGATTTGAGAATGGAACTTGGTCTCTTGTTCCGTCAGTTTTAGGTACTAAGATAGGTTCAAAATTCCAATTTGGATTAAAATCAGGTATTTCTTCTGGAAACGTCATTAGTATACAAAACATTCCTGACGGAACGCTTGTATGTAATGTGGAAAGACATTTTGGAGATGGAGGATCTCTAGTAAAATCTGCAGGTTCTTATGCTACTGTCTTTTCTCATGGCAATGAAGGTGTAACGCTAAAGCTACCATCTGGCAAGTTTACCACGCTTCATCCACAGAACCGAGCTATGATTGGTGTCCTTGCAGGTGGTGGAGCAGGTGATAGACCTTTCATGAGAGCAGGTGTGGCATGGCGTAAAATGCGCTCTAGGGGTAGAAAGTATCCTATAGTAAGAGGTGTTGCTCAGGCAGTGTATGTACATCCACATGGTGGTGGAAGACATCAACATGTTGGTAGAAGTTCGACTGTTTCAAGGAATGCTCCTCCGGGACGTAAAGTTGGTAGCATCGCAGCAAGAAAGACAGGAAGATCCAGAGTCAAAGAAAGAGCGTAATCTACTAAAGCTAATTAATAGTCAAGGTAAAACCGCATTTATGATGTCAAAAAGAGTTCATCTTTACGTTAGTGGAAAGGTTCAAGGAGTTTATTTTCGGCAAGGGATGAAGGAAACTGCAGAAAAAAATAATGTGAAAGGCTGGGTTAGGAATCTTCCCGATAAAAGTGTTGAAGCAGTCTTGGAAGGTGAAGAATCCAATGTGGATGCTGTAATAGATTGGAGCAATTTTGGTCCTCCTGGAGCAATAGTGGAGGAACTCAAAGTTATAATTGAAGATAATGTTGAAGAACTTGCAGATTTTGAAATTCTCTCCTAGTGTATGTTTGAATAAGCGTCAGAGAACAAAATCTTGACTTCATCAAGATTTTGATTCGCTCTTATCTCGATTTCTTTTACTGGTTCTTTTCTATCTCTTCTGATTTTTGCAATAACGGATTCTCTTTGTGGTTCAATATCAACAAAGTATCTAAAGGTCATAGATTTACAAAATACTATCCTATGCATTCGTACATCTTCTAATACGTTATTGCCTAATGAAAAGCAATAATTTCGCAGTTCTTCAAATAATGGTCTTATCTGAGGCGTTAACTGTTTCTTGAAGTCATCATATGTTCTCGTATGCCCAGAAACTAGACCATCCATGTTTTGTCATCTTATGATGGAATATTTAGGTAGTAGCTCTGCTAGTTCCAGTCTAGGCAAATGACCTCATCTCAAGTCAAGCAAGATCCGCCACGTAGACGACGCAGCGTGAATGCTCTACCTTAGGATTGCTCCCTCCCGGACCTCATCCCTTTCGGCAGTTAGAACTTGAGATCTATCCCTTCGGACAGTCTCAGTCCTGCATCCACCCGCTTCGGCGTGATTTCATCTCCGCAAGTCAAGCGAGTATCATCCATCTAGAGATTTACCCAGCAGTTACTGACCTCTGCATATAGCCGGTTTCAGAGATAGGGCACGGCTAGCGCCCCAGTCCTACCTACTACCAAAATATCGTTATGATAAGATCTTTATGTGCATTAGGGTTGATTTAGTCATAGATTCAATAGTGTATTGCATACGGCGCACATATCTCCCGTGCACTCTACCCCACATTTTGAGCAATTTTTCCATATCTTGTCCGGTTCATCTCTAAGTACAGAGGAAACTTTCAATATTGATTTGTACATGTTGTTCTTGATTCCAATATGATTCTTTTCCAGTGAATTGAGGAAATTACGTATCTCTGTCCTTATGCCCTCATTCATGTGAGGACATTCTTCTGATTGAAATGGAATATCATTTGTAAAAGCATAGAAGACAATCTCATTTTCATAAATTTCACAAAATGGCTTTATCTTTCTTGTTTTGTTATTTGATAGTTCAGGATCCATCCAACCTATCTTATTTGTATCTCCTGAAAGAAGATTGATGATAAAAGTCTGAATAAAATCATCTATGTTGTGACCAGTTGCAACTGTGTCTACTCCTATGTCTTTTGCACCAAAATCAATAGCGCGTCTTCTTAATATACCGCATATGGAACAAGATGAGATCTTTTTCTTTTCTCTTAGCTCAAGTGATTGTTCCAAAGTCGTACCAAAAAGCTCCTTGTATGAATAAACATCATGCTCAACCTGAATCTTGTTGCAAAAATTTCTTACTATCTCTAATGCCTCGTCTCTATATCCAAGAATTCCCTCGTCAATTGTAATCGCCCTGAGAGTAAAGTCGTGATTCAATGAAATTTGCTTCAATGTATGTAAAAGAGACAGTGAATCTTTTCCACCAGAAACAGCAACACCGACTATATCTCCACCACTGATCATCTTGTATTTTGAGATAGTTTTTGCAGTCTTTCGTACAATTGACTTTGAAAAGCAATCTGAACAAAGATTTTCTCCAGAATATTTCCTAGAATAAACTGTTGTATTTTCACACCAATCACATTTCATGGCCACGTCTTCTCATTCCTCAATTTAACTATATTTTGTGAGTTTCTTAAATTGTAATAAAACCCGATTTGAGTGCTGATAGTGCTATGTTTAGCGCAAATAAAATGAAAGTAAAGGTATATAGAGACAGCATAGTTCCTTTTAATGCTTTTTCAGACATTCTCTTTTCAATTATGCTATGGACAAATTTACCGCCATCAAGTATAGGTAGAGGTAGCATGTTGAATATTCCGATGAAAAATGATAGCATCCACAACCACAACAAAAACATGAATACCTCTGGACTCCAGTGTATGTAATAAGGTACTACTGGCTGATAGGAAGGTAATGCAGCTCTCATGATTCCAAGCATGCCTTTCTGAGGATCGTCTTTTGACGGAGTAATTACCACAGGAATTTGAAGAGTTTGTCCTGATCTGGTAAGAGTCACAGTTGCAGTATCTCCTGGCTTTAGCTGAACTTTTGCAAAATCTTGTGGAAGAGCTATGTGAACTCCGTTAAGCTCAGTTATGATATCGTCTTTTTGCAATCCTGCCTTTTCAGCTCCTGATCCGGGTTCGACAGAAATTATTGGAACACCTAAAGGTTCACTATAGAGCACATTTCGTATACCGTCTGGCATAATTAGGGCAAAGGATGGATTGAACAAAAGAAGACCGGCAATTACGAAAGAGAATATGACATTTGATGTTGCACCTGCGCCAATTACTCTGAGCCGTGATATTTTTTTGGCTTTTGCAAATTCTTCCTCATCCGGCTCTACAAAACCTGCAAATAGTGCAATAAAGACAGCGAAACCTCCTGTCTTGATCTTTATCTTTTCAAGGGTTGCTACTATTCCATGTGCGCCTTCGTGCATTACTAGCACAATCGGAACGGCAAGAAGAAAGTATGCTATGTTGGCGCTTGATTGAATTGTAACTCCAGGTATGAGTACTGTCATCTCTGCAAATGCTTCTGGCTTTACAAAGAAGTTGGAAAGATTAGAAATGAGATACCAAAAACCAGCCCCCATCATTATAAATCCCAATACGACACTCGCGTTTGAGAAAATTCTTGTTGCGCGTTCCGTTCTGCCCAAAAGCTTGGTTAAAAGTAACTGAACATTTTGATTTTTGTAGGTTATGCTGTATGGTTTTACTTCAAATCCACGTTTGTCCAGTTTTGAGACCTTTGCTATCACAAATACGATAAACCATGCAATCAAAACATAGATGATAGAATTCTGCTGCAAAAATCCAAATGCCAAATTAATTGATACTCTTTTTAGTCAGGGCAAATTTATCAGTTGCTATATGGGAGTTGTGATAGTTTCAACATATCCAGACAAGAAATCTGTCTCCAAAATCGCAAATATGATAGTAAACAAGGGATTGGCGGCATGTGTTAATTATACAAAAATAAACTCTGTATATGCATGGAAACAAAAGACGGAAAACGCTGAAGAATTCTTAGCACTTTTCAAGACTACTGCAAAAACAAAAGAATTGCTCAAAAAGGAGATTGCAAAAACACATCCATATCAAATTCCAGAAATCATGGAGCTAAAAATGGACTCGGTAAACTTATCCTATCAGATTTGGCTCATGAATTCAACTCGTAAGGCTAAACCTAAGAAGAGAAACAATGCCTCCAAGAGATGAGATCCTAAGGCCAACATCCGTTGTTGAATCTACTGCATATACCTCCACTCCCTTTCCTTCGGCTTGATTTAGAAATACAATAATCTTATCTTCATCATGATTTTCAAAAATTTTGTCAGAGAAGACTAGTGATTGTACAGCTCCTGCTTCATTCGCTCTTGATGTTTCCTCAAAACCCATTGTAAATTTATTAATTTTTTTATTTACCATTAGCATTATCTCATCTAAAATGGAAGACACCTTTGCAATCTTACTTTTGGTGAGTGTCTGTCTCATTGTTTCTGACTTGATAAATGTGTAGATGCCATCTTCTCCACTTGAATCAATGCCATCGATTACACGAATTGTATGCGTCTTAATAGATGGTAATTCAAAAAGAAAATTTCCTAACCTTTTTTTTGTTTCTCCGGGACCGAATATTATTATCTCATCTCTTTCCCTTATTGTAGATGATATTGCACCTTGAACCTCTTTGAAAAAATCTTCTATATTGAATTTAGATTTGTATCTTTTGCCACTTGCACCAGAGTATAGATTAGGTATAATCTTGAGATGAGTGCCAGTTAATCTTCCTATGCCACAATCAGTAGTATCTACTGCAACAAGCAAGAAGCTACCAGTATCTTTCTTTCCAAAAACCAATTTATTTTCAATATCATTCCAATTCTTCTTAATCAAAGTTATCGGTTCACCAATTCTCAGAGTTATGGAATGATGTGAACCCTTGCTAACAGATTCACTGTCTGATTCTGTTATGATTCCATGAACTTTTAATCTATCCACAACATCATCAATAGAGATTTTTTCCACATCTAGTGCAACACGAATTTTGATCCTTTCTCCCCTGTCAGGTCTTGCAAAGTCTTTTTCTTGTTTTACAACGCGGGTAGTATCTCCTATTATTCTGTCTCTATTACGTATGACCCGTCGTAATGTAAAAAGATCATCAGATTCTTCAGGTATTAATGCAACTGAATTCTCATCGATTTTCTTTGTAATCAACTTTGTATCCTATAAGAATATACAATAATAAAAAAGAGTGATCTAATTTGTTAATTCATTGGGCTTGACCTGTTTTTCTTCTGCCTTTTTCCTCAGGTAGTTTTGAACCCATTCTTGTGTTATTACTCCGGCTTCAGTCAAGTTTACAAGCGTATTGGTAGATGCCTCTCCAGTTACCTTTCCGCTGGTGCGCCTGATTTGTCTCCACTTTAGATTTGTATTGCCACTTTTTGACGAATAAATTATGCCAAGAACCTCTTTTGCGTTGACAAAAATCATATCGCGGATCTTCTTGAGAGTTACCTTGTCTGCTGCCTCTACATAGATCAGACCCGGCGAAGTCTCACGCTCTGGAAACACTTCGTAATCCTCCAAGTAACTTTCTGGAACAAATGAATTACATGTACTTAGGACTACGAATTTCCTAAAACTTTCAAGTGAACAGGTGGCGTCGATTGTTACCATTGGTATAGATTTTGCACCCGCCTTTTATCAAGCTTCTTGAAAGACTCAATTAGGAATGAGAAAAATTACTTGCTGCAGGCGTTGATGACCAAATCCCTTTGATTTGATGAGAAGGATCTTGAGTTCTGAGCCTGCACTTGATTTTTATGAAATGAGAAATTCTACTATACCATGAAATCACTCACTGAATATCTGATATTTAATGTTCAATCACGAACAGGCTTTGTGAATATCACATCTGATGTACGAAAAATAATTCAGAAGAGTGGAATCAAAGAGGGCGTCTGCCTAGTTAATGCGATGCATATTACAGCTAGTGTATTTATCAATGATGATGAAAGTGGTCTTCATCAAGACTATGAGAGATGGCTAGAAGACTTGGCACCTCATGAACCAATATCAAAATATGAACACAATAAAACAGGAGAAGATAATGCAGATGCACATCTTAAGAGACAAATCATGGGAAGAGAAGTTGTAGTTGCGATAACAAATGGTCAACTTGATTTTGGACCATGGGAACAGATATTCTATGGTGAGTTTGATGGGAGAAGATCAAAACGTGTACTTGTTAAGATTATTGGCGAATAATTAACTCAAAGAACCGCGTTTCTGACTTCCTTCTATAACCGGTGTATTCTTAAAACTCTCTTCGTGGTTCTGAGGGCCATGACTGCATTTGACACAACCCACCTTAAACCCATTAGAATCCTTCACATATGTCTCGCAACCGCAGAAACAAGTCATACTTCTTTCACAACTTAATCCATGATATAATCTATTTCACAACTAAACCTTACAACACTTTCCACGTGGGATGTCATGTTCGTGGGGGCATTTTCTTGGGTGCTTTAACATTGTACACAGCGCGTCCGTAAACTGTTCATTCATATGATGCTCTATTCCGCAAACCATTTCTTCATCAATGTCAACCTTAAGGGCACTATCCATCAAGACTTCAAGCAGTCTGCTATTTCGCATCATGTTGGAACCAATTTGTTCTCCATTCTTAGTTAGGGAAACTCCACCTTTGTTGTAGTTTACAAGTTTGGTATCATCCAGCTTTTTTAACATCTGTACCACGCTTGGCTGTCTTACGTTTAGCATCTTTGCTATAGTGCTTATCTTCACGGGATCTCCACTTTCCTTTATGTGCCATATTGCCTTTAAGTACATCTCAACATGTTCGGCCTCTGCAGTTCCAACAAACAGGACTTCTTGATCTTTCATAATATTTTACATACCATACCTTACTTTACGTCTTTTGATTCTCTCAATAAATATTCAAAGTATTCGCGTGCAAAGCCGGCAAGACCTGAATGATCAGCCCATATGGCAACAGCTTCTTTTGAACCCGAGGTACCAAGTTCCTCTCCAAGTAACAAAACCACATATCTCTTATCTGAGATGATGCCGCCTCCAAAGAGCCCTTTTTTTAATTTAACCTTGGATACCCGTGATAGCGACTTTAATGTGTCATTATCTACATCCTCAGATACTAGAATAGTGATATCCACGCCTCTATCGTGCAATAGTCTAAGCTTTGGTAGAGCTTCCTTTGCCACGCCCTCAGCTACTTTGGGTATGGCAATCAGCACCTCATTTCTACAAGAGTCAACCATCTCTAGAATCTTGGTTGCTATGTTTATGACTCCGGAGATGATCCAAATGTCGGGTCTCTCACTTGTTCCGCTTTGTTCATAAAGTGGAGTAAGTTCCTTCAGTATCACACTCTCATTATTTCTGAAATCTACCTCAGTTTGCTGTCTTGATGTTTGTACAGCCGTAGCCGGAGATTTTGCAAAATACTGCGTGGGGCGTGAATCATCAGAGCCTATCCATCCCTTATCCTCTAGGGTGCCTAACACCTCATATATCTTGGAGTAGGGTACTCCAGACTTTTGACTCAGGTCAGAGGCTGTTATTGGACCAGTCTTAAGAAGAGAAGCGTACGTCTTTATCTCATAACTTGTAAGCCCCATCTTCTCAAGGGCCTTCCTAGTCTTATCAGAAAGGCTCATGTAACATAAATCGAAGGATTCATGATATATATACCTAGGATTAGGAGGTTGATCGCAGGCCAGATACGCACGAGTTCTACCTATTCATCTGGTGTCTTGTTGGAAATTGATTAAATACTCTTTCCTAAGATATGCCAATAACGGCATGGAACTAATTCAGATATCTAATCTAAAGACTCCTACCATAGGTAAGAAGTCTACCATCAGGTTTACTCAAAGCATATGTCCAGACTGCAACATGATACTTGATGCCGAGGTCTTTGAAAGAGACGGCAAGGTATTCATGACAAAAACCTGTCCCACACATGGTGAATGTGAGGAGCTCTATTTTGGTTCATACGAAATGTACAGGAAGTTTAGTACCTATTGGATGGATGGTAAGGGTGCTCATGCTCCTAACGTGATGATTGACAAGTGTTCTTGTCCAAACAACTGTGGATTGTGTTCTAACCATCTCTCGCACAGTGGACTGGCAAACATGATAGTAACTAACAGATGTGATTTGACTTGTTGGTATTGCTTCTTCTATGTAAAGAAAGGTCTTGAAGGTGCGTACATGTATGAGCCTACACAAGATCAGGTGAGAGCAATGATGAAGACTCTAAAGGCGGAGAGACCAATTCCTGGTAACTCTATGCAAATTACTGGTGGTGAACCTATGCTAAGAGAAGACATTGCTGACGTTATCAAAATAATGAAAGAAGAAGGTGTAGACCACATACAAATGAACACAAATGGAATTAGATTTGCTCTAGATCCAGAAGAACTACGAGAAGTCAGACTTGCAGGTGTGGATAATCTGTATCTTAGCTTTGATGGTGTAACTCCAAGAACAAATCCAAAGAATCACTGGGAAATTCCATACGCATTAGAAAGTGCAAGAAAGACAGGAACCACAGTTGTCTTTGTCCCTACAGTTATCAAATCAATTAATGATCATGAGCTAGGTGGCATTATCAGATATGCACAAAAGAATCTTGATGTTGTGCATGCAGTTAACTTCCAACCAGTCTCATTGACAGGAAGAATGGGCAAGAAAGAACGTGAGAAATACAGAATCACAATCCCAGATTGCATACAAAGAATTGAAGAGCAAACAGGTGCCGAAGTAACAGTAGATGACTGGTTCCCAGTTCCAAGCTGTATGCCACTGACAAACGTTATTGAGGCATTTTCAAGTAAACCAAAATATGAATTATCAATTCACTTTGCATGTGGTGCGGGAACATACATCTTTGAAGATCAGGACACCAAAAAGTTTGTTCCACTAACAAAATTTGCAGATATTCAAGGAATGTTGGAGCTCTTCGAAGACAAGGCAGAAGAGATTCGTTCTGGTAAAAACAAGTATTTCACAATGCTAGAGGTTGTAAGAAAACTCTCAAGCTTTGTTGATAGAAAGAAGCAACCTGCAGGCCTAGACTTGGCAAAGATGTTTGGCAACATCTTGATGAAGAGATCATTTGATTCAGTTG
>Ga0187783_10004761_pt1 | contig 10030 bp, 10 predicted proteins | sample 1015_SJ02_MP02_2_FD_132471 | JGI IMG/M metagenome (GOLD analysis project Ga0187783, IMG submission 132471) | Tropical peat soil microbial communities from peatlands in Department of Meta, Colombia - 1015_SJ02_MP02_20_MG | ecosystem: Environmental > Terrestrial > Soil > Wetlands > Peat | place... | reverse complement strand
GTCAAGTTCAAGACCAGGTGCCCCGGTTCTGAACTTTGGCGGCGTTTTGAACCGGGGTCGCCGCGCGAGCCGCTTCGTTCTGACCAGCAAACCAGAGGTCAAGTTCCGAATAGGCGAACGGTCGCTCTACACACTGATCTTGTAGTCTCCGAGTCGTCAGGAATGCCGAACAGCAGCCAACAACTGGGAATGCACTGCTTCCAGGGTCGGTGTAAGCCGGGCGTCGGCATTGCAGTCTCCAGCGGCTAAGGCCAGGATCATTAAATTCCCGTTCAAACAGAAACAGACTCCAGCTGGAACGGCAACGGTTTCCGGGAGAAATGCGTCGTGTTTGTCGAATCAACAATGATCCAGGCCCGTTATAACATTAAGGAGTGAATCTTCCCGTCAACCCGCCTGTGCCGCCGATGCTCGCCAAGCGGGTGGACTACATACCGGCAGACGGCGGTTGGATATTCGAGCCCAAGTGGGATGGATTCCGCACCTTGGTATTTCGCGATGGCAGTGACATCCTGATCCATAGCCGCGATCAAAAGCCTCTCAATCGCTATTTCCCGGAACTGCTCGAACCTTTGCGCCGGGGCTTGCCTGATCGTTGTGTCCTGGATGGCGAGCTGGTCATTGTGAAGGCCAATGAGCTCGACTTTGATGCGTTGCAGCTCCGGTTGCACCCTGCCGCCTCCCGGGCCCAGCTGCTGTCTCAACAGACGCCGGCATCAGTTGTGTTTTTCGATCTGCTTTGCCATGGCGAGCGTAACTTGTGCAGCGAACCATTCGAATTTCGCCGACGAGAACTTGAGCTGCTGCTCGGGAATTCGCCAGCCCCCATCCACCTCACTCCTGCCACACGTGACCGGAACATCGCAGAGGATTGGTTTCGGCGCTTCGAGGGAGCGGGCCTTGACGGCGTAATCGCGAAACGGGCCGACGGAACCTACGAGCCCGACAAGCGCGTGATGCTCAAGATCAAGCACGAGCGCGAGTGCGACTGCGTGGTTGCGGGCTTTCGCTGGCATAAAAAGGGTGATCGCAGCCTAGTTGGGTCCTTGCTTCTCGGACTCTTGGACAACGCGGGCGCGCTACAGCATGTGGGAGTCTGCGCCAGTTTCAGCAACGCAAAGCGGCTCGAGTTGGCGGAGTTTCTCAGGCCGTATCGCAAAGATGCGTTGGACGATCACCCCTGGAGGGCCTGGGCTGAGATTGATTTCGCCACAGCCGATGGCCCTAGGCGCATGCCCGGGGGCCAAAGCCGATGGAGCCAGGGGAAAGATCTATCGTGGGAACCGTTGCGTCCCGAACTGGTGGTTGAAGTTGCTTATGACCACATGCAAGGAGATCGCTTTCGTCACACGGCACAGTTTCGCCGCTGGAGACCCGACAAGAAGCCGTCGGACTGCACGTACGCTCAACTTGAGGTGGTCTCACCGCAGGAGCTGGCCGCAATCTTTTCTTCCGGATGTTAGCTGGAATTTTTCTGTTTTCTTGTGCGCGTCTGTTCCTTGTTCCACTCGCGCCACTCGCGCGTGGGATCGTCATCCGGGTCAGGCTTTTCTTGCGGCGGTCGAAGATTTTCTGGCACATGTTGGAGGTTGACTCGAATGCGGGTCCAAGTGGAAGACCGGCCCCGCATGGAATCGACCAGCACGTCTTCCGGCGCGAGAAAACCGGCTGCGGTATGATGACGCTCTTTCCACCTCTCCAGCCCCGCAAGAGCTGCGTTCTTGTCTGGTGAATTGGCCACCACGATCAGAGGCATTTTGATTCGCGGCGACTTCGGTTTGGACTTCGCTCGGGAAGGCGCAACCCTCGGACCTTCTGATTCCATCTTGGCAAAATGCGGAGGCCAGGGAGCATCCCCGAGTCCTTCGGCTTCGTCACGGGCCGCGAGCTCTAGCAATGGTTCGAGAGAGCCGGGTACCGCGTTCATTCCCGCGTGGGGATCGCCTATCTTTGCAAACCGGTTGGGCATGGTGAAAACCGTAAACTCTGCCGGATCGCAGTCGGGCACCTCGCTCCAGCGAAGTGGCGCCGACACTCGCGCATCCGAAACGGGACGCACAGAGTAAGCCGAACACGTGGTACGGTCTTTTGCGTTCTGGTTGTAGTCGAGAAACACGCCCTGGCGTTCCTCTTTCCACCACTTCGAACTTGCAATTTCCGAAGCTCGCCGCTCGATGGCACGAGACAACGCGACTGCCGCGCGCCGCACTTCTGTAAAACTCCAGCGCGGTTGAATTCGAACGTAGATGTGCATGCCACGCGAGCCGCTAGTCTTTGGCCAGCTCTGCAATCCGGCGTCTTGCAAGAACGCCTGCACTTCAAGTGCCACCCGACGTACATCAGACCAAGCCACTCCGGGAATGGGGTCAAGATCAATCCGCAATTCGTCCGGGTGGTCAAGGTCGCTGGCGCGAATGGGATGGGGATGGAGTTCGATGCAGCCGAGATTGATGATCCATGCCAAGCCCGCCGCATCATCAATCACCAGTTCTTCCGCAGTCCTACCAGATGGAAACGATAACGTTACCGTTCGCAGCCAAGGCGGACGCTGCTCGGGCGCGCGCTTTTGGTAAAACGCCGGCTCCTCCGCGCCGTTTACAAATCGCTTCAAAACGATTGGCCGATCCTGAATTCCCTCCAAAGCGCCGGAAGCCACCGAGAGGTAATACTGCACAAGATCGCGCTTCGTGAGGCGCACCTTTTCCGAGAAGTACAATTTGTCCGGATGGGTTATACGAATCTCGCGCCCCCCCACCGCGAGTAGCTCGGTTGTCTCCTCTTTTCCCATCGTTCTAGGCTAGCACCAACGCACGAATCGATTTTTGCGTGGTGCTTATGAGACAGGTCTAACAGGATCCGCTAGCACACCGAGCCTAAAAGCATCGGAGCCCAATTTCCGGCCAGCCGGATCGTCGGATCTGTTGGAGCAGCATTTGTTTGAGGCTATAATCACGGGCACACATAGAATGGCCGAGTTTCAACTGCAAGTAAACAAATTCGAGAACAGAGTGCAGGCAGCCTGGAAAAGCTAACCCCAAGTGGTTGCTCCTGAGAAGGAGGTTTCATGAATCACGCTACGCGACTAACCGGCGGTGTGGTGGCTTGCTTGCTGGTCTTCATAGCTGGTTGGCGCACCGGTGGGGCGGCTGCCGGCAACCGTTCGGAAGCGGTGGCGGCTCACGCGGATAAACCGGAAACAAAAATCGCGAACACTTGGGATCCGAAGGCTGCGGCAGATTACTTAGACCGGCGGCAAGCGTGGTGGATGGAATGGCCCAGAGCCCAGCGGGACCATGAAACTTTCTGCGTGTCGTGCCACACCTCTGTTCCTTATGCTCTGTCGCGTTCCACTCTTCGAACGGCCCTCGCCGAGCAAGCTCCATCTCCGAACGAGCGACGGCTGCTGGACAGCGTCACCAAGCGCGTGCGCCTCTGGAAGGAGATTGAACCGTTTTACAAGGATGCGGACCGCGGGCCATACAAGTCGGTTGAGTCGCGCGGAACTGAATCCGTTCTCAACGCACTGATTCTTTCGAGCCGTGACGCCCGAAGCGACCAACTCAGCAACGACGCGCGTACGGCGTTTGAGAACATGTGGGCCGAACAGCAAATCGCCGGCAAGCAAAAAGGCGCGTGGCTCTGGCTGCGCTTTAACAACGAGCCGTGGGAAGCGAACGATTCGGACTACTTCGGGGCAACATTGGCTGCCGTCGCCGTGGGGATGGCGCCAGGAAACTATCGCGCAACGCCCGAAGTCCAAACCAGTCTCAAGCTATTGGAGGAGTACCTCAACCGCGAATTTCCCGTGCAGACCAGTATTAATCGCGTCCTTCTCTTGTGGGCCGCGGCAAAGCTGCCGGGACTACTCGAACCCGATCGGCAAAGGGCCATCATTGGCGAGCTTCTGGAAAAACAGCAGGATGACGGTGGCTGGAGCCTGTCTTCTTTGTCTGGCGAGTGGAAGCGTGCGGATGGAACGTCTCAGGCAACGACGAGCGACGGATACGCGACGGGGCTGATCACCTTGGTTCTTCAGCGGGCCGGGATTTCCTCCGAAAATGCCAAGCTGAAGCGGGGGCTCGCGTGGCTCACTGCGAATCAGGACAAGAAGGAAGGTTCCTGGGCGGCCTACTCTCTGAACAAGAGCAAAGAGAACCACATCAGTCCGGAGACCGCGCTCTTTATGAATGACGCCGCCACTTCGTACGCAGTGCTCTCTCTGACAGCCGCCAGTCGTCGCTAAAGAACATTGGGACGAATTCCCTGTTCCGACCAAAGAGGCATCATCCCGAAGAACGGGGGCATCATCGGGGTCGTCTGGGGAACCCCTGTTTCCCTCGAACGCCTTCCCGGAATTGCGCAATCGGCATCACCAAAGGGTCGCGATTCTGTACTATGTGGTTCAGGACCGAGGCGTGCTGGTGATCTTAGTTCATGGAATCGTTGAGCGATGGAATGCTGACCACGATCTGCGACGGATTACTCAGCGCATGATGGGAAAGTTCCCTAGCGGCCTTATTCCCATCGCATTCATTATTCCGGGTTGGAAAAAGCCAATTTTGAGATAAATTTCAGCGCAGACCTAAACCGTGCCTACGGAAGATCATTGATCACGGACAATGACACTGAACCCTCCAAAAAGCTAGTCTTCTACGATGCACGCTAACGAGCCGGCGCTAGCCGCCGCTCAGGAGGACAGCGTCACCCGACTGAGGCCGCATCTCAAAACCCGCTTTTTAAGGTCAATGAAAGGAATATCGGGTGCCACGCTGCCACCGGGTTTTCGATCAACATTTCTAAACGGGCTCACACCACGTGAAATCAAGACTGCGCTAGCAGCTGCGAGACAGGAAAGAATTTCGGCTCATCAAATCTTACAGCAGGAAGGTGATCGGGCGATCCGTTTGTGGATGCTGGTAACAGGACGCGTTGCGGTCTACAGGCTGGCAGATAATGGCGACAAGGTGTTCCTCCGCTGGGGGGTGCCGGGCGACACATTTGGACTTGCGACCATCTTACGGCTGCCTGAACGGTACATCGTCACGATAGAAGCAGTTCAAGACGGGTCGCTTCTGGCGTGGGATACAGCCTGCTCCCGAGCACTGGCTTTGGGATGCCCAAACCTAAACAAGGCTGTGAATGCGGTCGTGGCCAACTATCTAGAAGGCCTCGTCAATGTGCTTGGCACGTATGCTTTCCAACCTGCGGAACAAAGGCTCGCCCGTGTGCTGGTGGAGAGCGCTCGTCAGCTCGGTCGTAACGGGCCTGAGGGCATCGAGCTTGACCTGACGAATGAGCAGTTGGCTGTGGCCGCACGTATGACTGTGTTCACAGCGACTCGCAAATTACGCAAATGGCGAGGTCAGGGTATCCTCACAAAGCGCCGTGGCCTGATCGTGCTGCCATCCCTGTCTTGTTTCGAAGGTGTCGCTAAAATTTTCGGCACCTAGAGTCACGTCTTCTCAGAGCATAGGGGCAGTCGAGTTTCAACCCGCAATGTGCTTCTAGCATCGCATTCCGCTGGAGGATACGGTGACATCGAGACGAGTTGACGAAACGAGCAAATCTGTTCGGATTCTCGTCGTTGACGATTGCGAGCCCTGGCGCGATTTCATTGTGAATACGCTGAAAAAGGAACCGGGGCTGGAAATTATCGGACAGGTGTCGGACGGCTCGGCAGCAGTGCAACAGACTCATCAACTCAAGCCCGATCTGATCCTGCTGGACATCGGCCTTCCAACACTCAACGGGATTCAAGCGGCCACCCAAATTCGAGAGTCTTCGCCAAGTTCCAAAATCCTTTTCATAAGCGAAAACCACCATGTCGATATTGTGGAGAGAGCTTTGAGCACAGGTGCAGGAGGCTACGTCATCAAGTCAGAGGCCGCCGACGAACTCGTGCCCGCAATAAAAGCGGTTCTTGCAGGAAAGCGGTTTATTAGTGCCAGTTTGACAGGTCATTTTCTTGTAGCGAGCTCCCTGGTCACCACCCAGAATCTTTCCTGGCTCGCCGTTCTCATCTCAGGAATTGGTTGAGACAAGAGATCGCATCGATTTCCAGTCCTGCCACTGTCTTGGTGTCGAGCATCTCTAGTCGGCCGAGAAACTGCTGTATTCACTCAAACTCCGTCGATGTGAGCGGTCTTTTAGATAGATTTCGATAACGACGTTTCGGCACGACCAGTCCAGAATCGGCAGGGCGGCTGTGCCCGCCGGCGTAGTCCCGGCCCCTGCCTTGTGAGAATCGATCCCTAACCACCGACAACCGGCGATATTGAAGTTGGGGCGGCGGCCGGAGGACAGTTCCAACACCGGCACGCTGAAGTGCGGTTGCGACTTGACACCGCCGCCGTTGTCAGAGATGAGATTTTTCACCAAGTGGGGGCCGCTGTAATACTGCCGATTAAAGTCGAAGCTGCAAATCGTCCAACCCGAACGATGTTCCGTTGTTGCTCCATTTGCGCTAACATTGCACAAGTTTCGACTCGAGTGCACAGGGGGGCACGACGCATGAGACTCAGCGAAGCCATTCTCTTGGGGAGCACAGTTGTCACACCGAAGGCAGGAGCCCTTACTTTCTCAGGCGAAAACGCAGGATGCGCCCTCGGTATGGCAGTGATCGCCAGCGGAGGCACATTTCACCCTGCAAAACACCAATTTCCAGTAAACGAGCGCCGAACATTGAATGTCGAAGACGTATGGGGAACTTGGCTTCTCCGACTCGTCCCACGCCCCTGCGACTGCCGCGTCCCCCTCACGCTGAACCGCCTACGCCTCAAAGAAATGACCGCGTACCTACGTCATCCTCGCTCCGCTGCTCTGCCACGTAAGATGCGCATAAAGGACATCGTTGCGCACATCTTCGACTACCACGTCATGGGAGGAAGGGATTGGACTCTCGATCGTCTTACCACCTGGCTCCAACCTCTGGAGCCGAGTGAACCCGCTAGGGTATCATTTGTAGACGGCGGGATGGCTCCGGAACGCGACTTCTCAGCCGAGGCCGCAGAATGGCGAAAAACTCGTGAATCCTTCGAGGCACGGGTGAGCGCTAAAAGCCGCCGATTTGCCCGCAGAACCGACTGAAGCGAAGCCCTCCTCGGACAATGAGCATGACCGGATGCGGTTACAGTCAAAACTCCTCCTAAGGCTAATCCTCTCCAAGGAAGAGATCCTGGATGCAAGCACCACATTCGGGCTCTCAGCGAGAAGGAATGGAGAAGTGTTTTGCTTGACATCCTCTCTCATAGGATGAGCGCAATTGCGATCCGAGGCTCCGGTTCCACCCCTGTGAGGAACGTCTATGGCGAAACCGACTTTCTCTGTGGTCATCCTGTTGGTGTTTGCACTCGCAGTGGCAAAAAATCCCGACTCGCCAGCTCGTGCAGAAACATTAGCGCGTCCGTATGCTGATTTCGGGTTTGACGTATTGCGAGAGCTGTCGGCCGAGCACCCGCCGGACAACATTTTTGTCTCACCTTACAGCATTGCGGTTTCGTTGGCGATGCTTGGGAATGGCGCGAATGGAACGACGCGTCAAGCCATCCTGAAAACCGTCCATTCGGACGGACGATCGCCGGACGCTCTCAATACCGCGAATCACGCTCTGATCGAGCAGATCAATAGAACAACAATCGTGCAACTCGTCACCGCCAACGGGTTGTTTGTGGACAACTCCTCGGAAGTGAATCCACAGTTTACCCAGACCCTGCAGTCAGCTTATGGCGCAGAGGCGGAGAATGTAGATTTTCGCTCGCCAGCAACAGCACAGAAGATCAATGCCTGGGTCGCGCAGCATACCAATGATCGAATCCAGAAGATGCTTGATCGAATCAACCCCTCAACGATGATGATTCTGGCGGATGCCATAGCATTCAAGGGAAAGTGGTCAATCCCGTTTGAGATCAAGCTGACCGAGCCTCATAATTTCAAGGGCAGTCGCGGCGTGCAGAAGGTTCCGATGATGTCGCATTCTGCCCGATATTCATATTCAAGCCAGAGTTCGCTGGAGACGATTCGTTTACTGTACGCCGACGGCACTTTCGCAATGTACGTAGTACTGCCGAACGATGATGCCACCATGCGTTCCTTCCTCCAGGGGCTGACGGCTGAGCGATTCTCGGCGTATATCTCCTCGTTGGAATCCCGCTCGGGTACGATTGAGTTGCCACGCTTCAGTATCACCTACCGCGAGAACCTGAATAAGACCCTGGCGAAACTCGGCATGGGAGTTGCCTTCGAAAATAGCGCAGACTTTTCCGGCATTCGGCAACAGCCCCCTCGGCTGCGAATCAGCGAAATTCGACACGCGTCTTTCCTGAAAGTCGACGAAGAAGGTACCGAGGCCGCGGCCGCAACCACGACTGGCATGGCGTTGGCCTCTGCGCGGCCAGCCGCTCAACCGTTTCATATGGTGGTGGATCATCCGTTCTTCATTGCCATTCGGGACGAACGGAGCGGACAGATTTTGTTCGTGGGAGTGATTGAGGAGCCGGAGGACTAGGGCTCGGCTTATGCGTCCGTCAATGAATGAAATGCGGATTTGAACGAAGCCACTGGCGCGGGCGGACGCTCGGGCGTGCTTGAGCGCAAACCTTACTGCGGGGAGCGCCTTCAGGAGCCTTCCTCATGAGCGTCTCGCGTTCGGCTGAAGACGGAGTGTCGATTATTCGCAGAAGAAGATCATCCAACAAGAGTGAACCGGGACAGCCGTATCTTCGACCACACTCAGCCTGCATCGTATGCATGAGACATTGTGTTATGGCTGCTTGGCAAGTGGAGAAGCTTGAGCAGCGGGTGCGGAGTGAGGGGCCATCCACTGTGCATCCGTCAGCTTCCATCCTCCACCCAGCGCCTTGTAGAGCTGAACGACGATCAGGCGGCGGTTAACCTCTGTTTGGCTGACAGCGAGCTGGGATGAGTAGAGCCGTTGCTTCGTCTCGAGAACGTCGAGACTGCCAACTGTCCCATTTGTCAAACGCATCGACATAAGCCGGACCGCATCTTCGTTCGATTGCAGCGCTTTGGCCTGCTCGGCGCGTATGGCGTCAAGCTTTTCGCGTGTGATCAGTGCGTCTGAAACATCGCGGAAGGCGCTCAACGCGGTTTGCAAATACTGTGCTCTTGTCTGTTTCCACGCCTCGATAGCCTGCCTCTTCTGTGCTTTGAGAGCACCGGCTGTAAAGATGGGGCCTCCGATGGTGTTGGCTAGACTCCAGGCATTGGTCATGCTTGAGGTAATGTTTTCGAGCGGGGTGCTCAATTTACCGAAGAACGCCGTAAGGCCAATGGAAGGAAAGTATGCCGCCTGTGCAACGCCTATCTGGGCGTTTGCACTCCGCATCGCCTGCTCGGCCGCGAGCACGTCGGGGCGGCGCTCAAGCAGGGTGGAGGGTAGTCCTGCGGGAACTTCTGGCGGCATATCGCCGAGGGAATCCGTCTTCGTCTCGATTGGCCCGGGGTTCCTGCCTAACAACACGCAGATCTGATTTTCCTTCAACGCAATGAGACGTTCGGTCTCCAAGATGCTGGCCGAGGAAGTCGCCAACTCCATTGAAGCGCGCGCTGCTTCGAGTTCATTGCCAAGACCTTCTTGTACGCGCTGTGTCACAAGGGTAAGCGTTGTCGTGAATGACTGCGCGGACTCTTTGCCGATCGCAAGTTGAATCCGCAGGCCAATGAGCTCGAAATAGGCCTGCGAGACATTCCCGACCAGCGTAAGCATGACTCCGCGGCGGGCTTCTTCGCTGGCGAAAACCTGAGCGCGGGCGCTCTCATTGGTGCGACGAATGCGGCCCCAGACATCAGCCTCCCAGGTTGCGCGAGCTATGGCAAGCAGAAAGCCTTGAGCTCCACTCGGGGGGCTTATAGGACTGTAGATGAACTGATTGTGGCCGTAGCTGAGATAGGTCGAATATCCAAGAGTGGGAAAGTATTGCGACCTTGCCTGCGCCGCAACTTCGTTGGCCTGCTCGACGCGCGCAACGGCGACAGCGAGATCATAGTTGTTGGCCAGCGATTCTTTGATAAG